>Ga0316189_10000228_pt1 | contig 55201 bp, 48 predicted proteins | sample LowCovwburrow_MG_FD_204930 | JGI IMG/M metagenome (GOLD analysis project Ga0316189, IMG submission 204930) | Coastal sediment microbial communities from Maine, United States - Lowes Cove worm burrow | ecosystem: Environmental > Aquatic > Marine > Coastal > Sediment | place: USA: Maine... | reverse complement strand
CCGGAGTCTGTGCGCGACAAGGTGCGCCTGCACTACGCCAAGACGCTCGACGAGGTGCTAGCGCTGGCGTTGCTCGATGAGCCGGCCGCCGCCGAGTAGCTGGCAGCGACCGAGACGGCGAATGCCGCCCCCTGGGGGCGGCAAACAGCCCCGCCCTACCCCTGCGGCGGAACGAAATCTTCACACGTGGTGTCGATGATCCCGACGGCCTCGTTGAAGAAATCGGTGTAGCTGGCGGCGCACACGCTGCCGAAGAAGCCGTGGTCGCCCCACGAGTCGAGGAACTGGCGCAGCCGTGGCGCAGCCTCAGCGCCGTCGTTGCCATCGGCGAGGTCGGCACAGATGCCTGCAGGCTGGTCATTGTCGCCAAACAGGCCCAGCACCACGACGGCCGATTCGTCACCGCCCTTGGCGGCGATCAACGCCTGCCGCCACCCCTCGACCGTCCCGGAAGAGTCGCCGTCGTTGTCGTTCTCATCGGTGATGAACGTGACGACCAGGATGGCGTCGTCGCGGATGAAGCCTTCGTTGCACTCGGCGGCGTCGGTGCTGGGAGAGACGGCGTTGACCATCGACTCCATCACGAGCTCGGTCGGCGCAAATGAGTTGGTCCCGACGTTCGCCGCGCACGTGAACGCTTGGGTCAAGTCGGGCTCGGTGGAGTCCATGTACCGCGCACCGCTGGTGAACGCGCAGTCCTGATTGTTGGCGTTGCCCTGCGTCGTTATCCCCGCCCCGAGCGTGGTGTCGCAGGTGATCCCTGGGGGCATCGCGCAGTCGAAGCCTTCGAGTTCGCAGGTAATCGACGTGAAGCAAACGAGGTCGCAGCCAGGCGCCGTCGCCGGGTCGCACACACCTGTCTCTGGATTGGCACAGTCACATGCCGCTTCGCACAGCTCGTTTTGATTGCCGTCGACATCGGTCACGAGGATGTGAAAATCCTGCTCGATGTCGAGCTCGGTCGTGATCGTCTCGATGAAGCCGGGGAAGCTTGCCGTCATGTTCGACTGCTCGTCGCCCATCGATCCGGAGTTGTCGATCACAAACAAGAAGTCGACCTTGTCGCAGCCGTCCTCATCGCCGTCGCCCGCACCGTCGAGCGTGGCGCCCGCTCCAACATCAAGCTTCGTCCCACCTCCGGTCGAGTCCGCTGCGCTGTCCGATCCGTCGTCGGTGCCGGTCGCCCCGCTGCCAGCGGTCCCCGTGGCGTCGTTGGAATCGACGCCCGTCGGCACCGTGGTCGCATTGTCTTCTTCCCGCGGCTCCCCACAGGCAAAGAGGGAGGTCAACGCGAACACGGCGGCAGTCTGATGCTTCATAACAATGTCCCCAAACGGTATGAGCGCGTACGCGTCCACCCCAGTCCATAGCTTCGCACGACGCCCGGCAACGAACCGCGTGACAGGTCACGCGCGCCGCCCCCACGCGCGTGGGCTTCATCACCCATTATCGGCCCTATACAATAGGCAACCCCGCGCCCTCGGATCCACGTCGAGCGCCCGTAGCGGCGCCCCGCGCGGTCGTAGGCGCCGAGATGCGTCTGGCCTAGACCCCGAGAAGTTCGCGGACGCTGCCGGTCACCGCGGCGGTCGGCAGGCACATGCGTGCACCTGCCGTGCGAGCCATCCCGCGGATGTCGTCCGTCGGGGCGTCGTGAACCGCAATGATCTGAACCCCGTTTCCGCCCGCGGCCCCCACGAGTTTCTCGATGACCTTGCTGCGCTCGATGTCAGGAACCGTCATCGACAGCAACACGAACTGCGGCGGCGCGGCCTGGGCGACGAGCAGAGCATCGGCGCCCGTCTGCGCCGTAAGGATCTCGACCGGCGGGTGCGCGGCCGACAGCTCATCTTTGACCTTGGCGCGAAAATCCGCGTTTTGGGTCACGATGAGGACTTTGGCGACCTCATCTTTCGGCGCGGCGGCACGCCGGTCGCTTCCCGCGACCTCGCGGAGATTGAACGCATCGATCACCTGGCGGCGGACCTCCAAAACATCGAGCGGCTTTTTGAGGCACGCCGCGGCACCGGCCCCCAAGATCCGCTCCATGTTGGCCTCTGTGTAGTAGCCCGTGATCGCGATGACCTCGGTGTTCGCGGTCGCAGGGTCCCGCTTGAGGCGAGTGCACACCTCGAACCCATCCACGCCCGGCATCATCAGGTCCAAGAAGATGAGCTGCGGTCGAAACGAAACGACCAGCCGCCCCGCGTCGAACGCGTCCTTGGCGACCTCGACCTCGAACTTGTGGTTGAGTTCTTTGACCACGTCGCCAACGAGGTCCAACACGACGGGCTCGTCATCGACGACCAAGATCCGGCCAACCTCGCTGCCCTGCACCGCGTTGAACGGAATGTTCCGCTCGCGGCACACACGCTCGAGGTCCTCCCGCCGCACACGGCGGTGTCCGCCGACGGTCTTGAACGCCGGGATCAGCCCGTCTTCGATCCACCGGATGACGGTGGTCGGCGTGACGCAGCAGATCTTCGCCACATCGTGGGTTGAGAACGTGTCTTTGATCGGTGTCTTTCCGCGGGCCATAGCAGTTCTGGTTCTGAAGTTGGTTTGGGGGCGGGCTCGGGATCAGCTGGGTGTCGGGCCGGTTCCGACGGGCTTGCCGCTGGCGGGGAGCGTGACGGTGAACGCCGCCCCTCGGCCCTGCAAGGATTGCACAACGATATCGCCGCCGTGGTCCTGCACGATGCCGTAGGAGATCGCAAGGCCGAGCCCCGTGCCCTTGCCGATCTCCTTGGTTGAAAAAAACGGGTCGAAGATCCGTGCCTGGATCTCTTCGGGGATCCCGTGGCCCTCATCGGCCACCTCGAGGCGGGCACCACCGTCGTCGTCGCGCTGCAGACTCACCCGGACCGCGCCACCCCGTGGCATGGCGTCGACCGCATTGGACAGCAGATTCAGGACCACCTGCTCGATCTGGTCGGCATCCGCCATCACGCTGACCGACTCGGTCTCGCGCAGCACCCGAACGTTGTGCATCCGCCACTGGTACTCGCCAATGGCGACCACGCGGTCCAGCAGCTCCTGAACATCGACCGAGCGCCGCTTTCCGCCCTCTTGCTGCCTCGAGAACAGCAGCACGCCCTCGACGATCTTGCGACACCGCTCGCCACTGGCGGCGATCTTCTCGACCTTTTGCCGGATAGCGTCGGGCAGGTTGCGCTCGAGCAGCAGCCGGCTGTAGCCCACGACGCCCGACAACGGGTTGTTAATTTCGTGCGCGATGCCAGCGGCGAGCAGTCCAACGGCGGCCAGCTTTTGGCTCTTGAGAACCTGGCGCTCAAGACCGCGGCGCTGGCGGAGGTCAAGTCCGACCACGACGGCGCCACGAATCCCGTCTTCGTCTCCGATCATCCGCGCCTCGAGGTGAAGCGGGACCGGAGCATCGTCGGCCGCCGACAGCAGGGTGATTTCTCGAGCGACAGATCCCTTGTCGGACAGCTCAGCCCAAAGCGCGTCCCAGTTGCGCGGCAGCTCAGCCCGCGCGACGTCCACACCGAACCGCTGGCCCGTGGCCTGCTCGCCCGTCACGCCAAACATCTGCTCGGCGGCGCGGTTCCACGTCACGACCCTACCCTGCGCGTCCACCGAGTTGATGAGAACAGTGGTTTGGTCCAGTACCTGAGCTTGATACGCAGCCAGCGCGCGGGTCTGCAGCGTCAGCAGGCCGTTGGCCAAGCCGAACGCGATCTGAGCCGACAAGACACCGAACAGCGCGTGGTCAGCCGCATCCCAGGCGGCATCCCTCGCCATGAGACAGAGGTATCCGACGACACCCGAGGGGGCACGCAGCCCAACGACCATCGATGGCGTCGCGGCGCCAGGGCGGCGAGACGTCCGCGCTCCGCCGCCGAACAACTTGCGCAGCCCGTCATCGTCGGAAGGGACTTCGATGACCTCCGTGCCCTCGGCCCACGCCGCGGGGGGCGTCAGGCCTGTGAGCTCGACGGGAGGCACTGGGGTGTCGCCCTGCAAGATCCAGCGCTGCCACCGACCACGAGTGCACACGATGAGCCCGACGTGGCGGGCGTCGAGACCACTCGCCAACGCTGCACACGCCGCCATGACCGACTGACGCGGATCCGCGGTGGCCACGAGACAGCGGTCGATTTGGCCCGCAAGCCGTTCTTCGAAAGCGCGCCTGCGTCGCGCGCGAAGGTCCAGCAAGAGCACGACCGCCGGACCCGTGCCCGCTGCCAGCGACAGCTCGACGGGCAGCGGCTCACCATCGAGGCGGCGGAGGTCAACTTCACCCTGCCAGGATCCAGCGCGACCCACTCGGAGTGCGCGCTCGAGCTGTGGGACGGACGCCGGGTCGGCAAGCTCGAGAAAGCTCCGGCCCACAAGGCCCGCGCCAAGCAATCGGTGGCCCGCCGGGTTGGCGTGCACAACGCGGCCATCGGTCGCGACAAGAAGCACGCCTTGGTCCAGGGCATCCAAGCTGCGGGTCATCGCGAGACCCAGGTCCGTCTCGGGCGAGCGCGACTTCGCCATCGCGCGATGGCAGGTGACGACCGCACCTCCGGAGCTCAGCTTTGTGGCGCGCACGGTGCAGTCGGCCGACGGCCCAAGCTGCGGACGGATCGTCAGCTGGAGCACAAACCCGCTGCCCACATCTTTGTCGCGCAGCGCCAAGAAGCTCCTGCCAAACCCTTCGCGGGCGCTGGCGCGACTGAGCCAGCCCAAGAACGGCTCGCCGACGACACTCCCCACGGGGACCTGGATCAAGTCGGTGAACGCCTTGTTCGCGGTGGCCACCAGGCCCGCGTGGTCCAGGACGACGGTCGCTATAGGGACCGCCTCGACGACCTCGCGGAACAAGCCCCCGGCGTCAGCTGCGGCATCGGCCGCCCCTTGGCTGATCACTGGGTGGCCCGACGTCGCCTGCCGCGAGACCACGCGCTGCGACGGAGCCTCTGAGTTGGGGCTCAAGCGGCGGCCTCCCAACCACATGCAACCCAAGCCCTACCAACGGCAGGCTCGGCGGGCATGGAGCTTGTGGGAGGTTTGGGGGGCATGCGGGCGGACCGAAGGTAGCGTACCGTCCGCGGGGGCGCACGTCGCAGCGCGCTCGATTTCGCCATGGTGACGCCTGTGGACCCGCCCCTCCCGCCCGACTCCCCGGGGAACGCAGATCCGACGCCGCAATCGGCCAGGGGTGCACGTTCGGACCCCCCCAAGCAGCCGGAGCCATCAACTTCACCGCGTAACGCCGCGACCGTGGTGCTCGTGCGGCCGTCGGTGCGCGGGGTCGAGGTCTACATGCTGCGCCGCAGCGCAAAGAGCCCGTTCATGCCGTCAACGCTCGTTTTCCCGGGCGGACGCGTGGATCCCGACGATGGCGACATCACCAACCCGGCGACGTGGGAGCAAGCCGCGATGCGGGAATGCCGCGAAGAAGCGGGCTTGGATCTCGTCGGTCGGCCGCTCACCTGGTTCGACACGTGGCTCACGCCCTCGCTGGAGTCCTCTCGACGCTATCTGGCGCGGTTCTTCCTCACCGCCCTCGCCGCGGGAGAAGGCGACGACGCGCAAACCGACGGGCATGAGACCCACGCGGGCCGGTGGGCGACCGTCGCGGAGCACATCGCGGGGTGGGATGCGGCGGAGATCGACCTGCCACCGCCGACCCTCTGCATCCTGCTCCAGCTGCGGGATTGGGCGGCCGGCTCCGCAGACACGGTCGCTGCGATCGCCGCGGCCGCGACGGCTCAAGCGGCGGGAGAGCCGATCCTGCCCAAGGTGACCGCCGACGGCGGCACGCCCACCATCGTGATGCCCCACGACCCCTTGTACCCTGGACTCCCTGGCGAGGGCCTCCCCGCGCCCGCGCGAGCCAGCGTGTTACCCAAGCGATTCTCGCGAACCCGCGGCGGATGGCGCCCCCAATGATGCATCGAACAACAGCACTCGCATCGGCCTGCTTGCTCAGCCTGGGCCTGTGTCTTGGGTGCGGCGATACCCCCAAGCCACCCGCAAAAGCCGATACGGCTGCCGCCGACGGATCCGCGCCCAAGTCGGATCTGGGCGACGCGTCGGCCACCCCGCCTGCCACCACGGCCCCCCAAGGCGCCCTGCCACAGATGCTCGAGTGGCTCGATCCGGACGCCGTCGGCGCGGCGACCGTCAACCTTCCCGAGGGGATCGACGTCGAAGCGCTCGTTTCGGTCTTCGCAATTCCCCCGCGGGCCGAGCAGCTCCTGGAGGCCGCAGTCGAGATCGACCCCTGGTTGGCTCGCGTCGTCCCGGACGAGCACCCGCCCGAAACATGGTTGGGCGACCAAGCGCTGGCGGTCACGGGCACGATGTCGGCAGGGCCTACCGTGATTCGCCCGATGCTCAAGCCCAAGGCAGAGGTCGCCAAGCTCCTCTCCGCGGGCGACTTCGACATGCAGACCGTCGAAGGCTTCGAGGTCTTTTACCCAAAAAAATCGTTCCCCTATCGCATCGCCCTGCTGGACGAGTCCGTGCTTGCGTTCATTCCAGCGCGCGAGGCGGGCTCTGGGTTGTCGCCCCTGACCGCCGGGCGCGACCTCCCCACGTCGGAGCTCCAAAAACAACTCGAGACCGCCCACGCGACCAACGACAACGTCTACGTTGAGCTGTTCGTGGCCGGCCCCATGATGCATTTCGACCTCGACCCGCCGCTGGTCGGGGCGAGGTTCGAGCTCGTCGAGTGGGAGGCCGGCGGGATTGAAGGTCGCATCTTGGTGCAGCCGGTGCGAGAGACGGCGGCATGCATGGACGTCCTCGAAAAGCGGGTGCCCGTGGGCGAGACCGATCGCATCGTCCAGCTGGCCGATGACGTCGCGTACCAGCTCGACAAAGAGTTCATCGTGGGCGTGCTGCGCCTCTCGGCGGCCGACAGCAAGGCTTTGGAGGCCGCCCCGTGAGGTGGTCGTCTTCGGCTGGGGCTCTGGCCGTGCTGTGCGTGGCCGCGTGCGGTCGCAGCGGGCCGGCGACGACACCTCCCGTCGCAGCCGCGCAGACCGGGGTCGATGATGAGGCGCCCGTGGCGGAGGAGGCTCCGCCCGCAGAGCCCAAGCGAGACTGGCCGGCCACCTGCGGCACCGCCGGCCTGAGCTTGGACGGGTACCGATGGATCCCCGCAGACGCCCGCGGAGCGGTGTCGATCGTTGTCGCAGCGCCCGAAACAGCCGCGGCTCTCGCCACGCTGGCAGCCCACGGCAGGCAGCCGGAGCACGGCTTGCCGATCACCGTCGCGTTCGCGGTAACCCAGTGGCCCATCGTAGTGCCCGTGCTGGGCTCGCTGTTGGATTCGGTCGGCCTCCAGCCCCACGAGTGGGTCTACGTGGTCCCGGCGAGGGGCCCTGCGTTTGCCTGGGTGGTTCGCACCGACTGCGACCTGGACGAGGCACTGGCGCGCATCGAAGAGAGCTGGGGCTTGGTGGGCCGACGCCGCGTCGGAGGGGTCGTCGCATCGACCCCGCCCGACGGCAGCCGCGGTGACGGCACATTGCACGACCCCCCGAAGGCCGGCGAAGCCCCGAGCGAGCCCGAGCGAGACCCGCCCGCCTTTCCGTATGATGTCGTGTTCGCATCGGGTGGGCGCGTTGCGTTGGTGCCTCACGGTCACGGAGATGTCTTCCTGACCATGCTCAACGACACGACCGCCACCGACGCGTGGACGCGCAACTTCGATGCCCTCGCACCTGCGCCCGTGCGCGGCGTGCTGAGCGGGCGGGCGCTGGTCGGCTCCCGCACGGAGAACCCCTCGGCAACGATCCTCCGGGCACTCCCCGACGCCGTGCACGTCGATGTTATGGTCGAAGCGAGCGCGTCGCCCTGAGCGACCGCCCCACGACCATGGCCACCGAGACAACCGATCCCACCGAGACCTTGCTGTCATTGCTCGAGCCCGTCGCAAGACGGGTGGCCGCGGGCAAACCAGAAGACCAGACCGACGAGACCCAGGCCGCTGCCCTGGCCAGTGCACTCGAAGCCGAGTTTCCGTTCTCAGGAGCGACGATCCGAGCGATCGCCGACGAAGTGCGCCGCGGTGTCGCTGAAGGGTGGCTCTGCACGCGGGGCGAGCCATCCGCAAGGTTCTCGCGCGTCGCCAAAGCAGGGCCCGCAACCGCCCAGCTCAGCGTCGACGTCGTATCGCTGAAGGGTCCGGCGGTGCGGCACACTCACCCGCGCGGCGAGGTGACGCTTGCGTTCGCAGGGCCCGACACCGCCCCCGGCCAAGACGCGGGGCGATTTGACGGTTTCGCCCCGGGTTGGGTTGTGATGGCAGCTGGGTCCACGCACACGCCGACCGTGACGGGGCCGCAGATGCACCTGCTGTACTTCCTGCCCGACGGCGCCGTGCAATGGCACGCGGCGTCCTGAGCCAATCGCACGCCGCGGTCTGTGTTTTGCCTAGCCCGCGCTGCCAGCGCAAATGAAGCTGCCGGCTCTAGACCGGATCGCACCGCGCCCTCGCGCCCCTGGACACCAGGGCGCGCAAATCGGTCGGAACGGCGTGTGGGGTTGCACGACGCCAGTTCGGCCGCCACCGAGATGTGCTACGGTCCGGCCCATTCAAGTCCAGGAGTCGACTCCTCAGTGAACCTGCACCGACACCTCGTTCTGCTTTCAAGCATCTGCACCCTTTCCTTCTCGCTCGGTTGCGGCCCTAAAAAGCCCAACGGCACCACGCCGCCCACAACGGGCGAGCCCAGTGCGGTCACCGGCGACTCCGACGGCGGTGGCGACACCGGCGGCGAAGTGGCTACCGGCGACACCGGCACGACCCCGGCAGGCGATGGCGGCACCACGCCACCGGCCGCCGAAGCCAAGACCTGCAAGGCCGAGGTCGCCGACCCAGCCTTGTTGTTCAGCATGTCCATGCTGCTCCGTCCGCCCAAGGGCGTGGAGTTCTTGCCCGACGATGGCAACCCGACCTTCACCCAGGCGGTGATGTCCGGCGGCTTCATCTCGACGTGCGACGGCATGATCAAGCGGATCAACGTGCTTGTCTTTCCAGGCGACAAGTCCGCCGAGAAGACGCTCGACGAGTTCGTCGCTTCGCTTGCCCAACAGGGCTACACGGGCGGTAAGCCCCTCGGCGCCAAGCACGAAGGCAAGGGCGAAAAGCACGTTGCCTTTGAGTTCCCGGCTCAAGGTGGTCAGCCGGCATCGACGATGTACATCGCCGCGGCCCACCGCAAGGGTGCGACCAGCCCGCCGATCGACAAGATCGACAACGTGTTCGTCATCGTCTACGAGACGACCCCGTCGGACTACAAGCTCCTCGAGTCGAGCTTCACCGAGAGTGCCAAGAGCCTCTTGGTCGTGCCCCCGGCCTGAGCGGCCGTGAGCCTGACCGCTCGCGGTCCTCGCACGGAGTCATCCGGGCCGAGGATCGCGAGCCAGGACAGGTTGCGACAGGGGCCGATACCCGCTAAGAAATCCCGCGCTCGCTCGGCACGTCACTGTGACCCTATCGTCTAGTGGCCTAGGACTCCGGCTTCTCAAGTCGGCAACATGGGTTCGAACCCCGTTGGGGTCGATTTGCCGGGCGAGCGCCCTGTTGCGCTACGTGCACCACGGCTTTGGAGCGCTATAGTTGGCCGGTGACGACGCAGCTGCAAAAGGCCGAGCCCAGCGGGTCGGCAGCTGTTCGACGCTCCGACGCCAGCCAGGACAGGTTTGTGCTCGAACACATGGCCCGCGGCGGTAGGGTCGTTCACGCCGATGCCTACACCCAGTCGATGCCCGCCGCAGCGCTGCAGGTCGCGCTGGCTAGCGCGCCGCTGGCGGTCTGTGGCGCAGTCGTCACCAGCTCCCTACTCAGCGGTTTGGCGCTTGGGGCCGTGGGTCTGCTCGCCGTCGGCCTGCTCATGTTCCTAGAGACGACCAACCGCATCGCCATCACAGAGCGATCGTTGGTCGTTCAAATGGGCGCATTGGTCCGCCGATACGACCGCGACCGCATCGACCAACTCCGGGTCGACCGGCCGCGCCGCCGCGACCTGCTGCACGTAGATCTGCTCTTGCTAGACCCAGCGCTGCTGCTGCGCGGTCCCGAGGGGCTGCGGTTTCGCTATCGCAAGCCGTCGGGGAAAAGCGCCGAGGTGTTTATCGCGGTCGACAGCCCCGAGGTGTACGCAACCTTGCTGCAGCCCGGCTACTCGGCTTGCAAGAGCTTGCGGTAGTGCGCCAGCTCGGCGCGTCGGTCGTCGCTGACTTTGGGGTAGTGCAGGTCTAGCCCCCGCATGCGCTCGGCTATCGCCGTGGAGACCATCAGACGCATCGCCTTTTTGTCGTCGGCCGGGACGATGTACCAGGGGCACTCGGGCGTCGCGGTGGCCGCAATGCAATCACTGTACGCATCCATGTACCGCCCCCAGTGCTTGCGCTCCGCGACATCGCCCTCGCTGAACTTCCAGTTCTTCGCGGGCTCATCGATGCGGGCCAGGAACCTGGATTTTTGCTCGTCCTTGGAAACGTTGAGGAAGAACTTCACGACCCGCGTGCCGTTGCTGTGCAGGTAGGCCTCCATGTCTCGGATGGCCTTGTATCGCGCGCGCCACAGTCGCTTCATGCCCCGTTTGAGGTGCTCCCCGGGAATGCGTTGGACGTCGGTCACGATCGACGGGTGCACTTTGGCCACCAGCACTTCTTCGTAGTACGAGCGGTTGAAGATCGTGATGCGACCGCGCTCGGGCATCGCGAGGTTGGTCCGCCACAAGAACCCATGGTCGAGCTCGACCTCACTGGGACGCTTGAACGAGTGGACCTTGATGCCGTGCGGGTTGATGCCCCGCATGACGTGGGCGATCGTCCCATCCTTGCCCGCAGCATCCATCGCCTGAAAGACGATGAGCATCGCGTACCGATCGTGCGCGTACATCATCGACTGCATGGCATCGATCTCGGTGGCCAGCTGGCGTAGCTGGCGCTTGTAGTCCTTCTTGTTCTTGTACCAAGTCTGTTTTGGCGCCGGATAGTCGCCAAGAGACAGCTTGCCCTCGCCACTGTAGGTGAACTTCGCAATGCCGCGTTTCATCGCGTGCCCATCATACCGCTACTGGATCGACTGGAGCTCGACATCAAACACGAGCATGCCTTGCGGCCGACCGCTCATCCCGCGGTACGCCAATCCCTCTGGGATCCAAAAGCGGGTCTGCTCCCCCGTGACCATGAGCTGCAGGCCCTCGGTCCACCCCGGGATGACCTGGGTCAGGCCAAACGACGAGGGCTCCCCGCGCCGCACGGAGCTGTCGAACAGCTCCCCGTCCGTTGTCCACCCCGAGTAATGCACGGTGACCGTGCTCTGCCGCGTCGGGTGTTCGGTCCCCGTCCCGGGCGTCAGCACGCGGTACGCCAGGCCCGAGTCGGTCGTCTCCGCCTCCGCGGGGGGCGCGGCGACATCCGGGGGGGTCTGTGGCGTTGGCCCAGGGTGCATTTCACAGCCTGAAGCGGCAATCGCGAGCCCCACAACCACGGTTCCGAGCTTGAGCATCCGCGACAATGTAGCAGCCCCCTCGGGTCCCGTCCCCAACGCCACGGGGGCGTCCGGCCCCACGCCGAGTCCCAGTTTGCAGACAATTTGGTGCAGCCCCAGCAACGCGATACGCGTACGACGATTCGCCCATGACCCGCGCACGCATAGCCCTAGCCCCCGCCCTGTGTGGACTTCTTGCCTGCGCGACCAACAGCGGGCCATCGACCGACACCGCCGACGAGCGCATGAGCGCCTACGTCGGAGGATGGGACGGAGACGCGACCCGCGGCAGCAGTGTGCTGTTGCTGCGCGATGGACTCATCGGAACGCTCAGCGCCGCGAACCTGGTCGGCGAAGATGTCGAGTATCAGGTGAGCTTCGATGTGAACGGCGACGCCGTGGAAGACAGCGTGGACGATGTCCTGCTCTCGCTGTCGTGCTCCGAGGTACTGACCCGCCCGATGCTCGCCGCCGCGGATACGGACGCCGCGGACGACCAAGAGCCTGCGGAAGCGCCCGAGGAGCCTCAATGGTCCTCCGTGGACTGTGCGGGCTGGGAGATCGAGCTGCAGTGCGGGCTCGCGGGCGAATGCGCGGGCGGCGACTGCAACATGGTCTGCGATATCGTGTACTTCGGCGATGCGTTCGCCACCGCTACCGTCACGCTCTCCGGTGTCGAAGACGAATTCGACCACTGGCAGCGCGTCTAGAGCGGCCTAGAACGTCTCGCTCTGCGTAGATCCAAGTCGGATGCCGTCCGTTGCGTCACTGTGCGCGACGACGTCGAGGTTGAGATCCCCGAGCCCTGCTCCGCCGATTGGGAGGCGATGGAGGCACGAGACCGCGGCCGTTTTTGCCTCGATTGCCAGACTCGTGTGCACGACCTGTCGGCGATGACCGAGGCCGAAGCGCAGCGGTTCTTGACCCGCAACGCCGACCGCGACGATATCTGCCTGTCATTCCTGCACACCGAAGACGGGACGATCCAGTACCAAGCTGCGCAACCCCGGCTGGTGCCGCTGAAACGCTTGCTCCGGCTCGCCCCCGCGGCTGGCCTGGCGGCTGCGGTTGCCGCCTGCACCCCGATAGCGCCCGACTCCGACCAGGCGGAACCCGCCAAGGTCGAGGCCCCGGAGGCAGCGCCCGAGGCCGCTGCCCCGGACAGCGCGCTGCTTCGTGTCGAACACGAGCCCTCTCGTCAGCGGAGCATCCTGGCCAACCCGGCCGACGCGCTCCCACCACCGCCTCCCCGCGTCGACCCGGACGAGCCCTGCGACGGCGGGGCTTCGACGCAACCCGCCGAGCCCACCGCGAGCGAGCCTCCCCCTCCGCCGCCGGTCATCCGTCGCTTGGGGGGCAAGCCGATGATTCGGAAGAAGGGCAAGCGCAAGCGCCACGGGACCTAGGCAGAATGCCTAGCCCGCGGCCTTGATGCCGTCGGCGCGACTACACGCAGACCAGCATGCCGCCGTCGAACGCCCCGGGCGGGCAGTCGGCAGCGCCCTGGCAGGCGAACTCGCACAGACCGTCGTTGTTGCAGTTGTTACCCGTGTTGGTATCGACGCACTGAGTGTCGAAGTCGCAGTGACAGAGGCGATCGGCTTCGCAGGTCAGCTCGCCCGCACAGCTGCTCGCGGGGGCCGCGACGCAGCCGATGATGCAGATGTTCTGCGCACCGAGCGGGACACAGGCGGCGTCGGGCTGACCGCAGACTGCGACCATCCCACCGTTGATCGAGGTCGCTTGCGTCTCGACCAACCCGGCCTCGGCGCATGAGCCTTGCGACGGCTGCAGCGAGCACCCACCCGTGCCGTCGCCACGGTCGACGCACACGCCGCCCGAGCAATCGTCGTCGTCGCCGCAGTCGACCAGAGCCCACCCGCTCAGCGCCGCAATGCACTCGGCATCTTGGGCGCACGCGACGGAGCAAGTGCCACCGTTGCAGCCCAGGCCAAGGTCCTCACCATCGATGAAGCAATCGGCGGGCGTGGTGCACTGGTGCTGGCAAGCGGGGCCCGCAGGAGGGACTCCCGTCTCGGCGTCGCCCGTCTCGGGACCGCTGTCATCGGTGGCACCCGTATCCACGCCATCGTCGGTTCCCGACCCGCTGGTGACCTGCCCGTCGTCGTCGCTGCCATCATCGTCGCCGGCAGAGGTCGCCGCCGTGCCGCTCTCCATTCCGAGGGTCACGCCGACAGTCACGTTGCCGGTATCGTCAGAGCCCGAATCGTCGCCGCAGGCGAAGACGGTGAGGGCGAGCAGGGCAGTTCCAAGGTAGGCAGTCGCGTGCATCATGGGCGTCCGGCGGATGATACTACCCAAATCGGACAAAAGGCGCGCGGGGGTTGCGTGCACATGGGCCACCGAAACAAGGATGTTCGTGGCACAATCGCGCTGTGGATGCGGCGAAATCGGCAAGAAGGATATGGCCTGCGCTGGCCGGACAACTCACGCTTGGAGCCGTCCTGGGGCTTGGTGGCGGCATGATGGTCGGCAGCGGCGGCTGCAAACCGCGCTCGGCGGAGGAGTACAACCAGGAGCTGGCCGACGCTATCTGCCAGGTGCGTCGTAACTGCCCAGAAGTGACGTTGACCTCGATGACGGGCAGCGTCGAGTTCCCCAGCGACGGCACGTGCGAGGCCGCGGTCCTCACCCAGTTCGACATGTGCGGCAGCAGCTGTAAGTACAGGCCCTCCAAGGGGGCCAAGTGCCTACGCCGCCTCGAAAAGCTCGCCGAAAACTGCGAGGGCAGCGTGGGCCCCTGCCGCAAGGCGTACAAAAAGTGCGACTCGGACGAAGAGACCTCGCGCTGCAACCTGCACAATTGTGGGTCGCGGGTCGATGCGCCCAGCCGTGAGGGGCTCCCGTGGCTCGCCCTGGTGCTTGTCGGCTGGTTCGCCCGACGGCGTCGCGCTGCCTGAGCCGTCGGCACGCGCCCGAACGGCTACCCAAATCGTTTCGCCGCGCGGGCCTTGGCCTTGGCCGCCTCTACCGCGCGGTCCTTGGTCGGGGCGCTGGTGGTCAAGCTGATCAGCAGCTGGCGGGAGATCTCGGCGACCTTGTCGACGGACGCATTGAACTGCGCCTCGTTGGCCTGCGACGGTTTGGTGAAGCCCGAGAGCTTCCGGACGTACTGCAGGGCAGCGGCCTGGACCTCGTCGTCGGTAGCGGGCGGATCAAAGTTGAAGAGCGTCTTGATGTTTCGACACATGGCGCCCCCAAAGAGTAACGGTTGATGGGCCAGGCGTGTGCCCAACAACCGCCCGCGACCTCCCCACACGCAACGGGCGCGGCGGGAGGCGCACGTCGTTACAGGTACAAGCACATTCCGAAGTCCTCCTCGCCTGCGGGCTCGCAGTAGCCGCCGTCCGGGCATGGCTGCGCCTCGCTGGTATCGCAGATCAGGTAGCAGACGTTCTGCTCCTCGAAGCAGAACGGGGTGGCGGAGACCAGCGACGGGGGGCACAGCCCGCTGGGGCTACACACGGGCGCACAGGTTTCCCCGTCGGTGTCACTGAAGCTGACGCTGACCTCGTCGAGATAACAGCCGCCGGATGGGTCGCCGTAGTAGTAGGTGTTCTCGCCATCGGCATCGGGATTATCCCCGCCCTCTTCGTCGCCGCTGTCGTCGCCGCTGTCGTCGGAGCCGTCCGCTTGCGCGGAGGTGTCCTGCGCGTTGTCGTTATCGTCATCGTCATCGTTGTCGTCATCGTTGTCGTCATCGTTGTCGTCAGCCGCCTCGTCGCCTGTCCCCCCCGCCGGGTCAACGCAGATGCCACCCTCGCAGACACGGTCGCCGTTGCACTGGGTGTCGCGGGAGCAGCCGGCTCCGGAGTCATCGACGTCGAGGTCGCAGGCGCCCAAGCCGATGCCAGAGACGAGCGCGAAGAGATAGAGCTTTGAGATGTTCATGATGTTCACCTGAGGTTGGGGCGGACGCGTTCGGTCGGCCTACGGCGGACATGTGCGGCCCGAGTCCGGTTCGATTCCGGCGCCGTGATTCTTTTTTGGCCACGCTCCGACAGCGCCCGGTCCAAGCGCGATTCAAAGCCGTGGACCGACCGCTTCAAACCGTGGGCCGGCCCGTTTTAGCCGCGGGCCGACCGATTTGGAGTTACATCACCCCTATTCATGGTTGACTAACAATAAATAGGGGTCACTGTACCCTTATGGCAAAAACGAGAACGAAGTCCAAAAGTGCTGGCCGTCGCATCCATCTGGTGGTCATCGACCCTCAGAACGACTTCTGCGACCCGCAGGGAGCACTGTTCGCCCCAGGGGCGGACCGCGATACCGAACGGATCGCCGCCATGGTCGACCGCCTCGGCGCTGGCCTGACCGACGTGCACGTGACGCTCGACTCCCATCGCAAGGTCGATATCAGTCACCCGATGTGGTGGAAGGACGCGCGCGGCAAGTCCCCGGATCCGTTCTCCCAGATCACCGCCGACGACATGACTGCCGGGCGCTGGAGCACGACCCGCCCGGGGATGCATGACCGCTCCTTGGCGTACCTCACCGAGCTCGAGCGGGCGCAGCGCTACCCCCACACGATCTGGCCCTACCACTGCCTCATCGGCGACCAGGGTCACAGCATCGCGCCCGTCCTGTCCGACGCGCTGCACGCCTGGGAGGAGCGCTTCAAGATGGTCGACTTCATCACCAAGGGCAGCAACCCGTGGACGGAGCACTTCTCGGGGGTTCGAGCGGAGGTCCCCGACCCTGCCGATCCGGGCACGCAGGTCGACCCTCGTTTCATCAGCACGTTGTCCGAGGCCGACGTGATCTTGATGGGCGGAGAGGCCCTTTCGCACTGCCTGGCCAACACGGTCCGCGACATCGCCGACGAGCTCGCCGCCCCCGAGTACATCAAGAAGATCCACCTGCTGACCGACGGCACCAGCTCGGTTCCCGGTTTCGAGAAACTGGGCGACGACTTTGTGCGCGAGATGACCGCGCGAGGCATGCAGCTCACCACCACCACCGACTTCATGGCCGCCTAGCGCGGCTCCAAGCCCACGACACCACGAGGAGACAAGCAATGACCCATCCAAGAAACGACGACACGCCCCTGGACCGCCACACGATTGTCGGCACCAACTACGGTTTCTCCGCCGTCCGCATCGAGGATCTGGGCGCCACGGAATACACCCTGGTGTGCATCGCCGCCGACTGCAGCGCCAGCGTCACGACCTTTGCGCGCCAGATCGAAGCCTGTATTGGCGAGGTCGTGCGCAGCTGCAGGCAGAGCCCCCGCGCGGACAACCTGCTGGTACGCGCGACCGTGTTCGACAACGATGTCGACGAGGTTCATGGGTTCACCGCGCTGACCAGCCTCGGGCCCAAGCGCTACGACGGCGCCGTCAAGCGAGGGGGCTGCACCGCGCTGTATGACGCGGGCGAGAACGCGGTGGCGTCCATCACCCAGTACGCCGCCACGCTGGGTGACGCCGACTTCGACTGCAACGGCATCGTGTTTGTCATCACCGACGGCATGGACAACGCCTCCAGCGCTGACGCCAAGCGGCTCCGCGACGCCTTGGCGGCGGCGACCGGGCACGACGCATTGGAATCGATGGTCTCGATTCTCGTGGGCGTGGGCGTGGGCGACGACCGCGTGTCGAAGTACCTCAGCGCGCTACGCCGCGACGCCGGCTTCGATAAGTACATCGAGCTGCGACGCGCGGACGCCAAGACCCTGGCGAAGTTGGCCGCGTTTGTGTCCAAGAGCATCGCCTCCCAGTCCAAGGCACTGGGCAGCGGCGCGGGGGCGCGCGTGGTGGGGTTTTGATGGACGGCCCCGCAACCGAAGGTTGGCGCCCGCGCGCGACCACGCACGGCTGCACGGCCGATGCTTGGTACACCACGGGCGCATCCCATGTGATCTGCGAGGACTACGCCGTGGCCACCACGGTCACCCCCGACTGCACCGTCGCCGTCGTCTGCGATGGCTGCTCGAGCTCCGCAGACACCGACATCGGCGCACGACTCGTCGCCCGGGCCGCCGTTGCACACATGGCGCGTGCACTTCCCGGGACGGGGGTGCACGCCGCGGGATTTGTCGATGCCGCCGCGGTCCTGCGACGTGCGGCCGCGGCCGCACGCCCCTTGGGCCTCCCGACCGAGGCGCTCGACACCACGCTGCTGGCCATGCGGGTCGTCCCCAACGCGGTCGACATCGCCGTATTCGGGGACGGCGTGGTCGCAGCCAGACGCCGTGATGGCCGAGTCGAAATTTGGGTTGTGGAGCATCCCAAGGGAGCCCCGCCCTACCCCAGCTATGCGCTCGAGCCCCAGCGACATGCGCGCTACCTCGCGCGCTTTGGAGCCGACTTCACGGTTCGCCATCGGGGCCCCGACAATGTCTGGACGACCCAAACCCGCACCACACCGCCGCGATGGACCCTGGATCCAAGCGCATTCGACTTGGTGCTGTTGGGCTCCGACGGCCTGACTGCGTTCGTGGGCGATGCGCCCGCGGACGAGACCTCGATGGAGGTCCTGGCGCCCGTCCGCGTCGACGCGGTCGTGGGTGCTCTGATGGCGGTCCCACACCTGCAGGGTCGGTTTGTCGCGCGGCGCGGTCGGCGATTCATGAAGACGGCCGCACGGCGCGGCTGGAGGGGACTCGACGATATTGGACTGGCCGCGATCGCCATCGGCGGTGAAGCGTGAAGGTCACGATCGCGGGCGGGCGCACCGTGTCGCTGCGCGCCCGGGAGTTTGTGGCGCAAGGCGGAGAGGGTCGTATTTGGGCCCGTTCCGGGGTGGCGTACAAGGTCTATACCGACCCCACTCGGGTGCTGGCCTCCGAGAAGATTCGCGCGCTGCAAGCGGTGGCCAGCGATGCCGTGATCGCCCCGCAGGCCCTGCTGTTGGATCCGACCACGGGAGACCCCGTTGGATACACAATGCGGCACATCGAGGGCGCGTGGTTGCTGGGGCAGCTGTTTGCGCGGTCGTTTTGTGATCGCAACGGTTTCGATCTCGGCGCTGCGCGTCGCGTCGTGGAGTCCATGCGGGACACCCTGGCCGCCGTCCACCGCGCCAACGTGCTGGTCGTCGACCTGTCCGACGTCAACGTCCTGGTCAATCCACGAGACCGCACGCCCGCATTGATCGATACCGATTCTTGGCAAACTCCAGGACATCCGGCCACCGCGGTCACGCCAGCGATTTGCGACCCGCGCACAGCCACCGAGGGCTTCAGCGAGGGCAGCGATTGGTTTTCCTTTGCGATCCTGTCGTTCCAGCTGCTGGTGGGGATTCATCCGTTTCGGGGCAAACATCCCAAGGTCAAAGGCCTGGCCGCACGCATGGCCGCGGGTCTGTCCGTGCTGGACACCGACGTCTCGCTCCCCCCAGCCAGCCGCGGGTTCGACGTCATCCCGCCGCAGTACCGGGCTTGGTACGAGGCGCTGTTTGTGCACGGTCAGCGCGAGGCTGCACCCGAGACGATGTCGTCCCCCACCCTCGTCGCGTTCGGGCCGCTGCCCACAGCGACCGCGGCGGACGGCCTCCAACTCGACGCGCTGGGCGATGCGAGCGCGGCGGTTCGCCAGGTTGTCCCTGCCCTCGGGCGCCATCCCCTGTGGCTCCGCACGGACGCAGGTGTCCAGCGGGGCCCCAGCGGACCCATGGTGTTCGGTCCCACCCCTCCGGGTGCCGCGGCCGCGTTGGCGGTCGAGCCAACGACGGGGAGTTGGCTGTTGGCGTCGGCCCGCCGATCGGGCCGCGGTCTGGACCTAGCCTCCGATCGCACGCTGACGCCCGCGACGCTTGCAATGAACGTTGACGCGCTCGTGCCGACGCCGGACGGCCGGCTGGTCGTTCTGTCCGAGGGCAACCTCGTCGAGCTCTTGATGCTCCCGTTCGGCGACCACGGCCTGCGTGTCGTCCCCCGCACGGTCGCGCACGTGGTCCCGCACGCAAGCATGTTGGCGCCCGGCGTTTTGATTCAGAGCCTGCTGGGCCAGACACACGTCAGTCTGCTGACCGCGCCTGGATCTGCGCCTCAGCTTCGAATCCCGGAGCTGGGTGGACATCAGATTCTCGACGCCAAATACGAGCGTGGGGTGCTGCTGGCGACGGCACGAAAGGTCAACGACGATGAGGATCGCTTCAAGCGGGTCGTCCTCCGGTTTGCCTCAGACTTTCGCAGCTACAGCATTGAGACCGAGTTCGTGGAAGATCCCACCGTCGACTTCACGGTGACCGACACCCAGATCTGCGTGGCGCGGGGGCGCGGAGGAGTGGTCCACGCGGGACTGGCTGAGCCCCACGCGAGCGATGTCGAGCGAACCGTCGATGGCCGTGGGCTGCAGGGCGCATGGCTTGCGCGCAGCGGAAACGGGGCTGTCGTTGCCGTCTCGGGGAAATCGCTGTTTTGCGTACGTTTGGCGGCCAAGGCGGCCTGATCAGGCCCTCCGCGGCGCGGCTCAGGCCCTCGCCAGGCCGCCGACGTTCACCGACTGCGCAAACCGCGGCCGCGTGAACGGCAACGCCAAGGACAACCCCGAGAACGTGGTTGCGACGCGGGTGCGGCGTGTGGGCAAAGCTCTGCTAGCATCGGGCGACCGGTGGAGATGAAGTCGCAGCGGCCGGTCCCCGGCGCAGCAGGCCAACCCGTGCCCACGAGCGACGACAGCTACGATGTGGTCAGCCGACTGGCCGTAGGCGGGATGGCGGAGCTGTATCTGGCCCGACATCGCGGCCGGATGGTGGTGCTCAAGCGCATCCTGCCGCATCTGGCCGAAGATCCAGAGTTCGTCCGGATGTTCTACGACGAGGCCAAGCTCGCCTCGACCCTCGCCCACGACAATATCGTCAGCGTTTTCGACCGCGGGGAGGACGACGGGAACTACTACTTCACCATGGAGTACGTTCACGGCGAGAACGTACGCGCGCTCATTCGGGCCGCCCAAAAGGCCGAGCAGTACATGCCGCTGCACCACGTCGTGCAGATTGGCGTCGGTGTATCCCGAGGGCTCCACTACGCGCACGAGCGGTGCGACGACGAGACGGGCACACACCTCCGCATCGTGCATCGCGACGTCTCCCCGACCAATGTCATCGTCGCCGAGGACGGTGCGGTCAAGATCGTCGACTTCGGGATCGCAAAGGCCGCCGCCGCCACCCACATCACCCAAGCGGGGATGCTCAAGGGCAAGGCGTCGTACATGTCGCCGGAGCAATGCCGCGCCGACCCGGTCGACCGTCGTAGCGACGTGTTCGCGATCGGGATTCTCCTGTACGAGATGACGACGTTGACCCGGCTGTTCCGGGGCGACCACGAACTTGCGGTACTGCACCAAGTCCTCACGGGGCATGTCGAGCCGCCGTCGGTTCGTGTCCCTGGGTTCCCAGCCGGGCTCGAGGCCATCCTGCTCCGGGCGCTGCAGCCCAAGCCCGAGGATCGCTATCAGACGGCCGATGAGCTCGGGGACGCGCTTGCGCAATGGGGGCACGCGACGGGCCTTCGCCCCTCCGCGCCCGCGCTCGGCGAGTATCTGGTGCAGCTTTGCGGCGCCAAGCCGATGCCCTGGGACGAGGCTGACGAACCCGAGCCCGACGTCGGGTTGCAAACGCCTCCTCCCCAGGCGGGCTTGCCTCAGGACACGCCCGAGCCCGAGACCCGCGTTGCGCGATCGGAGGGCTCCGGACCGGTTGGGGGTGGTGCGCCCGATGTCACGCCCACGCCATGGCCTGGCGGGCAGGGAGCGGCGTCGCCCAAGGTTGATGTCACCGCCCTGTCGACGCCCCCCACGGCCGGCGACTCGGGACTGGCCCCCGTCAACGACCCGACCCCCGCGGGGAGCAACGCGCCACGTCCACCCGCCAGCCGGCAAGGCGCGCCACCGGCCCCACCGCCCCGCGCCTCGTCGCCCCCGCGCCCACCCGCTCGGCCGGTGGCGCCACGACGACGCACGGATCCCCACCGCACGGTGCCCAGCGGAGCATCCGGGCAAAACGTGGCACGACCGCGCGGTGCGACGCCATCCCCAGGCACGCCGTCCAGAGTTGGTGCGAGCCGCAGCGGCGGCCTCCGTCTCAAGCCGCCGCCGCGACCCAAGGCCAAGCGGGCCCCGGGCGCCCGACCCGGCGCTCCGCCGCAACCCCCTTCCAGCACCACAGGGCCCACACGCGTCGTCACGGGGCCTACGCGTGTCGCGACCGGTCCGACCCGTGTCGCCCCCGCGAAGACCACACCCCAACCGGCCAAGGCAGCCCCGCGCGGCCCAGGCATGCCATTCCCGCGCGAAGGCGGGTCCGGAGCTGGGGGCACCGTGATCCCAACGGGCCGTCCGACAGTTCCGCCGCCGCCAAGCCAGCCGCTCGCTCGCCCGGGCCGGCCAAGCCCCAAACCCACCGGGCTGGCCGCCGCGCTCGCGGCCCGGTCCACACTGCAGGGCGGCACGCAGGCGCCACCGCCGTCCGGTATCGTCGCGCCAGCGATCGTCCCTTCGGGGTCTACGCTGCCCGCGTCCGGCACGACGGTGCCCGGGTCCGGCTCCACGCTGCCCGCGTCCACGGGCTCTGGCTCTGGACGCACGGTTCCCGGTCAGCAGCCGGTCCAAGCAGCGACGCCGACACTGCCCGGAGAGACCCCGCCCAGCCAGGGGTCCAAGGGGACACTCCCCGGCCAAACCGGACCCGTCGTACCCAAGCCAGCGGCTACGACCCTGCCCGGCCAGACCGACCGCCCAAAGGCTGCCACCACACTTCCGGGTCAGACCGAGGCACCCGCGGCGAGCGATGCGGCCCAAGCGGGCCCCGCTCGGCCGCGTCGCCACCGAACCGGCACGGGCCACCGCCGCGCCGCCCCGCGACTGAGTCCACCCGGAGCGCCGACGGCTCCGAGCTCGGGCGCGCAGCCTACGAGTGCCGTCGTCTCCCCCGCCACGACCGAGGCCCCCGCCGCGCCGAACCCTGCACCCACCGCCGCGCAACCGGCCGCGCGACCCGTCCCCGCCGCCGCGCAACCGGCCGCGCGACCCGTCCCCGCCGCCGCGGCGACTCCGCAACCTGCCGCCTCTCCCAGCCCGTCGGCCCCTCCCCAACCTGCAGCGGCAGCTCCCCCTCAACCGGCGGCGGCAGCTCCTCCCCAGCCTGCGGCGCCCCCCCAACCACCTGCGCGCGCTCCCCAGCCAGCAGCCCCATCGCTGCGGCCCCCCGGACCGCCGAGCCAGCCCAGCGCCGCGCACCTGGCCGCGCCAAGCTCTCCCACCACGCCCCAAGCTGCGCCGCCCCGCATCACGCAGCAGCCGGTCGGCGCACCGCAACCGGACGGGAGCCGCACCATGATCGAGATGGCGGCGCCCGGCGTGGCACCGGCCGAGCGCCAGCCGAAGCTGGACCGAACCCAGCTGGTCAAGGCACCCACGCAAGAGGAGCTCGCAGCATTCGCCGCGATGGTCCCCGACGTCAGCGAGGACGCCCGAACGCTCGCGTTCGACAACCGGAATCTCGACCTTGGATCGATCAAGGCCGGGCCCACGGGCTGGAAGCAAACCGCGGCGCCCAACCCCGGACACCTCGCCCCCGCCGCGCAACCTGCCGCGCAACCCAGCGCGCAGTTGGCCCCCGCCACGGGTGCTGCCATTCCGCAAACCGCGGGCAGCGCAGCACAGGCCGATGCCTTGGGCGGCACGACGCGGACGCCGGTCGAAGCCCATGACTTGGTGCCCGCGGGCAAGCCAAAGGTCGGCCTGTGGCTCGGCATCGGAGGCCTCGTCGTCGGTGTCCTGGCGGCCGCCGCTGTCTTCGGCCCCATCCTGCTCAACCGCGGAGCCTCCACAGATGCGGCGGACAGCGACGCGGCACAGCCCACAGATACCGCCCCTAAGGCCCCCGCGTCGGCGACCGCCGATCCGGCCGACGACGGTGTGTCGCCGCCCGACACCGTGCCGGCTGTGGCGGACGATGCCCCCCTCGGCGGCGACACCGACGACGGCACCTCCACGGGAGGGGGCGACCCCGCCAGTTCCGGCGAGTCTGGGGCGGCGCCAAGCAACACAGCGACCGCTGCCGACGGTTCGGGTGGCGACGACACGCCGCCCGTCCCCGCGACGGACGACGATGCAACCACGGGCGACGACACGCCGCCGGCTGATCCCAAGACCAAACCCAAGGGTGGCAAGCCCAAGGGTGGCAAGCCCAAGGGCGGCAAGCCCAAGGGCGGCAAGCCCAAGGGCGGAGATCCGCCAACGACCACGCCCAAGCTGCCCGGATTCAACCCGGGACGGCCGATGCCGCCGTAGCGGCCCTCCCGGTACCGAGCGCGAGCCCGCTTCGCCCGCGCTACTGTGTCGCCCGTGGCTTCCACCGTGAAGGTCTGCTTCGTCTGCCTTGGCAACATCTGCCGATCCCCGACCGCACAGGGCGTGTTCGCCCACCTGGTCCGCGAGGCAGGCCTCCACGATCGCTTCGAGATCGACAGTGCCGGTACGGCCGCCTACCACGCAGGCGAATCACCCGACAGCCGAGCGACGGCAACCGCGGCCGACCGAGGCGTGCCACTGACCGGTCCCGCGCGGCAATTTGTGGCGAGCGACTTCGATCATTTCGACACGGTCGTCGCGATGGATGCCAGCAACCACCAAGCCCTGCTCGGCCTCACCGAGACTGCGGAGCAGCGAGACAAGCTGTGCATGCTGCGACAGTTCGATCCCGACAGCCCGGCGGGCGCCGATGTCCCTGATCCGTACTACGGCGGCGCCGACGGGTTCGTCGACGTGTTCGAGATCTGTATGGCGGGGTGCCGCGGGCTCCTGCAAAGCCTCCGCACGCAGCATGGACTCTGAGCGACCAGAGCTGGCGACCGCGATCCAAGCGAGCCTCGGCCAGCCGGTCGACGCGGTGGCGCCTTTGGCCAGCGGGGCGGGTGGCGACGCACATCTCGTCACGCTGCGGTCGGGGACGCGCGTGGTCGTCAAGGTGGGGCGCGGGTCGCCGCCCGATTTGTTTGACCGCGAAGCGGCTGGGCTGTCGTGGTTGGCCGAGGCCAGCGCTATCCGGGTGCCCCATGTCTTGGCCGTGCGCCACGCCGCCCCCGCATTCATCGCGATGGAGTTCATCGAGGCTGGACCGCGCAGCCCCACATTTGAGCGCGACTTTGGTCGCCAGCTCGCCGAGCTGCATCGACACCACCCCCCGCGCTTTGGCCTGGACTGCGACAACTTCATCGGCCCGTTGCCCCAACACAACGCGCCCGCGTCCGGCGAAACGTTCGCCGATTTCTACGCGGAGCGACGCTTGATCCCCCTGCTGGACCAGGTCGCCAGCGGCGTCCTCGAGCGCTCCGATCATCGCGCGGTGGAGTCGACGGCGGCCACGCTCGCCGACCGGATTCCCGTGGAGTCCCCCGCGCGGCTGCACGGAGATCTGTGGGCGGGCAACCGCTTGGTCGGCCCGCAGGGTGAGCCGGTCCTCATCGATCCCGCGGTCTATGGCGGCCACCGCGAAATGGACTTGGCCATGATGCAGCTGTTCGGCGGGTTCGGAGCCGAAGCATTCGCGGCGTACGACGAGGCCTACCCTCTCGAAGCCGGCTGGCGCGCGCGTACGCCGCTGATGCAGCTGTATCCCTTGTTGGTCCACTGCGCGCTGTTTGGGCGCGCCTACGTCGGACAACTGCGCACCGCCTTGGAGGCGTGCAACGGCTCAAAACGCGGATTTCTTGGAGTGTAGGCAACTAACCTACATGTTACTTTTGTGAAGCGTCCGCTGCCCTCCCCGCGCACTCCCCTGGCCTCCCACCGCCTGTCGGAGGCACCCGCGCAGCGACCCGCATCGCCGCGCCCGCTCGTGCCCGCACCCGGCCGCCACGAGGTCCGCCTCGCGCGGTTGAACCTCAGACGCGTTCCGGCCGCGCAAGCTCGGACAGCGGCCGAGCCGGCCCCCAGCGGCGTTGGGCAGCTGGGAATCCCGACAGGCATGCGCGCGAGCACACCGGTTGGCGTGGCGGAGCCCTGCGACCTCTCGCTGTGGAGCCGCGGCCTGTACGGCGTGTTCCTCCCCGAACGGCGCCAGTCGTCCCGCTCGATCGAGTTCTCTGACCGCCGCTGCTAGCGGCGGGGCTTGAACTCGGCCAGGTCCACCGCGTCGTAGACCTCGGGCGGGATACGATTGTGGGTCACCGACCGCGTGGTTTGCAGCTTCCGCGTCGCGTCGATGCCGATCTTCGACGTCATCCCATCGTCGTCCGGGCACGAAGGATCGAGCGGCGTTCCCTGGACCTGCGTCTGGATGATGACATCCCTGCCCGGCTGAGCCGCGAGCGCGGCGGCGCCGAGCACCGCCCGCAGATCGCTCGGGTCGACATCGTCGTCGACGACGATCACCTGCTTGGCGTAGATATCTCCCGAAAGCAGCGCCTCGATCACGCGTCGTGGCTCGTCATCCGACGTCTTGTTGAGCGCAACGACCGAGGTCAGCGGCGCGGGCAACGAGACGCGCGTTACACCAGCACAGGCCGCCCGGGCATCCCGCAGCGTGCGGTGTTCCAGCGCTGGCATCGACAGCACAAGATGCTCCATACGCCCGCTGACGATGTCTTGAAACAGCGGCTCGTCGCGGTGGGTCAGCGCGTCGACCGTGAAGACTGGGCTCTGCGTCGTCCCCGTGCCGTAGCCGGTGAACTCCCCAAACGGGCCTTCGAGCATCGTCTCGGTCACCGACACGTGGCCCTCCAGCACAAACTCGGCGCCCGCAGGTACGGGGAGCTTGGTACCCGTGACGGTGTGGACGACCGACAGTGGCGCGCCCATAAGACCGCCGATGATCGCGTACTCGTCGACGTCGGCGGGACCTGCGTACAAGGCCCCCAGCGACACCAGCGGGTGCACGCCGTTGACGACCGCGATCGGCATGTCCTCCCCCCGAGCTGCGTACTTGCGGAAGATGCCGTCCAAGTGACGGCCGCGCTCCATGTAGATGGCCGTGCGACGCGGCCCGGCGATCATCATGCGGTGGTAGCTGAGGTTCACGACTCCGTCGTCCGGGTCGCGGGCCACCACGATCGCCGCCGTCAGGTACGGCTGCTGCGTGTCGTCGGCGTGATAGACGAGCCGCGGAAACATCGACAGGTCGACCTCGTCACCCCGCGCGACGTGTTGGTGCACGGGGGCTTGTTCCACCAACTCGGGCGCGTGGGGCACTTGTGCGGCCGCTTCGTACCGCGCCCCCACCTCGCGTAGCGAGCATCCCAGCGCCAGCGCAATCCGGCCCATCGAGCCGCACACATTGGTCACGACCGGCAGGGCGCACCCCTTCACCGAATCGAACCGTAGGATGGGCGAGCGCCGCCGGTCCTCGAGCTTGGCCACAATCGCCGTCGTCTCGTAGCGCGGGTCGACCTCGCGAGCCACGGTGACGAGGTCGGCCGGGCGCGACTGGGCAACCTGCTCCAAGAAGCTTCGCAGGTCGCCCGACGCTGTCGGCGCTTGGCCGTCGCTCATGAATCCTGCCGTGCTTGCTGCTTGAGCTTGCCGCGACTGACCTTGCCCGACGCCGTCTTGGGCAGCGCGTCGACCACCCGGAACTCCTTGGGCACGCGCACAAACGGCAGCTCTGTGAGGCAGTGGCCCCGAAACTCCGCCTTGCTGACCTCCGCCTCGGGCGCGAGCACCACGTACGCGACGATTCGCTCGCCCAGGGTGTCATCGGGAAGGCCGATGACCGCGACCTCGCGAACCTCGGGATGCGCACCGACGACGTCCTCGATCTCTTGCGGGAAGATGCGCTCCCCCGCGCTCTTGATCATCTCGGAGCTCCGCCCGCACAGGAACAAGTGCCCGTCTTCGTCGAGTCGCGCCAGATCGCCCGTGCGAAGCCGGCCCTGATCGTCGATCTTGCCCAGCGTGCGCTCGTCGCCGCACACGTAGCCCTTCATGATGTTTGGACCCCCCGCTGCGACCTCGCCGATCTCACCGGCCGGCACGGGCGTTTCTTGCGGGCCGAGCAGCTCGAGCTTGACGTTGGGCAGCGCCCGACCGACCGAGCCCTCCTTGACGAACAGCTCATCGGGGCCGATCCACGTGATGCGCGGTGCAGCCTCCGTCTGACCGTACGCCAGGTGAATGCCCGCGTCGGGCAAAGCGGTGGCGAGCTGCTTGAGGCCCGAAGCCGACAACGCCCCTCCCGTGATCAAGACGTACCGCAGCGCGGGTGGCGGCTGATCGGCGATTTTGGAGCGCTGCAGGAGCTGCTTGAAGTGGTACGGAACGCCCGAAAAACCGGTGACCTTCGACTCGACAAGCTCCGCGTGCACCTTGGCGGGAAACTGAAAGCCCGCCGAGAACACCACCGTGCCCCCGAGCATCGCGTGCAGCAGCAACTGCATGCGCCCGTGGATGTAGTAGAGCGGGACGACGATCAGGATGCTGTCGTCTTCGGTCAGCCCCATCAGCGCGTTGCTGGCGCTGAGGTTCTCGATGAAGTTGGCGTGCGAGAGCATCACGCCGTTGGGCCTGCCCGTCGTGCCCGACGTGTAGACGATCATCGCAACGTCGTCGGCGGTGACCTCGGGTCCGTTCGGGGTCGCGTCCTGCGCGACGATCGCTTCGTAGGCGTGCGCCACAAGCTCGCGCTCGGCAGCCGTGTCCGCCCCCGCTTTTGTCGTCAGCAGCAGGTCGGGGACCTTGAGCCCATCGTCGACGGCAATGTGCTTGGCCATCTGCGCCGCGTCTGCGACCAGCGCCTTGGGCTGCGCCTCGTCGACGATGCCTTGCATGGTGGAGCGACCCGCCAGCGTCGGCATGTCGACGCTTTGCGCGCCCGCCTTGAGGATCGCCCAAAAGTAGACGAGGGCGGGCAGCGAATTGCCGCACAACAAGGCGACGCGATCACCAGGCCCGATGCCCTGCTCGCGCAGCCACGCTGCAATGTTGTCGCTGCGTTGGTGAAGTTCGCCGAACGAAATCCGCTCGTCGGGGAAAATCGCCGCAGGTTTTTCCGGGTGGCGCTTGGCCCCCGCTGCGAGCAAGTCGAACAGGAGCACAGCAACCTCCGCCGTTCAGGACTTGTGTTGCTCGATGTACGCGGCCAAGTTGGTCACGGTACCGAAGTTGTCTGGAGTGATGTCGTCGATCTCGACGTCGAACCCGTACTTGCCCTCGATCCAGACCACGATCTCCATCGTGGCGGTTGAATCGACAACGCCTGCGAGGCTGGTGTCCATTCCGATGTCGGCGCCGCTGCCGGCAAGCTCGGTCTTGATGTAGGTCAGAAGGTCGTCTTTGGTGCTCATGATGGAGGTTTCCGTTTGGGAAAGATTGCGCCTCGCCGTGGCGGGTCGGGCCCGCAGGCTCAGGCGAAGTCGAGCGCGGTGGCTCTGAGGAGAGGGGGCTAGCCGATCGTCGTGGGCGGCTGGACCCGGAAGGTGGCGACGCTCGCCTCGTCGACCTCGATGCCGAGGCCGTGCGCATCAAGTGAGGGAGCGGACTCCCCTGCAGTGGGTGTGCGGAGCACGTCGTGGGCCAAGAGCCAGAGATTTTGGCCCTTTCCGTCGAGGCAATCAAGCCCCGGCTGGCAGCGTCCAAAGACCTCCGCTGCGCGCGACAAGATGCCTGTCTCGCCCACCAGCGTACCCAGGTGGATCCGCACACCCGCATCCGCCGCGCGCGCGCAGACCCGGGCGCTGGCGATGAGCCCCCCGTGCTTGCCCGGTCGCACGTTGAAGATGTCCGCGGCCTCAGCCTCGATGAGGCGCAGGGCATCGGCCTCGGAGCAAACCGCCTCGTCGGCCATCACCGGGACTCCGCTGTGGCGACGCACCTCGGCGAGGCCCGCGATGTCTTCTTTGGGGACCGGCTGCTCGACCGAGTGAAGGTTGCAGACCTCACCGAGCGCCTTGAGCTGGGCGATGGCTTGTGCGGGGGTCCATGCCGCGTTGGCGTCGACGCGCAACGGGACATCGGGCCCAAACACGCTGGCGACCAGACGGCAGCGCTCCACATCGTCGTCGAGGCCGACCTTGATCTTGATGTGCCGCTTCTTGGAGAGTCGGAGGACGGCGCAGTACCTCGCCAGCTTCGCCGTCTTCGTTTCGAAGCCGATGACCACACCGCCGGGCAGGTCGGGCCCGCGATGCGAACCCAGACACGAAGCGGCGGAGAACCCGAGCTGTTTTCCGGCGAGATCGACAAGCGCAAGGTCGAAGCCGGCCATCGTCGCCAGCGCCCCTTCGCAGCCATCCAGCGCCGACCCGAGCAGCGCTATCACATCGGCCTTGTCCGACAGCTCTCGGGCCATCACGACGGCGGCAAGACGTGCCGCGTGGTCGGTCAGAACGCTCTCGACGGTTTCTCCCGTGACGTACTCACGGGGCAAAATCTCGCCCCATCCACAAGCACCCGTCTCATCCTGCAGCTGGACGAGCACGGCGTCGGTGCTGCTGCGCTCGGACAGCGCGTGCGCGAACGTGCGCTTGAGCGGGATCTGGACGCGATGAAGGGTGACCGAAACGACGCGCATGGGTCAGGTTCCGAACCGTTGCCGTACCTCGAACTGCTCGGCGATCGAGGCATCTCGGGTCAGGTGCATCGGCTTGACTTGGGAGTCACTGGTGGTGTCGGCCGTACGTTGGCGACGCCACGCCTCGAAGCTGCCGGGCGCGACGACGGCCAGCTCCGGGGCCTCGAGTCGCTGCGAGCTGCGCTTGCCCCCGTACTCGCCGTTGTGCCGTGCGAGCGCGTCGTCGAGCACCGCCGAGAACCGCTTCAACGTGCCGTCGTCGACGTCGGCTGAGAACTCGACCAGCGCCACATACCGGGGGAACCCCGACGCAGCCGGAGCCATCGTGAACGAGACCATCGGCAGATCGAGCGTCTTGGAAACGTCGCCCATCGCCGCGCTGACTTGATCCTCGGTGAGCTTCTCGCCCGTCAGCGAGCACGTGCGCCCAGCGCGATGCAGGAACTCGAACTTCGGGGTGCGCTCGACAAACCCGGTGACGCGCACGACGTCGCCGATGTCGTAGCGGTACAGCCCGCTGCCATTGCTCAAGATGACGACGTAGCGCCCGCCCACCTCGAGTTCATGGGGTGACAGCACGGTGGGATCGTCGTCCTCGTACTCGGCCTCGGGCACAAACTCGTAAAAGTGCAGCCCAACGGCACAGACCCCGCCGCTCTCATTGTCTTGAACCGGGATCGCCATGATCCCTTCGGACGCCATCATCATGTAGTCGCGCTGCGCGACCGTGGTTGAAAAGTGCGGGGCGAGCAAGTCGAGGTACGACTGAAGCATCGGGCTGCGCCAGCAGATCGCCAGCGACAGATCCGGCCACAGGCGATGTGCGGCGATGCCACCCTCGCCGCTCGCCAGCTCCGTGATGGCCGCCGCACGCTCAGGATCGCCCGTATACGTCTCCTTGATGTACGCACGCACCTCGTCCGAGACATTGGGCCTGTCGCCCAAGCCGCCCTGGGCGACGTCACGCGCCAGGTCTTCGGCGAACGCCTCGAGCTTGGAGAAGAGCAAGACTATCGTCGACGGATTCAACGTCATGATGACGCTGAACGACTCCTCCAACAGGATCCGCGCCAAGGTGTAGTAGCGGCTGTCGCTGTCGGCGATCTTCGCGATGTGCTTTGGGATGATCGGCCGCGTGCTCAGCTGGGTGGCCCGGGTGACTTGCGCCCAGTACGAGCTCTCCGACCCAGCCGGCAGCCCGCTGCCCGGCGCTTTGCCGGGCGCGCCCGAGTCTGAGAAGTTGGTCACCATGCGCCCGGCCTTTGCCTTGGGATGGGCGCCAAAGACCTGCGCCCAGTAGATCCCAAACGCCTGCGATTTGGTTTGGATAAAGCTGCGGGTGACGGGGATGTACTTGGCGGTCGACGTCGAGCCCGACGTCATGAAGAACCGCTTGACCCGCTCGGTCGTCAGCACGCCCTGCTCCCCGCCGACGACACGGTCGATCCACGGTGAAAGATCCGCGTACTTGCGGATCGGCACGGCGGCGCGGTAGTCGGCGACAGACGACACCGAGGAAAACCCGTGCGCGGCACCAAAGACGGATTCCACGTTCGGCCCCACGACTGCGTCGCGCAGCACAGCGGTCTGAACCAGATCCGGCTGGGCCAGGCCAGCAAAGAAACTCTCGGCTTTTCGGGAAGCAAACACGGCGGTGCCGGCAAAAATGACATAGATCCGCCGCGCTCCGGGGGCCGGCGCGTCGATGTCCCGCTCGCGCGGGATAGCGACCGACACGAGGAGACCGGCATGACCGGACGCGCGTGAGCCACCTCAAGGCCAGCGGGCTGCGGAGACGACCCTACGGTGTCCCAGGGGCGAAGCACGCCTCGCCCCACAACCGCCGCGAACAACGGGCACGAACAACGTAGTCTTGCGGCTCGTGGCCAAGGTCACCCTCAAGACGCTCGGACGCAACTCGCTGGTCGCGGCACTCGCCGAGATATGGCGCGTGGTTTCGCGGTTCATCCTGACGCCGCTCATCATCGGCAAGCTCGGGCTCGAGGGCTACGGCGTGTGGACGCTGGTCTTCTCGGTCGCGGCGTACGTGTCGATGGCCAACGCCAGCTTCGGGCTGGCGTACACCAAGTTCACTGCCGAGTGCATGCAGGCCAAAGAGTACGACCGCCTGTCGCGGATCGTCGGCTCGGGCATGGTCGGCATTGGGTCCATCGCCATGGTCGGGCTCCTGGGAGCCGTCGTCTTTGGCGAGTCGATCATGGCCGCGCTGCAGGTCCCCGCCGCGCTCATCCCCGACGCAAGTGTCGCCCTGACCATCGTGTTGGTCGTGCTCGTGCTCAGGATGTCCGTGGGCTGCTGCCACGAAATCCTCTCGGGCCTGCAGCGCATGGACATCACGTCGCGCTTGGCGATCATCGGCTCGATCGTCGAGTTCTGCGTGAGCGTCCCGCTGATCTTCAACGACTGGGGACTCGTCGGACTCGCCGTAGGACACCTCGCAGGCTACGGCAGCAACAACTTCATGGCGTACTACTACGTGCGCAAGCTGGCGCCCGAGCTTCGTGTGTCGCCCTTTCGCATGTCGCGGGAGGGGTTTCGGCTCATGGCCAGCGTCGGTGGCAAGTTCCAAATCTTGATGGGCGTGAACACGGTCGTGATGCACGGCGCCAAGTTCGTGATCTCGGTCGTGCTCGGGCCCACCTGGGTCGGCGTGTACAACCTCGCTGATCGTCTTTTGGAGCTGGGCCGGGCGGCATCGGCCGCAATCGTCGCGCCGCTCATGCCCGCGTTTGCCGACAGTCAGGCGCGTGGCGACAAAGACCAAGAGCGTGTCCTGCTCCTCAAGGGCAGCAAGGCCGACGGCCTGGTTGGCGGAGGCTCGCTCGCGTTCTTAGCGGTGTTTGCCCCGTGGGTGGTGTTCATCTGGACGGGCGAATCGGTCCAGGAGGCGGGGTGGGCTCTGCAGGTGATGGCGTTTGGCGACGGCATGTTTGTCCTGACGTCGGTCGTGTCCTCGAACCTGCGCGCGCGTGGACAGGTGCGACTAGAAATGACGACAGCCCTGATGTCCGGCTTCATCGGGATTGGCTCCATGTTTCCGCTGATGGAGCTGTGGGGTTTTCAGGGTGCGGTCGGAGCGCGGCTCCTCGCCCAAGTCATTGCGGCGTCGTGGTATTTGCGCGCGTTCTTCCGGGTATCAGGGCTCCCGCTCAGCGAGTACCTCGCCGGAACCCGCATCCTAAGGATCCTCGCCCTGCTCGTGAGCGCCGTCGTCATCTCGGGTCTCGGATCGCGGCTGCTGGAGATCCCTTCGGTGGGGGTGCCAGAGCGGTGGCAGGCCGTCATCCAGGTCTCGGCGTGGGGCCTGGTCTACGGGGTCGTGGTGCTCGTGGGTGCGTGGAAATTCGTCGTCGACGAGGAAGAGCGCGTCCGCTTGCGGGGTTTTGTCGGCAAGGTGAAGCGCAAGCTCGGCTTGGCGGAGTGAGGCTCCGGATCTCCGGCTCTAGCGATGGCCATGCCCGTCCGATATGTATCCCCACAGGCTTGCGCTATATGCGCGAGCAGGAACGCTGTACGACGGGCGCCAGTGTGGGATAGTGTTGGTTCTCCTCACACGGCATTTCGTCGCATCCGCCCGAAATCGTTGCGTTTGACAGCCGGGTGCCTCTCTATAAGATGGACCGTGATGCGCGGAAACGGGGTTCGTTCCGGTGCATTGCACGGCCCCGACCCACACCCCCCTTCATGCTCCCACGCCCCCAAGAACTGCACCCTGCACTTGTGCCGACAAGCACAGAGCAAGGAGCCAGCGTCCGGTGACTGACCGCGCAGCATTTGGTGGCGAGATTGCAGACCTGCCTCTGGCGGAGTTGCTGCAGACGATCATCGAAGGTCGGCACAGTGGGTTGGTCCGCTTCGACACCGAGCTCGGGGGCGCGAGCATCTGGTTTCGCGATGGTGAGCTGATCGACGCGGACATGGGGCGATTCCATCAAGAGGCGGCGATTCGCCGGTTGATGCCGCTGACCGCGGGCACGTTCGAGGTCGAGTTCAAGCCGATCGAACGCGAGCGCGCCATCGGAACCGAGAGCCGTGCGCTGCTCGACGAAGCGCAATCCCGCGGCCCGGGGCCCAAGTCCCGCAAGCGCAACCGTCGGGCCTCCAAGAGCTGGAGCCCAACCGCAGGCGGCGTTGCGTCGTCCGCCGACGCACCCAAGCCCCGACGTGCGGGGTCGACCCAGTTCATGGTTCGACAGCCCCCAGGGCCGGCCCCCGCCACACCTTCCGCCGCCCAACCGCGTGCGCAGTCCAGCGCCCAGGAGGAGGCTGCGGCCGTGCCCGCGCCGCCATCAAACCTGGCCCTTCCCAAGGACGCGGCGCCGCAACCGGTGCCCACCGGATCCGCCGTTCCCACACCCGTCGGCGAGGCCAGCTCGGATGCGATCGATATTCGTCATGCGGCGAACCGCATCGCTGCAGTCCGTCGCGCCTCGCACCCGGTCGAAGACCCGCGCCTGGGAAGCCTAGGCTCGGCGTCACGCGACGATCCCGGGGGCGTCTGGGAGGGCGGCCCGCAGGACGCTCGCGAGGGCCTGCCCATCAACCCACCCGCAGACGCCGCCCGCGAGCGGCTGCCAGCGAGCGCGGGCCCGCCCGACGAAGACGCACGGACACGCATCAGCCGGGCTCCGACCCAAGCCGAATCGGAGGCGGACATCCGTGAATCGCCAACGCTGACCCTCAAAGCAGTCAAGGACAGGGACAGCGCCGACGAGCCGCGGTTCCGCCGACCGGTTCGGCCCGACGAGCCGGAGCCGCCCGAGGATCTGGACCGCACGCTCATGCGGCCGCGCAAGCCTCGGGCATCCGAGCGACCGGTCACGGCGGCTGTCGCGGAGCCGGTCGAGGTCGACCTCAACAACCTCCCGGTCGATTCGGTCCCGATGTCGATCGACCCGCGTGCCACCACCCCTGGCGCCCCCATCGTTGGATTCGCTCCCCGTCGAGACGCTGGGGTGTCGCAGACCGATGGCAAGATAGCGCTGGAGTCTTCGGCCGGGGACAGTGACCCCGTCATCCGAACGGGCCAGACCGTCTTCACAACACGGCCGCTGCTCAACGACCCCACGGCGGCCAAGACCTTGATGCTCGATTCGTCGGGGTCCAAGGCGATGCGCGAAGGACTTGCTGCGGCAGCACGCGAGGCCAACGCGGCCTCCGGCGCCGCACCACCCGCGACGGTCGGTCGCTACGAAGTGTTGTTGCGGCTGGCACGCGGCGGCATGGGCACCGTCTATCTCGCGCGTGTCACCGGAGAGGGCGGTTTTCGTCGGTTGTTCGCCCTCAAGGTCGTTCGCGATCACCTGAGCGCCAACCCCGAATACGTGCGCATGTTGCTGCACGAGGCCCGCATCGCGTCGCGGCTGCATCACCCAAACATCGTCAGCATCGTCGATATCGGGACGATGGCGAGCCAGCACTACCTCGTCATGGACTATGTCGAGGGCTGCACGTTTTCTGAGCTCATCAAGTTCCATCGCGACAACCGCCCGCCACAGCTGATCGTCCCGATCGTCTTGGACGCGCTCGCGGGCCTTCACGCCGCGCACACGCTGACCGACGACGACGGCACCCCGCTCACCCTGGTGCACTGCGATTTTTCGCCGCAGAACATGCTCGTGGGTGCCAACGGCACGTGCCGCATCACCGACTTTGGGATCGCCAAAGCGCGCGATGCCATCGGCGACCCCAAGCTGCGCGGCAAACCAAACTACCTGTCGCCCGAGCAGGTCACCGGCAACCACATCGACCACCGCTCCGACGTCTTCGCGGCCGGCGTCGTGCTGTGGAACGCACTGACGGGTCAGCAGCTGTTCGAGGGCGCGTCCCCCGAAGAGACGCTCAACAACGTGCTGACGCGCAGAGTGCCCGCGCCCAGCTCGATGGGGCTCCGACCGCCCCCGTGTCTCGACGCCATCTGCTTGCGCGCGCTCGAGCGCGACCCAAACCTCCGCTACCAAACCGCGGAGGACATGCAGATGGATCTGCGCCGCACCGCGATGGCTGCGAACCTGCTGGCCCCTTCGGCCGACGTGGCGCGATGGGTCGGCGAGACGTTTGGCCGCCAGATCGAGCTTCGCCGTCAGGCCGCTGGGTTGGCGCCTCGCCCTGCGATGGGACGCGACGTCGGGCCCGTTGCTCCCGAGAATGCCCTCGTTCCGATCTCGGCCGCTGCCCCACCCCACGGCGCACCAACACTCGGCCCGCCTCCCCATGGGGCTCCCTTGGCGGGTCCGCCAGGGGCCGCCGAACCGCGCTTCCCGACCCAATCGCTGCCCGCCACCGACCGCCGAGGCGCCGACGGAACGCCAAGCGCGGGCATCCGCTCCGCCGTCTTTGTGATCTCCGCGCTGGCGGCAGCGGGCCTCTTGGCATTCTTCTTCCTCAATCCAGACGTCCTCGAAGGCGGGATCCTGGACGGCAACGGCGCGTACGTGGAGTACACGCCGCCGCCCCCCACCAAGCCCATCAAGCCCAAACCGGGCGAGACCGATGGGCTCCCGGGCGCCGATGGATCGACGTCCGGCTCGGGCACTGGCGGCGACGACGATGAGAGTGGCGATTCGACGGGCGGGACCGGAGCCGAGGGCACGGACGCCGTCGGCGGCGACGACCTTATCGCGCTCCCGGAGACCACTCCGGACAAGCCGAAAAAGGTCCGCAAGCCGAAAAAGGACCCGAAGCCCAAGAAGGATCCCAAGCCGAAAAAGGATCCCAAGCCCAAGAAGGATCCCAAGCCGAAAAAGGATCCGAAACCAGCCGAGGATCCCAAGCCGAAAAAGGATCCCAAGCCCAAGAAGGAACCCGTCGACGACGGGCCTCCGCCAAACCTCGACGACTTGTTCAAGCCGCTCGGCCAGTAGCCGGGACGTCGCCCGGGCGCCGCGGCCCGCTACCGCCCTGCTGGCCTAGCTGGCGCCGCTACGAAAAAGCACCGCGGGGATGGTGCGCAGCAAAATCGTGAGGTCAAGCCACAGCGACCACGAGTCGATGTACTTGAGGTCGAGCTGCATCCACTCCTCGAAGTCGATCTGGTTGCGGCCCGACACCTGCCACAATCCGGTGAGCCCGGGCTTGACCGACAATCGACGCCTCTGCCAGGGCTCGTATTGCTCGACCTCGGCGGGCAGCGGCGGGCGGGGCCCGACCATGCTCATGTCTCCAACGAGGATGTTGAACAGCTGGGGCAGCTCGTCGATGCTCGTTTTTCGGATAAACCGGCCCACGCGCGTGATCCGAGGATCGCGCTGGATCTTGAACACGGGCCCGTCCATCTCGTTGAGGTGCGAGAGCTTCTCCTTGATCGCCTCAGCGTCGGTCACCATGGACCGGAACTTGAGCATCGTGAACTTGCGGCCGTTGCGGCCCGCCCGCGTCTGGCGAAACAGAACCGGTCCAGGCGACTCCCGCCGAATCGCGATGGCGGCGCCGATCATGATCGGAAACGTCATCAGCAGCAGGATGAATGCACCCGAGAAGTCCCACGCGCGCTTGACCGCCAAGCGAGCTTCGCTGGTGGGCGTGCGGCGTAAGTTGAGCAACGGGTAATCAAACCCGGAGACGTTCGCGATTTGCATCGTGCCCTGGGTCGGCACGTTGGAGGGCAGGCTCAGCAACACATCGACCCCTCGGTCGTCGCATGAGGCTACCGCGTCCTTCATGGCGTCGGGCCGCAGGTTCTTGCCGGCAAACACGACTTCATCGACCGCCTGTCGGTCCAAAATCTGGGCAAGGTCCCCGACCTCGCCAAGCACGGGGCTCGCCGCTTCGTACCCTGCCTCGTCTGGCATCGACACGTAGCCCAGCAGATGAATGCTCCACGGAGACTGCCCCTTGAGCGTCGTGGCGAACTCAACCCCGCGTTCGTTCGCACCCACGATGACCACACGATGGCCGTCGACGCCCTTGCGACGCACGTACTTGACGCCCTCCATCAGCGCGACGCGCCCGGTCAGCAGCGCCAAGAACTGCACGGGCCCGAACATCGCCACAAAGCTCCGGGCCACGAAGTCGAGCTTGAACAGAAACGTCGCCAGCACGAACAGGCCAAGTCCAAACAAGACCGCCCGCGCAAAGCGGACCGCGGTGGCCGCGTACGTCCGGCGAAAATCCGACGTCCCGCCGTAGAAGAAGGTCAGCCCCCATAGAGGCAAGAGCCCCAAGAGCACCAGCTGGTACTTCTCGACGTCCACGACGGGCGGCACGCCGCCCAGCCAGACGGCTAGATCCGCGATCACCCCCTGCGTCGCAGCCGCGCGCGCGATAGCGTCTCGCAACGACAGCGTCGCCAAAAACGCACCTGCGCTCACGACGACGTCGTAGACGATCAGCGCCTGACGGAAGAACAGCGATTGCTGACGCCACATTGTGGGAGATCTGCGGGGGTTTGGGTTGGGAGTCGAAGGTGACGACCCCGTCGCGGGCAGGATGATCGCAGGAAACGGGATGGGGGAAAAGGGCCTACAGCTCGCACTGTCCTGCGACCGATCGGCCGCAAACGGGTCGCCCTGCAGCGAAGTCGCGGCTATCATGGCGTGGACCCCATCCATCACGGGAGGCGGTGCACATTGCGCGCCCGCAGATCCCACGATGCTGGATCCGTCGGATCATCTATGGACGGCCGTAGTGGAAGAACAGGACTCCCGGGCAGCGCTCCCCAAGGCGGGCTCGACAAGATGTTGGAGGTCGTCGAGACGGCACCTCCACCGTCAAACCCCGCGGCCTCCCATCCCTTCTTGCTCGTGGTGTCCGGCGCGGAGCCGGGCCGACTGCACGTCATCGACGCTCAGGAGATGATCATCGGGCGTTCGCGCTTCGCGGACATCTCCATCTCCGAGCGCGCGCTGTCGCAGCAGCACTGCAAGCTCGTTCGGAACGGCGAGTTCCACCGCCTCTTTGACCTCGGCTCGACCAACGGAACGTTCGTCAACGAGGTTCGTGTCCCGCAGGCCGACCTCCGGCCCGGCGACACGATTCGCACGGGCGAGACGCTGTTCACGTACATGGCGGGGAAGTCGGCCGCCGAGGCGAGTCCGCCCCCGCCCTCCGCCGGTCAATCGATGATCGGCCTGCAAGGGGTCCCCGACGCGCCTGTCGTCACGGCCATCGCGCCGTACGTAGCGCCCGGCGGAGCACCGCCCCCCACCGCGCTCGCCCCCATCCGCAGCGCCCCCCTGGCCCCGGCGACCGGCTACGGCGGCTACGCGCCGATGCCCCAGGTCTTGGAGCAGCCGCCACCCGCAGGTGAAGAGGGCGCAGACCTGCTGACATGGCTTCTGCGCGGCATCGACTTCGCCAAGCGCTATTGGCTCAGCATCCTGCTGCTCACGCTGATGGGCGGCGGGATCGGAGCGGGGTCGTACAAGGTCAAGAAGCCGCCCGCTCGCGCGGAGTTCGAGATCAGCCTCGTGCCTCAGGGCGCCGACAACCCGCTCGAGGGCGGCCGGCGCATGAACTTTGAGTTCTTCCGCGACGCACAAAACAACTTCACGCGTCCCGCGTTGATCCATGAGGCGCTCAAGCAGCTGGGCGAAACGGGCATCAGCGAGAACCGGCTCCGCGGAGTGCAGGCATCGCTCGAGTTCCAAAAGGTGGGTCAGTACTCCTACAAGGGCGCGTTCACCACGGGGACGCCAGAGGAGGCGGTCGACTACCTCGACGTGCACCTCAAGCTCTACAAAGACTCCGAGATCGAAAAGGCACTCCGCGTGCTCATGGTCGAGTCCCAAACGCTCGAGCAACAGGTCGCCGACACCGAAGAGCAGCTCAGCGCCAACGACGAGGCTCTGCTCGCGTTCCGCAACGAGAACCTCAAAGGGCTGCCCGAGCAGGCGGGAGAGCGCTATCGCCAGCAAATCGAGCTCGGCTCGCGAAAGTCGACGCTTTCCGCCGAGGTCCAAAAGGCCAAGACGGACCTGGCCCGCGCGCGCAAGCAGCTCGGCCGCTCCGATCCAGAAATCGAGAGCCGCATCCAAGCGTCCAAGCCGTTCTCCACGGGGATTTCGCAGATACAGCGCAAGATCGCCTCGATGGAGGCCGCGGGTAAGGGCGACCAGCACCCCGCGATGGTCGAAGCGCGCGAAGAGCTTGCGGCCCTCGAGGCGCTGCGCGACCAAACGATCGCGCACGGCACCACGAAGATCGTCAAGAGCAAGAACCCGCTGTACACGGGCTATCGCAATGCCGTTGATGACGCGGAGGCGAACTACAAGAACGCCATGGCCGACCTCGGCGCGGTGACCAAGGACCTCAAGAAAACCGAAGAGCTTGTCGAGAAGCTGCCGCGCCTGCAGGCCGAGTACGCCGAGCTCACCCGGACCCACGAGGTGACCGAAAAGACGCACCAGGTGCTCTTCCAGAAGCTTCAGCAGGTCAAGGTGCGCCTTCAGCTCGAGCGAGCGCAAGCCGCTGCTCGCTACGACGTCATCACCGCGCCCAACGTCAAGCCCGTCTCCAAGCTCATGACGATCGTCAAGCGCGTCGCCATCGGCCTGTTCGCCGGCTTCGCCTTCGGGCTGGGTCTGGGCGTCCTGCGGGACCTCCGACGCATCCTCAGCGCCCGACTCGCGGCTCGTCGGGCCTGAGCGCCCCCGCGAGCGCCATCACGGGCCATGCAGCGCCGCTCCTGCGGGCCGTCAGTTGACGTCGCCGCCGGTGACCGTGCTGCCGCCACCGCCGGCCTGGCGAGCGCGCACATGGCCCGTTGCGTAGTCGAACGAGAACGCCACGTACAGCCACGACTCGAGCTGCCGAAACTGGAATCCACCCGCGCGAACATGGGGGCCGCGAACGGACCAAATCGTTCCGAACTCCACCGCGTAGTTGTCGCGGAACGCCACCGAGACGGGCGTCCGCCACGACAGTGCTGTTTCCTGCTGGGCCGCAGGGTCGGCGATTCCGTCGTCACCACCCAGCGAGAAATCACGAGGCTCGCGGGTCGCCACAGTCGTGAAGTTGACCTCAAGCCCGACCGTCCATTTCGGGGGCATGAAGAATGACAGACGCGAGAAGGCACCCACCCTCGGCACCACCTCGCCCGTCACAGAGTCCACAAACGCGGCATTGGAGAATCCAAAACTGCCCGAGATCCGCAGCGGTGCCCGGTTGTACAGACGCCCATCCAGCTCTGCGGCCACCAGCGGCTGCACGGGCGACCCCGTAAAGGTGCGCTCAATCCCGTCCGGCGCGCGTGTCTCAACGGTGGCGAACGTGCCTGCGCGGACCGTACTGGCCAGCCGCCGGCTCAGCTGCCGCGTCCATCCGTACGTCCCTACCCCGATAGCCTGCGCGCCCCGCTCGCTGAAGTCCACGTACTGAATCGCGACCTCTGCGATGAGCGTGTCGACGGGAGCAACATCGTACGCGTGCCGCAGATTCAGGTTTGCTCCCACCTGCCGTGGCAAGAGCGTCTCGAGTGCGTTTTCGTCGTCCGGGTCCGGCTCGACCGCGCTCTCACCGTATGGCGTGCGGTAGTCGACCGAAGGCGCGATCGTCAGCTGCTGCACAGGGTGAATCCGACCGACAAATCCCAACCCCGCTGTGGTCGACGCATACTTGGTGATGTCGGCATCCGGCAGACTCCCCTGCTGCTCGCCAAACAGATTCTGGGCGCTGGTGTAGTCCAACTCGCCGACGTCGGCGCCCGCGAATGCGTTGCTTGTCCAGATCTGCGACAGCCGTCGCGAGTACGCGGCGGTTGCCTGATGCAGAAGAAGTGGCCGGTTGAGGCCCGCAGGGTTGGGCGAGCGATACATGACGCGCGGTGAGTACGTCAGCACGACCCCCTGCGCGCGCGCACGTGCGCTGAAGTGGAGTCGCCCAATCGGCTGCAGCAGGTACAGCACCGATGGCTCCGGGTCGTCGCCGGGATTGATCGGCGCACGTCCGCCTCGCAGCTCGGTGGTGCCTCCGCCGGAAACGTCCACCGTCTTTGCGCGCGGGTCCGCGAGCAGCACGAGGCTGAGCAACACGATCATTTCGGCGCGGGGCTCACTCCACGACGATTACGTCGCCGTCGCGAAGCTGGAAGTCGATGCTGGATTCGTCACCACCGACCAAGTCTTCGTATTGGAAGCGGACGCGCAGCGGCGGCGCAGCTTCACCCGCGACGCCAGGGTCCTTGCGCACGACAAAAATCTTCTTGGGGTTGGCGAACTCGGTCAAGCCGCCGGCCTTGGCCAGCGCTTGAAGCACGCCGTCTCCGTAGATGATGTCGATCTTGCTCGGCTTGCCCACCTCGCCCAAGACGCTGATCTTCGGTGGCCGTGGGTCCACGATTGTGATCCTCGCCTGCGGGTCCACAACAATGCCGTTGAGGCGACCGTTGAGCTGGCGCGCCGCTTGGGCGGGGGTCAGTCCGGCCACGGGCAGCGGCCCGACGTACGGAATCGTGATGTTCCCGTCGGCGGTGACGGTCATCTCGGCATCCTTGCCCGCCAGCTCCTTTTCCATGCCGGGCACGGTGAGCCGAACGACATCGCCACTCTTCAGCGGCAGAGAGTCCAGCGGGATGTTGCTGGGCGGCAGGTCTCCAACGTTCACACTGGGATAGTCGGAACGACACCCAGTGCCCGCACTTGCGGCGATGAGGAGCGCGGCTGCGAGCATCGCGAGTCGATTAGCCCGATTCACACTCGCATCATTGTCCGCTTGCTACGCGCGCTGCAAGACCGCGCGCTTGTGTCAGCATTTGTCTCAATTGCGCGCTACTGCACGTACAAGGGCTCGAATCCGCCCTAGCAATCGTACGATTGGATCCAACTGACAATTGCCGACCTAGAGATCGGCTGTTACATTGGATGCACGGGGTGCGTTTCCCCATGTGCGCGCCATGACGGCCATGACCCAAGACAACACAGTGGAACCCGACGAGCGTCGGGAGTTCGCGCGGGTCAGGGCCCCCATCTATTGCCGGCCGGCAAAGCGCCGCCTCGGCCGCCGAAAACCCGTTGTGGATATGAGCGCTGGCGGGCTGCGCGTGTACAGCGACGAGGCGTTCAAGAAGGGGGCGCGGATGGAGATCGACCTCTTTCCGCCCGACGGCGTCGGTGACTACGTCACGTGTTTGACCGAGGTCGTTTGGATCCGCGAGATCCCGGGGGGCGACCCCGCGAACTTCGACATCGGGCTCCAGTACCTGGACGTACCGCCTGAGGCCCGCGCCCTGCTGGCCAAGATCGTCGAACCTGCCGGCAAACCCGGCTAGGGCGCGGTTTCGCGCTTCATCGCGGCCATGACGGCGGACAGGTTCTCCGTCCAGTGCGGCATCGGGCCTGCGACCGCTTCGGTCTTGCTGATGTCCAATACCGAGAACGCTGGTCTTGGTGCCGGGCGGGGGAACTCGGCCGTCGTGCACGGGTCAACAACGCAGCTGGGATTCACATCGGCGACGATCGCTCGGGCAAAGCCACACCAGCTGCATTCACCGCCGTCGGTCACGTGCACGGTGCCGCGGGTGGGCCCGGCCAACAACGCCATGCTCACCGAGGCCAGATGCTCGGCGCTGGTCGGTCGGCCGCGCTGGTCATCAACGACGCGCAGCGACTCCCGCTCGGCCCCCAGTCGCGCCATCGTTCGCACGAAGTTGCCGCCCCACGGTGCGTAGAGCCAGCTGGTGCGGACGATCAGATGGCTGGCCCCCGACGCCTCGATGGCCAACTCCCCCACCGCCTTGCTGCGCCCGTAGGCATTGATCGGTGAGCGCACATGGTCGGTGGCGTACGGCGTCTCGCTCGTGCCATCAAACACGTAGTCCGTCGAGTAGTGCACAAGGCTCGCTCCCGCATCCGCACAGCGCTGCGCGAGCAATCCTACGCCCTCGCCGTTGACTGCCGTCGCGTCGGCCTCACGGGTCTCGGCCCCGTCGACATCGGTCCAACCCGAGCAGTTGATGACCGCGCCATACGACGACCAGTCGACAGCGTCGAGCGTCGATGCCTTGGTCAGGTCGAGCTGTGGGTAGCCCACGGTCTCGTGCGGCACGTTGTGCGTCGCAAGCCGCTCCGCCCACGCCCGCCCGAGCATCCCGTCAGGAGAGATCAGCAGCACGCGGTCGGTCATGGGGTCTCGAGCGTGGGGAGGCGGCTCTGATCGACCTGCGCGAGCGTGGGGAACACCTTGTCCTTGTCGGACAAAATCGGCGACTCGACGGGCCACTCAATGCCGACGTCTGGGTCGTTCCAGATGATCCCAAGCTCGGTCTCGCGGTGATACAGCTCCGTGCATTTGTACGCGAACAAGGCGGACTCGCCGGTCACGCAAAAGCCATGGGCAAAACCGGGCGGGATGTAGATTTGCTTGCGGTTCTCGCCCGACAACAGCACGCCATCCCAGTGCCCGAACGTCGGGGAGCCGACGCGTACGTCCACCGCGACATCGAAGACCTCGCCCTGGATCACGTGCACGAGCTTGCCCTGCCCGTGCGGGTGCTGGAGGTGAAGACCACGAAGGATTCCACGGGTCGAAAAGGACATGTTGTCCTGAACGAACCGGTCCGGAAGACCAAGCTCCGCGTAGCGCTTTTGCGACCACGTCTCGAGGAAGAACCCCCGCTCGTCGCCGTACACGTCCGGCTCGATCACAACGACGCCGGGCAGCTTGGTCTCCGTGACTTTCATCGACTCTCCTGCAGCAGGGCTAGCAGGTACTGGCCATAAGCCGTCTTTGACAGAGCTTGCGCCTGCTCGGCGAGGGTATTGGCGTCGACCCAGCCCAGGCCGTAGGCAATCTCCTCGGGGCAAGCGATCTGAAGCCCTTGGCGATGCTCGATCGTGGCGATGAAGTTCGCCGCCTCGAGCATGGCCTCTGGGGACCCCGTGTCGAGCCAGGCGAATCCACGGCCGAGCTTTTCGAGCGCGAGGTTGCCCTGCTCCAGGTAGCAGCGGTTGAGGTCTGTGATCTCGAGCTCGCCGCGCGGCGACGGCTTGAGGTTCTCCGCCAGCTCCACGACCTGGGCGTCGTAAAAATACAACCCCGTGACCGCGTAGTTGGACTTGGGCTCCTTTGGCTTTTCTTCGAGCGACAGGACCTTGCCCGCATCGTCGACCTCGGCCACGCCGTACGCCCGCGGATCCTTGACCCAGTAGCCAAAGACGGTCGCCCCAGCCTCGCGCTTGACCGCGTCGCCAAGCATGTCCTGGAGGTTGTTGCCGTAGAAGATGTTGTCGCCGAGCACGAGGGCGCATGGGTCCCCGTCGATGAACTTTTTGCCGATGATGAAGGCCTGCGCCAGCCCGTCCGGGCTCGGTTGCACTTCCCAGGTCAGCTCCATGCCCCACTGGCTGCCGTCGCCGAGCAGGCGCTGGAACGCGGCCTGCTCGTGCGGCGTGGTGATGATCAGCACCTTGCGAATGCCCGCCAACATCAGCGTCGACAAGGGGTAGTAGATCATCGGCTTATCGTAGATAGCCATGAGCTGCTTGCTCGTCCCCTTGGTCAGAGGGTACAGGCGCGTCCCCGAGCCGCCGGCCAGGATGATTCCCTTCTCGATCATTTGTGCGTCCTCGCTTGGCCGCTCAGCGCGTGCCGTAGTTCTTTTCGATCCATTTGAGATAGTCGCCGGTACGGATCCGGTCGACCCATTCCGTGTTCTTTAGGTACCACTGGACGGTACGGCGCATCCCCGTCTCGAACGTTTCCTTGGGCGTCCACCCCAGGTCATCGCTGATCTTCGTGGCATCGATCGCGTACCGCATGTCGTGGCCCGGGCGGTCCTTGACGTAGGTGATGAGCGCCTCCATCTCGGCGACATCCGCGTTGGTCTCGTCCGCGATAATCGAGCAGAGCGTCTTGACGACGTCGATGTTGCGGACCTCGTTGTGCCCGCCAATGTTGTACGTCTCTCCGACAGCGCCCTTTTCGATGACCGCCCAGATGGCCTCACAGTGGTCTGTGACGTACAGCCAGTCGCGCACGTTGAGCCCCTCGCCGTAGACCGGCAGCGGCTTGCGCTCGTGCGCGTTGAGGATCATCAGCGGGATCAACTTCTCGGGGAACTGATACGGCCCGTAGTTGTTGCTGCAGTTGGTCAGCTTCATCGGGATCTTGAACGTGCGGTTGTACGCACGGACAAGGTGATCGCTGGCTGCCTTGGAGGCCGAGTACGGGCTCGACGGGTCGTAGGCCGTTTCTTCGGTGAACAAGCCCGTCGCCCCGAGCGACCCGTACACCTCGTCGGTCGACACGTGGTGAAACAAGCCCTCGCCTGGCTTCCACCGCTTGCGACACGCCTCGAGCAGGTTGAACGTGCCCTCGATGTTCGACTTGATGAACGGGGCAGGCCCTGAGATCGAGCGATCGACGTGGCTCTCGGCCGCGAAGTGCACGACGAGCTCTGGCTCGTGCTGCGTAAAGACAGCGTCGACCGCGTCGAAGTCGACGATGTCAGCGACAACCATCTCGTAGTTGCTTGCGCTCTCAATCGAGGCAAGCGACATCGGGTTGGCCGCGTACGTCAGCTTGTCGAGGTTGACAAAGTGGTGCTCGGGGTACCGTGGCACCAAAAGATTCAGGAAATTTGCGCCGATAAACCCAGCGCCGCCGGTCACGAGGATCTTCATACAGGCCGTTGGACCCACCGATATAGGGTAATTGGGCCTTGGGGCGCAATGAGACCGCACACCTTTGGGGACCCGGCGCGTTGTTTGTCGCCCGTTACAGCAGTTCCAGGAAGCGCTGGAGCGCGCGTCGCTCGTCTTCAGTGATATTTCGACCCCCCGCAGCGTCGCGGACGTGCTGCGCCGCGCCGACGGAGAAGCGGTCCGTCGCGGCTTGCAACGTCGCGGCCTTGCCGTCGGTGAAGTACGGGCGCTTGGCGTACAGCCGGCGCAGCGATGGCACGCGAGCGCCATCGGCGTGAACATACGGCACGACGCCGGTCTGCTTGCGCTCGTCGGTGGCCCACACGATAGGCCCGTTGGGCGACGCGACGTGGTCCAGCCACGCGGAGGGAGGCACGCGGGTCGACGGCGTGCCGGTCACCAGACGGGCGGCATGACAGCCCTCGCACAGCGTCTCGAAAAGCTTGGCCCCCTCCCCGACCTCAGCCGCACCGCTGCCCGCCGCAGCACGAGGGTTGGGCTCGTGGGTGAACGTCATGATGAAGGTCATCAACGCCTGGCGCAGCCCTTGGCCGTCCACAGATTGGGTCACCCCGATGTGACTGAGCCATGGCGCGTCGGAGGGGTCCAGCGTGAACCACGGGTCGGCGCCGGTCCCCCGGCTCGCCACACGGAACTCGTTGTGGACCATGTCGGTCATCGTGGCGTCGAGCGCACGAGAAAAATGTGGGTTGTTGTTGAACAGCCCCCGCAGCGGACGGGTGGAAGCGAACACCTCGCCGCGGCCAGTCCAGTGCACGCGGCCGTCCACCGCGCCCTCGAAGTGGCACGTCTCGCATGTGAAGCGGCTGGCCTTCCCTTCACTGTGCCCCTGTGGCGCCATCAAGCCAGTGAACAACAGCGCTTCTCCGAGCCGCTCTTCCCAGCCGCGTGAAGGCCCGGGGTCGGGAACCACCGACACGGTCGTCTCGCCCTCGCGCAGGGTCACCCACGCATCGAGCAGCGGGTTTGCGGCGAGCAGGGCGCCGTCGTCCAGCGCTTGGATATCTGTGACCCCGGGCACCCATGGCGTCGTCTCGACTGAGGTCGGCGCGCCAAAGCCTGGGGGCCAGTCCGCCTCGACCAGCACGTCACCGCCGTAGCCCACCGTGCGCACCGACGTGCCCGTGTCCGACAGCGCCAAAGATATCCACTTGGGCGTGATGGCCCCCAGCGCCGAGATATTCAGTTCGGCGCGGCGGACCGCCGGACCCGACCGCGGGATATCGGCGACGAACACAAACGAGTCGATGTACCCGAACGCACCGTCGCTGCGGTCGAGCGCGTGGTCCTCGACGCCCCCGAGTGCCACGCGCACGGTTCCATCCGACGCGGGCAGTGCTTGTGCGGCCATCGTCCAGATGGGGCCATCGTGTTCGATCCGCGTCGCGTCGGCGGTTGGGAGCCCATCCGGGTTGAGCGGCCACGCGGTGAGTGTGTGGTCCAACGTGCACAGCGCCAGCAGTCGAGTTGCAGTCCATTGCACCTGGAGCGGGCCGCCGCAGTCGGCCACGAAGACGGGTTGGACCTGTGTGGTGCTGGGCTGCGCTCCATCGGTCAGGGGGGGCGGCGGGGTCACCATCACGCGGTGCGCGTACGGGTCTGCCAGCGCCAGACGACCTTGGGGCCCGACGGCGACATCGCGCAGCGACCAGCTGTCGGCCACGGTGAACGTATCGATACGGCGAAGCGCCTCGTCCGCGCGCGATGGCAAGGCAAAGCGTTGGACGCTGCCTTGGCGTGGGCCAACAACGTACAGCACGGTCGCCTCCGGGTTGGTCGCCCACGCGGTGGCGTCGACAAACGTCGGTACCTGGCCGATTTCGTTCCCCGCTGCGTCCATCCGGACCAGCGCACCGCGCCCGCGGAGCAGGCCCAGTCGCGTCCCGTCGGCGAGCAGCCGCACCCGAAAAGGATCGGGGCCCGCAGCCTCGCTCCACGGAGGCAAGGCCGCGAAGTCAGCCTCGGCGCGTCTCGTCGCTTCCCACCCGTTGAGCTCCTTCAGCGCCTCTCGGCGGCGGTCACTCTCGGCAGCCTCTTCGGCACTGGGATCGCCGTGTGCCTCGTCTGCCTCGTCCACAGGCGCATCACCGCCGCCGCACGACAGCGCCGCAGCGGTGAGAACCCAGGGGAGCCAGTGGTGTGACCCGCTGGCTCTGGACGCGTTGCGGCGTGCCAAGGCAAGACCTCGTCCAAGCGACTACCAGCCGCCGTCGGCTTTTTCGTCTTTCTTGGCGTCGTCTTTCTTGGCGTCGTCTTTCTTGGCGTCGTCTTTTTTCGCGTCGTCCTTCTTGGCGTCGTCTTTCTTGGCGTCGTCTTTTTTCGCCCCGTCCTTCTTGGCGCCGTCCTTTTTGGCAGCGTCATCCTTCTTTTTGTCGTCGCAGGCGGGCGCGACCGCGAGACAAAGACCAGCGAGCAGCAGCGGGAGTGTTTTGAGGGACATCACTGAGAAGTGTTCCCTTGGCGAAGCGCTTTGGCAACCGCCCCGAGCAGAGTCATCGAGTCGTACGGCTTGTGCAAAAAACCCTGCACGCCGAGCTGGCGCAAGACTCGCTGACGCTGTCGGAGAACATACCCGGACGAGATCAGGACCCTGGCCCGCGGCGCCAGCCCTCGGATCTCGCGATAGGCTTGTTCTCCGTTCAGTTCCGGCATGTCGAGGTCGAGGATAACCAGGTCGATCGCCTCACCGCGCGCCTTGAACACCGCCACGGCCTCGGCGCCGTCGTTGGCCGTGAGCACGGTCATGCCAGCGTGTTCGAGGACCCTGGTCGTCGCATAGCGAACAAGCTCCTCGTCGTCGGCGACCAGAACCGTGCCCCGAACCTTCGACGCCGCGTTCGCCTGGGTCTCTCGCTGCGCCTGGGCGGGCGCCATGGTTGTGGCGGGCAAGTAGATGGAGAAGCTGGTGCCTTCGCCCGGCACACTCTGAACCGCGATGTGCCCTCCATGGTCCCGGACGATGGCGTAGGCCGTTGCAAGCCCAAGTCCGGTGCCCTTCCCTTTGGGTTTGGTGGTGAAGAACGGCTCAAAGATCCGCGCCAGCGTGGCCTCAGACATTCCGACGCCAGTGTCGCTCACCTCCACCACCACGTAGTTGCCCGGCGACAGCAGATCGAACCGCTCAGAGTCGGTATCAATCGTTTGCCGCCACGCACGGATCGACAGCCGTCCGCCCTCCGGCATCGCGTCGCCCGCGTTGATGCACAGGTTCATGAGCACCTGCAGTAGCTGCGACGGGTCTCCGGACACCGCCACTCCCTTGGGGTTGGCTGCCTCCAGTGTGATCGAGCGGTGCAGCGTTCGGCGCAGCAGCCGGGCCGCGTCGCCTATCAGCTCCGCTGCATCGGTCGGCCGGTGTTCACGACGCCGGCTGCGGGCGAACGTCAGCAGCTGCGTCGTGAGGTCGACAGCCCTGCGCGCCGCGGTCTCGACCTCGGTCAGTGACTTTTGAGCCACCTGAACATCGAGCGGCTCGAGACTCATCAAATGGGTCACATTGGCGAGCACAACGCCAAGCAGGTTGTTGAAGTCGTGTGCGATGCCGCCCGCCAGCTGCCCCAGCGCCTGGAGCTTCTGCGCCTGCAAGCGTTGGTCTTCAAAACGGTCGCGGGTTGTCAGCAGCAGGACCGTCTTGGAACCGACGGCGATCTTGTCGCCAAACTGAAGCGCCTGCCGTTCGACCTTCACGCCATTGACGTACGTGCCGTTTCGGCTGCCGAGGTCGGCGAGCTCCCAGCCGTCGGCGCCTTCAAAAATGCGGCAGTGTCGGCGGGACACGCCATCCTCGAGGATCTCGATGGGACACTGCGACCCACGACCCACAACCATCTCCTCGGAGAGTTCGAAGCGCCGCCCCATTGCGTGCCCGACCAGGACGACGAGGTAGGCCGTCGCCTCCGACTCGCTCGCGATCGTCGGCGTCCGGTGGACGCGGAGCGTCGCAAGCTCTCTTTCGGGTCTATCCACCAAGGCCGCGAATACTCCCTGGACCCCATGGTAACGAAAAGCGTGGTGCCGCGTGCACTCGGACTCACACTGTCAATCCGCTCTCGCAAACGCGCACCGTCGCGATTCGCTCTAGCGGCGCCTGGCCACACCGACGCGCCCGGAGAACGGGGTGAAGGGACCGCTACGGGACAACGAGGAGCTTGGTCCGCATTCGGCCCGTCAGCCGGTTGCGCAGATCGACGAGGTCGTCGTCGTCCATCGCGATGCAGCCCAGGGTCCAGTCGGCCGAGTTTCCACCGCCGTGAATCAGCACGGCACCGCCCATCGGGGTCCGCTGGGGCGGGACTGCCCCGCGCTTGGACGCCGCCGCGATGGTCTCAAACTGCGACCGCCCGATTCGACCGTCGCGCCTCGCTTCGGCCGCGTCTCGCGTCGCGGGATAATGGATGGCTATCGCGTTGTCGAAAATGGACCACGGTTTGTCGGAGGTCTGGTACCAGCCCTCGGGGGTCGCGCCATCGCCCTCCACCCGCTTGTGTCCGACGGGGTTGAACCCAAGTCCAATCTGCCAGCAAGCCTGAAGCTCGCCCGCGTCGTAGAGCATCATCCGGTGGGCAGACTTGGCTGCGACGAGAACCCGCCCGTCGTGCAGTCGCCGGTTGTCGCGCGCGGTGGCGCCACGGCCCTCCGGGAGGTCGTCCACATCCATGATGCAGCCGGACGCGGGCCCGGCCTGCGCAACACTCGATCCGGCTGGCGTCGCAGCGGCAGCGGGGGGCAACGGGGCCGCGAACTGGCCGTGGGCCACGGCGGGCAGTTCCGGCGCCCTGGCGGCGGTCGACGCGTTGGACGAGGCCACCGCGCTGCCCGGCGCCGAGTCGAGGCATGCCTGCTCGCGACGCCGGTCCGCCTCGAGCGCGTCCGATTCGGCGGCGGGCGTGGCTGGAGTTGTCTGCGGTGCCCCAGCAGCCCCGCAGCCTGCCAGGGCCGTCAGGACAAAGACGCACGCCAAACCGTTCACCCCAGAGCCAACGTGCGAAGTATGAAATCGATCTGGGTTAGGCTGCGCGACGTGCGGCGAACTTCACCCGGCCTGTTGCGACCCCTGTTGGGCTCCGTCCTGCTGCTCGCCGCCGCGTGTGGCGACGGCGGGCTCGGCGGAGCCGGCAATGATGCAAGCGCGGCCGCCTCGCCGCCGCGCAGCACCCGGCAGCTGCCCGATGGCTCCGGCCTCCCCGAGGCGCGCCCATCCCCGTTCCAAGTCGAACTCCGACGCCGCGAAGGCAGCGGGTCCACGTTGCTGCGCGTCACCGATCAGGGCGTGCGCTACACCTCCGGCACCGACCCGCACCAAGTCACGGTGAGCGTCGCGGTCGAAGACGCAACGCTGGACGCACTGTACGCGGCACTGAGGGAGCACCAGCTCGACGCCATCGACACCGTGCCCGACGCCGAGGCCGATGCCGATGGGACAAGTATCCGAATGCTCGCCGGGCAGCTCCGCACGTCCGCCTCGCGCATGGGCCACTTTGTTCCCGAGCCCGCACAAGCCGAGCACTACGATGCCTGCATCGAGGCGCTGAAGGGCTTCGCCCCGCCGTTGGTCGACGGAGGTGCACAAGGCGCAACGCTCGCGATCGAGTTTGATCCGTCGATGGCCCAGCGCTCCGCGAGTGTCGAGCTCAGCGTCGGCACTGCGCTGCAGGGCGTGACGCCGGGCGCTATCACCACGATTGCCGTCGGCGGCCCACAGACGGTCACCGTGCAGCTTCGCTACGGCCCCCCCGCCCGTCAGATCGAGCTGGCGGTCGATCTGGCCGTGCACGATCGCGTGGTCGTCATGGTGGACCCACAGAGCAACGAGCCGCAACTCGTCGCCAAGTCGGGATAGCCGTCACGGGAACCGGTCAGCCACTACTTCTTCTTTTGCTGGGCCTGCGCGGGCGCAGCAGCCGCGGCGTCGATCTTGGCACGTTCGCTCTCGATGAAGCTCGACACCCCGCGGTCGGCCCCGCGCGCCTGATCGAAGTAGTTCCCGGCCGCTCCCGTGTTCCCTGCTGCGTACTCGCAAAGGCCGAGGCCTGCGAGGGCCTTGGCCCGCACGTTGGCGCTGCTTGCCGCACGCGCTTCGTTGAAGTCCAGCCGGGCAAGCCCGCAGCTCCCCGAACGCCGCCTGGACTCGCCACGGCTGACCAGCTTGGCCAGCCCTGCGTCGCTCTGCTTGGCTTTGGGCTTGGCGTCTTTGCTCGCGGACGCGCCGCCGCTGGCCGGAGCGCTCGGCTCGTAGGGATCGAGCTTGCCTCCGCTGGTCTTGGAAGGCTTGCTGGGCGCAGGTCGCGGGCCGGCGCCAGGCTTCTTCTTTTTGGCTTCCTTCGCCTCGCTCTTGTTGGTCGGCGTTTGGGTGACCGGCTCGGCGCGGGGCGACGGGTCGGGCGACGGAGACCGGGATCCAACCTCGGCCTTCGCGTCACTGAGCAGCAAGTCCTCGGCCAGGACCTCCTCTTTGTCATCCGACTCTTCTTCGGGGATCTCTTCGTCTGCCACCACGCCGCCCAGACGGTCTGCCGCGACCACGCCACCGCCCCGCGCCACATCAGCGGCTCCGGGGGCGTCGCTGAGCTGGATGGCGTTGGCGATGCGACCGTCGACGACGGTCTTCGAGGCGTCCGCGGGGGCGGGAGCGGGAGCCTCGGGCGCAGCCAACTCGGACTGTGGTGTGTGACTCGCCACCACGGCCGCCTCCTCGGCATCTCCCGCCGGAGACATGAACAACAGCAGCGCCGCCGCAGCGCCCGCGAAGCCGAGCGCGGGCATCCAGACGCTCGCGCGCAAGCGCTGCCACAGACCGGGCGCGGGAGTCTCCGATGCTGGCGCGACGACAGCCGCAACCGCGTCGCCTTCGACCGCAGCGCGAGCCTCGGCGAACACGGCGTCCAGCGCGTTGGCCGGCACATCAACCATCGGCATCGCGTCGCGCGAAAGCACCAAGATGTCGCGGTACGCGTCGAGATACTCCGCCACGGTCGCCGCGTCGTCGTCGGCGGCCGCGTCGACGGCCATCAGCTCCGCGTCCTCCAGGCCTTCGAGCGCATCCTCGATGCGGTCGAGCTGGGCTGCAGTGAGCGCGCCGCTAGACATGGGCCTGGTCTCCTTGAGCCGTCCCGGGTGCCGGCAGCGGGGCGTCGTGCCGCAAGTCGCCCAGTTGCTCGCGCAGCTTCTCGAGCGCGTAACGCATCCGGCTCTTGATCGTGTTCTCCGGCACGCCGAGCGTCTCGCCGATTTCGCGGAAGGACATGCCCGAGACCTGCCGCATGACAAAGACCTCGCGCTGGTCGTCGGGCAGACGATCGATGGCCGCGGACAAGCGCTTCCTCAGCGTGGGTGCTTCGGCCGCTTCGTCGGTGGGAACCTGAGGTGCGGCCAAGCGCGCGACCATCGGGCCCGCGCCGTCACCGTTGCGTCCGCGACGCTCGGCGTCCAAAGATTGGTGGTCACGAAATCGAGCCCGGCGACTCTCGTCAACGCAGAGGTTGCGGGCTATCGAGTACACCCACGTCGAGAACTTGGCGGTGCGCTGGTAGCGGCTCTTGCTACGGACCACTCGGAGGAACACCTCCTGGAGTAGCTCCTCAGCTCGGCCAACTTCTCGCACGCTGCGTAACACAAAGTTGTAAATCCCTCGTTGATGGCGCGCGACGAGATGTTCGAACGCACGCGCGTCGCCCTGCTGAAACGCGATCATCAGCTCCGCATCCGGGAGGCCCTCATAGGAGCCGGGCGCTTGGGTGGACGGTGCCATGACTGGCGCCTGCCAAGTGTGCGATGGCTTTGCCCTGGTGAGCAACCATTGCTCCGGGCGCCGCCCTGCGTTCGTCTTCGACTGCCTCCGTGGGATGTCAACGAACGGCGCCCACGCACGGTCTACGGCGCCGAGTGTTCCCGGGATCCGGCACAAATCCGATCATATGATCGGCCCGTGACCCGCGCGGGGATCGCGGGGGCCGTGCCCACGCGCGGGGCTACAGCGAGATTTCTACGCCTACGGGGTTGTGGTCGGCGATGCGCTCTCCACAGTGGCGCGGCCGCTCGACCGTCCAGGCGCGCAGCGGGGACAGCTCACGGCCTGCGAACCAATCCAGACGCATCGGAACCGTTCCGCCCCAGGGCTCAAGCCGCTTGTGCAGCCAGCGGAGCATGCGTCGTCCCATCACATCCATGGTTTTGTCGACGATCTCGGGGTCGTTGAGATCGTAGTAGAGCGTTGGCGTCGCGGGATCGACGTACCCCTCGGTCGAGAATCCTGCGCGCGCCAGGTGGCGCATGAGTCGGCGCTCGAACACGTCGCCCGGGGTCATGTAGTTGGCGATCGTCCCCGCGAAGCCGAACCGCATCATCTTGTGCGCGAGGTCGACCGCGAGGCCAGCCGCGCCGCCCATGTGATACGTCGTCGTGTTCAGATCGCCGCCCAGCAGGACCCGGGAGCCGCCACCAAATCTGCGCAGCGCGTCGAGGATCCGTCGCATCTGGCGAGCCCGATGCCGCGGTGGCGCAAACGGATCCAGGTGCACAACGACGACCGTCAGCGGACCGTCGGGCAACAGGACCTCACACAGCAGCGCACGCTTGCAGCCGAGGCGTTTTTCGAGCGAGTGAAACTTGTCGCGAAACTCGGGCAGCGGCACGGACACGACAC
>Ga0316189_10000227_pt1 | contig 55221 bp, 50 predicted proteins | sample LowCovwburrow_MG_FD_204930 | JGI IMG/M metagenome (GOLD analysis project Ga0316189, IMG submission 204930) | Coastal sediment microbial communities from Maine, United States - Lowes Cove worm burrow | ecosystem: Environmental > Aquatic > Marine > Coastal > Sediment | place: USA: Maine... | reverse complement strand
TGCTTAGTTACTAATGCTTTTTCTAAATTGTATTTTTCAAGCTGATAATAAGGAAAGTCGAAAAGTCTAGTTATTTCTGTCATTTAGTCTGTAGATAAGATTGTAGTATTGCAAAGTATGAAATTATTAGTGAATTTCAAATAGTGTTCAAAAAAAAGGAGTAGCAATGACACTACTCCTTTTATTTACTTACATAATAAAAATGTAATGTCATTTTTTAATTCTAATAACAAAAACTAATAATCCCTAACTACTAATTTCTAATATTGACATAACACCCTAAGACGTAAAAATAAGACATCTTGATAGTTTAATGGTGTAAAAAATCGTAGCTAAGCTTTATTAAAGACAGCTTTTAATAAAGGGTATTCTTTTTTAAAGTACGATTTAGGTGTTTCATTCATGAACAGTTTAAAGTCTTTGGTGAAATGTGATCTGTCATAATAGTCAAACATATACATGAGATCCTTGATAGCAATCTCTTGGCGTTCGTACTTTTTCATTAGCTTTAAAAAGCGATAGGATCTGATATATTTCCCAGGTGTTAAGCCTACAATTTTTTTGAATTGCGTTTCTAATGATTTTTGAGAGATCCCTACACGCTCTAGAATTTCAGTTATATCTATGAGACCATCTTTTTGAGTTATTAAGTTTATCGCAAAATCTATATCTTTTGTGTTTTTATTTATTGTAAGCTCAGTATTTGAAAACAAACTATTGAGCTCATTTACCATAATATCACTAGAAGTTAATTCTTTAAAAATATTTTCAATTTTGCTATAGAAATCAGGGTGAAATTTTAATAAGGAGAGGTGTTTGTTTTCTAGTTGTGAAATATCTGTATGTAGTATTTTATATAAAGCAGTTGGATGAAAACTAATCCCGAAAGACATAGCTTTTGTCAAGCACTGAAATTGATACGATCTGAAAAATTGACCACTAATAATAAGGCCTTCAATTGGCATAATTTTCGATTGCACGGTTGCATTTTGTTTCCCATAGAATATATGAGTGATATGCGAATGACCTTGTGGTAGTATTTTAGATTGAAAAGGGATGTCATCGTCGTAAACCGAGAGCTGAAAATAGTCTTCAACCAAATGTGATACATCATTTTCAAAATAAGTAAGCGTCATAAATAAAGATTAATTGTAGGTAAATTACTACATTATCCTTAAAACTAAAACAAACTAGTTTAAATTTTGAAAATAAATTTATATGTTTTGGTTCTCAACCCACAATCTAGCATTCACAAAAGCTTCTAACCATGGTGAAACTTCGTCTTGTCTGTTTCTTGGGTAATTTGCCCAATTCCACGGAAACGTAGAGCGCTCAATATGCGGCATAGTAACCAAATGCCTTCCCGTAGTATCGCACATCATGGCGGTATTGAAATCTGAACCATTAGGGTTTGCAGGATAACTTTCGTAACCATATTTTGCAACGATATTGTATTTGTCTTCAGCATAAGGTAAACTAAACTTCCCTTCACCATGAGAAATCCAAACTCCTAAATTTGTTCCTGCTAAGCTTGAAAGCATGACTGAATTGTTCTCTTGGATTTTCACTGAAGTAAACCCGCTTTCATGTTTCTGAGACTCATTATAAGTCATTTTTCCATGCAATTCATGCTCCGGATTAACAAGATCTAATTCCATCATTAATTGACAACCATTACAAATCCCGACTGATAATGTATCTTGTCTTTTAAAGAAATCGTTAATGACTTTATTTGCTTTTTCGTTGTATTTAATAGCGCCTGCCCAACCTTTCGCAGAGCCTAAAACATCCGAATTTGAGAATCCACCAACAGCACCTAAAAATTGAATGTCTTCGAGTGTTTCTCTCCCAGAAATTAAATCGGTCATGTGCACATCTTTTACATCAAAACCAGCTAAGTACATAGCATTGGCCATTTCGCGTTCGGAGTTGCTTCCTTTTTCTCTGAGTATGGCAGCTTTTGGTCTTTTTTTGTCATTGCGAGGAGTTTGCGACGTGGCGATCTCTGTTTGAGATTCTTCACTCGCGTTCTGAATGACAGGAAGTTTTCCTGTAAAATGTTTTGGAAATGTAAAATCTAAAGCTTGATGTTTATAATTATCAAAACGCTCCTTTGCTAATCCGTTAGCCGTTTGTTTTTGGTCGAGTAGGTAAGATGTTTTGTACCACATATCTCGCAATCTAGAAACGGTCATTGTAAAGATTGCATTGTGATTAATCACACTTAGAACGTCATTTTCGGTGACGTGTCCTATGTTTAAGAATTCAATATTAGCTTCGGAAAGTGTTTTTTCTATGGAAGAATCTTTCGACTGAAAAACAATGCCTGCATTTTCAGCAAATAACAGTTTAAAACTGTCTTTTTCGTTGAGGTTTGTGATATCTAATTCTGCACCAAGATTAGTGTCGGCAAAACACATTTCTAGAAGTGTGGTAATCAATCCACCAGAAGCCACATCATGTCCAGCAACAATTTGTTCGCCTTTAATAAGGTGTTGTATGGTATTAAAAACAGTCTTAACATAAACTGCACTTTTTACGTTAGGTGTTGTATTTCCTATTTTGTTGGTCACCTGAGCGAAAGAGCTTCCACCTAATTTATAAGTGTCTTGAGATATGTTGATATAGTAAATTGCACCTTTATCTTTTTGAAATACTGGCTCTATAACGTTCGTAATATCATTACAGTTTGCTGCTGCAGAGATAATCACTGTTCCTGGAGCAATCACATCACCATCAGGATATTTTTGTTTCATTGATAAGGAATCTTTTCCTGTAGGAACATTGATTCCTAAATCAATCGCAAACTCTGAAATCGCTTTCACAGCTTGATAAAGTCGCGCATCTTCACCTTCATTTTTACAAGGCCACATCCAGTTCGCAGACAATGACACACTTTTTAAATCATCTTTTAGTGGTGCCCAAATAATATTGGTTAACGCTTCAGTAATGGAGTTTCTACTGCCAGCTTCCGGATTAATCAATCCAGAAATAGGAGAGTGGCCTATTGCGGTTGCAATACCTTCTTTTCCTTTAAAATCGAGAGCCATGACACCAACATTATTTAGTGGTATCTGCAAGGGTCCAACACATTGTTGTTTAGCAACTTTTCCGCCAACACAGCGATCTACTTTGTTGGTAAGCCAATCTTTACAGGCTACAGCTTCTAATTGAAGGACTTGATCTAAATACTCGTAAAAATTATCACTCTCATAAGAAATGTCTTCATAATTTCTCTTGATGGTTGTGTCTGTGAGAACGGTTTTTGGAGAACTTCCAAACATGTCTTCTAAAGCTAAATCCATTGGTTTGTCCCCTTTGGTTTTAGACTCAAATGTAAAACGATGTTTCCCTGTAACTTCTCCAACATCGTAAATAGGTGAACGTTCTCGATCTGCGATGTTATGTAAAACTTCTAAATGTTCTTCTGCGATAACCAATCCCATACGTTCTTGAGATTCGTTGCCTACAATTTCTTTTGCCGAAAGTGTTGGGTCTCCTATTGGTAATTTATCTAAGTCGATATGTCCACCGGTATCTTCAACCAATTCTGATAAGCAATTTAAATGTCCGCCAGCACCATGATCATGAATGGAAACAATAAAATTCTCATCGCTTTCAACCATCCCACGTATGGCATTGGCAGCACGTTTTTGCATTTCTGGATTGGAGCGTTGTACAGCATTTAATTCAATACCAGAATCTAATTCACCAGTATCAGCAGAAGAAACCGCAGCGCCTCCCATTCCAATTCTGTAATTATCTCCACCAAGTATTACAATTTTATCTCCAGTTTTAGGGATGTCTTTTAGAGCTTGTTCTGCTTTTCCGTAACCAATACCTCCAGCCTGCATAATCACTTTGTCGTAACCAAGTTTTCGGCTGTTTGCCGAACTTGTTGAAGCTTCATTATGCTCAAAAGTTAAAACAGAACCACAGATAAGAGGTTGACCAAATTTATTTCCAAAGTCTGAAGCACCATTACTCGCTTTAATTAAAATATCCATTGGAGTTTGGTAAAGCCACTTGCGTGCTTCAAATTTTTGTTCCCAAGGACGGTTGGCTTCTAAACGAGAATACGATGTCATATATACAGCTGTTCCTGCTAATGGAAGCGATCCTTTTCCTCCAGCTAATCGATCTCTGATTTCTCCACCAGAACCTGTAGCTGCGCCATTAAAAGGTTCTACAGTTGTTGGGAAATTATGAGTTTCTGCTTTTAAGGAAATAACGGATTCGTAATCTTGAGTGGTGTAGTAATCAGGAATATCTGCACGTTTTGGTGCAAACTGTTCTACTTTTGGACCTTTTATAAATGCGACATTATCTTTATAGGCCGATACAATAGTATTAGGATGTTGTTTTGATGTTTCTTTTATAAGTTTGAATAAAGAGGTTTCTTTTTCTTCACCATCAATAATAAAAGTGCCATTGAAAATTTTATGACGACAATGTTCTGAATTTACTTGTGAAAATCCAAAAACTTCAGAGTCGGTTAATGGTCGTCCAATTTTCTTAGCAACGCCATCTAAATAGGCGACTTCTTCATCACTTAAGGATAAGCCTTCTTGTTGATTATATGCTGAAATATCCTCGACGTTAAGAATAGCTTCTGGTTTAATATCAATAGTAAAAGACTCCTGATTCAAGCTTTTATATTTTTCAGAAATCATAGGATCGTAATCATTGAAATCTTCAGTAATTGCCTTGAATTCTTCGATTCTGACAATGCCTTCGATTCCCATGTTTTGAGTTATTTCAACGGCATTGGTACTCCAAGGTGTTAGCATTGCAGCTCTTGGTCCAACAAAAAAAGCATCGAGTGATGCTTGTTCTAGTTTTGGTTGGTTGCCAAATAACCATACTAATTTTTCTATGGTTGGTGTTGCTAATTCTTTTGTTGCTTGAACAGCAAATATTTTACTGTTTTGGTTTCCGAAGAAATGAATCATTATATCTTAGTTTTTGAAAGAGCAAATTTACATTTTTTCACTGTAAAAAAATCAGATAATGGAATTGAAAATTGAGAGTTATTCACTAAATAATTCACAATAGTAAATTCTTGTTCTATTTTAAATTTATCTACTTTTAGTTTTCTTAAAATCCAACTATGTATACAAAACGAATATTTCCTGTTGCTGGCGTGATCAAATGGACACGACGTCATATTTTATTGTTTCTTATTCTGTCAACAATTCCTGTTTTATTATTTGACATTCTCGGACTCAAATGGCTACATGTGCCTTGGTTACCTCTTGGTGTTTTGGGAACAGCAGTTGCATTTATTGTTAGTTTTAAAAATAATGCTTCTTATGATAGGCTTTGGGAAGCACGCAAAATTTGGGGAGGTATCGTAAATGCATCACGTTCTTGGACCATTATGGTTAAGGATTTTATTAATAATGATCATACTAAAGAGACGTTGTCAGATCATGATTTGCATACAATTCATAAAGAACTAGTTCATAGACATGTTGCTTGGTTAACAGCGTTGCGTTACCAGATGAGAGCTGATAAGCCTTGGGAGCAACATTTAAAGGGCAAAAAATCTTATACAGAATTTAGAGAAGCAAATTACCTAGTTTGTGAGGATACGATGCCTATTGAAGAGGCGATTAAAGGTTATATTTCTGAGGATGAATATAAAGAAGTGTTTGCCAAAGGGAATAGAGCCTCACAACTATTAGGTGTGCAGTCTAAACGTTTAAAGGAATTGATGCAACAAGGTGCGATTGAAGATTTTAGGCATATGACAATGGGTAATATGCTAGTTGAGCTTTATTCCTTACAAGGAAAGAGTGAGCGTATTAAAAACTTCCCATATCCAAGACAATACGCTACAATGAATTATATTTTTGTTTGGGTATTTATTATTTTACTCCCTTTTGGTATTATGCAAGAATTTGAATCTATTGGAGCACACATTACTGGAGATTTAGTAAATCACACATCGCATACATCAATGTTGCATAGAATCCAAGAGTTTATAGCAAAGCATTTTGTGTGGTTTTCAATTCCGTTTAGCACACTTTTAGCTTGGGTATTTTATACGATGGAAAAGATTGGTGAAAACACCGAAAACCCTTTTGAAGGTGGGCCAAATGACGTTCCAATCACAGATTTGACTCGTAGTATCGAAATAGATATTAGACAGTTAATTGATGATACCAATATTCCAGAACCTTACGAATGGAGAAATGATATTGTGATGTAATAACAAAAAAAGCGACTCAATAATATGAGACGCTTTTTTTTATTTTATAACCAGAAATTTACTGTCTAATTAATTTTTTAGTTATGCTACCTTCTATGGATGTTAATCGCACTATATAAACACCTTTTGATAATCCAGAAATCTGCAATGTGTTTTGGTTTGCTGAGATGTTTTGAACCGTTACTTTCTTTCCTAATACATCGTAAACTTCGGCTACAATATCTTTATTTGAAAGAATAGTGACTTGGTTTCCGTTTGCTGGATTAGGATACATTTTAATAGTGTCTACAGTTTCAAATTCATCTACAGATAAAGCATTTTGCCATATTTCTAATACAAATTGTGGATTGTCAATAAAAGGATTCCTGTTACTTTGTGCATTAAAAATAGCGTCATTTCTATCAATTTCCTTTTGGCTAACAGGATCATTAAGATGCCAATCATAAAGCATATCTAAAGCCCATTGCTCAAATACACGATTGCTAGTACCATCAAGCATACTATCGCCATCGGTATCGTTCGCTTCCCAATTAGAAATTAGGTTTTCATAGCGCGTTGCCAAATAAAAGAAGCCACGTGCGATATCGCCTTTAAATTCATCTGCTGGCTCAAAAACCTCACCTGTTGGTCCTGAAATACTGCTAGTACCTTTTTTTGTACCATTTAAAGTTGTGTAGTTTGCATTAGCTACCTCACCATAGGCTAAATTGCCACGTATGCCATTCACTTTTTTATCCGAAGGAATAACATGAAATGCATCTGCAAAAATTGGTATGCCAGAGTTGTCACCAAACCAACTTCTTGGAAAACTGTGCTCTCTATTGAACTTGTCGCATTCGGTTCCGCCTCCCATTCCATTGTCTTGATCTACAACAAAAGTGAAATCACATTCGCTGTACATTTCCCAAACCTTTCCGTCAGGTCTTACATCTGATGATTCATATACATCCCACAAGTCACCATAACTTAAGGGATCATGAAATTGTTGTCCGTTATTGTCGTTGACGTCATCAATGATATTTTTTAATTGTGTTTTTAAAGTAAAACCAGATCCCGTAGCAGAATCATAATATCCTGCAGGAATTTGTGCAAACGCTGTACACGTGATGAGTAATGTGACAATAAAGTAAATTTGTTTCATGGGTTTATATTTATTTTTTTTCAACAGTCACATGTTGTTTGCAAATAATCATTCCTTTGAGTTTTAATACTTTTAACATGCTCGTTTTATAATAATGTTATTTTTTCTTTTCTAATAAGGCCATGTAAAATCCATCATATCCAGATGTGTGAGATAAAATACTTTTATCTTTTATAAAAGTAAAATCTTTTCCCAATTCTGATGATAAAAAGGTGTCAACTTGATTTTTATTTTCCGACGGAAGAATAGAACAAGTTGCATATACTAACTTTCCACCAGCTTTAACAATTCTTGAATACTGTTGTAAAATGTCTTGTTGTGTTATTTTTATATTATCTATAAATTCGGGTTGTAATTTCCATTTAGCATCAGGATTTCGCCTCAATACGCCTAATCCAGAACAAGGAGCATCAATTAAAACGCGATCAGCTTTGTCGTATAATTTCTTTACAACTTTTGTAGATTCAATAGGTCTAGTTTCGATATTAAAGGCACCATTACGTTTCGCTCTACGTTTGAGTTCATTTAATTTATTGGCATAAATATCTAAGGCTATAACTTGACCTTTATTTTCCATTAGTGTAGCGATATGAAGTGCTTTTCCACCTGCTCCAGCGCAAGCATCAACAACTCTCATTCCTGGCTTTACATCCAAAAACTCTGCCACTAATTGTGATGATGCATCCTGAACTTCAAAAAATCCTTTTTTAAATGAATCGGTTTGAAATACGTTGGCTCTCTCCTTTAATTTTAATGCACTAGGATATCCTTTAATGTTTTCAGTTTCTATACCATCATCAAATAATAGAGACTGTAAGTTTTCTTTAGTCGTATTCAGTGTGTTGACTCTTAAAATAACATCAGCTTGTTGATTTAAAGCAGCAATTTCTTTAGTCCAAATAGATTCACCTAATTCTTTAACACCCATTTCATCCATCCAATCTGGAATAGATTCTTTAAATTTTCTAGTGTTTGTTAATTCATCAAAACGACCTTTTATTTTTCGGGTTGGTGTGTTTTCAAAATATTTCCAATCCGGTAATTTGATACCTCTCAATGTTGCCCAAACAGCAAATATGCGCCAGAGATTTTCTCTGTCGTAAGGTGCTTTTACTTCTGCAATTTCTGCATATAAACGTTTCCAACGCACAATGTCGTAAGTGGTTTCGGCAACAAAAGCACGATCACGACTTCCCCAACGTTTATCACGTCTAAGAAGTTGTTGGATGACTTTGTCAGCGTATTTTCCTTCGTTAAAAATGAGTGTTAATCCATCAATAACCGAAAAGCATAAGTTTCTGTGTAAGCGCATTATAAAAATTTAAGCATGCAAAGGTACACTAAAAGTTGAGATATAGAAGGGTTTACTTAAGGGTTTATGATAAAGTGTTATATTTTGAAAAATGATTTAAACTTTCCTATTTTTATAGAAATTCAAACGCATGAAGAAATTAATAATTTTATTTTTAGGACCAATTGTAATTATTGGTTTAGGAAGTTGTGGCTTGTTTAGATTTAATAAGGGTACATATGCACCAATAGAAAAACAATTTTCAAAAGTTGAAATTGTGACCTTATTACAAGATTCGTTATTAAATGTAAGGGCACTAGAAATTGATGAAAAAGGAAGAGGAATGTTTGCTACATCTAGAGGTGAGATTGGAATTATTCATAGTTCAGGTTATTTAGATTCTTTAATGCACGAAAAAAGTCCTCTAACTGCTGAAGTACATACAACTTGGAATTATGAGAATTATAGTATTAATTTTAGATCATTAGCTATAACTGAAAATGATTTGTTTACGATGTCAATTGCGAAACCAGCACTTTTGTTTAAGAACTCTTCAAACTCAATGTCTAATTTAGTGTATCAAGAAAACCAACCAAATGTCTTTTACGATTCTATGGAATTCTGGAATGACGATGAAGGCATAGCCATTGGTGATCCTACAGAGGATTGTATGAGTATTATCATCACGCGTGATGGAGGAAATTCATGGACTAAATTATCATGTGATGATTTGCCTAAAGCAAAAGAAGGAGAAGCCGCTTTTGCAGCAAGTGATACTAATATCGCTATTGTTGGAGATTATACTTGGGTCGCTACAGGAGGAAAGGCAAGTAGAGTTTTATTCTCGTCAGATAAAGGCAATACATGGGAAGTTTACGAGACTCCAATTAGTCAAGGTTTAGAAACAACAGGCATTTATTCTATTGATTTTTACGACGAGAAAAATGGATTTGGTATTGGAGGTGATTATACAAAACCAGCAGATAGTTCCGCTAATAAAATTAGAACTCAAGATGGTGGAAAAACATGGCAATTAGTGGCCAAAAATCAATCACCAGGTTATAGAAGTTGTGTGCAATATATGCCAAACGGTAAAGGGAATAAGTTGGTCGCTGTTGGGTTTAATGGTGTTGATTATTCTAACGATTCAGGAGGAAACTGGAAACACCTTAGCGATGAAGGCTTTTATACCATCCGTTTTTTAAATGATAGTGTGGCTTATGCAGCGGGAAAAGGTCGTGTCTCTAAGTTGACGTTTAAGGAATAAAAAGAGGTTTTTTGATAAGTACAATTTATTTAAAACTGTCACATTGAGAGCAGTCGAAATGCCTATGAAAATAACTAAATTGACTTGTCGACTGCGCTCGAAATTATAGTATTAATGACTTCTCAAACTGTTTTTTAGGGATTCTTCTTCTTAAACTTCTCGCGTCGTTTTTGTAATTCTTGTAGCATTTGCTTTTTAAATTGTTCTTCAACAACGATTAGCAAGAGCGTTTTTTTTGCAGGTATAGCGGTTAAAAGATTTTCAGCCAAATCTGCTTTAAGTTCTTGATGTTCTTTGTCAAAAGCCAATAAATCTGCTAAGGCTTTTTTTGCGTCATTTTCAGAAATGGTTTCAATGTCAAGGTTACGACGTTTTTCGCGAATGTTAAGTCGTAGCATTTCCATTTCTTTTTCATGAGCATTGTAAATTGGCCAAAATTTTTGTGCTTCGGTTTCGGTGAGATCTAATTTTTCCGTTATGAATGCTATTTTTAAAGTTTTGATGCGTTCACGTCGTTCGTGTTTTTGGGCAAATGCGCCTATGGTGAATGCTATAAAAAGTAAAGTTATAATGGTCTTTTTCATGTATGTCATACTTTGTAAAACACATTTTGTTAGTGTTTTATTATTTCTATTGGTAATGCTTTTGTTTCCTAAATGCCCATTATGGGCTTTCATGTTCTTTATTCTGTAATTAATTCTTCAATTGTTGCGTTATCTAAAAGATAATTTTCAATTGAATCTTCTGATAGTTGAGTGGTTATAAAATTACCGGTATTAAGTTCATCTTCGGTTAAAAGTGATGCTAATTCGTAACTCGTGAAATCTTCTTGCTCTACATAGTTTTCTATGGAAACGGTTTGTAGATCCTCAAAAGTGACTGTTTCCGAAGGATTAAAATAGACGTTAAACATCAAAACCATTGCTGCCGCAATCGCTGAAGCATACATGAGTTTTCTCCAACTCAAAAGCGATATTACTTTTGTGTTGCTTTCGGTTTTTATTTTGCTAAATATGGTGTCTTCAAGAGATTCAAAATAGGAGTCAGGAACTTCAAATCCAGAGTTGCTAACCTTATCTTTTAGATGTATGTCATTAAGTATTTGCTCTTCAACTTGCGAAAAGTAATCTTTAGGAGTTTTAAACCCTGAAGTTTTAATGTTATCTAATTTTCTTTTTGTCATAGTTATAAGACTATAAAGTGTATCATTAGTTTAATCTTGTGTTAAATAGGCCTCAATTTTTTTTACTGCAATGTGATAGGACGCTTTGAGTGCGCCTTCACTAGTGTCTAAAATAACAGACATGTCCTTATATTTAATATCCTGAAAATATTTCATATTAAAAACTAATTGTTGCTTTTCTGGCAATATAGCAATAGCCTGTTGCAATTTATACTGAATCTCGTCGCCTTCAAAATATACATCAGCTTCAAGATTTGAAATGGTGTATTGTTGTAATTCTTCCGAAGAAAACTGAGCGCGCTTTGCATTTTTGTTAATATGACTAATAGATTCATTGGTTGCAATGCGATACATCCAAGAAAACAGTTTACTGTCACCTTTAAAGTTATGGATATTTTTATAAACTTTAATAAACGTGTTTTGCAGCACATCATCTGCGTCGTCATGAGATTTTACAATATGACGAATATGCCAATAAAGTCGCTCTTTATAGAGCTTTAAAAGCTCCTTAAAGGCGTCTTCTTTTGTTGATGAGGTTGAGAGTCGTTGTATAAAATCTTGTTCGTTATCCAAAAAAGTCATTTTTGTTTAGACTTATGAATTTACTGAAAGTTTAATGAAAAAAATTAAAAATAATTATAGTTTTGATTATCAAATAGTTAGTTGAAAAATCATCGATGAAATACAACATAACTACGACGAAATACATTTTTTTCTTGCATAGTAGGTTTTTTTCATCTATGTTTGTCTCACCCTAACCTACTTACTTATTGCCATTGTCCCCAAATATGGTAATATAAGCGAAAAGGATGCTACGTGAAGTAGTATCCTTTTTTTTTGTAATAATTTTTCTTCGGAAATATAAGTGTTTGTATGATTAGCCGCAAAATAGGATTAATCAAAGCTCTGCATATCTACTAACTTTTTATACACACCATTTTTAGCGAGTAGTTCGTTATGTGATCCTTGCTCTGCAATTTCTCCTTTATTCATAACGATAATTTCATCTGCATTCTGAATCGTTGATAAGCGATGCGCTATAATAACCGAAGTTCTGTTTTTCATCATTTTATCTAGAGCGTCTTGAACTAAACTTTCACTTTCTGTATCAAGTGCGGATGTTGCCTCATCTAAAATCATGATTGGTGGGTTTTTTAAAACCGCTCGTGCAATACTCAAGCGTTGCTTTTGTCCGCCAGATAAATTGTTTCCAGAATCACCTATGTTAAAATCCAATTGGCCTTCTTTGTCTTTTACAAACTCCCAGGCATTGGCAATTTTTAAAGCATGCATGACCTCTTCATCTGTTGCATCTTCTTTTCCGACAAGAACATTATTTCTTACGGTATCATTGAAAAGAATAGAGTCTTGAGTCACCAATCCCATTAAGCTTCTTAAAGAATGCTTCGTGAGGTTTCTGATATCTTCGCCATCAATAGAAATATAACCTTCGTTAACATCATAAAAGCGAGTGACCAAATTTGCTATAGTAGATTTTCCACTTCCTGATTGGCCAACAAGAGCAACACTTTTTCCTTTCGGAACTTTTATTGAGAAATTTTTAAGGACGTAATTTTCAGTGTATTTAAAATAAATATTGTGTAGTACAATTTCAGACGTGAACGTATCTTTAGTTTTGGCATCCACAGCATCTTTTAAACTTGATGTTGTATTTAGGATTTCTAAAACACGATCGGCCGAAGCATTTCCAGCTTTTACTTTATAGCTCGCTTTACTAATGGCTTTTGCTGGTGTTAAAATGTTGTATGCTAATGCCATATAGGTAATAAATTCATCTGGAGACAAGGTTTTGTCCACTAATACCATTCGTCCGCCATATAATAGAATAACAGCAATCACAACAATGCCTAAAAACTCCGAAGTAGGAGAAGCTAAATTTTGACGATGTGCTAAATCGTTAGCAAATTTATAGAGTCTTGATGTTGAAGTTTTGAAAACTGAGGTAAAACGGGATTCAGCATTAAATCCTTTAATCACTTTTAATCCATTTAGTGTTTCATCTAAAACAGATAAAAATGCACCATTTTCTTCCTGGACACGTTGGGAATGTTTTTTTAGACTTTTTCCTACCCATGATATGATTATTCCGGAAACAGGAATAAATAAGAATACAAAAATGGTAAGTTTAAGACTTATAGTGAACATGACTATAATCGTAAAAATAATAGTCAGCGGTTCTCTTACTAACAACTCTAAAATGGCTAATAATGAATTTTGAATTTCATTTACATCACCCGAAATACGAGCAATAATATCCCCTTTTCGTTTTTCAGAAAAATAAGAAATCGGAAGCTCTACTGTTTTTTCATAGAGTTCGTTTCTAATGTCTTTTAAAATACCATTACGTAAATAGGCTAAAAAGAAGTTTGAGAAATAACCTGCAGCATTCTTAAGTAGAAAGGTCGTTAAAACAATACAAATCATTAAGATTAGGACGCTATACTGCCCGTCTTCGGCAATTTTTTGAGTAATAAAATAGTTGAGAGAATCTTCTAGATAATCACCATATTCTAAAATGCCGTCATAATCACTACTGAGTGGCTTTTCTGCGATAGACTCTGCTGTTTTAAGCAAAACCTTCAGCATTGGCATTAGCGATACAAATGATAAAGTGCCAAAAAGCGCATACAAAACATTGAAAAATATATTTAGGTAAGCATACTTTTTATACGGAAATATGAATCTAGAAAGTTTCTTTATATAATCCATTAAGTGAGTTTCATATCTTTTAAGATAGCATCAATACGGTTTTCCAATTGTTGTTCCGTAGTTTTAAATGCTGCCACATTGTCTAACTTAGTGTTCACACTAATATAGAATTTTATCTTAGGCTCTGTTCCGCTTGGTCGTAATGCAATTTTACTTCCGTCTTCGGTGTAATAAATTAACACGTTTGATTTCGGAATGTCGATAGCAGTTTCCTTTCCAGACATTAAATCTTTAACTACTGATAATTGATAATCTTCAACACGAATCACTTTAGAACCATTGACTTCTTTAAGCGGGTTTTCTCGAGCGTCAATCATCATTTGCTTGATTTCTTGTGCACCTTCAATACCTTTTTTAGTAAGTGATATTAAACGTTCTTTATAAAAACCATGTACGACATATAAATTGATAAGTTCTTGATACATCGTCATGCCTTTCGCTTTTGCTTGAGCTGCAATTTCACAAGCCAAAAGGGTAGACGTTACTGCATCTTTATCACGAACAAAATCACCAACCATAAAGCCGAAACTTTCTTCACCACCACCAATGAAATCTTGGTTTGGATAATCTTTTATAAATTTAGCGATCCATTTAAAACCAGTTAAACCAATTTTACATTCTACATTATAAGATTCTGCTAAAACGGACATCATTGGTGTTGAGACAATTGTTGATCCTACAAATTGATTACCATTAATTCTACCAGAATCTTTCCACTGTTTTAATAAGAAATCGGTCATCAACATCATCGTTTGATTACCATTGAGGATTACCAATTCATTTTCGAGATTTCTTACTACAACACCTAAGCGATCGCAATCAGGATCTGTACCAATGACGATATCTCCATCTACTTTTTCAGCCAGTTCCATAGCCATTTTTAATGCTTCTGGTTCTTCAGGATTTGGAGATTTTACAGTTGGGAAATCACCATTAGGCTCGCGTTGCGCTTCAACAATATTGACATTGGTATATCCAGCACGTTTTAAGGTTTCGGGAATGGCTGTAATTGAGGTGCCATGCAATGAGGTGAATACTACGTTTAAGTTTTGTTTGGCTTCTGCAGAGGTATCAAAACTTCCGTTTTTTACCGAATTATCAATAAATACATCATCAACATCTTGTCCTATATACTGAATGTTACTTTCAATAGCTTCAAATTTAATTTCAGAATAATCCAAACGATTAATCTCTGCGATTATTTCGGCATCTTGAGGCGGAACCAATTGCCCACCATCTTGCCAATATACTTTATAACCATTGTATTCTGGTGGATTATGAGAGGCTGTTAACACAATACCACAATGACAATTTAAATGTTTTAAAGCGAAAGATAATTCGGGTGTAGCTCGTAAATCTTCAAAGAGGTAAACGTGTATCCCATTAGCCGAAAATACATCTGCAACCACCTTTGCTAGGCTTTTACTATTGTGTCGGCAATCAAAAGCGATAGCAACTTTTAGTTGTTCTGAAGGGAATTGAGTTTTCATATAATTACTCAAACCTTGGGTGTTTTTTCCAAGCGTAAATTTATTGATACGGTTGGTGCCAATTCCCATAATGCCGCGCATTCCACCAGTTCCAAATTCGAGGTTTTTATAGAAACTCTCCTTTAATTCGGCTGTATTATTGGCGATTAAATCTTTTATATAGTTTTGAGTCTCTTGGTCAAATGTTGGTGTTAGCCATGTATTGACGCGCTCTAGAAGTTGTGGTTCAATATGTGTCATCGTATGTGTTAGTTATGCTACAAAAGTACGTAATTCAATAATTTTATGTGGATTAAGGAATCGTTAATTTATGGGTAAAAAAAACCTTGTTACTCAGGTTGCTCTAAATTCAGTTTTAAAAATTTAGCTCTTGTTTTATTAAATAGCGATTTTGATCTCTTTTCGTACGTAAAATGATTTCACCTAAAAATCCTGCTATAAAAAATTGTGACCCAAGAATCATGGTTGTAAGTGCGATGAAAAACTGAGGGCGATCTGTAATTAGTCGTCCTGTAGGATTTAAAAACAATTTGTCAATGCCTAGATAAAGTGAAAATGCAAAACCAATGGCAAACATAATCACACCTAAAGCACCAAATAAGTGCATAGGTCGTTTACCAAAGCGTGATAAAAACCAAATGGTGATGAGATCTAAAAATCCATTGATAAAACGATCCATACCAAATTTTGTTTCACCATATTTTCTAGCTTGATGCTGAACTACTTTTTCACCTATGTTGGTGAAACCTGCATTTTTAGCCAGTACAGGTATATAACGATGCATTTCACCATTAACGTCAATGTTTTTAACGACATTTTTGTTGTAGGCTTTGAGTCCGCAATTAAAATCATTAAGTTTCACTCCTGAAGTACGTCGTGCGGCCCAATTAAATAGTTTAGATGGAATATTTTTAGCAATTACGGAGTCGTATCGTTTCTTTTTCCAACCAGAAACCAAATCAAATTTCTCGTCTACAATCATGCTGTAAAGCTCAGGGATTTCTTCAGGATTATCTTGTAAATCTGCATCCATAGTAATAATAACATCACCTTCTGCTTTTGCAAACCCAGCGTGTAAGGCTTGCGATTTTCCGAAGTTTTTTAAAAACCGTATCCCTTTGACATTATCATCTACTTGAGATAATTGCATGATACTTGCCCAAGAACCGTCAGTACTGCCATCATCTATAAAAATGATTTCATACGAAAAACGATTGGACTGCATGACTTTTGCTATCCAATCGTGTAATTCTGTTAATGAGTCTCGTTCGTTAAGTAGTGGTATGACTACTGATATGTCCATCTAGTGCATTTGAAAATTTAATACTCCAAAAGTACTCAATTTTTTTAAGCTACACTTGGGTCGTCTTTTTTCATAATCGCACCAGTAATAAGAGATATAATTAATCCAAAAAACAAGGTGAATAGTAAAACCATAGTAGCCATGAAAAATGGTGAGGTGAAAATTTCCATCATTTTATTTCCAGTCTCTAATTGCTCCTCAGTCATATTAGGATTTTGCGTCGTCATATCTAAATATGCTTTTTCTCTAATCGCTTCAATGAATTCTGGTTGTATAAAAGAATAATGAATGTAGGCATAAATTGCACCAAGCAACCCACCAATTACAGCGATGGCTAAACCAACTTTGATAGCTTCTTTAATAGATAAGTAATTTCTGTTTTTTTCCTTGTATGCTTTAATGCCAAAATATAAAATAACGACGGTTGCAACCGTACTGATACTGCTAATTATCCAACTCTGATCTAATCCAGTGACATATCTAATGACTAGTGAAATAACTGTTATTAGAGCCATGTAAAGTCCGAAAGTATAGGCAATAGGTTTGATAGAAGGTTTGTCAATTTCCATAATTTAAGTTGATTTTTTAGTTATCTTAATGGTTAGTGTATCTTTGTTTAAAATTGTTACATTTTTTCCTCAGAATAAATATAGTATTAAAAAAAGAAATAAATTATTGGTAATTTACAAAAATTACTTAAATTTGCACCTCCAAAATAGTAAGGATTTTAAAGAAAAAAGAGATGAAAAAAGGAATACATCCAGAAAATTATAGATTAGTAGCATTCAAAGATATGTCAAATGAAGACGTGTTTTTAACTAAATCTACTGCTGAAACGAGTGAAACAATTGATGTTGATGGTGTTGAGTATCCAGTGATTAAATTGGAAATTTCTAGAACTTCTCACCCATATTATACTGGGAAGTCTAAATTAGTTGATACAGCAGGACGTATTGACAAATTCAAAAACAAATACGCTAAGTTTAAAAAATAAACTTAAGACACAATATTTTACAAAGCCTTCAGGATTCTTCTCGAAGGCTTTTTTGTTTTCAACATTTCGTTTACATTTGACTTTGAAATAGGAGTTGAATTAGAGGATACACTTCTAAATACATAACCTTTAATGTCTAGTTTTATATGAATTATATTCTTTTTGATGGACCTTCACGTAACAATTTGTTGCCTTTTACATACACCAGACCAGTTGCAGATATTAGAGTAGGTATTTTGACTATAAGAGAAAAGTGGGAAACTTATCTCGGTTTTACAACGACTACTTTAACCGAAGAATATCTCTCTCAAAAGTACCCTATGGTTGAGATGGAAGAGAATGTGATGATAAATGCGTCGTATTTGCCTAATCAAGAATTGGTAGAAATTATAAAGGGCTTAGAAGAAAATCAAGCTATATTTCAAGGGGAAGATGTAATCGCATTCTTTTCAAAAGAGACGCAAGAGGATATTGACTTTGATACGTATCAAGCTATTGAATACAATGATGAGTTGTTTAAGATTGAGCATACATGGGATATTTTTGCAACGAATGGAGACGCTATTAGAGCCGATTTTGATTTGTTAACTCGTGATAGGCAATCGCAGCCAATATCAAGTACTAATAATATTTTAGGCGCTCAACATATTTTTATTGAAGAAGGCGCTACATTAGAATTTACAACATTAAATGCCAATTCTGGTCCAATTTACATTGGAAAAAACGCTGAAATCATGGAGGGTAGTGTCATTAGAGGCCCTTTTGCTCTATGTGAGCATGCGACTGTGAAACTGAGCTCTAAAATTTACGGGCCAACAACCGTTGGGCCACATAGTAAAGTTGGAGGTGAAGTGAATAACTCTGTGATTTTCGGGTATTCAAATAAAGGGCATGATGGGTTTTTAGGAAATTCAGTTATTGGGGAATGGTGTAACCTTGGTGCAGATACTAATAACTCTAACTTAAAAAATAATTATGCCGAAGTGAGACTTTGGGATTACCAAACCGAAGGCTTTGCTAAAACTGGATTGCAATTTTGCGGACTTATGATGGGCGATCATAGTAAATGTGGTATTAATACCATGTTTAATACTGGTACAGTTGTTGGAGTAAGTGCAAATATCTTTGGAAGCGGGTTTCCAAGAAATTTTGTGCCTAGTTTTTCTTGGGGAGGAAGTTCTGGAACGACCACTTACTTAACCAAAAAAGCATTTGAAGTTGCCGAAGTGGTTATGAAACGTCGTGGTTTAGAATTTTCTGAAGACGATAAAGCAATTTTAGAGCACATTTTTGAAGAGACAAAAAAATGGAGAAAAAGTTAAACTTAAACGATATAAATATGAAGTTTATTAGCAGTATCATTTTAGTATTGACACTAAATTTCGGGTTTTCTCAAACCTATACCATCAAAAACTTAAAACTTAACGACGACAAAAGTCAGTATGGTGTTGTTTTTTACAAAGGCGATAAAGTATATTACACATCCTATATGCTCGACCATAGAAACAGAGCGCGTCGCGATAATGACAAACGTCTTATTTATACGATGTTTGAAGGTCAAATGACTGATGATGGAGAAATTATAAATCCGAAGCAATTTATCGAATCTGATGATTTTGTATTCAATACCTCAAGTGCTGGTTTTAGTAAAGATGGAAAGTACATGTACATCACGACCAATTTTATGAAACGTGGAAAGTCTTACAAACGAAAATTAAAATCGATAAACCTAAATATCCAAAGAGGCGAATATGTTGAAGGAAAAGGTTGGACTAACTTTGAGCCTTTGCCATTTTGTTTGTCAAAATATAATTATGGTCATGCGGTTTTGAGTCCAGACGGAGGTACAATGTATTTTACATCAAATGCACATGGTGCTCACGGACAAACAGATATTTTTAAAGTTAAAATTCTAGGCAACAATAAATATGGAGAGGTTATAAATTTGGGTAAGAAAATAAACTCACCACGACGCGACATGTTCCCATTCATAAGTAAAGATAACGTATTATACTTTGCATCAGATCGTGCAGGTGGTATTGGAGGTTTAGATATTTATAGTTATGATTTAAATGGTGATCCAGATATTGAAGAGCCTAAGAATTTACAAAAACCTATTAATACCAGAAGTGATGATTTTTGTTACATATTAAATGACGACATGACTAAAGGTTATTTTTCTTCTCGACGACCAAAAGGTAAAGGGGAAGATGATATTTATTATTTTGTTATAGACTAATTCGTAAATTTAGTGTACTAACCATACCTAGATACTTCTGCAGTTTTAAGTTCGTTTTATAAACGATTACCATATCATGAGGTTGGCACCACGTTATTTTATGGTACGTGCCAGTATTTAATTGTTCTTGGGTTGGTAAACGAGAAAAAGCAAAAGGTAATAGAGTAGTGGATTAATTGGTTTTCTTTACACGTTTTAAATCCAATAAATTAATCGGGTTAATACCTAGTCCAGTTACATTTTTTCTCGTAAACCTTAGTACTTCGTCATAAAATAAAGGTACAACAGGCGTTTGTGACATCACTAAACTATCCATCTTTGTATAGAGTTGTTCCCGTTGTTTCGTATCAGTAATCGTAAATGCTTTTTGATACCACTCGTCAAATTGTTCACTTCGGAAATGCGTATAATTTGGACCATTTGGCGCAAAATTCTTACTAGAATACAATGATAAATAGTTTTCAGCATCTGGATAATCGGCTACCCAACTGGCTCTAAACATATCTAATTTACCATTGGCTTTGGCATCTTTTAAAGTCGCTGGAGGAATCACATCAACAGTAACGATAATGCCTATTTTTTGAAGTTCTCGCTGAATATATTCACAAAAACTCAAATAATTGCTTGTTGTTGTTATTGTGATTTCAGGATTTAAGATTCCGGTTTCGGTTTTGAATTGTTGAACAAGTTGTTTCGCTTTTTCTGGTTGAAATGTGAATCCTATTGACGCATCGTAACCTGGTAAACCTTTTGGAATGAAGCCTCCATGAGCCGGAATTCCGATGCCGTTACGCAGATAGGTCATCATTTTTTGCTTATCAAACCCATAATTAATAGCTTTTCGTAAGATCTGTGATTGTATCTCAGGAATTTCAGAATCCATAAAAAACGCCAAATACTCGGTATTTAAATATGGACCTCGAATCATATTCACATCTTCCGCATAAGTATTTCGTAATTGACCCGTAGCCGTTAAAATTTCATCTTTATACGAGGCATCTAAACCAGATACAAAATCGATATTTCCTTGAGCAAATTGTAAAAATTCACTCTGCTTATCTGGTAAAAAAGTGATGGCTACAGCTTCGAGATATGGTAATTGTTGTCCAGAGCTGTCTTTTTCAAAATAGTGATTGTTTCTGCGGAAAACGAGCTTTAAGTTTTCTTCCCAACGTTTAAATTTAAAAGGTCCAGTACCAATTGGATTTGCTCTAAAATCACTGTGGTAATGTTCTACAATTTCCTTAGGAACAACAGAGCAGTACTTCATTGTTAACTTCCCAATAAATGACGGGTCTGGCGCTTTTAATATGATTTTTAGAGAATCCTCTTTTGCTTCAATATCCCAAAGATTGTTAACAACCCAACTGCCTGGAGATGCCGTTTTATTGTCACACAATCTAAATAAACTGTACTCAAAATCGTTGGCAGTTACAAAACGTATAGAGTCCTTGCCAAACAATTCGTGTTGATGAAACCTAATATCATTTCTTAACGAGAAAGAGTAGGTGAGAGCATCTTCAGAAACGGACCAGTCTTTGGCAATACATGGCTGTACGTTTAAATTTTCATCCATTTGTACTAAGCCATTAAACAATTGGTTGATGGCCCAAATATCAGCATTATCTTTAGCAAACGCAGGATCAAGAGATCCAATATTCTTATGTTCATTATACTTGAAAACATTCTTTATAGGCTCTTCGTTTTGTGAACAACTAAGGGGCAAAAGCGCCAGTAAAAAGATTATTATTTTCATATAATAAGGGCAAAAATAGTTTTAATTTATATCTTTGAATTCTCTGTAATCTATAAAAACTTAAAATTATGAAAAAAAATTACTTTTTACCTTTATTTATGTTAGCAGTTTGCTTTTCTGTAAATGCGCAAACAACATTGTTTGATCAACCTGTTGTAGGAACTTCAGGTATCGTATCAGGTTTTGATAATTCAACTACTTTTGGAACGTATTCTACCGATGACTTTATTCTTGATGACAATTACATTATTCAAGAAATTAATGTGCCAGGATTTAATAATGCAGGCGATGTGGCTACACTTATGACAGGTCTTGATGTTTATATTTATGCAGACGCTATGGGGCTTCCTAGTTCAGATCCATCACAAGCCGGAACTGGATTGTTAGAAATTATTAATTTGCCAGCAGGCGACGCATCTTTGACTATTGCCGATAATGATTTTAGTATTAATGTATCAGCTGCATTAGGTTCTGACCTTGTTTTACCTGCAGGTACATATTGGTTAGTTGTTTCAGTTAGAGTTCCTGATTTCAATTCACGATGGAACTGGTTTGCTAGTGATTTAGGAGGTAATGCACATATACTTGATGAAGGTAATTTTGGTGCAAGTTTTTCTTGGGCTACTTTTATTGATATAGGCTTGTCTTTTGATTCTTTAGCATTTAGTATTACTGGAACACCAGCTTTAAGTATTGATGAAGCTAGTCTTAGCGCAATATCGATTCAACCAAATCCGGCAAAGGATGTTATTAATATTGAAAATGTTGATAATTTAACTAGTGTTGAATTATATTCTGTTTTAGGAAAACGAGTATACAAAGGTATTGATGAAAGAGCAATTGATATCTCAAATCTAAATACAGGAGTGTATTTATTAAAGTTAACTAACGAAACCGGTACAATTACAAAACGTATTATTAAACAGTAATTACCGTTTAATACATAACTATTAGCAAGAGCCTCTTTCATTAAGAGGCTCTTTTTTATTACCTTTGCTAGCCTTTTTAATATGGACATATGGAATTAAAAAAAGTCGCATTTTATACTTTAGGTTGCAAGCTCAACTTTTCAGAAACCTCTACGATTGCTCGGAATTTTTCTTCGGAAGGTTTTGAACGTGTAGACTTCAAGGATAAAGCAGATATCTATGTCATCAACACATGTTCTGTTACGGAAAATGCAGATAAACGTTTCAAATCCATTGTAAAGCAAGCGCAAAAGGTAAATCCGGAAGCATTTGTTGCTGCCGTTGGCTGTTATGCACAATTGAAACCACAAGAATTAGCAGATGTTGATGGTGTGGATTTGGTGCTTGGTGCCACTGAAAAATTTAAGATTACAGATTACCTAAATGACCTCTCAAAAAATGATATGGGAGAAGTACATAGTTGCGAAATTGAAGAAGCCGATTTTTATGTGGGTAGTTATTCATTTGGTGATCGTACACGTGCGTTCTTAAAGGTTCAGGATGGTTGCGACTATAAATGCACGTATTGCACGATTCCTTTAGCAAGAGGGATTTCACGAAGTGATACTTTAGATAATGTACTTCAAAATGCCAAAGAGATTTCAGCAAAAAACATTAAAGAAATAGTACTCACTGGTGTAAATATTGGTGACTATGGAAAAGGCGAATTCGGTAATAAAAAACATGAGCATACATTTTACGAACTCGTGAAAGCATTAGATGATGTTGATGGGATTGAACGATTACGAATTTCATCTATTGAGCCTAATTTGCTTAAAAATGAAACCATAGATTTTGTTTCCAAGAGTAAGACGTTCGTGCCTCATTTTCATATTCCTTTACAAAGTGGCAGCAATGAGATTCTTAAATTAATGCGACGTCGTTACATGAAAGAATTGTATATAGATCGCATCTCTAGAATAAACAAGGTGATGCCTCATGCTTGTATTGGTGTGGATGTGATTGTTGGATTTCCTGGTGAAACTGACGAGCACTTTTTAGAGACCTACAACTTTTTAAATACGTTGGATATTTCGTATTTACATGTGTTTACCTATTCAGAACGTGATAATACAGTAGCAGCTTCGCTTGATGGTGTTGTATCTAAAAACGTAAGAGCAAAACGAAGTAAAATGCTAAGAGGACTCTCAGCAAAAAAAAGAAGAGCGTTTTATGAAAGTCAGATAGGAAGTAAACGTACAGTTCTGTTTGAAAGCGACAACAAAGAAGGCTATATTCATGGTTTTACTGAAAACTATGTCAAAGTTAAATCACCTTGGAATCCAGAGCTAGTAAATACTTTAAAAGTGGTTGAACTTACAGCTATTGATGAGGATGGTTTGGTTCGGTTTGAGTTTGCAAATGAAATAGTTATATAGAATGCTTGTGTACTATAATTCTTATATTATATTTGCCGCTTAATCAAAAAACAACTTTATTTATCATGAAAAAATTTTTTCTTAATGTATTTCTTTTATCCGGATTAGTATTATCAATAGCTTCTTGCTCTAGTGATGACGATGGTGGCAATAGTGGAGCTGCTGATCAATTAGTAGTGACTATTGATGGTGAAACATTAACTTTTACTACAATTCTTGTTGATGAAGAAACTTACACTGATGACGGTGAAACTTATACTGAGTTATATGTGACAGCTACAATTGGAACAGATGTTTCTAGAATTATTCAATTCGATTTAGAATTAGGAGATACAGGTGCTGATGCCCTTTACTATTTCCAGTATACAGTAGATGGACAATCGTACTTTTATAATTTTGATGATGCATTTAATGCAGTAGTTACTGTAAATAATGGGTCAAGATTGACAATGACTTTTTCTGGAGATTTAGAAGGTTATGACCAAGAAGCTCAAGAGAATGTAAGTATTACACTTTCTAACGGAAGTGTTGATGTAGCTTACTAATTAGTACACTCTAAACAGATTTTAAAATCCGAGGCTTAAGCTTCGGATTTTTTTTATCCTAATACCTGGTAATGACATCGTTTAAAATTAAAATAGCGTTATTCCATCTTAAATCACGAATAATCTTACACTTCAACCTATATTTTCTTATCTCATCTAGTTTTTAGTTTACAGAAAAAGCAATGGGTTATATTTCAACTTAAATTGATTAGCATCGTATGAAAAAGATAGTTTCAATGACATTTATATGTTGTTTTTTAGTGTTGACCACGTCATGTTCTAAGGACGACACAGGAAATAACACTTCGCTTAATGGTACATGGAGATTAACATCTTATGAGATTGGGTTTTCTGCCGATGTCAATAAGGATGGTGCCAAAAACCTCAATGTTCTAGAAGAAATCGATTGTGATGTAAATGAAACATTGACTTTTGAATCTAATAACCAATTGACTTCTGAGGATTCGTTTAATCACGTTATTAATATTTCAAAATCTAATTTGAACAATGACTATGTTTTTGATGTCTTATGTGCTGAAGGTTATGTCAGTTTTGCAGAAACATTAGAAACAGAGGAACGCAGTGTTCTAGAATCTTCAATTGTTGGTAACCAACTTACCAGAGTATTTGAAAATGCAATTGAAATTTACAATGAGGATTTTACCGAAATAATTGAGTTTAAAAACCTTAAAATGGGGTATACCAAACTATAAACAGCAGTATTCAAACATAAAAAAAATCCGAAGTTTTTAGCTCCGGATTTTTTTATACTTTATATTCTAATACCAACAGGCAGCATTTTTTTATATTTTCTGTGTCGCCTAATAAATTTTGCAATTTCAGGACTCGTAGGCACAACACTAATATTTCGTTCTGCAATATTTTCAAAAACGAGAGTTAAAAATTCCTCTTGAAATTCTTCACTGGTAATTGTGTCCGGAATAATAAGTTTAGTTAAAAAGATTTTACGATCTTGAAGAGCGTATTCAATTTTGGCCAGTTCACCGTCTACTTTTAATTCAAATTGGCGTAAAAAGTCATTGTCTGTTAATTCAGCAGCATCAATCATAATAATTTGTATTTAATTCAATGGTCGGTAGGGTGGAACTATACTTTTGCATAGTTTTGTGATACAAATTTACGAAAAATATCATAGATATTAAAGTCTAATTACTTTAAGCACTTATGAAACAAGAAATTATACACGTGTATTTGATGCCAGGAATGGCTGCAAATCCATCGATATTTGAACATATTAAATTACCCGAAGATCAATTTGAAATTCATTGGTTAGAGTGGATGATTCCTGTTAAAAATGAATCTTTAGAGTCTTACGCAAAGCGCATGATTACCCATATAAAGCATGATAACGTGGTATTGTTAGGGGTCTCTTTTGGAGGTATATTAGTACAAGAAATGAGCAAATACATGATATTGAGAAAGCTCATTGTGGTCTCTAGTGTAAAATCAAAACACGAATTGCCTAAGCGCATGAAAGTGATGAAATTCACTAAAGCTTATAAATTGTTACCTACGCAACTGGTGAGTAATATTGATTTTTTGGCAAAATATGCTTTTGGTGAAGCCGTCACTAAGCGTATTGAACTCTATAAAAAGTATTTATCTGTGAATGATAAGCAATATTTAGACTGGGCAATTAAGAATGTAATTGAATGGGATCAAGAGCAACCTAATGAGCAAGCTATTTATATTCATGGAGATAAGGATGCCGTTTTTCCGCATTCATGCCTTGGCAATTGTATAATTATAAAAGGTGGTACACATATTATGATTATCAATAAATATAAGTGGTTTAACGAAAATTTACCAAAACTAATCATTTAAGATACTTGCAAAAAAGTATAAATTTTATACATTTAGAAAAAAAAGAATGATGACTATTATAAAGAATATTTTAGCTGCAATAGGTTTAGTATGTGTTTCCGGACTATTTATTTTTGCGGTTCAATCAGATAAGGTGCCAGCAGACCAAGCACCGTCAGATACAGAGGTTGTAGAACCAGCACAATTAATTAACGATTACAATGTGTACGCACTATCAGTTCCAGAGGATTTGAATTTTGCAGGAGAACAGATGCCATTGCAAGATCCTGATATTTTAGAACGTATGGATAGAGAACTATTGGTAAATACCTACTGGCAATCTAATGGGTTATTGATGTTTAAACGTGCCGAAAAATACTTTCCTATCATAGAGCCTATTCTTAAAAGAAACGGAATACCAGAAGACTTCAAGTATTTAGCCGTTATTGAAAGCGGATTAACAAATGCAGTGTCTCCAGCAGGAGCAAGAGGTGTTTGGCAGATTATGCCCGCAACAGCTCGCGAAAATGGATTAGAAGTTAATAAAAATGTAGACGAACGTTATAATCTAGAAAAGGCAACAGAGGTAGCTTGCAAATATTTATTAAAATCTAAAGAGAATTTAGGTTCTTGGACGCTTGCGGCTGCAGCTTATAATGCTGGAAATGCTGGTGTTTCCAAACGATTAGAAGAGCAAGGGGTTGAAAATTACTACGATTTATTACTAGGAGAAGAAACGGGTCGTTATTTGTTTAGAATTGTCGCGTTAAAGGAGATTTTGAGTCATCCAAAAAAGTATGGATTTAATTTTACTTCTAAAGATTTATATACTTCAATTCCTACATTTAAAGTAGAAGTCGATACGGCTGTGACAGACTTTACAAAGTTTGCAGAACGCTTCAGTATCAATTATAAAATTTTGAAAATTCATAACCCATGGTTAAGAGAACCTAAACTTAATAATTCTTCTAGAAAGAAATACTTAATTGAAATTCCTAAAGAAGGCTTTTATTCTGCTAAACCTTAATGATTGATTTTATAACAGCAAACTATTGGTCAATTTTAATAGTTATCAACTATGTGTTGGCTATATCTGCCGTTATAACATTGTTGTTGAAAAATATTAGTCCTACAAAGACGGTATCTTATGTTATTATTCTTGCGCTTTTTCCTTATTTTGGATTGGTAATCTATTACTTGTTTGGACAGCAATACAGGAAGACGAAAATTTTTAATAGAAAGCATGTAATAAACTCTAAAGTCATTCAAGCTGCAAGTGAAAGTATGAGTTTAACAGGTCAAGATTTAAGTACGATTGATAAAAAATTAGATGACAAAATTAAATTAGTAAAATTACTTCAAGCCAGTGAGAACTCTCCTTTGTCGCTTCGTAACGAAGTTGATATTTTGTTTAATGGAGAAGTGAAGTTTGAACGACTGTTAGCGGATTTAAAAAATGCGAAAAACCATATCCATATAGAATACTACATAATCAAAGATGACACTATTGGAACAGAATTACTAGATGTTTTATGTGAAAAGGCAAAAGATGGTATTGAAGTTAAAATGAGTTATGACGATGTTGGTAGTAAGTTGTCTTCAAAAATAATTCGAAAACTTGATGATAGCGGTGTGATGCATTTTCCTTTTATGCCAGTCTTTTTTTCAAGTCTTGCCGGAAAATCGAATTATAGAAATCACAGAAAGATTGCTGTAATAGATGGTGAGATAGGGTATATAGGCGGAATCAATATATCAGATAACTACGTTAATACTGAAACCTCTAAATTGTATTGGAGAGATACCCATTTGAGAATTTATGGAGAAGCTGTCAAAGTCTTGCAATTTCATTTTTTAACCACTTGGGATTTTGTGACTAAAACGTCTGTAACAATTAAAGAAAGCTATTTTCCTGAGATTAAATGCGAAAAAAATGTAGCAATTCAAATTGCAGCGAGTGGTCCTGATACCGATTGGGCAAATATTATGGAAGCCATTTTAACAGCCATTAATACTGCTGAAACTTGTGTCTATATTACTACACCTTATTTTATTCCAAACGATCAAGTTCTTACGGCTTTACAGATTGCTGCTAAGATAGGAATAGATGTTAAATTAATTGTTCCTAAAACATCCGACAGTTGGATTGCGCAATATGCCACAAATTCATTTTTAGAACCACTTTTAGAAGCCGGAGTAAAGGTTTATCGTTATCATAAGGGTTTCGTTCATGCTAAAACTATGGTTGTAGATGATATTTTTTCAACTATTGGCACATGTAACTTTGATAATAGAAGTTTCAATATTAATTTTGAAATCAATGCACTAATGTATGATGTTGAGCAGAGTAAATTACTAAAAGCACAGTTTATAAAAGACCTTGAAGATTCAGAAATTATTGACTTTGAAAATTGGAAGCAACGACCTAAAGTAGGAAAATTAATAGAGTCTTTCAGCAGGCTGTGGGCTCCAATGTTATAATTTTTAATTTAAAGTGGTAATAATACTTTCGTTTGTAGGGCCATCTTCAAAGAGCATTAATTTAATTTGTTCGTGAGTCTCTTTAAGAGCAACGTCGATAGTGGTGTCAAAGTTAAAACCTAAAGTAAACTTTTTATCAATATTAATAAGTTGCTTTTCTTCCGAGATGAAAAAGCAAGCTGGAGCTCCAAACGAGTGTTTAAAAGGTTTTATAATGTGATTGGCATTGTTTTGTTTTTCATCAACATACGTTACAGTTACCGTCGACGCATAATCACTACTTAATTTTTTAGCCTCACGTCTTGTACTCCAAAATAAAACAATTATATCTACTTGGTCTTTATACATTTTAGATATATTATTAATAGCCTCTATTTCATCAGTATCAATAGGTTGCCAAGGTGATTTCGTTATCAGTAGATAGGCATTGTCCGTTTTTGCGGTTTTATAAGTGCCTCCATTGACTTTTTTTAAAGTCATATCCGCTATCTGGCTATATTTTAAATGATTATCGACTAATGAATCAAATAAAAATTGAGCATATGCGATATCACCATCTTTAGTAGCAATTTCAGATTTCTCTTTATATGATTTTAAATGTTGTGAGATGGCATAATCAAAGTATGCTTCCGGTTGTTGAGGGAACACTAAAAACATACTTGCAAAAAATACAAATGTAAGTAGAGATAGTCTCATGTTTATTTACTGTTAAGTAGGTTTCTACAGTACAAAGTTATGAGTGCTATTGTATTTACTTCAAAATATTCGTTGAAGGGTGAGTTTTTCTAGAGAAACTAAAATTAAAGTGCAGTTAACTCGTTGAAATGCAATCCTAAATCATAGCTGTTATCGTCGTCTCATATTACGATTTCCGTAATGTTGCTTAGGGCCTTGGGATTTTTTCATTCCGTCTTTCATCATTTTAATCTGTTCCGTTAAAATGCCACGTTTATCAAGTTTTTCAGCTTCATTAAGGAGTTGCTTAGCTTCAATTGGTCTACGTTTACTAAAAGCGATTCCCGCTAAATTTAACTTAGCCATAGCCACATCATGATCCATAGATAAGCCTAATCCTAAAGCTTTTTTGAAGTGTTTTTCTGCATCATTCATATTGGTTTGTGACACCATAACACCATGAAGGTAGTAGAAATACCCTTCTTGTTTTTTAACCAATGCTGCTGAAGGATTTTTAATTTTATTCAACCAGTTTGTTGCACCTGCAAAATCTTGTTTTCTAAGTTTTAAAAACGCAAGTAGGATAAATTCGTTTTTAAAGTATAAAAAGATAAATATGAATGATAACAAAATGTACATGATACCATTACCGATGTAACCTTCGGTAAATTGATATACAGCATAGGCTATAATTAATGCAGCAATGACGAGTTTTATATTTTTATTGAACATGTTTTTTTATGTGTTTTCAGTTTACAAAGAAAGTGAATTTTTGTCAATTGTTGGTCAGGAAACACGAAGTATAATAGATAAATTGAAGTTCATTCTCATTTTTTGTTTGAGGCATAAAGTACTTTATAAAAAGATTAAATTGATAGAACAATATAATAAAGACTATATTTGAAGATCTCATATAATATTGATTGGAACCAAACTAAGACAGACCTCTTTTAAATTTAAATGAAAATAATTTATTTTTAGGTTTGGCAAAGTAAAAACTCTTTGTATATTTGCACCCAGTTTTGAGACAGCTCTCAACTTATAAAAAGAATATTAGTTTATAAAAATATAAGACAATGCCAAAAAGAACGTTTCAACCGTCAAAAAGAAAGAGAAGAAACAAACACGGTTTCAGAGAAAGAATGGCTTCTGTTAACGGAAGAAAAGTTTTAGCACGTAGAAGAGCTAAAGGAAGAAAGAAATTGTCTGTGTCATCTGAAACTAGACATAAAAAATAATGATTAACAATTGTTAATATTTTAAAGGTGTTACTTAGGTGTAACACCTTTTTTTGTACCTAAATGTTACCTATTTTTGAACCATTAAAAAAAAAATTGACATGCCAAAAAACGAAAAACTAAAATCTATCCTTATTATAGGTTCAGGACCTATTATCATTGGTCAAGCCTGTGAGTTTGATTACTCTGGAACTCAGGCATTACGCTCGCTTCGTGAAGATGGAATTGAAACTATTCTAATCAATTCTAATCCTGCAACCATTATGACGGATCCTACCATGGCTGACCATGTGTATCTGTTGCCCTTAACAACGAAGTCTATTGTAAAAATATTAAAAGAGCATCCACAAATTGATGCAGTTTTACCAACAATGGGTGGGCAAACAGCTTTAAATCTTTGTATTCAGGCGGATGAAAAAGGAATTTGGGAAGATTTTGGTGTAGACATTATAGGTGTGGATATCGATGCGATAAATATTACTGAAGATCGAGAAAAATTTAGAGAACTGATGTTGAAAATTGGAGTAGGCATGGCACCTCAAGCTACAGCAAATTCTTATTTAAAAGGAAAAGAAATCGCTCAAGAGTTTGGATTTCCTTTGGTGATTAGAGCCTCCTTTACTTTAGGTGGCGATGGTGCAGCTATTGTTTACAAAGAAGAAGATTTTGACGAATTATTGACACGAGGTTTAGAAGTGTCACCAATTCATGAAGTCATGATCGATAAAGCTTTAATCGGTTGGAAAGAATATGAATTAGAATTATTACGAGACTCCAATGATAACGTTGTTATTATTTGTGCCATTGAAAATATGGATCCTATGGGCATCCATACAGGAGATTCAATTACTGTTGCTCCAGCAATGACACTTTCTGATAAAACTTATCAACGAATGCGTGATATGGCAATACATATGATGCGAAGTATTGGTGATTTTGCAGGAGGATGTAATGTGCAGTTTGCTGTTAGTCCAGATGAAAAAGAAGAAATTATTGCGATTGAAATCAATCCTCGTGTATCGCGTTCATCAGCTTTAGCAAGTAAAGCAACAGGTTATCCAATTGCAAAAGTAGCTGCAAAATTAGCTACAGGTTACACGCTAGATGAGTTAAGTAACCAGATTACGGGTTCAACGTCGGCATTATTTGAGCCAACATTGGATTATGTGGTGGTGAAAATTCCACGTTGGAATTTTGATAAATTTGAAGGTTCAGACAGAACACTAGGTCTTCAAATGAAAGCCGTTGGAGAGGTTATGGCTATTGGTCGTTCCTTCCAAGAGGCACTTCACAAAGCAACACAATCTCTTGAAATAAAACGTAATGGATTAGGAGCTGACGGAAAAGGATATAAAGATTACCAGCAAATTATTGATAAATTAACCTTTGCAAGTTGGGATCGTGTTTTTGCCATTTATGATGCGATACAGATGGGAATTCCATTAAGTAGAATTCATGATATCACCAAAATTGATATGTGGTTCTTAAAACAATATGAAGAACTGCACGAATTGGAGAAACAAATTTCAAAGTTTACTATAGATACTATTGATCGCGATTTGTTGTTAGAAGCTAAGCAAAAAGGCTATGGTGACCGACAAATTGCACACATGCTCAAATGCCTAGAGAGTCAAGTGTATAACAAACGTGATGAATTAAATATTAATCGCGTATACAAACTAGTGGATACTTGTGCCGCGGAATTCAAAGCACAAACACCATATTATTACTCAACATTTGAAAATGAAGTAGAAACTTCCGAAGGAAACATATTTCCTGCCAATGAAAGTGTTGTTTCTGATAAAAAGAAAATCATTGTTTTAGGTTCTGGTCCAAACCGAATTGGTCAAGGTATCGAATTTGATTATTGCTGTGTTCATGGTGTTTTAGCAGCAGCTGAATGCGGTTACGAAACCATTATGATTAACTGTAATCCTGAAACAGTTTCAACAGATTTTGATATTGCTGATAAGTTATACTTTGAGCCTGTTTTTTGGGAACATATCTATGATATTATACGTCACGAAAAACCTGAAGGCGTCATTGTTCAATTAGGTGGTCAAACCGCTTTGAAATTAGCAGAAAAATTAGACCGTTACGGTGTAAAAATAATAGGAACTACCTATCAATCTTTAGATTTAGCTGAAGATAGAGGCTTGTTTTCTAATCTTTTAAAAGAAAATAATATTCCATATCCTGAATTTGATATCGCAACAACTGCTGATGAAGCTGCGGCAATTGCAGATGTGTTAGATTTTCCAATTTTGGTAAGACCGTCTTATGTTCTTGGAGGACAAGGGATGAAAATTGTTATTAATAAACAAGAACTGGAAGAGCACGTTGTAGATTTACTCCGTAGAATGCCAGGTAACCAATTACTATTGGATCATTACCTTGATGGCGCTATCGAAGCAGAGGCAGATGCTATTTGTGATGGTGAAAACGTCTATATTATTGGGATTATGGAGCATATAGAACCTTGCGGAATTCACTCAGGTGATAGTAATGCAACATTGCCTCCTTTTAATTTAGGAGAATTTGTAATGCAACAAATAAAAGATCATACTAAAAAAATTGCTTTAGCATTGAATACTGTTGGATTAATTAATATTCAGTTTGCCATAAAAGATGATATGGTCTATATTATTGAAGCCAATCCAAGAGCCTCTCGAACGGTTCCGTTTATTGCAAAAGCATATGGTGAACCTTATGTTAATTATGCAACTAAAGTAATGTTAGGGGAAAAAAAGGTAACTGATTTTGATTTTAATCCACAGTTAGAAGGTTATGCGATTAAGCAACCTGTATTTTCATTTAATAAATTCCCAAATGTGAATAAGCAATTAGGTCCAGAAATGAAAAGTACAGGAGAAAGTATTTTATTTATTGATAGCTTAAAAGATGACGAATTTTACAATTTATACTCAAGACGTAAGATGTATTTGAGTAAATAATAAATATTTCAGTCATCAAATTTTAATTACTTTAGTTATGGTTATTAGCTATTTATTAGTAATTTAGCATTAAAAATATAAGTTATGAAAAGAATTTTACTTTTGTTAATTTGTTTTTTAACAGTCGCGTTTGGTTTTTCTCAAACGGAAACAATTTCAATACCATGGGATTTCTTCGTGCTCCCTAGTGATGATCCAAATTTTGGTGACCAGAGTATATTTGATTCTCGTCTTACCATAGAAGAGGGAGATACAGTGGAGTGGACTTGGTTAACTGGAGGGCATAACGTTAAGAGCGAACCTGAATCTGCTGAAGCTTTTGGTACTCCAGGAGGAGAGTTTGATACGTTTCCTGAAGGACATGTTTACTCTCACACCTTTACGGTAGTTGGGGTTAATAATTTTATTTGTGCTCCTCACGAGTCACTTATGTATGGGAGTATCACAGTAGTTCCAGAGGGAACATTAAGCGTTTCAAACCCAGAGATTTCTAACTTTTCAATTTCTCCTAATCCTGCTAAAAATAGTTTTACTCTAGATTTAGAGGCCTATACTAGCGACACAACAATTAATGTCTATGATGTTTTAGGGAAAAAGGTGTTTTCAAAAACCTTGAGTGCTATGCGCTCTTCAATAGATATTTCTAAATGGAACAGTGGTATGTATCTCGTAAGAATTACTACTGCTGATAAAACGTTGACAAAGCGTTTCGTGAAACAATAGAAAACAAGCATATCACAAAATATACTTAAAGCTACTAATTCATTTTAGTAGCTTTTTTATATTTAAGTATTAATAACATCTAAAAAGCCTTAACTTAAGTAAGCAAGATTAGAATTCATGAAAGCAAAACTACTTTTTATCTTATTAATACTAACGACTTCAATCGCCTTGTCACAAGTCGTGGCCAATCAAGTTGATGATTTTGAGGATGGCACAACGCAAAATTGGATTATAGGTAGTCCAGATGATGCGGTTTCTCCACCTGCTAATGTTACTACCGATGGTCCAGATGGCGTTGATGATAATTATTTAACCTATACATCCACACCTCCAGCCTCTGGTGGAGCAGGAAGTAAAATGATTATTTTTAATGCAGGAAATCAATGGTCATTAAACTATACGAGTGAAGCCATTATTGCTATAAAAATGGATGTTAGAGTGCAAACTACAGATCTAAATTTAAGAGTAGCTTTTCAAGGGCCTAATGGAAAACGTATTTGCACTACTCAAGCGGTTAACGTAGGTGCTGGTTTAGGATGGACATCAGTGACAATTCCTATTGCAGTTTCAAATTTTACAGTTGTTGGAGGTGCTCCATCGGTAACTATAGCTGATGCTTTAGCAAATGTGAGTACCATGAGAATTTTAAGTAGCAATTCACCTACTTGGACAGGAGCAGATACAATCATATCTACAATTAACTTAGACAATATTACTGCAGTTACAACCTTAGATGTACAAGAGCTAAGTATTCCGAATGAATTTGAAATATCACCGAATCCTGGAGCATTAAACTTGAATATTAAATTATCAAATACACTCAAAGATGCTACCATAACAATATACAATGTTTTGGGTAAAAAAATATTTTCAAAACATGTTAATGCTATAAGCTCTAGTATTGACGTGTCTCAATGGAGCTCTGGTGTGTATCTCGTTCGAATATCTTCAGATAATACAATACTGACCAAACGATTTGTAAAGCAATAATAGAATGAATTTTTGTGTAGCGTAGAAATCTTTAAAAAGGCTATCTGAAAAGTAATTACCACTGTCATTTCGAGCATAGTCGAGAAGTTTAATACTTGATTTAATAAATATTTCGACTCCGCTCAATGTGACAGGCTAAAATCAATTCTGCTTTTCAGACAGCCTATTGTGATGTTTCTTATTGTTTAATGAAACGCTTTGTTTCGGTTTTGTCTCCCAATGATATTCTAATGAGATATAAACCGCTATTCAAATTTGAAACGTCAATTTGTGGTAAACTTTCTGATGTCAATGATTGGTTTAGAATTTGCTTTCCAAGGACGTCATAAACTTCATAAGTTACATTTGTAGCGCTATTTTTTAGTTCAATATTTAGAACAGTACGTGTTGGATTTGGATATAGGTTAAAACTTGATCCAGTTTCAAAATCATTCACGCCTAGAAGTGTCTCCCAAAAGTTTACACCAAAATCAGTTGCTGAGCCATTAAATGCGTAAGGAGGTGCTACGTTTATAAATGTTCCAGCCGTCCAAATGCCTTTGCTTACAGCTACACTTTCACGTCCATTTCCGCCACTTCCCCATTGCGTGAAATCTAACATATTTGCTGCAGTACCAAAATTTCCTGTAGGAAGATATAAGCCTAAATCTGCTGCTGTGTCATTTAAATATCCTGAAGCGACTAATACAACTTCGTCATTAGGAGCAAGGTTTAACGAACCGCTTTCAACTGTGAGACCAGAAAGTGCTTCGTAATCAAATAAAGTACATAATCTGTAGGCCGAAATATCTTCGGTTGTAGAACCAAAGTTTTTAATAGTTATTTTATCGGCTGCAGGATCTACTTCTACTATTCTGTATTGAGCAGAAGCTTGGTTTCCAATAAATGCAGTAAGCATTAAAGTGATGAATGCTTTTAAAATGTAATTTGTTTTCATAATGTTTAATTTTAAATGATTATTAATGTAGTTAATTTTGAGATTTCTATGTTGATTTATTCTAACAAATTCTATTAAGTTGCAATGAAAGCGATGGGAATGGTAATTTTTTCAGATTTTATAGCTTTGGTTGAAAACTGCTCCAACGTCTCATAGCTGAAGCAGTTTTACTTTTAACCAACCAACTTTCAATCTCTGACTTTTTTCTTTTTCATATCATTTTAATTGCAAGTATTTTTGTAGCGTAATCTATCACCATTTCCAACTCTTAAATCTAGTTTTGTGGTCGTTCCATCCCCTTCAATTTCTTGTAAATGCCAATCTTCATTACACAACGGAAGCGTAGGCACATCAATAATTAAAGTCATATCATTTCCAGTTCCCGTAATTGAATAATCGCCATAAACTGTTATGTTGTTCCAATACACCGATAATGTTCCATTAGTTAAAAAGTTAAAATTATAACCTTCATAGGCATCGTCATAATTGATGCTGTTACGTTTTAATTTATAGACAAACCAATCAGGACAACCTGTTAAAAAGCCGATGAGTTCATTTGGAGTACAGTCATCGCAGTCGTCATCGTCGTAGTCATAATCATCATCTTCATCGCAGATGTTTTGTTCATTTTCTATAGTAGCTTCTAAATCTGTAAGCGAATTGATCTCCATTTCCGAATCATCAGATAATCTCATCGAAATAGGAAAATCCATACTCACAATATCATTAGTTGTTATGGTTTCAATAAAATCAAACAACTCATTATCAGTGGTAAATGTTTCCGTAGATATAAATTCATTGTTAGTATTAAATGAAGACGCCGAAATAGGATACATAAAATCAATACATTCAATATCGCTATCGCTTACATTTTCACCATTACAATCTAAAGCATAACTATTTAGTTCGTTCATGGTATTCACAGTAACTTCATCAAAATCACTTTCAATTATAGTAATTGGGAAGGCAATAGTTAAATCGTTAGTATCATCATATTCTTCATCAAAAACCGATTCTACTAAATCATAATCAATTTCAGAATTCACAGTAATGGCAACTGAATTTGCAGTCACATTAACTGGAAGTTTGATAGTAAAACAATTTGCGAAATCTAGAATATTGTCCTTAGAGCCATCTTTAGTTGCTGTGCGTTTCATTAAGTTGGTCACTAAAGCATTTGCTTGGAGCGTGTTTTCAGGAGGTGTTTGTATCAACTCCATCTCTTCTTTTCTACATGAGGTAAACAGAAACATTGAGGTCACAACAAATACCAAAATTATTTTAATAACAGCTTTCATAGTGTTTTGATAATTTATATCGCTTTCTTATATAACAACTCAAGTTTAAAAACTCCTGAGAATAAGTTACTGAATATTAATTTATATTTTTTTTCGGAATAAAAACGAATTGTAATTTGACTAATTTGTGTTTAACCCCTTTTAGCAATAAGTCATTAACTTATGATTATTTTCCATTACTTTCGCAATTCAATCGATAAATTTTTAATAGCTAAAACCTAAAACTTGCCAAAAGATTTAAACGAAAATATTTGTGAAGCTAAAATTTTTGAGCATATATACAATACCTATTCCAAGGATATGCATGATTTTTTATATTATAAATATGGCGCACAGTTTAATCCACAAGACAAAGCTCAAGATGCTTTTATCAAACTTTGGGACAATTGTAAAAAGGTTAGGCTAAGTAAAGCAAAGTCCTTTCTTTTTACTGTGGCAAACAATATGATGCTTAATGAAATTAAACATCAAAAAGTGGTGCTAAACCATCAAAAAATCACTCCAAAATCTCATACTAATGAAACCCCAGAATTTATTTTAGAGCAAGAGCAGTTTCTTGAGCAATATAAAAAAGTACTATCTGATTTATCTGAAGAGCAACGTGTTGCATTTTTATTGAATAAAGTAGAAGGGAAGAAACACAGCGAAATAGCCGAGTATTTAGGCGTCACCCAAAAAGTGGTAGAATATAGAATTTACAGTGCATTTAAAATTCTAAAAGATCAGTTAGAAGGATTTAAAATAAAATAATCAGGAGAAATATAAACGAAGTTGTTATATAAACAGTAAGTCGATTTATGAATACAGATGCTTTAATAAAAAAGTGGTTAAATGATGAATTAACTCCTGCCGAAAAAGAGACTTTCGAGCAAGGAGAAGATTTTGCATTTTACAAAGCGATTGTTGATGGAGCACAGCAATTTAAGGCATCTCATGTTTCTGAACCAAAATCGTTCACTGACTTTAAATCGGCCTATGAAAGTAGTAATACCACGACTAAAACGTTGGATTGGTTGAAACCATTATTACGAATAGCGAGCATTGTTGTTATTGCCTTTGGCCTTTATTTTACATTCTTATACGATAATGTAACCCATATTGAAACTTTAGCAAGTCAAAAAACAACTATTGAACTTCCAGATCAATCAGAAGTGACTTTAAATTCTGATTCAGAAATTGAATACCTTAAGAAAAATTGGGATGATAATAGGGAATTAAATCTCGATGGTGAAGCCTATTTTAAAGTCGCCAAAGGAAAATCATTTGATGTCATCACCTCTCAAGGTCGCGTTACTGTTGTTGGTACCGAATTTAATGTGAAACAGCGTAACAACTATTTTGAAGTACAATGTTTTGAAGGTTCTGTTTTGGTCACATCAGGTGAACATTCGAAAATATTATCGGCTGGTGATACATTTAGACTATTAAATAATATATTTTCCCAAGACGAAACTGAAATTTTAAAACCGGATTGGATCTCTAATAAAAGCACGTTTAAAGCCCTACCTTTAAAAACGGTTATTGCTGAAATGGAACGACAATATAATCTTAAAATTAGGGTTCAAAATGTAGATACTGAACGATTTTTTACTGGCGGATTTATGCACGATAATATTGAAAATGCCCTTTTATCCATTACACAACCAATGGGTTTGACCTATGAAATTAATGCATCAAATGACGTTGTAATTTATGGCAATAAAAAATAAATTATATTTTTTATGTTTCTTTTTATTAATGTTTTCTTTTGAGATTAGTGCTCAAGAGACCAAAAATAAGCAGTCATTAACCCAAGTTTTAACAGCGCTACAAACTCAACATGATATTCAATTCAATTACGCAGAAGATAGTCTCGAAGGGTATACTGTTATTCCTCCTTCTGAAAATTTAACCTTAAATGAGGCGCTGTCGTATCTTGAATTTAATACCAAATTTTCTTTTAAAATTTTAGATGATACTTTTATTTTGGTTCGCACAAAAGAATCGATTTTTGATCTACAGCAATTATCTGAAATTATAGTCTCTCAATACATCGTTAAAGGAATCAATAAAATTGACAATGGCTCTTATACCATTGATTTTTCAGAATTTGATATCCTACCAGGACTTATAGATACTGATGTTTTATTAGCAGCACAAGCATTTCCTGGAATTCAAAGTAGTACCGAAACCGTCTCTGATATAAATATTAGAGGCGGAACTCACGATCAAAACCTCATACTTTGGGACGGTATTAAAATGTATCAATCTGGACATTTCTTCGGATTGATTTCTATGTTCAATCCGCAAATCACACAGCAGGTGAGCCTATTAAAAAACGGAACCGACGCCAGTTTAACCGATGGTGTCTCTGGAACAATCGCTATGCAAACCACATCTGAAATCAATGATACTTTTAAAGGTAGTTTAGGTGTTAATTTTACTGATGCCAATGGTTTTGCTGATATTCCTTTAGGTGAAAAATCATCCTTACAAGTTGCCGCTAGAAAGTCGATTAGCAATGTTGTACAAACACCAGCATATACTAATTATTTTGAACGGATTTCCCAAGATACGGAAGTAGAAAATAATGATAATACAATCGTGAATTCTGATCAGGAATTTGATTTTTACGACACGTCTTTACGTTGGATTTATAAACTATCTGAGAAAGATCAGATTCAAGTGAACTTTATAAATACGAGTAATGAGCTGATGTTTGATGAGAATGCTATTACCGATGCTTCTGAAACGTCTCGTGAAAGTAGTCTCTCACAAAATAGTATTGCTGGAGCTCTTCAATACCACAGAATTTGGAATAACACTTGGCAAACCACTTTTGAGGCTTATGAAACCGATTATAAATTAAAGGCTGTCAATGCCAATATTTTAGATGAACAGCGTTTTCTTCAAGAAAATATTGTGTCTGAAACGAGTGTGAAATTGAAAGCAAATTATAGAATAAATGATAAGTTTAATCTTTTAAATGGCTATCATTTTGTTGAAACGGAAGTCACTAATTTGGATGATGTGGATAATCCACTTTTTAGATTTAAAGTTTCCGAAGTTGTAAGAACACATGGTTTGTTTTCGCAATTAAATTACAAGTCATTGAGTAGGAATACGAATATGAATTTTGGGGTGCGATATAATTATATTGATAAGTTTAGAAAGCATATTTTAGAACCTCGGTTTACGTTTGCACACAAACTATCCAATCATTTCTCATTGGAAATATTGGGAGAATTTAAGCATCAAAACACGTCTCAAATCATCAATTTTCAAAACGACTTTTTAGGTATTGAAAAACGAAGATGGCAATTGTCTAACGATGCCGATATTCCGGTGATAAGAAGTAAACAAGCTTCAGTGGGATTCAGTTATAATAAAAAAGATTGGTTGCTTAGTGCTGAAGGCTATTACAAAACGGTTGACGGAATAACTACCCAAAGTCAAGGCTTTCAAAATCAATATGAGTTTATAAAAACCAGTGGACGTTATGATGCTTTTGGCTTAGATTTTATTGTTCGAAAACAATTTCGAGATTTTAATATGTGGTTAAGCTATTCATATATTAATAGTGATTATGAATTTGCATCACTTGAAGAGAACGATTTCCCTAGTAATTTTGATATTACGCATACGCTTACTTTTGGTACAGCCTATACTATGGAGCGTTTTAAAATTTCAGCAGGTTTAAATTGGCATTCAGGTACACCTACCACAAGACCAGTTTTGGGTAACGAGATTGTTAATAATGAAATTAATTTTGGAGCTACTAATTCAAGCAGATTAGAAGATTACTTGCGAGTTGATATTTCAGCAATGTATAACTTTAAGTTGTCTAAAGGTACTCGTGCTCATCTCGGCGTTTCCGTTTGGAATCTATTAGATAAAACCAACCAAATCAATAATTTTTATAGGATAGCAAATGATAATACTACTGAAACGATACAACAATCTTTAGGGTTGACGCCAAATGCTGTTTTTAGAGTGCATTTTTAATAGTTGTCAGGTAATTCAATTTTCACACGATAGTCCTTTAAATCATCTAAATATTGTGTATGAGAAAAGTCTTCGCTATTAAATTCTTCTTGTCTCGAGCGTTTCGTTTCCATACGTTTTATAGCTTTTAGAAAGCGTTTAAGTTCTGTTTTGTCATTAATAATTAAGGCAGGAACTTCAACTGAATGACCGTTATCATCTTTAGCAACCATCGTAAAATATGAAGAATTGCAATGTTTCATTTCTCCAGTTTGGATGTTTTCTGCTTCTACGCGAATGCCAACAACCATTGATGTGCGACCAACATAATTGATAGAGGCTTTCATAGTTACCAGTTCACCAACTTCAATAGGTGTAATAAAATCTACGGTATCTACCGAAGCCGTCACACAATACATTCGAGAGTGTTTTGAAGCACAAGCAAATGCGATTTGATCCATGAGATTTAAAATATAGCCACCATGAATTTTTCCACCAAAATTAGAGTTTGAGGGTTGCATAAGTTGCGAAATACTTATTCTAGACGCGTCTATAGTTTTAAAACTCATATCATTTAATTTTTAATATGTGGTGAAGTTTCTTGTTCTACTTTAGTAACAAAATACTTTGTATCACCTAACCAGAAGAACGTTCCGAAACGCTCGATATAAGTGAGTTTTACATATTTTCCTTGATATTTTTTTAGATCTTCTATGACGTGTTCATCTTTGTCTAAAACCGAAAATGAAAAAATTTGTGCACCAGAGATTCCTTGACTTATTTCTCCTTCATAAGTTTTTACTACAACACCTTTATGACTGAACTTTATAAGTTCTCCAGTGCGATATCCTTCGCTGTAAGGAATAAAATATATAACGGCATAATAAATGGCTAACAAGGCAATAATGCCTATAATAACGTAGCTTAAAAATTTTTTCATATTGTCTTTTTTTTGAGGATTTCAGTGCTGTAATTAAAAAAATAGATTTCAATTAAAATTAATGTTATTCATCTTCTAGAGCGCGTTTTATAATCGTTTCTGGAAGTGATTTTTTTGCTTTAGCTCCTAATTTTTTGAGTTTTTCAACACTTGTTATTAGGTTTCCTCTGCCATCTACTAACTTATTCATAGCAGCAGAATAATCTATTTTTGCAGCATCAATTTTTTTACCTACACCTGTTAAATCACTTACTAAGCCTTCAAATTTATCATATAATGCTCCAGCTTGTCGTGCAATTTCGATAGCGTTTTGTTGTTGTTTTTCGTTATTCCACATGGTATCAATAGTACGAAGTGTCGCTAGTAAAGTAGTAGGCGTAACAATAACGATGTTTTTTTCAAAAGCTTTATTATATATGGAGTTGTCTTGGTTTATGGCGACTGCAAAAGCGGGTTCAATAGGAATGAAAAGCAATACGAAATCTGGAGATTCTATGTCATATAAATCTTCGTATTTTTTATCGGAAAGTTGATCGACATGCTTTTTAATAGAATTGATATGTGCTTTTAAAAATTGTGGTCTGTCATCATCATCTCCATTGACATAGCGTTCGTAATCGGTTAGAGATACTTTACTATCTATAATCATACGTTTGTTATCGGGAAGATGTAAAACGATATCAGGAAGCACACGAGAGCCATCTGCTCTAGTGAAATTTTGCTGAACAAAATACTCTCTATCTTTCTCTAAGCCTGACTTTTCCAATACACGCTCTAAAACCAATTCGCCCCAGTTTCCTTGCATTTTGCTATCGCCTTTTAAAGCTCTGGTGAGGTTGGTAGCTTCTTTAGTCATTTGCTGATTCAAATCTTTTAAGCCCAATAATTGTTCTTTTAAAGCGGAATGCATAGAGATGCTTTCCTTCTGGGTATCATCAACTTTCTTTTCGAATATTTGAATTTTCTCTTGTAAAGGGTGTAATATTTGTTTGATATTTTCTTTATTCTGAAGTGTGAATTTTTCGGATTTCTCTTCTAGAATTTTACTAGCCATTATTTCAAAGTCCTTACGCAATTGCTCTTGTTGTTTTGCAAGCTCTTCATCACGCTTCAGGTTTTGAGTTTGTAAATTTTCGAATTCAGTATTTTTCCTCGCTAATTCTTGGTTTAAAAATTCCTTTTCTCGTCTAATATCTTCGCGCTCGCCTTCAATCTTAGTCAAATTATCTTTTAAATCATCAATAGTAAAACTCATTTGATTTTGGCGTTCTTCTAAAGTGCTTTGTTCACTTTTACTTTTTAGTTTGGTGAAGAGCATACCTAAATAGGCGCCAATAATGGCAGCACCAAGAATAGCTAGAATGAGAATGAGGTTGTCGTTCATAAAAAACATTGAAATTTACTCAAAGATAAATGATTTGTTGAAAATTTCAGGATTCTAATAGAAAGATATATACTAGTTTTTTAATATATAGATATCATGAATAACACGTTTGATATCGTCATCATTTGTGCCATCATAGATGCCACGAATTTGTTTCTCCTTGTCTATTAATATGAATTTAGGCGAATGAATAAAATCTTGTATGTCATCACCTCTTTCAACAACAGCAAAATAACTTTTACGGGCGAGATTATAAATATGTTTTTTGTCACCCGTAGTAACATTCCATTTGGAGTCAATAACACCTTTAGCTTTTGCATATGCTTTAAGTACCGAAACATTATCTGCTTCGGGAAGAACAGATATTGATAAAAACATGATGTCATCATCGTCTATAAATTCCTCTTGGATTTTCGTCATATTATCAGTCATTACTGGACAAATAGTACCACAGGTTGTGAAAAAGAAATCGGTGACATAAATTTTATCTTTGTATTGTTCTTGGGTTATGACGTCTCCGTTTTGATTGATGAGTGAAAAGTCAGAAACTGTATGGTGCTGAGTTTTCTCTCTAAGGCTTTTATCCACGAATTGAGGTTTGAAATCTGCAGGATTATAGATGGGTAACACTTTTTTTTCATTGGAACTGCATGATATGTGTCCTAAAACGAAGGTTAAGATGAAAAAGAGTGTACACCATTTTCTTGTTGTCATAACATTAACAATTACAGGATTTTTTTATCAATATAGGCAATGGCTTCTGCAAGTTCAAATCGATTACTATTGGAATCTTTAGTAAGCTCAATAAGTTGACTGAAATATAGTGATGCCTTTTCAGTATTTCCTATATCTCTAGCAGCTATTGCCGCACCATAAATACCATTAAATCTATTAGGATGTCCTTTCAAATTTGTTTCGTAAGCGTTTAGTGCGTCTTCAGGCTTGTTTAATGCTAATAATAGGTCTCCTAAAAGTTCATCTGCAGGCAAAACTTCTCCTGGTGTAACAGGATGTTTAGAGGTTTCGCTCTCTAATTTAGCAGCAAGTGTCATCAATGTAAGTGCTTCATCGTTGTTTCCTTTGGCCAAATTAATCCAAGCTTCGGTTGTTTTGATTTCAATGCGCACTTGACCAGCTTTATAGTTAGCTTCAGCAGTATTCATTTCAAGGAGTTCTTTATGGAAACCTTGTAATATTTTAAGTTCATTTTCAGCGGAAACGATATCTCCTGAACGTGCTGAACCTAATGCTCTAGCGAAATGCAGTATTGATTTTTCCCAAGGAAAATTATCCCAATTTAACTCTAGAGTTGGCAATTGTAGTTGTGCAGCTTTTTCCCATTGTCTATTTTCTAAAGCAATTCGAGCAGGAATAGCATTAGCGGTATAGGCAACTGCAAAGTGATCTAAAGGAAATATTTTTTTCATCGATTTCAGATACGCATTCTGTTTATCAACTTGTTCGTTTTTTCCTTGTTGTAAATAGGCATAGACTAGATAATCCATAGCATGAATTTCTTGTGACCAATTTGCGTCAGGATTTACACTTTCGGCATAGCACACAGCAGATTCTACAGAATTAATATTAGTGCTCACAGATTCCTCCCAAAGTCCAAGTCGTGTAAAAATATGAGATGGCATGTGTTGCGCGTGTGCAGAAGCTGGTGCGATTTCTGCGTAACGCCTTGCTGTACTTAATGCTGTTTCGGCTATTTCAGGATAATCATACGTATGAATGATATAGTGTGCAATTCCTGGATGGTTTGGTTGTTCTTTAAATAACTGTTGTAAAATATCACCTGCTTTTTTCTGATTAGAGTAGGTGTGGTCATTTGGGTCTGCGGCTGACGTTATGGCTAAAGCATAAAATATGGCGGCTTCAATATCATCACTTTGACTGTTATACATTTGCTCCATTTTCTTTTCATATAAGAGCTCTCTTGTTCTGTGGTCTGTATCTTCCCAATCATTGTAAAACACGTTTATAGCATCTATATAACGTTCAGCACGTTCAGATTTGGGTAAGGATTTTGCTATGTTAAGAAGCTGTGTGCCTTTTTTTAATTCCTTAGGTCCTGGTGGAGCCCACAATTCATGATAAATACTCATTGCAATTCCCCAATAGGCCATAGCGCATTCAGGATCAGCGTCTAAAACTTTAACAAACGCTTTTTCTGCTTCATTATATTCAAAAGAATGAAGTAGAGAAATTGCTAAATCGAAAGTTTCTCGAACATCATATTTGCACTCTAAAGCAAAACTTACATCTCCAAATTGAGGCGTCCCACAAAGTAGAATATCACCTCGTAGTAAATCTATTGAAGCTAATGCAGGATTTGGTTGAGGCGTTTTATCTTTACATGCTGAGGCAAGTAATACAAATAAAAGAAGGAAAAAGATGTGTTGTAGTTTCATGGTAATTTGATTATGGTTATAAGGTACTAATTATTCTGCTGTTTTTGGACTGATGATTGTAGATACTTGTTGGACTGAATTAGCTGGGAAACCACCTTTTTTAGCATGCTCGTAAATCATCTCTTTATTTGGAGCGGTATAGACGCAATACACTTTATCACCAGTTACGTAACTGTGTTGCCATTCTATTTCTGTCCCCATTTCTTTTAATACGCCACATGAGGTTTACGAAATTCCTTTGAGCTGTTCTGAAGTTAATTTTCCAGCTCCTGGAATTTCTCTTTCTATAACATACATGTTTTTGTTTTCTGGAAGTGATTCTGGTGTTTTCATTGGTATTGGTTTTAGATGTAGAGATAAGGTCTTTATCCCATTACATTAATTAGTGCTCTTTGTTGAGAGAAGTAAACATTGATACTAATGAAATGATCAACAGTTGTATTATTTTTTCACTCTAAAACTCCCTGTATTTTGATCAAAGCCAATTAAATCTTTTGGAAATAAAGTTTCAAAGATACCTTGCTCAATTAGGTGGCATGGCGAATTAGAAATAACACCTTGATTTGTCATGACAATCATAGAATCACATAATTGGATAGCCAGATCTATTTCATGAGAAGAAAATAAAATGGTTTTATTCGTGTCATGAGCTAACTGTTGAAGTAATTTTAAAATATAAGCTTTGTGGTACATGTCCAAATGCGTCGTAGGTTCATCCAGAATAATCAAGTTGGTGTCTTGAGCAAACGCACGAGCAATCATGACTTTCTGAAGCTGTCCATCACTTAATTCATAACACTTACGATGTTTCAATTCGGAAAGATTAGTTTGTTGAATGGTAGTATTGATTACTGAGAGATCAGTTTCTGTTAAATTGCCCACCCAATTCGTGTAAGGCTGACGACCTAATGCAACCAATTCAAAAACAGATAAATTTTTTGACATCAGTTGTTCGGTTAAAACCAAACTCATGGTTTTTGCTAATTCAAGCCCTGAATAACTCGATATTGATTTTCCATTTAACTTGATGTCTCCATGTAAGGGCTGTTGTATGTTAGACAGTGTTCTTAACAGTGTAGACTTTCCAATACCGTTGGCGCCAACAAGCCCGATGAGTTCTCCTTGTTTGAGTTCAAGATTGATGTTCTCAGCGATGACCGAAGTGTTTTTCTTTGATTGATAACCAATAGAAAGGTTGTTAGTTTTTAGGATGGTATGTTTACTGTTTTCTGTCATTTAAAATACCATTTTACGTTGTCGTACTAGTAACCAAACCACTACTGGAGCACCAATTAAAGAGGTGATCGCATTAATAGGTAAGGTATAATCACTGGTTGGTAATTGGGCTATACTATCACAAATTAGCATCACAATAGCTCCAAATAAAAATACAGCTGGTAATAAAATTTTATGATTGGACGTATTAAAAATTTGCCGTGTCATATGCGGAATTGCCAGTCCGATAAACGCAATAGGTCCAGCAAAAGCAGTTATGGTTCCAGCGAGTAAACTGGTTGCTAAAATGATGATTAATCGACTTTGTTTGATATTCAATCCTAAGCTTTTTGCATAGTTTTCTCCTAGAAGAAAGGTGTTTAACGCTTTAATAGAAAAAATAGTTAGTAGGATTCCTGTGCTATAAATTCCGAAGAAAATTAAAAGATCACTCCATGATAAATTTCCTAAGCTACCAAAACCCCAAAAAATGTATTGTTGTAGTTGTTCGGCCGAACTAAAATAGGAAAGTACACTAACAATGGCTGCTGTAATGCTTCCAAACATTAAACCGATGATTAATATCGCCATGGTATCTCTAACTTTTGAAGAGACGAGTAATACCGCTAAAAGCACCAAAAAGCTACCTAGACTTGCTGCGATGACGATGCTCCATTTTGAAATTAATAAGGTAGCGAAAATACCTCCAAATAATCCAGAACCTAAAATAACTATAGCAACTCCAAGACTTGCTCCTGAACTTATCCCAAGTACAAAAGGACCAGCAAGAGGATTGCGAAATAGCGTTTGCATGAGTAATCCCGAAATTCCTAGTCCAGAACCTACTAAAATTGCAGTAAACGCTTTTGGAAGTCTTGAATATTGAATGATGTATTGCCAGGATTCATTATCGCAATTTCCGAAGATACTTTTAAAAACATCATCTATCGGAATAGATACAGATCCCAGACTGATATTCGCTAAAAACCCTAACAATAGTAGTATTGTTAATATGATAAACGCATATGTGTATTTAATTTTCAATGGTCTTTAGTCTCTGTTATTAAGAGGTCAGGAGTAGTCTCATTAGTATTTACAAAACTAAATTAAAAGATGGTTCGCTGTACTCTGTATGATATTTTGTTGTTTAATTCACTCTAAAGGTTTAAAAAATGTAGTGTCATAATCCTGTAATAATTCAGGGTGGCACACTTTTATCATATCCTTAAGTACTAAATCTGGTCGTGCCATTCCTAATTCATAATAGGTAACACCTCCAGTTTTTCCAGTGGTATTTGCAAATGTATATATGTTTTTTTTCTGAAATGCCTCAAATTGTGTGTAATGTGAACTCGATTCTTCTAAAGCTATATAACTTGAATAATACGAAGGGCTTAACCACAGTTGCGCATTTTTAGCTTTGACAAAAACCGCTTCAAAACTTAGTGCTAAACTACCAGCTTCTTTAGTGTCGCTCCATAAATAATTAACATTAGCATCGTTTAGAAATTGGGCTTCCGGACTTGTGCCATTCGGTAAATACCAAACATCTTTATACATCGCTCCGCACAAAACGGTTGGTTTGTAAACCGCTTCAGAGGCTATTTTTTTTGCTTCTAAGTAATCATTCTCAATGCGGTTAAAAATAGAGTCAGCTTCTTTTTCTTTGTTATAAAGGACGCCGAAAAATTTAATCCATTCGGCTTTTGCTAAAGGTGATTTTTCAACCCAATCACCATTGTAAATTACAGGAATACCTGCTTTCGCTATAGTCTCCATGCTTTTGTTGGTGCCATCTACACCAAAGGCAATAACAATATCTGGACGTAATTCTAGTAAGACTTCGGTATTGATGTCTTCGTTTTTACCTAATTCTCTTATCTCACCATTATCTATTCGCGCTCTTGTTTTTTCTGAAGACACATAGTCTACTCCTGGAAAACCAACTAAGGTTTGCTCGACTCCGAGAAGCTCAAGTGCAGGAATATGTGTTGTAGAAGTCACAACAATCTTTTGAATTGGAACTTGTATGCTGACAAATTCATTGTCCTTTATGTTATATATGTCTTTATCCTCTGAGAGTACAAAAGAAAATATCTCATCCGCTTTTGGCCATGGGTTGATGACATTTAAAATTTTGTAGTTTTCATAATCTCTAACCGAAAACCCCTTGGCATATTTTAATTCTTGAATAGTAAAATCCGACTCTGGAACAAGATCAATGGATTCCTTTTCAATAGGAGGTAATTGTCTTGATAGTCCTTTGTCTTCAAGGCAACTTGCAAATACAAATAAAGCAATAAGAGCTGTAATTAAATTTTTATTGTGTAACATTAGTAACAGTTAGAATTGGCATAATACTTTAAATTTGATAAAAATAAGCCTTATGCGTGATGGTTCAAATTTAACAATATATATAGTAGGAGGTATTATATTGCTTCATTTTTTAGTCGGCTTTATTTATCTTATGTACAAGCTGAATAAGAAAAAGTAAGTTTCTTTAGATTCCTCATGAAAAAGAATCTACTTTTGCTATGAATTTAGGTTCTATTCAAAATATCTGAATGGATTAAAAGGGAATCTGGTGAGACATTAATTGTCAAATCCAGAACTGTTCCCGCAACTGTAAGTTTTGTACTCAATTTTATTGAGTATCTCTGTTAAGAGTTATGAGTTTCTTCAATGCCACTGGTTTAAAAACTGGGAAGGTGAACTCATAAAAAATAAGTCAGGAGACCTGCCAAATTCATAATCAAAAATCACTTTCGGGAGAAAAGTGTTTGAGATATGAGATATATAACGCTATTTTTTTTATTGCTGCTTTTTGGTAGCATTGCACTAGCACAGTCATCCACTGATTCTATTCAGCACTTGGATGAAATTGTATTGAGTGATGTCAAGCTAAAGCGTTATGCTAATGGGTATAAGTCTACAGTTCTTAGTGATTCTATTCTCAGAAAAAATAATGCGTCATTAACAGACCTTTTACGATTTAATTCTAATATCTATTTTAAAGAAAATGGTTATGGCATGGTCTCTTCGCCTTCATTTAGAGGAACCAATGCATCACAAACGGCTGTAATTTGGAATGGAATAAATATCAATTCTCAGCTTAACGGTCAAGTCGATTTTAATACGATATCATCATCTAATTACAATAATATTACCATTAGAAGTGGAGGCGGAAGTGTGCAATACGGAAGTGGAGCCATTGGTGGAACAGTGCATCTATCCAACGATTTTGATTTTGAAAAACATTTTGATCAGCGTCTGCAATTGAGTTATGGAAGCTTCGACACCAAAAACGCAAATTATAATACTTCCTTCGGAAATACCAAGTGGTCAGGAAATTTTGGAGTCGCTTATGTAGATTCTGCCAATGATTTTCGTTTTTTAGGCACTGACAGACGAAATGAAAACGGAGCCTTTGATAACTTGGATATCAATTTTAATTTGGCTTATGTCATCTCTAAAAAAGATGTTCTTAAACTCTACCACCAAAATTTTAGAAGTCATCGTGAATTCTCTTCAACGCTACTAGCGCCTTCAAATAGTAAATATGAATCTGAAGATTATCGCAGTATGATTGAATGGACTCATATTGAAGATCATTATACCTCGAGCTTAAAGGCTGTTCACTTATTGGAACAATTCAAATATTTTGAGAATAAAGATTTAGATAATTTTTCTGAAGGTCAAGCCCATACTTTTTTAATCAAACATCATTACAAACGTGAGTTTTCAAAACGTCTAGTTTTAAGTGTGATAACCGATTTTACTCACATTACTGCCAAAGGCAATAGTTTTAATGATCCTAAGCGAAATGCGTTTTCTGCTACAGCGATTTTAAATCATCGACCAACAGCAAAATTACAGTATAACCTAAATATTAGGAAGGATGTGATTTCAGATTTTGAAAGTCCGTTAGTGTTTTCAGGAGACATAAGCTACCAGATATTAAAACCGTACACTCTAAAATTTAATGCCTCTAAAAACTTTAGAGTGCCCACATTTAATGATTTGTTTTGGAATCCAGGTGGGAATTTGGACCTAGAACCTGAAGAATCATTTCAGTTAGATCTAGGGCATGAGGTCGTTTTTAAAGATGTTACTGTGAAACTGAATACCTTTTATATGGAGACGACAGATTTAATTCAATGGCGACCTAATACGGTATCAGCCTTTTGGAATCCAGTTAATATTGCCAATGCTAAACATTATGGACTAGAAGCAGAGCTCGGTGTTAGCAAGCAACTTAATAAGCATACGCTATTCTTATCGACGTCGTATTCTTATACCGAAACCGAAGATATTGAAAAAAACCAGCGGTTGTTTTATGTGCCTGTTCATAAAGCGAATGCATCATTATCTTACAATTATAAGTCATTCACAGCATTTTATCAGCATATGTATAATGGAGAAGTTGATGTTGTAGGCGACACCCTAGACGGTTTTGATGTTGGTAATTTAGGAGTGTCCTATACCTTTAATACAAAGAAAAAATTGAGTTATATCGCTGATTTCAGAATCAATAATATATACGACACCTATTACTTAAACGTCCCATTGCGACCAATGCCAAATAGAAATTTTAATATTAAACTCACACTTAAATTTTAAATAATGAATACCAAAAAAATTACTTTACTTTTTTTATCAATAACATTGATATTTACATCATGTAGCAATGATGATGACGTGACACCTGCGGCACCATCAGGAGATTATGAAAACGGAATCTTGATCTCTCATGAAGGTGATTTTACAGCTGGATTTGGAACCGTCTCTTATGTATCTAATGACTTGGCTACTGTAGAGAATGATATCTTTTCAAATGTGAACAACAGAACGCTTGGAGCAGTAGCTCAAAGTATCACTTTTAATGGCGATTTAGCATATATCATTATAAATGCATCCAATCAAATTGAAGTCGTAAACAGATATACGTTTGAATCTGTAGCTACAATTGACACAGGATTGTCAAATCCAAGATATATGACCATCACTAACGGAAAAGGTTATGTGACAAATTGGGGAGATGGATCAGTAGCAACCGATGATTATATTGCTATTATAGATATAGCCAACAATACAATTGATGCGCAAACTATTGCTGTTGAAGAGGGACCAGAAGAAATTATCGCTAACGGAAATACAATTTATGTAGCTCATCAAGGTGGTTTTAGTCAGAATAATATTATTTCTGTTATTGATGCGAGTTCTAATATGATATCAACAACGATTGCTGTGGGAGATGTTCCTAATTCTTTACAATTAGATTCAGATGGCAATTTATGGGTATTGGCAGAAGGTAAACCGTCTTGGACTGGAGATGAGACTGCAGGAAAGTTATCTAAAATTAATACCAGTGATAATACGGTAACATCAATGGATTTTGGAGCTTCTGAGCATCCAAATTATCTTTCTCTTGAAAACGGCACCTTATATTTTTATATGGCAGGAAGTGTATACAAAATGGATGGTTCTGCATCTACATTGCCTATGTCTCCTGAGTTTTCAGGTGTGAATTTCTACGGAATGACAGTGCGTGATTCTGTTTTGTACGGCGTTGATGCAGTAGATTTTACAAGTGATGGCGAGCTTTACGTTTATGATTTAACGTCTAACGCATTGATTAATTCTGTCACTTTAGGTATTATTCCTGGAGGTATTTACTTTAACTAAGACATTTAACTTAGCGAGAGTAGAGATTTTTGGGAAAAACGAACCACTATTTTTTATAAGGACATCGCTAAGTTTGTAATTAAAAAAGCCACTTGAAAAAGTGGCTTTTTTAGTTCTTATTTTAAATCTAATCGATCTAGAAACAAGTCATTTTCAATATACATATCTTCTTCATAAGGCTTGATATTGATATCTGTTCTTAAAGGTCTAAAGTCTATTTGTTGTGGACTAAAACGCCCTAAACCTTGAATATCTGCAATTGCTGCAGCTAAAAGCGGTTCGTTGATGTCTCCTAAAGTCCCAAAATTTCTTGGTGACTCAATTAATGTAATATTTGGAGCTATTCCAGATGGAGGCACTTCAAGATCATTAACATTAATAGAATTTGCAACCAGAGGTTGCATCGCATAGGTGTGATTCGGGTTGATGTTTTCAGAAGATAGATTTGGAGAATCATAAATAGTTATAGATGCTTGTGTTTTTCCAGTTGTGAAATCTCCAACCTGCACTACATCAATGTAAGCACTTAAGCTATTGATGACCAATTCACTTGCTGAAGCCGAACGATTTGTGGTTAAAACATAAATCTTATCGAGATTAAGACTATTAACAGCATTGCCATTAAAAGCATTAACAAATTCAAAATTGGTATTTAACTCTTGTAAATCATTATTGTAAACCAATTTGGAATAGATGTCCCCTGTAAATTGACCTGTAATCATACTGCCTAATATTTGAGCTACAGCTACCGAGCCACCAGGATTATATCTCAAATCTAAAACAAGATGCTGCACATTACTAGCTTGAAATTCAGCAAAAGCAGCGTTAAGCTCATTAGCGAAATTTGCATTAAAAGCATTATAAACCAAGTACCCTACATTTTCACCATCGACGTCTAAAATATTCGTTTGGTGTACAGGGTTTTCGGTATAAGGTTGTTTTGTGATTTCTATGCTTTCTGTAGATGATTCTATAGTATCATCTGAAACTGTTGCGGTTCCGTTATCATTATAGGTTGCAAAATTAAGCGTATAGGTGTTTTCTCTGAATAACGAATTAAAATTTTCAGTAGTTAATGGTGTCCCGTTTACAGCATCAATAATTAATCCACGTTGCAAGTCTAAACCACTAGCAACGCTATTATTGAGTACAAGTCTTATAATAGCAAAGACTTCAGAAGAACTGCCAGGTTTGAGGTAGAAGTTAAATTCTAATCCATTACTTACTGAGGTTCCACCTAATAATTGTTCAAAAGCAATATAATCTGGAACGATCACACTAAACCTGTCCACAGTCTCTCTGTCATAGATGACGCTTTCAAACAAAGCTTCAGGTGCCGAAAAACTATTTAAATAACTAGCATACTCTTCATTAGTCGTAAAACGATCATTGGCTAAATCAGGAATCTCCTCTTTATATAAATACACGGCATTCATACCTTTCCAAACAAAATCATTGATTTCACTTGCTGAAATAGCATTGTCGTCTCTATCTTCAAAACAATTGGTGAATGATAATGCCACGATACAGAGCATTAAAATTTTAAATAATTTCATAGGGGTTTTGTGTTTTAAAATTTCCGCAGGAAACTACATCGCTAGCAAAACGATAGTAACTCTAGAAATTTATATTAATTTTCTTTTTCAATACTATATACTAATATGTACTTAGTCTAATAAACTATAAATTTACTTACATTATTGTAAATTAAAAAATTTAAGAGAGACCTTCTTTTGTGATTCCCTATTTCATAGGTTTATATTGGCGTGGACTATGCCTTTTGATTAAGGGACGAGATCTATGCATTGTATTTTGAACTTTTTTTTAATTGATTGTAACAAAACTTAAACATGTTCGTCGTAATAACAAGAAGCAGAATAATCAACTGTTTTTTACTAACAACCAAACAATGACACAGACTGATTTTGTAAAATTGGTAATGCCTTTTAAGGACAAGGTCTTTCGCTTAGCAAAAAGACTTCTGGTTTCTAATGAAGAAG
>Ga0316189_10000226_pt1 | contig 55308 bp, 53 predicted proteins | sample LowCovwburrow_MG_FD_204930 | JGI IMG/M metagenome (GOLD analysis project Ga0316189, IMG submission 204930) | Coastal sediment microbial communities from Maine, United States - Lowes Cove worm burrow | ecosystem: Environmental > Aquatic > Marine > Coastal > Sediment | place: USA: Maine... | reverse complement strand
TCTGATCACATTGGACACTGTGGACGCACCCCCTTACCCGAAGGGCCGCCATGCGGGCCATCTATGTGGCGCACGGCTTGCGTGGCTTGAGACTGCGTTGACGCGCGCGAACGGGCGGCGGGTGCTGATCTTTACGCACCATCCGCCATTTCGCGTTGGATTCCCGGCAATGGATGAAATCAGGCTTCGAAACGACACCGCACTTATGGCGCTCTTGCGGCGGTTTCCGAATGTCCGGCATCTCTTTGCAGGGCATGTACACCGTACAATATCAGGCAACATCGGCGGTCTTGGGTTTACGGTGTTTAAAAGCCCCTGCCATCAAATGCCTATGGATTTAACGGGAAGGGACGGTTCTTTGTCCACCGATGAACCTGGCGCCTACGGCATCGTGTTGTTGTCAGCGGATAATGTGGTAGCGCATACAGAAGACTTTGAACAGGCACGGGGACCACATCCACAGCCAGCCGATGCGTAGCCATATTAAAGCCGGGTCAGGCTAAGAAATTGGGAGCGCGACAGTAGAACGCTGTAACAAAAAAGCGAACCACAAGAGGTATTCATGATAGAGCTACTCGCCAATCCTGCTGTCTGGGTTTCCTTCCTGACGCTCACGGTTCTCGAAATTGTTCTTGGGGTAGACAATGTTATCTTTATTTCCATCGCTTCATCCAAACTGCCACCAGAACAACGCAGGAAAGCCCGAACCATTGGGCTAATTGGTGCGTTGTTACTGCGTATTGGTTTGTTGTTTTCCATCGCCTGGATTGTATCGCTTCAGACACCTTTGTTCGAGATTTTCAGCCAGTCTTTCAGTTGGCGCGACCTTATACTGATCGCCGGCGGTGTGTTCCTGCTTTATAAAGCGACAAGTGAAATTTTCGTTGAAATGGAGGGCCCGGAAAACACACAAAGGGCGATTGTGACCGGCTTTGCCTCTGTAATACTGCAAATTATGGTGCTTGATCTGGTCTTTTCTTTTGATTCAGTTATCACCGCTGTCGGCATCGCGGACCACTTGGAAGTCATGATCGCCGCCGTTGTCGTGGCCATCCTGATTATGATGATCGCGGCGGAGCCAATTGCCAAATTTGTAGAGGATCATCCATCGACTAAAATGCTGGCCCTGGCATTTTTGGTGATGGTCGGCGTCGCGTTGGTTGCCGACGGGCTGCATCAGCACTTTGAACGCGGGTTTATTTACGCGGCAATGGTTTTTGCCGGGGGTGTTGAAGGGCTGAACCTGCTTCGCAATCGAAAACACAGGAAGAAGGCGTAGCGCCAACGTCGTATATTTATTTATGCATAGAGGTGTTTTTTTCACTTGCGGCTTGGTGCGAGACTTTATAGATGATGCTCACCCAATAGGACGCGGGCGTAGCTCAGGGGTAGAGCATAACCTTGCCAAGGTTAGGGTCGTGAGTTCGAATCTCATCGCCCGCTCCATTGGAAATAAACAAAAACAACAAGTTACAGGCTACATAGTAGCTGGTGACTTGCATTTTCACAACAAAATTTAAGAAATTTCACAACAGCAAGTGTGATTTTTTCTTGGCAAGGTGCACAAAGCTATTCGATTTGGCCTACCCTGAGCTACGCCCGCTGACCTGCCCCCGACGCTCCCTCACTTTGATGTAGAGTTTTCTCAAACTTTTGAAGGAGCAAACAAATGCGACAGAGCCGTTTTACCGAAGCCCAAATAATCGGGATGATTAAGGAGCAGGAAGCTGGAATGCCGACGGCAGAGGTGTGCCGCCGGCATGGCTTGAGCCCTGCGTCGTTCTACAAGTTCAAAGCCAAGTATGGTGGCATGAACGTTTCTGATACTCATCGCCTTAAATCGCTGGAGGATGAGAACGCCAACCCTCGCGTTTTCTAGCAATCCGTATCGAATGTGGTTTGCGGTCAAATACTTGTACACATCAAGCCGTATCACTCTATTTCAGCTCCTAGCAATCAAGCCCAAGCATCTTTGCTCCCAGATGGCACCCAGTACGGTGAGCGAACGCCAGATGAACCACCTGTTAACCCGACTTTGGTACATTCGATTTGTCTCAAAATTGCAGGGGGTGTTGTTCGTGACGTATGAATTTCGGGGAGCTTCGTTACTTGAAGCAGTTCAGCAGGCCATAGGTCGCGATGCGCCAACCGTTGAACAGAAGAAACTCAACAAAGCCCCGCAAAAGTTCGACTTTGCTGCCCGCGCGCGCCTTGGCAGCGCATTGTTTGTTGGCGAAGGCAACTTTAGCTTTGCGTTGGCTTTGGCGCGTCTGAAGGGCGTGTCGCCTTCATCACTTCTTGCCACAGCATACAAAAATGAAGCTGATCTGGGCGATACGGCTTATGACAACGCTGCAAAGTTGCTGAAACTTGGCGCACAGGTCAAAACAGGGGTTGATGCAACTTGTTTGTCAAAGACAATCGGGCAGCGTCGGTTTCGCACCATCATCTTCCAGCTCCCAAATGTCGCATCGCGCGAGGTGCTCTACGGCCAAAACCCAAATCATGTTCTTGTGACGCGCTTTCTGAAAAGCGGCCGCTCCCACCTGAAATCTGGTGGCCTTGTCGTCATCTCAACGGTGGATAGCCCATTCTATGAGGGCGCGTTCAAGATGGATGACGCAGCCAAGAAAGCTGGCTTTGCAACCCCAGATATCTATACTTTCAACCCCAAAGACTATCCGGCCTATTCTCATCTGAACACGGCTGATGAGGAGTCAGCGATAAATGAGCACACAGCTTTCGCAACTTTCGTTTTTTCAACCTGACCTGCCTCCGGGTTTGAAGTACCTGCCCGATTTCATTCCAGTCGAAGAAGCCGATTATCTGGTGCACAAGATTGATGCGCAAGCGTGGCGCAGCGATCTGAAACGGCGTGTTCAGCACTATGGCTATCGCTACGATTACAAAGCCAGACAGGCTCGGGAAGAGGATTATCTCGGGCCACTTCCTCCATTTTTGCAGGTTCTGGCAGAGCGTCTAACCCATGCTGGGAATTTCAGCTCTGTTCCTGAGCAGGTGATTGTGAATGAGTACATGCCGGGTCAGGGAATATCTGCGCACGTAGATTGCAGACCGTGTTTTGGAGATGTGATCGCATCGTTGAGCCTGCTGTCGTCATGTGTGATGCGCTTGGAAAACCGGAAGGTCAGCCAGAAGGTCGATCTGGCACTTCAGCCTGGGAGCCTGTTGGTGCTTTCAGGTGAGGCACGTCATGTTTGGACCCACGCCATTCCTGCACGTAAAAACGATATCGTGAATGGTTTGAGACAACCCCGATCCCGGCGCTTGTCGCTCACGTTTAGAGAAATACGTTTCGCTTAATCTTTTCGTGTTCATTCAAATTGTCACTGGTCGCTGCATAGTTCTCCAAACCATATCCCTATGCCCACTTACCATCATGATCTGGGCTTGGTTAAACCCCTTTCTAGCAACAATACTGATCCGGGTATGTCTTAGTTGGTGAAACCTTACGTTATCATCCAATCCCACCTTCTCCCTTGCCCTCCGGAGACTCTGCGTGACGCTGTAAGGGGCCACTTGAAACAGCTTGGCACCCCCGGGGCCCCCTCGCGAATCCACCAAAGCCCCCTCCAGCAAGGCGCAGGCACGCCGTGTGAGAGGCACATCTCGTGACCCTTCCTTGCCATCTATCACGCAAAGGAATCTTTCACTTAAATGTAAATCTTTCGGGGTTAATTTCAGGATTTCTGAGCGTCGCATTGCAGTTTCGTAAGCGAGTTCCGTAATGATCGCCATGGAAGGTGACATTGCCGACATAAGCAGCTTTAACTCGTCCGGGGAAATCACCCTATCTCTGGGTTTTCCACCCGGTGGTATCGTAATCATTTCGCATGGGTTGCGCATATGGATACCAGTCCGCGCCATATGCTCGCGGATGTACCACCGAAACACCCGCCTGATCATCAGCAACTCATCGCGACAGGTTGTTGGGTTCACCTCGGATAAACGCTTTTGCTTAAAGGCGTTCACATCCTGAAGGGTAATCTTGTTCATGGTTTTGGAGAGGCACTTGTTTCTCGAAATCCGGTCGATCCGATTATAGGCAATCTTCTGCGAGGACTTGCCTGCCAACATCGTGTGGCAGTACTCGTCTCCGGCATCTGCAAATAGGGGGTGCTTTGAGCAATACAGTTTTCGTTTTTCTGCGCCCACCTATCGGCTGCCTCAAAGTGCTTTAGCGTTTTCGACGCAACGAGCTTGCCGCTTCGCCTGATCTGAACGTTCCATTTTCCTGATTTCGTCTTCCGAATAGTTGCCATTGTTGCCACCAAATTAAGGTTAACATCACAATGTAACTACACTGTTATTATAAGGTTATTTAAGATTGCCAAGGTTAGGGTCGTGAGTTCGAATCTCATCGCCCACTCCATTGGAAATGAACAAAAACAACAAGTTACAGGCTACATAATAGCTGGTGACTTGCATTTTCACAACAAAATTTAAGAAATTTCACAACAGCAAGTGTGATTTTTTCTTGGCAAAGTGCACAAAGCTATTCGCTTTGGCCTACCCTGAGCTGTGCCCGCGTCTGTCGTTATCAGATAACTTTCTGAAATATTGGTATCTAACCATTCAACGAAAAACGCAGAGCGGCTACTTTGAACCCAAACTACCGCATGCTGCGCTGCGGGTAACCCGCAGCGAAATGCCGAAAGCGGCCACTGAAATCTACGTGAAGGCCAATTGTCGCCATTCGGGCCAACCGCGCCGACAGCCCGATCCGTTCCAAAAGTACCGGACCTCCGGTTTATATTTTGGAGTGTGTACTCCAGCCTACGGCCCTCGCCGACTCTCCGACCAATCTGTTATGGCTGATCGAACAACATGCCCCCGGCTCGTCAAAAGGGAATCCGTTCGTTTTACGGGCATCAATAATTAAGGGCCCTGAAAATTCCCGGATCTGAAAATGAACGGGTTGGGCGACGTTTAAGCCGCAGCCAACCCTCCAAAACCTTACTTTATCTTCTTGCCGGCGATTGCCAGAGCAGGCCTTCCGGCCAGAGAATTCGCAGTTGCCGAGATCTTGGGTTTCACTTGTTTGGGTTTTTTTGTCTCTTTATTGCCGCGCTTGCTATTGCCTTTAGACATAGGACTTCCTTCGATTTTGCAGCGCCCAAAGTGGATGTCGTCTGGGCCGTTTCTTAGCTGCGGGTTATCCACTGATCGCTTACGTGCGGCGAAAAGTGGGCTTCTTTTCGTTTTGTTACGCCCTCTTGAAGCCTCGCTTAGATGACGTGTTCAGAGGGTGGCGGTGCTTTGAGATCATTGCCGCTGCAGGTGCCTGGAACATTTTCTTGGCCGCTGCAAAATCGTCGTGGGCATTCGCTAGCGATCCGGTCAATGTCGGCCAACACAATTCTGCTCTGGCAAAGGTCACCACTTGCTTGACTTACCATATGTCGTTGCGACCCCATTGCGCCATGCCTTTGTTCCCTTGCAACGGCGGCAAATGCGATCTCCGAAACCGGAACTCACAAATTCCATTTTGCAACGTAGGCATAGGCGGGATTTGGAGATATCGGCAATCGCCTGTAGGACACGATCATCGTCAATGACTGTTTTGGGGAGCTTGAGCGTAGGCTGCATCAGACCAACGTCAAACACGGCCCGCTGCGTTTGGCGGGGTATGGCTCTGGCAATGGCGTATCGCCTAGTATTACTTTTGCGATGTAAGGCGCTGTCATGGCCCGCATCAACGCGCCATACTTCATATTAAATTTAACTTCGCTCCCGACGCTCAGGTGAGATCGGGTGGTTGTTATGACTGTATGGTCACTGGTTGCTCCGACGAACGTGACGCCTTCGGGCATTGTCAGGCCGGTGACGTCAGTATCCTGGAGCCCAATTGCAAGGATTGAACGCGCAGTCAAATTGGTGTCCGGAACGAGACGTGGTAACGCCGGACTGGGACCATCGAACGGAAGAAGCTCTGGTTTGACCTTCGTTTCAATAACTTCAGCGATGAGTGTAAACGCATCCGTGTAAAGTCCGCCGATCTGATCCCCGGAAACAGGGTCAACGCCCAGAAGGATTGCTTCACCTAACCGCAGATCATTGATGCGACCTTTAGAATCTGGCCCCAGCGCCCACGGCAAATTGGCAGAACTACCGCCTGAAACTATCCCAACGAAGGCTCCGCATGCACCCTCAACCTCATTCGCCAGGGTCGACAAATAAGCCATTGTTGTCGCTTTGGGTGCCAGATCGCTGAGGCAAGCGAAATTTGCGCCGATACCTTTCAATGCGACCCCTGGCATCTTGACGACGTGCAGCGCCATCGCAACGAGATGTTCTGGCATGATCCCTTCGCGCATGTCACCCAGTTCGACCATCAAAATGATGTTGTGGATTGTCTTGGCTCTTATCGCGGCCGCTGCGAGGCCTGCTATAACTGAGATCTCGGTGTTATAGCTGGTCTCGCAGCTCAACACGATCTCGTCCAGCTGGCTAAGCATTGGGGAGCGGATCAAGGAAATAGGGCATTTGATACCCGCCTGACGCATCCTTTTCACATTGCTTAACCGTGCCTCCGCGAGCCCTGCCACGCCACCTTCGAGCATCGCATTTGCGACAGCCGGGTCACCACAGACGGCCTTGGTCACACCGGAGGTTGTGATCCCGTGGGGCTTCAGAAGCTCGACGAGGCACCGCGTATTGTGGCGGATCTTGCTGAGGTCAATTTCGATACGCGGTGAGATCATTCCGCCGCCACAACAGGTTTTTGGAGAAGACCCGGATAGGCGGACAGCACGAGTCCAACAAGGCGCGATGTCGGACGGCTGAGAGCGTCGGTAACGGGGAGGTCAAGGTTTTCCGAGTAGTCCTCGATAGCCGCCTTGATCTCCGCCTCGGACATTCCCTCGTGATTGATCGTCACGCCAATCACTTTCGTATCGGCAAAGGCCTCGATCAGTGAAATCTCGCTCGCCGGATCTGGCATAACCATATTTGGAAAATCACAGCGATGCTTACGCATGGGCGCGTGCTGAAGAATAACGGCGTCAGGTTGGCTGCCGCGCAAAATGAACGCTGAGGTGCAGAAGGCCGGATGGCTCAGAGCGCCTTGGCCTTCGATCAAGATAACGTCCGGTTGTTCGGCATCAGATGCTGCGACAATGGCTCCCTCGAGCTCTCCACAACAGAACTGAGGCGGCACAGCGTCCATCGCCACACCGTATTTCGCACCTTGCATCAACCCAGTCTGGCCAGTGCCAACCAGTACCGTCTTGATACCTTGCACATTCAAGGCACGTGCAAGAACGGTTGCAGTTGTCCGTTTGCCAATTGCACAATCAGTACCAAGGACCGCGATACGGATCGCCTTAACATCGGCGATGCTACCGTCAAACAGGCGCATATTTTTGCTGGCCTTGGGCTTGCGGATATCTCGGATGGTGACATCTCTGGATTTGGCGAAGGCGGCAATCTCGGGATCATCGCCCAGGTATTCGTGCAACCCGCTGACAATATTCATACCGAGTGCAATTGCATCGAGCACAACGCCGCGATCTTCCAACGAAAGCTTGCCGTTAGATGGGGCCATTCCGTAGATCAATGTGTCTGGCACGGTTGCTTCGTGAACAACTGCTGCTTCAATGTCGCCGAAGATGGGAATGTTATTGATGACATTGTCGAGGACCAGACCACTGTCCGATCCGTCGTGGTTGCTGTCGATCACCGAAAGAACACGATAAGCCTGTGAATGTCTGATGAGACCGTTTGCGGTTTTGCCATCAATCTTTGCGAAGTTACCCTCGCAATACACAACCGCGGTGGGTGCTTTTGTAATGTGTTTCTGGTTGATGGCATTTTCAGTTGGCAGGGTTTGAGCACCTCTTACATTCCGTTGGATGGTATTCAGGGTCTCAAGTTCGGTTTCCATGTTTGGTCCTTTTGGGTGACCTGCGTGCTAGATTTCACTGTGATTGACGCAAGTTTTGAAACTCTGGGGTTCAAAGCCCAGAGCATTGAAGGTTAATAGTTGGGAACGCATTGGCCTTTTGATTTCCGAAAATTCCTGTGGCACTCCCAGCGGTTGCCTGACCTGTCGAGATGAGCGTTGGCAGGCATGTCTATCGCTTCGCATCTATCGCCAGAGGCGGAATATCCGCGTTCGCACTTCCATCCCTTTCCATAGGTCGCGTCATCGAAATAGGCGTTCATAGGGATTACAACAGCCTCGCACGTGCCATCCTGTTCAACGAAACCGCGTTCACAAGTCCAGGGCTGCCCATAGCCTGATGCATTCAGATAGGCGTTGGTCGGCACCGCAATTAGGGAACACGCGTCTCCAACATCCTCAAACCCGCGATTGCAAAGCCATTCTGAACCGTAAGTGGCATCTGCCAGATAGGCGTTTTCCGGAAGAGTGATTTCCTGGCAGACATCGTCAACCTTTCGATACCCACGCAGGCATTGCCATCGTTCCCCCGATGGATCCAGAAAGCCTCCAACGGGAACAACTACTTCAGCACAAACAGCGTCACCGGTTTCCCGGAAACCATGAAAACATTTCCAACCAGCCCCATAGACCCGGTTCGTCGGATAGGCGTTTTGCGGAATGACAACGCCAACACATGTGTCGCCTTCAACACGATACCCTAAGTCGCACTCCCACCCGTCGCCGTAGTTTTTGGCGTGTGCGTTGTCTGGCATAGAGATGGTGGAAGATTGCGCGAAGGCAGGAACAGAAAACAGCAGCAGAGCCCAAATAACGCAGGTAAGAAGTGCGACCATGTATTGAATATTTTTACTTGGATCTTTCGTTCGGCACGCGATCACCAGATTTGGTACACGCAGCCGCGGCAAATCAGTATTACGACGCATCAAGTTCAAGCCCTTCAATGCACGCCACTGCAAGGTCGCGGTTCGGCGCTTCAGTTCCTGGCAGTGTCGCCCAGCCCGTGTCCATGACCGCTCTGCGGCGGTTGAAACCAGTGGCGTCTTGAATGGTTGCTAATTTTGCAACACGCTCAGGGTCAGCAGCCGACATATCCAGGCAAACGGGCACCATGGCTCGTGTGACTTCGTCACTGGCAAAGCTTTTTGCCATCTTCTCGGCGTTGCCGCCGGTTGTCCATCCGCCCCAGGCAAAGCCAAGGATAGTAGCCGCAACCGCGCCTACTATGGCGCCATATACTCCGGGTTTGGTCCATTCTGGAAAAGTCATTTTTTTATCCTCCGGCGGAGAAAGCGCCGCCTCACTGTTTTTATGTTTGTTTTCACAGGCCCGATCCTGCACACGGGCCATATCCAAATCGCGATGATCTACAGGGCAGAATTCTGACTGACCTGTTCCCTTGCCCACCTGATCATCAGAGGCGTTGACCATCTGCCGCAAGCTGCAAACCTGAGGTTCTGCAAGTCCTTGTCCTGCGCGATGACCTAGTGGCCACCCCTCGGCAACTCTTCGGTGTAGCCACCTGTTACAAAGAGATGAAAGAACGTCACAAATGACGTGGTCGTGCGCGATGACATCGGCAACCTTCCAATACACCAAGCCCCCGGGAGGGACGTGATAGCTGAATTTCAATGATAGTGGTGTGCAATTCTCTTCAGCAGGCGGTGCGCCTGAACGGCAGAAAACGGCAGTCCCTTACCTGACCTACATAGCCACTTGGCCCAATGTTTGCAACCGAACGCGTTTTGACAGATGGAACACGGGTTCCAGACAGCCCGATCATAGCTTTCAATCTGGACCACTCAAGTGAGGCCACGCGACAGCTGCCACGTGCGCCGCGCAAACAGGCCGGACACATGACCGCATCTGACAAACAACAATCACATCAGAAATGTCTTGCTATGCAGGAGCCAATGGTATGGACCCCGCCGCCTTCGATAGCCGGAAATTATCGTTGATAAGCCCATCTGATGTCATAGACTCGGTGCACACGCTATGAGGGGCATCAAGGGAATGATATGGAAAAAATCGCGCCTGGCGTTTGCCTGACATTCGATGACCTCTTCGTTGAGAACTGGTGTGCGGCATTGCCGATCTTTGAGTCGCATCAAGCCAAAGCGACCTTCTGCGTGACGCAAATGCACAGTGCAACAGCGGACGAAATCGAAGGACTTCGTGCACTTCAGTTGCATGGGCATGAGATCGGGTTTCATTCTCGAACCCATCCCCGGCTTCTCCCTTACCTGCGCCAGTATGGTCTAGAAGATTGGTTGACCAAAGAGATCGATGCCGGTGTGGAGGAGCATCGCGCAGCAGGATTTCCGGCGACGAGTTTCGCCAGTCCCTTTCACGCGTCCACATGGGAAACGAGGCGAGAGACCGGAAAACGGTTTGAGGTCATCCGGGCGAAGGGGCCACGCGGCATGACTGCGGATCAGCTGGTTCGACGGATCTACAAGTCGCCCGGTCGAAACAGTTCGGTCGACAACATCGGATCAATTGATTTTCGACATTCCAGTCAAGGAGGATGGGAATGGACGCAAACCATTCTCGACGCCCTCGTCAAACATCAAGGGGTCGGTATCTTCACCGGGCATGACATCCGAAATGAGGCAACGCGCGAGGGCCGTTACTCCACACATTCCGACATGGAACGTCTGTTAGGTGAGATTCGAGATCGAGGGTTGAGGTTCTACACATTGACCAATTTCGCACGAATTTCGGCCGGATGAGCTCTTTCCTGAGCCCGGAATTCTGAAAACTTCGACTTCGCTATTCCCCGAATCTCTTGCTCCAATTGTAGTATCCCGCATCGCCGATCCCCACGGCTCGATACGCTGGTTTCACGTCCACTACTGGGCGAAAAGTTCTGCTCAATCTCGGAGTTGTTTCAGGGCGTCTTCGCCACTGTAACGGTTTATGGCCATACGGCTTCCCTTCTCAGAAGAAAAAAGTGACCCAATCCTTAGGCGCAAGACAGGGGTCAAAAAGTCGGATTTATGCAGCGAATAATTTCGAGACCAGCTTCATTTCAGCAATACCAATGTTGGGTGGTTCATTGTTGTAAATCCAGCGCCATAACACTGCAAAAGCGAGAGCGGGCAGCCGGTTTTCTCGGGTGTGAACATTCAGTACGCATGAACTTCAATTAGATTGCTATTTCTTAAGATTAGAATAAGGGGAATTCCGCTTGGCTCCTCATAGGCATACTGGCTGGATGGTATGCTTGAGTTCGGTCGTATGGGTTGTCTTTTATCTTTTGATAGAGCAATAATTAGTGCCTGAAGCAGCGGAAACGTTGTTTGGGGATGAAATGAGAGAGATACTAAAAATCGAGGAAAAAACCCAATCTGTAAATTTGTCTGTGAGGGACATTGCTCCGCGCGATTTTGCGGCTACCGATGAGTTGATTTATAGTTCTGCGGGTTTATTGCGTTCGTATGGTCAGTATCTCGACAAGCAAGATGACCCAACAGTTGAGCAGGAAAACAAATTTGCCACGGAAGTTGAAAGCTTGGTCAACACACTTTTAGGTGCTTCAAGCACCACCCGGTCTCTTTTGAAAAAAATGAAACTTTTGCCAACTAGATTGCAAATGCCGACACGAACGTTGCTCTCCCTCACACACCTCAAGTGTCGATTTGATAAGTTTTCTGAGAGTTTTCGTGGTGGCGCAACCCCAAGCGGCAATTTCTTGAATGTAAGAAACTCATTCGCAAATGCCTAATCAAGCGAGACCAAGCTGCAAATTGATCGTACGTCGCTTGGTCTGCATTCAAGCTTGCGGAGTAACGCTGTTGGATGCAGTTGAAAGCATTGGTGAAAAAGGTGTGCGCCAAGTGTCGTTGTTCTTTGGCGCAGGGACAAACCCAGAGAATATCTCATTTGCAAAGGGCTGGGAAATCGTTGCTACCGGTGGTGTCGGCGAAGGGCTCTGGTATGTAGTCGAATCAAAAAATGTTGGCCCTCTTGAGCTTAACTTGGCGAGCGAAAGGGTACAGATAGATCCTGCCAAGGCCGAGTTGGATTTACTGTCAGCCGCAAATGCGGCGGTCGCCGTACGCAACGGTGAATGCGCCGACACAGTTCTTACTTGGCTTAAGTATCATTGCACGTCGCATGGCATGAACGCAGCAGTTATTTTGAACAGGGCGAAACCCGATACTGACGAGAAATTTCTAACCACATTAAAAAATGGCCTCAGAAAAGCTAAGTTTAGTTGCGACGTGGTAGTTTTAGATGCGGCAGTACCTCTGGGTAAAGTCGGTTTGCCGCCTGAAGCTCACCCTTATTGCGCACCCGCTGCCCCCGGTAAGGACAGAATGGTTGTTCCGGCGCCCGACCCTTGGTCTTCGCCTTTTGGAACGCCCCTCTTTTATGAAATTGCGCGTGTACGGCATTTGGCTAAAGCCCGTGCAGTTGCAAACATAGATGTTTCTGACTTGCTGGCAGAAGATGGGGGGGAAAACATCTTTGATCGTGCGGATGAATCTGCAGGTGGAGTGATCTCAATCCTGGGAACACGATGCTATCCGTGGCGAATCCGCAAAGATAAACCCATACATTTTGCGGATCATATTTGTATTCAATTTGACAATGATTCCAAGGTGCAAAAGTGGTGTATTGCGCCTGCCCGCGCTCCCGAAAAATCTGTTTGGCGCGCTGTGCGCGTGGGAAACGCAACGCCTGATAGGTCGCAAACAGCTAGATTTTATCGTTTCATGGCGCTTCGCCATCCGGAACGGTCGGTATCGAAGATCGTACCGAAGTCGTCTCTGGTTGAGCATCGCGATCTTTTAAGACTCTCTCAATACTACTTCAAACACAAACCGGTGCGTGCGCCCAAACTGTCATCGGAGCAGCCAACATCTCAGCGAGACCGTTGCGTGATCGTGACAACGATGAAGAATGAGGGACCATTTATATTGGAATGGCTGGCATATCATCGCGCAATCGGATTCGATGACTTTCTGGTTTATTCAAATGACTGCACCGACGGAACCGACAGTCTTTTAGATCTGCTACAATCAAAGGGTTTTCTTCAGCACCGCAACAACCCCTTTCGCTCAAAAGGGCTAAAGCCACAGCACGCCGCGTTGCAAGCCGCCGAAAAAGAACAGGTCATTATAAACTCAAAATGGGTCGCCTGCATTGACGTCGACGAATACATCAACATTAAGGTGGGAACTGGTACGCTTGATGATTTGTTTGCGGTCATCCCTGACGCCAACATGATATCGATGACTTGGCGGCTTTTCGGGAACGCCGATATTCACGCATATACAGATCGCTTTATAACCGAGCAATTTACAAGATGCGCGCCCGAACTTGCACGCAAACCACATCAAGCATGGGGTTTTAAGACGTTATTTCAAAACATCGGTCTGTTCAAAAAACTCGGGGTTCATCGACCCAAGGGCCTGAACGCCCAACTTGTGGATCAGATCAACTGGGTCAATGGATCGGGCGAGCCCCTACCGCGCAATCATTACCGAAACGCCTGGCGGTCCACCGTTGAAACTTACGGCTATGACTTAGTATCGTTAAACCACTATGCCGTTCGCTCGGCCGAAAGCTTTTTGGTCAAACGTGACCGCGGGCGTGTCAACCATGTGGATCGTGATCAGGGACTGGCGTACTGGTTTCGGATGAACAACAATGCTGAAACGGACCATTCAATCGCTAGCAAATCAAAAGCTTTGATGTCTGAGTATGACGCGATAATGGCCGATGAAGAGATAGCTACTATGCATGCTGATTGCGTTAGGATGCACCAAAAAAAGATAAGTGAACTTTTGGAAGTGCCGCACTACGCGGAGTTTTACGCGGCATTGACAAGCCAGCGGCTCGAAAAACTATCCAGAATGCATGTGCATTTTGGCGCCAGCGTATTCCTGGCAGGCCCGGAAGTTATTCCAGATGAAATCCTATCCCAGAACCCGGATGAAACGTTTTTTTTCACAGTTTCCAAACGCGAGACGACGCACGAGTAGTCAGACTATACCCCCAATTTCAGAATTCTATCCCGGTAGCTTTTCACGCGCGCGAACCATTATGTTTTCAAACGTATCAAAATTTTAAAATTTCCATGGCCCATGAGGCGGTGAGGGCGTGAACGGCAAAGTCACAAGGACAAAACTCAATAAACAAGATAACCTAGGGGCCGAGATTGAAAAATAAAGGCCCTTGAAGGGTTTCACACCGATGGCGTTTCGAGCTGAATATCTGTTATCTCCGGCTGAGTGGTATCTGCAATGTTAACGCAATCAATCAGTTGCAACACGGATAGAGTTGATAGTAGATGGCAAAAACACGAACAATCAGAAATGGGGCAAGTAATCATCGCTTCCCGTTGACCAACAAAAAGGTATATGCGTGATTACTTTCAACCAAGCGATAGCAGCTATGGACCTCGACGAAATTGCTTCGCTTGATACCAGCGCTTTCAGTAAGCAGGATATTCTAAATCTGATACTTCAGCGTTCCGAAATCATCCGTGATCAAGACAATCACAATCGCTATATTAAGGCGTGGACGCAGGGAAACAGCGCCCCCATAATGGAACTCATTGAAAAACTTGGCGCCGATCTAATCGCCAAACGCGCTGGTGCGGTGATCTTTCTCGAATACCTCGAAATGAAACCCATCTTCGAAAAAGATCCTCCCAAAAAAGTTGCAGATATTGGGTGCGGATACGCTTTTTTTGATCTCTTTTTGGCGCGCGATTTTGGTTGCGAAGTGGTGCTAATCGATCTGGAGCAAAACGACCACAAGCATTTTGGCTTCGAAAATGAGGGCGCAGCCTATTCAAATTTGGACGTTGCGCGAAAACTTCTGGCTGACAATGGATTAGAGGATGGATCGATCTTCACGCTGAACCCTGAAAAAGACAAACTAAACAAAGTAAGAAATGTCGACTTTGCTTTTAGTTTCATTTCTTGTGGCTTCCATTATCCTTGGCAGACTTACCAACGTTTCTTTAAGACCTCTTTGAATAAGGGGGGGGCAGTTATTCTTGATTTAAGGCGCCGCAAATCTTTGGCAGCGCAGGCTGATATGGCAGAACTTGGCACAGTCGAAGTAATTGGAGGATCTGCAAATGGAAGCGCAGACCGGGTTATGTTGACGCTTTCGCAATAGTACGCAACCCGATCCTTGCACAAATTGCGCTGCTGCATGGGCAATTATCGAAGGAAGGGCTCATCTCAAGCACCCCGCGGAAACCGTGAATTGCCTGTACGCAGACTCGCTGCACGCATATAGTATCCAAAAAACAGAGCAAGCTTACAGGAACCCCACATGGTATGTACGCGCGAAGTTGGTACTCTTTGGATTGGTGGCCCCCTGAGTTGGATGGAGCAACTTTGCTTGAAGTCCTTTGTAGACAAAGGGCAAAAAATCACACTGTTCAGCTACGAAGATATCCCAAACATCCCAAAGGGTGTTGTTTGGCGCAGCGGGCGTGAGATCATCGATACAGACGACTTCATAAAATACGAGCAGAAAGACAGCTTTGCCCTTTTTGCGGATTTGTTTCGCCTTCACATGTTACACAAGTGCCCTGGTATGATCTGGGTTGACACAGATGTTTATTGTCACCGACCTATCGACTGTAGCGACGACTTTGTGATGGCATTCGAGTTACCTGGTGAACACCGCGTGAACAATGCTGTTTTGGGCCTGCCCGCCGACAGTGAAATACTGTCAGAAATGCTGCAGTTTACATCAGACCGCACGTCAATCGCGCCTTTTTTGCCTGAAAAACGCCAGCGAGAGATGTGTGCTGCGCGAGATGCTGGAAATCCGGTTCATGTTAGCCAGCAGCCCTGGGGGGTTTGGGGGCCGTTGATGGTCACCCATTTTGTCCACAAACTGGGCCTGGAAAAACACGTGCTACCCCTTCAGGCCTTTTACCCTATTACATTTCCCAACCGCGGAAAATTTCTCCGCGATGCAAGCTATGTAAAAAAATACATTACTGACGAAACCACAGGATTGCATTTGTGGGCTTCCAACAAAAAGCCACTAGGTAACAATCATTTTGGCCTTCCGCCTGCAGGTTCCTATCTGGAATATTTGACCCAGCTTCACGGTATAAACACAGCTTTGGCACCAATAAAAGGCCGTGCTAAAGCGAAATTTGACGGTGGGTTAGTAGATGAGCTTGATCTCGACACTGTAGAAACGGTCGCGGATCTGACAGGTGAAGCACGTAGCCTCGTCTTGGCGTTGCATCATAAACATGACTGTGACATCCATTTGGTGAATGCTGATCGACAGGGCAACATATCAAAACACCATCAGGATTGGATCAATGGATATGTTCAGTTTTTGATTGATCATGATGTGAATTCAGACAGCGTTAAAGTGATTGAGAATAAAAAGGATTTACGTCCTGTCGACGTTATTTGTAATCTGCGCGGATTTGGCGATCAGTTCAAAGTGCCCGGACTAAAAACATTTCTGGACAGATGTCTTCATTCAGAAACACGGCTGTTCATGGATATTCGCAAAAGATCCGGCGCTTTTCCTTTCCTGAAGGATTACGGTAGCTCTGTGGTTCTATCGGACACAGTTGAAGAGGGAAAAAAAGTGTCGCGCGTGATGTTCACGCCAAAGCCGCCACAAGCAAGCGATTCTGAAACCGATTGGGATCGAATTGCACAAGGACTGGCCGGCAAAAATGGATTCTATCGACGAGGTATTGCTGGTCACTCATTCTTATACATGCCTCGCTCAAAGGACACGCTTGTTGTCACATTTGATAACCTTGATATTGCGATGACCAAACGTGATGATCGTCGGCCGTGGGGGTTTTCGCTAATCGAGAGTCAGGACTGGTCCATGCTGGGTGTCTTGGCGGGCGGCTGGACTTGGTATCGCGAACCTTGGGTCTATCAGCAATTCGATGAACTACGCGACAGCGGTTTCTTCAAACAATTCAAGCGCGTAATTTTCTACGGAGCATCAATGGGCGGCTATGCTGCGTGTGCATTTTCGGTGGCCGCACCAGGTGCAGACATCGTCGTGATCAGCCCACAGTCGACATTAGATAAGGAAATAGTACCTTGGGAAACACGGTACAAGGTTGCTTGGGATCGTGATTTTTCCGGCCACTTTGGCGATGCTGCCGAAGTTTCAAAAGCAGCACGGAGCGTTTCGATTATTTACGATCCATATGAACCTTTGGACGCTGCACATGCTGCCCGCTTCAAGCATGACAATGTGCGACACCTGCGCGCGCCCCTGATGGGACACAGGTTGGGATCATCCTTGAACCAAATGGGATTGTTATCGCAGATTATTCTCGGCGCATTATCCGGAACACTGACCAGCCAAGAGTTTTATGGTTTGCTGCGCGCCCGCAAAAAATTCCCACGCTATCAGCGCGAGCTTTTCAATCGAGCCGTAGCACGCGGGCACGTTGATCTTGCCCGTACCCTTGGGAACTACATCCTTACAAGAAATGAGAATAACGCAGTCCGCAGAGGGCTCAAAAGCCTTTAGTCAAACATGGCCTTGGGTGCGCAAATTTAAACCGGCGAGCTTAAACCCAGCGATATATCAATTAATTGTCGGCTGTTGAGACAACATCTACCCACACAAAGGCGCATCGCCGTTGGTTTTCACGAACACTTCGTCCAAGTGCCACTGTCAGTTCGAAAAGGCCCGCATTAGGCTGACTCGATTTCTGCGTATCTCGGCCGCGAACATCGGGCCAAACCAATTCCACTAAAACCGGGCTGTCTCATGGCTGATTTCGATGCCACGCTCGTGCAGAAGATCTTCCACGTTCTTCAGCGATAGCGGGAACCGGATAATCAACCAAACAAACGAACCAGAGCCTCCAAAACTCAAAACGCTCCGAATAACCACTTCATATGACGACGGCCATGGCAAATTGTAGAAATCGCTTTCTCTAAGCATTTTGCAAAGGCTAACTGCTAATTGAGATGTGGCGTGAAGAGGGTTCTCGGGAATGGCCCAAGGTCTGCGTCGATCCGTTGAAACCGCCGGACGAAGCGAACTTTGTTATCTCAATTTGGTTACTTTGAGGTTGCAGCTTCGATGATGGATAAGTCGAAGTAGGGCAAACCGTCGGCCAGTATTTCAATTTCGATTTCTTGCCGGAAGCGCGTGGCCGACAACTGATCGCGCAAGAATCCGTCAGCGATTTGCTCGTCGATCTTCGTGTCGAGATCGAAGTCGTCGCTTACCGCCCGCTCTCTTAGCAACGACAACACCCATAAAGGTGATGCAAAGCGGCTACGCCTATCAGGCTTGACCACCGTGGAACCGCTCATAAAGGAACGTATCTTCCCAGCGGTTGTGCAACCAATACCATTGCTCTGGTTTCTCTATAATACGCGCGCTTATTCTGTCGTTTACTTCGCGCGTCATAGTCAGGGCATCCGACGGTGGAATTGGTTCTTCGAATTCAACGTGAATATTTTTCCCATTTTCATCTCGCGTTCCGAAAGCGGGAACCAAAGGCAGATCATAGCGCAAGGCCATTACCGCAGCTGCAGTAGGTGTCAATGCGTCAATGCCCAGAAACGGGATCAGGTGACCTTGCTGATATTTTTGGTCGACAAGCAGTGCAAAAAAACCCCCGTTGCGCAGATGCTTAACCATCCTCATGTTTCCTGCCGCACTTTTAGCGACGATTGGTTCACCACCCTTTTTAATTCCGGCAAGAAAATGCGGTTCGTACCATGGATTGCTGTTTTCACGATAAACAGCCCCCGTCTCCATTCCGGCGGATTTCAAAAAATGACGAACTGCTTCCCATTGGCCAAAGTGGCCTGAAACGATGATCGCACCTTTTCCGGCTTCTTTCGCTTTTTGCAGTGCATCCAAACCCGGGCCAGTCGCATCAAACAGATCCAGACGTTTGCTGTAACTTGCGCTAAAAAGTATTTCGGAAAGCGTACGTCCAGTATTTTCCCCTATCTTTTTACAAAGAACCCGAACTTCGTTTTCGGGCATGTCCGGAAAAACGCGTTTCAAGCCATTCCAAACCCGTCGACGCGAACCAGGTATTATCGGAATCAAAAACCCGCAAACACCTGCGAAAAATGCACTCCGCAAACGAAACGACATCAACCTTCCCAGTTTAAGGCCGATCCAGATCGGGATGTACTGCAAAAACTTTGCAAAGGTTTTCTTATGAATCGGTTGCATCACCGTTCTCTAAGTGGATTGCTAAAAAACAACAATACCTTGAATGTTTTTGCTTGTACCAAACAAACAAACTCCAAAGTCATAGTCAAAACAAAGGCTGGAGGCACCAGTGATTTTGCTTTAGCAGTTTCAGAGGATTAAAGGCGATTGGGGTTCAATGAATGGCGGCATATAAAACCTTCATAGTGCATCTTCAACGCGCGACAGGGCGCAAGGCGCAGGTGCAGGATCTGGTTTCAAAAGCGCCTTTTGACGCTCAGATAATAGATGCTGTGGATGGCGCAAAATTACCCCAAACAGTTCTTACAAATTATTATTCAGGTAAGACACTGTTCAAGCCAGCCTATCCTTTTAAACTTAACGTTGGCGAAATTGGCTGTTTTCTGAGCCACCGAAAGGTCTGGCACGCCATTGTTGAGCAAAATTTAGATGCAGGGCTTATCTTTGAAGATGACGTTCAGATCATACCAGACCAATTTGGTCCGGCTGTCGCGCTTGCCGAGAGTAATGTTGAAAAACTTGGGTACATTCAGTTTCAGGTGCGCAATGTACCAGATCAAGATCAGGTTCTGGCCGAAGCCCAAAATGCAAAAATCGTCCAACCATTTGTAACACCCCTGCGCACCTCTGCCCAGTTTGTAAGTCGCGTTGCGGCCGAGAAACTTTTAGACCTGACGCAAAAAATAGACCGTCCAATTGACACTTTTTTGCAGATGCATTGGCAAACCGGATTACATCTGTCTTGCGTTATTCCCTCTGGCGTAGCGGACAGAACGCAAGAAACAGGTGGGAGCACACTATCCAAAAAAGCCCCGCTTCACGTAAAAATTCAGAAAGAATGGAAAAGGTTTAGCTACAGACGCAAGGTTGCGCGGTGTTCAGCCAAATCGCGTTAAACCAACGCGCAGATTTCATGAGGTCTTTGGCGATGAAGGCGGAATTCTTCTTAGAGTTGAGGTTGGCAAAAATTGATCCCGACGAATGGCATAGGACGCGCGCGTGTAACGCTAAGAACAACAGTTTCGTCTGGAACAACCATTCCGAACGTTAGTTCCAAACCTTCCAATTCAGTCACAGACTCCAAAACCGTCTTTAGAAAAGGATAGTTTGCATATTTTTAAATATGTGGGCACGGATGTTCTTGGATTCTATTGAAAGCCTTTGGATCAGGAACCGTAGCCACCCCAAGCTTATGAGTTGTTCACAGGTAAGAGAAATTGTATTCCAGACGCGTGGGAGTTGAGATTTTCAGAGAATCGAGCTTCGAACATAAAAATTGTGAAAGTTCAGGGAGCTAAGATGCAGAGTAGCGCAAAGAAGGCATTGATCACGGGGGTAACGGGTCAGGATGGCGCCTATCTTGCCGAGTTCCTGCTGGAAAAAGGTTACGAGGTGCACGGCATCAAGCGGCGTACATCTTTGTTTAACACAGACCGCATCGACCACCTGTTTGAAGGCCCGGAAGGTAAGGAAGGGCGCTTTGTTTTGCATCACGGCGACATGACAGACAGCACCAGCCTCACGCATATCCTGCAAAAGGTGAAACCTGACGAGGTCTACAATCTCGCCGCGCAAAGCCATGTCGCAGTTTCTTTTGAAGAGCCGGAGTACACAGCAAACTCAGATGCGCTTGGCGCGCTTCGAATGCTGGAAGCTATCAGGATTCTGGAACTTGGCGAAAAGACGCGATATTATCAGGCCTCAACATCCGAGCTATATGGCTTGGTTCAGGAAACACCGCAAACTGAAAAAACGCCATTTTACCCCCGCAGCCCCTATGCGGTTGCCAAGCTTTACGCCTTTTGGATAACAGTCAACTATCGTGAGGCTTACGGGTTGTACGCCTGTAACGGCACCCTGTTTAACCACGAAAGCCCAAAACGTGGCGAAACCTTTGTAACCCGGAAAATCACAATGGCACTCGCCCGGATCAAACTGGGCCTGCAAAACACGCTGAAGCTTGGCAATTTAGATGCGAAACGCGACTGGGGTCATGCGCGCGACTATGTCGAAGTGATGTGGCTGATGCTCCAGCAAGAGGTGCCAGAAGACTTTGTCATCGCGACAGGCGTGCAATATTCAGTCCGCGATTTTGTTCTGGCGGCAGCCAAAGAACTGGATATGGAGATCACATTTGAGGGTGAAGGAACGGACGAAGTCGGGCGTGACGCCAACGGCAAGGTGATTGTCGCGATTGATCCGCGCTACTTCCGCCCTACCGAGGTTGAGACCCTGTTGGGCGATGCAACGAAAGCCAAGGAAAAACTGGGTTGGGTACCGCAAACGTCCTTTGACGAACTCGTTGCTGAAATGGTCGCCGAAGATTTCAAGGCCGAGAAACGCAAAGCCCAAGCCTGATGAAAATTTTCATTACAGGTGGCAGTGGAATGGTCGGGAAAAACCTGATCGAACACGCTGCAGCGAAGCAACACGAACTGGTCGTCCCGTCCCGCGAAGAGCTGGATCTGTTGTCTTATGAAAAAACGTTGGATTTGGTCAAAGCCCACACACCCGACCTGATTATTCATTGTGCGGGGCAAGTCGGCGGCATTCATGCCAACATCGCTGATCCAGCTGGGTTTCTTGTCAACAACCTTGATATGGGCCGCAATATTGTTCTTGCAGCGCAGGCAGCCGGCGTTTCAAAGCTGCTAAATCTTGGCAGTTCCTGTATGTACCCCCGCCTTGCAGAAAACCCGCTTCGCGAAGAACAGGTTTTGACCGGAGAGCTGGAGCCGACCAATGAAGGCTATGCCTTGGCAAAAATCACCGTCGCCAGGCTATGCAGCTATCTTTCAGCGACAAAACCAAATCTCCACTATAAAACGCTGATGCCCTGCAACCTTTTTGGCAAGCACGATAAGTTCGACCCCAAGGTGTCGCATCTACTGCCCGCAATTGTAAAAAAGATGCATGACGCCAAAACGCATGATTTGGACACCGTCGAAATCTGGGGGGATGGAACCGTACGACGAGAGTTTATGTTCGCGTCCGATATGGCGGATGGCACATGGTACATGGTTGATCGGTTCGAAAGGCTGCCCGACATGATGAACCTTGGTGTTGGCCATGATTACTCGATCAACGAGTATTATGAGACGGCAGCAAAGGTGATTGGCTGGAACGATAAATTTACCCATGACCTCAGCAAACCCGTTGGTATGAAACAAAAATTGTTGTCCGTCAGCCGCCAGACAGAGTTGGGTTGGGCCCCGAAAACATCGCTTGAAGAAGGCATCCAGCAGACGTACCAGTTTTTTCTGGATAGCCAGAGCTAAGGAGTTCATCCCAATGACAGATCCCGTATTCACACTTGCGACAAGTTCCTGGGATAAAAAGGAAATTGATGCGATTAACCGGGTCGTCGCATCTGGCTTTTTTTCAATGGGGAAAGAAGTCGCAACATTTGAAAAACAGTTCGCGACATTTGCCGACACACCCTATGCGGTGATGGTCAATTCCGGCTCTTCTGCCAATCTTTTGATGGTTGCCGCGTTGCGATACCATTCCAAAGCAAATCTTCAGCCCGGGGACGAGGTAATCGTGCCTGCTGTGTCGTGGAGCACGACCTATTCGCCGCTTTATCAATACGGTCTGAAGCTAAAGTTTGTGGATATTGATCTCGAAACCCTGAACTTTGACCTTGACGCATTGGAAGAGGCCATTGGCCCGAAAACCCGACTGATCATGGCGGTGAACCTGCTGGGTAACCCAAATGATTACAACAAGATAAATGCGATGATCGCCGGGCGCGACATCTATTTGATCGAAGACAATTGTGAATCTTTGGGGGCGACACTGGGTGGCCAGCAAGCGGGTACTTTTGGCATTGCCGGAAGTTACAGTTGCTTTTTCTCGCACCATATTTCCACGATGGAAGGGGGTATGGTCACAACAAATGACGAAGAACTTTACCATATCATGCTCTCCGTTCGCGCCCATGGCTGGACGAGAAACCTGCCTGAAAATAATTTGGTGACAGGGCAGAAAAGCGCGGATGCGTTTGAAGAATCTTTCCGTTTCGTCCTTCCGGGTTACAACCTACGGCCTCTGGAAATGAGCGGTGCCATTGGGCAAGAACAACTATTGAAATTGCCAATGATTGTGGGAAACCGCCGCAAGAACGCTGTTCTATTCAAAGACGTCGTCAGAGAATTCGGCGACGTGATTTCGCAAAAAGAAATTGGTGAGAGCAGTTGGTTCGGATTTTCTATGGTCATCAACCCGGAATGCAACATCGACCGTTCCGTTCTGCTGGACAATTTGCAAAAATCAGGCGTTGAATGCAGACCGATCGTTGCAGGCAACTTTGCAAAGAACAAAGTTGTTGAAAAATACTTTGACTATGAGATTTCAGGAAACCTGAAGAACGCTGAATACATCGATGGCGCGGGACTATTCATTGGGAACCACCACTATCCGCTGGAAAAGGAAATGGAAGCTCTGCGTACCGCATTAAAGGGCGCCTTCTGCTAAAGACGTATCCAGCTTTCGGGTGCAATATCCGGGTTCTGCATCTTTTGTTTTCCGAACCAGTCTTTCGGCGCAACCACAATTTTTTCAGGGTTCCGGTTTAACCAGCTGCCCCACCAGGAAAACGTGGAATTCGCAACAATGTTGTGTTTACAACAGCTTATGAGACGCATGTCTTCGTAATGTTTTGCGCTATCGTTATGATCTGAAAAATGCGTTTTGACTCCAAACCTCATATTTTGCTTCGCCCAAACCGGATCATCCGAAAATACGAAAACTTCCGGTTCTGACACGGCTTGCCCCGCTATAAATTCAAGCGCGCGGTCGTAGTAATTTTTGTTACACACCGCATATGTTTTTCCTGCTGCTGCATAATCGCCTCTGCGAACGTGCACCGAAACTGAATTACAGTTGTCAATTTTTTGTTGCCAGCGTTCGTTTTCTTTGGTGGGTACCGTTTTTATCGCCAGTTCGCGATGCAGGACCTCTGCGTAGTCAGCAAAATATTTCTCAGACTGAAAGTACCCATGCAGGTATGCGTTAGCGGACAGTTGGTTGATGTTTTCGTTAAACCCTAAATGCTTCTCGCGAATAAATTCCGGGTTCTTGCTTAGATAGCGCCAAAAATAATAACGCAAAGTGTCAGAGCGCGCAGGTGGCAGGTTGCTGTCATCACCTATCGTTGCAGTGACGTTAAAATGTGACAAAGCATATTTCCAGTGCCCGCCTTTTGCGTCCGTCTCGCGTGTATCAAGTAAAAGCCTGCACTTGTTTCGTTCTGCAACGGCCCTGCCCACCGCATATTGAAACAACTGGTTGCCGAGGCCGCCAAACAATCGCGCGATAACGACATCCATGCTTCTCTCCAAGACACCACAAAAACTTAAGGATTCCTATGCACTCGCGTTAACATGTGCGGGCAAAATCCTAAAGCTTTTAACAACTTTGTATAAGTGAAAGCCCAGAACAATTGATATTCAGCATTCCGCATAGCGACTTAAGTAGAAAAACCGCTCTTGCTCCAAATGCAGTGGAAAAGAGTAAACTCAACGAGCAAGTTTGAACTTTCTTCCAAAACCTACCACTATCTCTCTTTAGTAATAGGTCGCCAGCTTGCTTTTTGGGATGAGATAAACGAAGGAAAAGCTGAATACTCTCGATACGGTCACAATTTGCAAACAATCCGATACTGAAAGCGTATGAGTTATGAGAATTTCTTTGAAACACTGGATTAGACGAAAACGATCGCCGTGGTTTAAAATTTTCTACGACTCTTTCAAGCGATATAAGAAAGATCAGCGTGAGGTTATCCGGCAAGATTTTGCCGGGTTAGATGAAAACTCTGTTGTGTTGGATTTTGGTGGATTCGAAGGAAACTGGGCACATGATATCCATGAGCGCTACAAATGCTCGGTGCATGTATTTGAACCACACCCCAGATTTGCAGAAGAGTTGCGCAATCGGTTTTCAGGCAATGATAAAATTTTCATCCATGAATTTGCACTCGGTTCAGAAGAAGGAACCTTAAAGCTTTCTGACGACGGAGACGCTTCTTCAGCGCTGCGCGAAAACAAGAATGCAGTTGAAGGAAAGATACACCCAGTCTCTGAGTTTTTTAACAAATTCCCCGACACAAACTTTGCTCTGGCAAAGGTCAACATAGAAGGTGGTGAATACGATCTTTTACCGGCATTGCTTGACACGGGCTTTTTGAACAAAATAGGCATATTGCAGGTGCAATTTCATCTCTACTCTGAAGGCTTGATTGCGATACGCACGGGTATTGTAAACAGAATTGAAGAAAATTTTCGCTCTGATTGGAGCTATCCGTTTGTTTGGGAGCAGTGGACAAAAAAATGATCACACCAGTTATTCTTTGCGGCGGTTCGGGAACGCGTCTTTGGCCTTTGTCGCGAAAGAGCTATCCAAAGCAGTTTTCAAAACTAATTGGCGACCAGAGCCTGTTTCAGATGTCAGCATCGCGCGTAAAGGGCGACGGATATACTGCTCCTTTGGTTCTGACCAATTCTGATTTCAGGTTTATTGTCGCGGAACAGCTTACAGAAATCGGAATCGACCCTGGTGCGGTGCTGATCGAACCCGAAGGGCGCAACACTGGCCCGGCGATTCTGGCGGCCGCTCTCTATTTGCTTGAAAAAGACAAAGACGCAATGATGCTGGTCTTGCCGTCAGACCACAATGTACCGGATGCTGACCATTTTTCTAAAACGGTCCAAACGGGTAAAGATGCGGCACTTGCAGGCAATCTGGTAGCTTTTGGCATCGGTCCAACACGACCGGAATCCGGATACGGTTACTTAGAACTGGAAAGCCCTTCAGCAAATGGCGAAGCCGTAAAACTGCGCCGTTTTGTGGAGAAACCAGATGTAGCCACAGCACAAAAGATGTTGGATGCTGGGAATTTCCTCTGGAATGCGGGGATATTTTTGTTCAAAGCCCAGACAATTGTAGACGCCTTCAAAGAAAATAAATCAGATCTGATGACACCGGTCAAACGCGCGATTGACGAAGCTGAGACTGATTTGGGTTTTTTGCGTCTCGCGCCCGAGCCCTGGTCAGAAGCTGAGGATATATCGATCGACTATGCGGTCATGGAAAAAGCTAAGAATCTGTCGGCTGTGCCATTTAGTGGAGGCTGGTCCGATCTTGGAGACTGGGACAGTGTCTGGCGCGAAACGAAAGGCGATGATGATGGTCTTGTAACCTCTGGCGCAGCAATCGGAATAGATTGCAAGAACACGCTTTTGCGTTCGGAAGCCAAGGGTACGGAAATAGTCGGGATTGGCTTAGAAAACATTGTAGCGATTGCAATGCCAGATGCAGTACTGGTCGCAGACAAGTCCCGCGCGCAAGACGTCAAACTCGCAGTAGACGCGCTAAAACACAAGAAATCCAACCAGGCCGTTCAATTCCCCCGCGATCATCGTCCTTGGGGAAGTTTCGAGAGTCTGTACATGGGCCCCCGGTTTCAGGTGAAACGCATTGTTGTAAAGCCCGGCGGAATTCTTAGCCTTCAAAGCCATGTGCATCGTTCCGAACATTGGGTTGTCGTCGAAGGAACTGCAAAAGTCACGATCGGTGACGTAGTTAAGCTCGTAAGTGACAACGAGTCAGTTTACATTCCTTTGGGGGAAAAACACCGAATGGAGAACCCGGGCAAAGTACCCATGGTACTGATTGAAGTTCAAACAGGCAGCTATCTGGGTGAAGATGACATTGTACGCTATGAAGATGTATACGCCCGCGATTGAGGCCCATCTTTCATGTCCCCACCTGAGCTTTATGTAACAAATTTCAACAAGAATTTCACTGGAGTCTCTGCGACTGCGGCAGGGGTGGTTGCTGTTCAGCAAGACCAGTTTGATATGCGCCTTGTTGGGCAACCGCTTCCGCATTGTCCGGTACCAATTTCAAAGCAGATCGCATATAAACTTAGTCGTAAAAAACCGCCCGACAGGCCGTTTTCCATTTGGCATGTACGGCGCAATCCCGAAATGCGGGCAGCCTTGTGGGCGCGCGATGTTTTGCGGCTGCCTATAAAAATTGTTTTCACCTCGGCGGCCCAAAGGTTACATTCGGCATATCCACGCTGGCTGATCTCCAATATGGACGCGGTGATTGCAACAACGCCCGAAGCCGCCAGTTTTGTTTCGAATGTGCATGCGGTCGTGTCGCATGGTGTTGACACCAATCAGTTTAGACCTGCGCAAAACCGCTCTAGCGCCTGGCGGATGCTAGGGTACGGTGGCACGTTTGGCCTTGCCGCAGTAGGGCGCATCAGACCCGAAAAAGGGCCCGATGTTTTTGTAGAGGCAATGCTGGAGGTTTTGCCAAAGCACCCTGACCTTGTCGCCCTGATTGTTGGCAAGACCGCAAAGGAACATTTGAGTTTCAAGCGAAAACTTGAATCTCGCATCGAAAGCGCTGGCCTTTCAAACCGACTAGTTTTTACGGGTGAAGTGAAGCCTGACAAGATGCCCGCGCTGATGCGTGCGCTTACACTACTCGTCGCGCTGCCTCGGTATGAAGGCTACGGAATGACACCTTTGGAAGCTTTGGCAAGCGGAGTGCCTTTTATCGGCACAGAAACAGGGTACTTTCAGGAATTTTCGAATGACGGCCAACTGGGAACCGTGGTTGCGACAGATAACTCTGCCAAAGCTGCGGCGGCGGTTGAGGCATGGTTTGCAAATCCCGGGCATCTATCTAAAGCGTCAGAAATCGCACCAGGCTTTGTCAAACAGCAGCACAGCATTGAAAGGGAAGTCGCAGGAATCAACGCAGTTTACGAAGGGCTTTGGGCGCAATAAACTGATGAAACTAAACGTTATAAAAGCTACTCCAAGTACCATTTGAGGCTTTGAAAGGTCTCGCTTCACTTGTTTAACGCAACTAATCTATAATGATATTTTAATAGCGAAGGACAGCAGCGTGTTTAAATACCGCATTATTCTTGTGCTGGCATGGCTGGTTCTTCCGTTCGTTTTTGTCCACCGGTTTTTTTCCGGAAAAGACACTGCAGCAACATTCCTTGCCCGCCTTGGATATAGCAAAGCGAAATGTACAAATCCCAGATTGATTTGGCTACATGCAGCGAGTCTGGGCGAGTTTAATACGCTGGAACTTTTGCTGCCCGTATTTAGCAGGAAGTTCCAAAACTATGATTTTCTCGTGACGGTTTCGAACCGGCTCACATTCGAAAAAGTAAAGCGTTTGCGTTTACGCTCGCCTTCCCTGCACGCCGATATAGCTCCATTAGATTTCAACTGTGTGCTGAACAGGTTTTTCAAACGCTGGAAGCCAACATGCCTGATCACGATTGAAAACGAAGTTTATCCAAACCGAAACCTAAAATGTTCAGAAGAAAACATACCGATTGTCTTCGTCAATGCCCGGATGTCTGAGAAAAGTTTTAGCTCGTGGCAAAAAGACGAGGCCTTTGCCAGAAAAGTTTTCCAATGTATCGATTTCTGTTTTCCTCAGGATCAAGGCTCCGCTGTTCGTTTTTCTGAGCTGGGTGTAGCTCCTGACCGGATAAAGTTGTTAGGGAATCTCAAACAATTTCAAGAGGCTGCAGAAATCACGCATCCAGACGCCGACAAGCTTCGGTCTGTTTTTGATCCACTTTTTACACTGTGTGCAGCCTCTACCCACAAGGGAGAAGACCAGATTATTCTTGATGCCTTCAGGACGGCCCGCAAAACCCAGCCCAATCTGAAACTTATTTTGGTTCCACGCCACCCACGGCGGTCGCATGAGATAAAAGGTTTGGTTGATCAGGCAGGGTTCTCCTGTGCAGTCCGTTCGCAAGATACGCTTCCAAAAGCAGCAGATGATATCTATCTCGCTGATACTATGGGGGAAATGCCACTGTGGTATTCTTCTGCCGCAACGACATTCGTTGCAGGTTCTCTGGTTCCCGTTGGTGGGCACACGCCGTTTGAGCCAGCCGTATATGGATCTGCTATTATCCACGGATCGCAATATTCAAACTTCAAAGCAATTTACGAGCAACTCGTTTCTAACAACGGCTCATTACAGGCTGACACCGCCGATGAAATTGCAACTGCCTGGATAAAACTTCTTGATGAAAACTCACGAAACGCTCAGATAGCGGCGAGTAAAAAATCCCTTTTCGAAAACGGTGCAAAAGGCAAAATGTTGGACGAAATCACTTTTAAAGTCGCTTCACTGCTTTAAAAACCACCCTGAAAATAGGCAACAGATTCGCTTGATAAGAAAAAAGGCTGTTCATTCACCCTTTTCGGACAACTTTTGCTTTGCTATGCTTCCATAAAATGAACAATAAGTTGCGAAATCAACATACGACAGGCAAGCGCGGCGGTTCTAAAGTGACGATAGTGAATACAAAACAACAGCCGATACAGCTGAACGCGTCGCAAAAACACGGCGTACGAACCCAATTCGGAGCACTTTGCTATCGTGTAAATAACGATAAGGTTCAGGTCTTGCTGGTTACCAGCCGCGGTGCCGGACGCTGGATCATCCCAAAGGGATGGCCCATGGATCAGCAAACACCGGCGAGCGCTGCGGCACAGGAAGCCTTTGAGGAGGCGGGTGTTGAAGGCAAAATCGAAAATATCTGCCTTGGTATCTTTTCATATGTGAAAAGCAGGAATGTAGAAGACGAACTTCCCTGCGTCGTCGCAGTCTTTCCGATGAAGGTGAAACGACTGCTAAGAAAATTCCCTGAGGCGAAAGAACGAAACCGCCGGTGGTTCAGTGTCAAAAAGGCAGCTTCAATGGTCAGCGAGCCCGAACTTGCGCAGATCATTCGGGCATTTGAACCTGCGTTGCTTCCGCGCTAAGTGCCTATCTCGTCATTGTTAAAACAATAACTAACGACTATCTTTGCAGCGATGCTAAGGAAGGCTCAATGATCCGGTATACTCTCAAATGCGCCAATGATCACCAGTTTGAAAGCTGGTTTCAGTCGGCTGACGCTTTTGACAAGGTCAAGGCTGCCAATATGGTGGCCTGCCCGGATTGTGGTGATACTGCTGTTACAAAGGCAATAATGGCCCCGAAAGTACGCACAGCGCGCGGTGCAGCGCAGACTCCTGTCGAGGAAATTAAGAAACCCCTTTCCACACCGACGACCGAGCAGGAAAAAATACTTGCAAAGCTGAAGTCGGAAATTGAAGCCAACTCAGATTACGTCGGTATGAATTTTGCCAAGGAAGCACGGGCAATTCACGACGGTGATGCGCCGGCACGCGCAATTTATGGCGAAGCAAAGCTTGAAGAGGCCAAATCGCTTATAGAGGATGGGGTGCCAGTAGCCCCCCTACCCTTCACACCGAACCGAAAAACAAACTAAGGGGTTAGCCAATGACTGTACTTATTACCGGGGCAAACCGGGGAATTGGCCGTGCTCTCTTTGAACTTTATAAGACTGATGGCACTGAAGTTATTGGAACCACAAGGGGCGCGGCTCCTGACGAGAGCTGGGTTACCCTGGATGTGGCAGATCCCGTTTCGCAGCAAGACATGGCGCGAAAGCTTGAGAATAAACCTGTTGAACTGCTGGTTTGCAACGCTGGGGTCTATCTTGATAAAGGGCATAGCCTCGCAGACGGTTATGGTGCCGAAACATGGGCCGAAAGCTTCGCGGTAAACGTGACTGGGGTATTCCTTACCGTGCAGGCAATGCTTGCAAATCTGCAGCTTGCAAACACTCCGCGAATTGCGATTATTTCGTCTCAGATGGGCTCTGACACAAGAGCCCCCGGCGGCTCATACGCGTATCGAGCATCAAAAGCTGCTGCGCTGAATCTAGGCCGAAACTTAGCGACAGATCTAAAAGGACTTGGGATCGCGGTCGGCATCTATCATCCTGGTTGGGTCCAAACCGATATGGGCGGTGCAAGTGCTGAAATTACTGAAACCGAAGCTGTCTCAGGTTTGAAAAGCCGGTTTGCAGAGCTTTCGCTTGAAACCACAGGGTCCTTTCTGACCTGGGACGGCCGGACACACTCCTTTTAAGGTTCGCAGAGACAACGCACCGCACTTGCTCTTGGGGCGTATCCCCCCTAAGAAAACCTCGGTTTATAGAAAGCTAGGGCTAAGGGATATTCCATGCCGCTTTTGGTAGTTAAATTCGGGGGCACCTCTGTTGGCTCTCTGGACAAAATCCGCCGCGCTGCAAAACGCGTCGGCGTTGAAGTCGCACGGGGCTATGACGTTATCGTCATCGTTTCAGCGATGTCCGGAAAGACCAACGAGCTGGTCAACTGGGTTGGCGAAACGTCACCGTTGTTTGATGCACGCGAATATGACGCCGTGGTCAGTTCTGGCGAAAACGTAACTGCTGGTTTAATGGCGCTTACACTTCAGGAAATGGATGTCCCGGCGCGAAGCTGGCAGGGCTGGCAAGTGCCGGTGATGACAACCTCTGCCCATTCCGCAGCACGTATAGAGGATATTCCAACAGAAAACCTGAATGCCAAGTTTGACGAAGGAATGCGCGTTGCTGTGGTTGCTGGTTTTCAGGGGATCAGCCCGGAAGGGCGCATCACCACACTTGGTCGGGGCGGATCGGATACGACAGCCGTCGCCTTCGCCGCTGCCTTTGGCGCAGAACGCTGCGACATCTATACCGATGTTGACGGAGTCTATACAACCGACCCGCGGATCAGCGAAAAAGCCCGCAAACTCGACAAGATCGCATTCGAAGAGATGCTGGAGCTCGCTTCATTGGGGGCCAAGGTTCTTCAGACGCGTTCGGTAGAACTTGCAATGCGCTACAAGGTTAAGCTGCGCGTCCTGTCCAGTTTTGATGAACAAACAGAAACATCCGGCACATATGTCTGTGACGAGGAGGAAATTATGGAATCAAATGCAGTTTCCGGCGTCGCCTATTCGCGCGACGAAGCAAAGATGACCCTTATTTCGGTCGCTGACCGGCCCGGTATTGCGGCTGCCATCTTTGGGCCGCTGGCGGATGCTGGCGTTAACGTTGACATGATCGTGCAAAATATATCCGAAGAAGGTCGTACCGATATGACCTTCTCTTGCCCGACAGATCAGGTTTTGCGTGCCGAGAAAGCCCTGCAGGGGGCCAAGGCGGAAGGCAGCATAAATTACCACGATCTTGTTGCTGATCAGGATGTTGCCAAAGTGTCGGTCGTGGGTATTGGGATGCGCTCGCACGCTGGTGTTGCCGCGCAAATGTTCCATGCACTTCATGCTGAAGGAATAAACATTAAGGTCATCACAACCTCTGAAATCAAGATTTCCGTCCTGATTGACCGGAAATATATGGAACTTGCCGTCCAAGCCCTGCATGATGCTTTTGAACTGGAAAAAAGCGCTTAAAGGGGCCCATGGCCGAACAAACAGAAAGTGAAAGCCGCAAACTTCTCAGACGTTTGCGCGATACATTGGCGGAAGACAGTGCTGGTCAGACCCGTCTGGACCGGATCATGCATCTGACTGCGGATTCGATGCAGACGGAAGTTTGCTCAATATACCTGTTCCGTGACGCTGAGACGCTGGAACTTTGTGCGACAGAAGGTTTGAACCCTGAATCTGTTCACCAGACTCGGCTTAAACTTGGAGAAGGTCTGGTTGGGCGCGTCGCGAAATTCACAAAATTGATCAACACGGCGAACGCCCCTCAGGAAAAGGGCTTTCGCTTTATGCCCGAAACTGGCGAAGAAATTTATTCTTCTTTTCTGGGTGTACCCGTCCAGCGGCTGGGCGAACGCCTTGGCGTATTGGTCGTACAATCCAAAGAAGCCCGACAGTTTTCTGAAGACGAAGTCTACGCGCTGGAAGTGGTCGCAATGGTTCTGGCTGAAATGACCGAACTTGGTGCTTTCATTGGCGAAGGCGCAGCATTGTCTGCGCGGCATCAGCAACCCGTCATGCTCAAAGGTGGGGTTGGACAGGAAGGAACGGCCGAAGGTCATGTATTTCTGCACGAACCCCGCGTCGTCGTAACAAACCCTATCGCTGACGATCCACATGCCGAATTGCAACGCCTGCAGGAAGCAATTGATCAGTTGCGCGTTTCCGTGGATCAAATGCTGACGAGTGCAGGGACAGGCGACAAAGAGCAGATGCAGGTGCTTGAAGCCTACAGGATGTTTGCCAATTCCAAAGGCTGGATGCGCCGTATGGAGGAGGATATCGCGCGCGGCCTATCTGCAGAGGCTGCGGTTGAAAAAGAACAATCAACGGCCCGCGCGCGCCTATCTCAGGTTCCTGACGCTTACCTGCGTGACCGGTTGCATGACCTTGACGATCTGTCGAACCGTCTGTTGCGCATCCTGACCGGGCAAGGCAAGGATACTGGTGCCGAAATGCCGGATAACCCAATTCTGGTTGCGCGCAACATCGGCCCCGGAGAGCTTTTGGAATATGGCCGATCGCTGAAAGGTATCATTCTTGAAGAGGGGTCCGTTGGCTCGCACGCCACGATCGTTGCGCGCGCGCTTGCTATTCCACTAATTATTCACGCAGAACGTATCACCAACGAAGCGCTGAATGGCGACCACGTGATGGTTGATGGCGAACAAGGTATTGTGCATTTGAGGCCTGACGATACCGTCGTCAGCGCGTTTCGTGACAAGATGGCAATGCAAGCTCAGGCACAGGAACGCTATACCTCTATCCGGGACAAACCAGCCGAAACTCTTTGTGGAACAATTATCAGCCTGACAATGAATGCTGGCCTGATGGCGGATTTGCCGTCACTGGACAATTCAGGTGCAGATGGCGTCGGGTTATTCCGTACCGAACTCCAATTTCTTGTCCGAAACAAGGTGCCGCGCCGTGGGGAACTTGCTGCGCTTTACGGGCGGGTTATGGATGCGGCGCATGGCAAGCGCGTCATTTTCCGCACACTCGACATAGGGTCTGACAAGGTGTTGCCCTATATGAAGCCACAGGATGAACCAAATCCCGCTTTGGGCTGGCGTGCTATCCGGGTCGGGCTTGATAAACCCGGGGTTATGCGGATGCAGCTTCAGGCGCTTCTGCGCGCCGCAAATGGCCGTCCTATGTCGATCATGTTTCCAATGGTTGCGCAGTTTGAAGAGTTTAAAGAAGCTCGGTCCTTTGTGTACAAAGAAGTGGAGAGAGAGCGCCAGCTTGGGCACGTCTTGCCAGAATCTTTGGAAGTGGGAGCGATGCTTGAGACGCCTTCGCTTGCCTTTGCGCCGCGCCAATTCTTCGAAATGGCAGACTTTATTTCCATCGGGGGCAATGATCTTAAACAGTTTTTCTTTGCCGCTGACCGCGAAAATGAACGCGTGCGAAAACGCTATGACACATTGAACGTTAGTTTCCTGACGTTTCTTGAGCAAATCGTTCAACGCTGCAACGAGACAGACACACCTGTCTCATTTTGCGGAGAGGATGCAGGAAGGCCTGTTGAAGCCCTGTGTTTTGCAGCGATGGGCCTTCGCGCACTTTCGATGCGACCGGCCTCAATTGGGCCAGTAAAATCAATTCTGCGTCGTTCAAACCTTGCTGAAGTTAAAGAAGTGATCGAAACCGCACGTGCACGTGGCGATCAATCCGTCCGCCCGGCGATCTTGGATTGGTTGACAAAAGAGAACTGAGGACACCGCGCACAATGCAGATACGATCTGCAAGCTGGTTAACCTCGTGTTCTACTCGGCGTCCGCTTTCTGGACCATCCCTGTCACGCCTTCCCAGCTTCCCTCAACCAACTCTTGCCCTAGAACCCGCTCTGGGTTGGTGGGTGGCGGCATCTCAACACCTTCGAGTTTGCTAAATCCGAAACGGCCGTAATAGGATGCATCCCCCACAAGCATAACGCGCTTCCAGTCATTTTTGCGTGCAATTTTAAGACTTTCCTGAATGAGATATCCCCCAAGACCTTCGCCCTGCCGGGTCGGGTGAACGGCGACAGGCCCCAGCAGCAAGGCGGGACGTTTCCCGATACGAACTGGCCAAAACCGAATTGCCCCTGCCAGAATTCCATCTTCGTCCCGAGCAACAAGAGATAGCTCACGCACAGCTGGAATCCCGTCACGTAAACGATAGGACGAAAGCGCCTCACGCCCCGGTGCAAAGCAAAGGTCATAGATCGCTTCTACTTCCCACCAATCCGTTGCTGTTTCTTCTGTTAGCCGATACACCGCCAGCGCTTTCCTAAAGTCACCAAACTTTTCTCTGGAAACGCCCCTAACACGACGTTACCAGTTGGGCAAACATTGGGAGCAAAGATGTTCTACAGACCTGAAGATGGCCACAACCTTCCCCACAATCCATTTAACGCCATTGTTACCCCAAGACCCATTGGCTGGATATCAACACGGGACAGTTCCGGGGTCGATAACCTTGCGCCTTATTCCTTTTTCAACGCGGTCGCCTATGACCCGCCGCAAGTCATGTTCGCGTCTTCCAGCGCAAAGGCGGATCGTGGAGATACGAAAGACAGTGTTGCAAATATCCGGGATACCGGGGTCTTCTGCGTGAACATCGTTGAATATTCGGCGCGCGATGCAATGAACATAAGCTCAGGGGAACATCCCGCTGGCAAAGACGAGTTTCTGCTTGCTGGAATCGAAAAATCCGAATGCGAGACAATTAAATGCAGCCGCGTCGCAAATGCACCCGCAAATCTGGAATGCAAACTGACCCAGATTGTAAGATTGCCCGGTGCCGCAAATATCGTTGTGTTCGGAGAGGTCACAGGCATTCATATGCGTGACAATTGCATGAAGGATGGCCGGTTTGACATCACCAGCTTTCACCCTCTCGCACGTCTTGGTTATCGTGACTATGCACGCGTTACAGAGCTCTTTAGCCTTAACAGGCCGGACGACTGAGGATTCTTCATGGCAAAGACAATGATCGGTATAATTGGCGGCTCGGGCATCTACGATATAGATGGCCTCAAAGACGCTGAGTGGCAGGCAGTAGAAAGCCCCTGGGGCACCCCTTCAGACGAAATTTTGACGGGTTCTCTTGATGGGGTGGAAATGGCTTTTTTACCGCGGCATGGCCGGGGTCATGTCCACAGCCCGACAACAGTGCCGTACCGCGCCAACATTGATGCGCTGAAGCGTATTGGCGTCACAGACGTGATTTCTGTTTCTGCCTGCGGATCTTTCCGCGAAGAAATGGCGCCTGGTGATTTTGTGATCGTTGACCAGTTTATCGACCGCACCTTTGCGCGCGAAAAAAGCTTTTTTGGAACCGGGTTTGTAGCACACGTAAGTGTTGCGCACCCAACCTGTCCGCGCCTGTCAGACGCCTGTGAGGCTGCTGCAAAAGACGCTGGTATCAATGTACACCGGGGCGGTACTTATCTGGCGATGGAAGGGCCACAGTTTTCAACGCTCGCTGAATCCAAGATGTACCGGGAAAGCTGGGGGTGTGATGTGATTGGGATGACCAATATGCCCGAAGCCAAACTCGCCCGCGAGGCAGAGCTTTGCTACGCCTCAGTTGCAATGGTTACAGACTACGATAGCTGGCACCCGGATCACGGCGAAGTGGACGTAAGCGAGATTATCAAAACACTTATGGGTAACGCGGATAACGGTCGGGAAATGGTTCGTCGTCTACCCGCGCTTTTGGGCATTCAACGGCCTCCCTGCCCGCATGGCTGTGATCGGGCGCTTGAGTTTGCTGTTCTCACACATCCCGACGCACGCGACCCAGCGATGGTTGCCAAGCTGGATGCCGTGGCTGGCCGGATTCTAGGATAAGTCATGCTTGGTTGGCTCGATCAGATGACCCAACCTGACAGACGCTACAAGTTTGGCCGTCACCTGGAAGCGTTGACAGACGAGGTGTTTCACGTTTTTCGCTGGACGCTGATGGTTGGCTTTGCCCGGTTTCTTGCGACAGAGTTTCCTTCGCCCCTGCTAGATTTGCTTTACTGGGCGCTTGCGATGTTGCTGTTCGGATACTTGTCCTCTCGCTTCCTTCTCCGTCCGGAGTTGCGAATTTTCCAAACACGGGACCAGCTTTGGAAGCGGCTTTTGCAAAGCTTTGTGAACTTTTTGCTGTGTATCGTAATATTTGTGCTTGTCCTTTGGACAGTTCAGGAATTAAGCGCAACTATCGCCCAATACCGCACTATTGTTAACTAGGGATCAGGATGAATAACAACAAAACTGTCAAAGACTACATCCGCACGATTGTCGACTTTCCTCATGAAGGGATCATGTTCCGCGATGTCACAACGCTTTTCGCTGACCCGCGCGGGTTTCGCATGGCAATTGACCAGATGTTGCACCCCTACGCGGGAATGCGGATCGACAAAGTTGTTGGTCTTGAAGCGCGCGGGTTTATTTTGGGTGGTGCGATTGCCCACCAGCTCTCAGTAGGTTTCGTCCCTATTCGCAAAAAGGGTAAGCTGCCGGGAACCACAATTTCAGAAGAATATAAGCTGGAGTATGGCGAAGCGATTGTCGAAATTCATGATGACGCGCTATTGCCCGGCGAAACGGTTTTGGTTGTGGATGATCTGCTTGCAACTGGCGGTACAGCGGAAGCCGGTATCAAACTGATCGAGCGTCTTGGCGCAGAGATTGTTGGTTGCGCCTTTATAATTGATTTGCCGAATCTGGGTGGCCGTAAAAAGCTCGAAGCAATGGGAATGGACGTCTATGCGCTTTGTGAATTCTCGGGGCTGTAAACCGTAAATTAACTAAACCCACCTAAAGCTGATCTTGCCTGAAAGAAACAGGCGCTGCTTGTACACACGTAAGACATTGATCGCCCTGTTGGTTTCGCCATCAGGGCGATCATATTTATTGCTAATCGTTCTTCGAAAAAATCACACCGGGATTCATTATTCCATGAGGATCAAGCGATGTTTTAATCATGCGCATCAGTGCAATTTTCGCAGGTGACCCATAGCGCAACAGATCGTCGGTTTTTAGGCGCCCAATCCCGTGCTCTGCACTAAATGAACCCTCGAATTCGTGCACAAGATCATGCACCAATCCTTTGATTTCGTCCCGACGCTCAGAGTACGCTTCTTTCTTCTGCCCCTCTGGAGGAAACACATTGTAGTGCAGGTTTCCGTCACCAAGATGTCCGAAACTGTTGATGCGGAACTTGCCCAAGGCAGAGACAGCCTGCCCCGCCACCTCCAAAAACTCGGGTATCGCGCCAAGCGGCAGTGAAATATCATGGCTGGATATCGCGCCCACCCGCGAATTCGCCTGCGGAATATGTTCACGTACAGACCAGAATTCCTGCCTTTGTGTCTCTGATTGCGCGACAAGCCCGTCGGTGACAAGACCAGCATCCAGACCCTGTTCAAAGATATTTTCAAGAATTCCGGCCGCGCTCATAGCGACTGGCAAACCAAGGTCAACAAGAACCGACCATTCAGGCATCTGATCAAATGGAACACGAACATCCGGCAAATGTTTCGTCAGAAAATCGAGCCCCGTGCGATGGATCAATTCAAATGCGCTGACGCCACCGCCTGAAATATCTTGCGCGATTTCGAGCAGTTTCAGTGCATCGGACGGGTTGGTGACGACAAAAAGCGCAGTTCCCTGCTCTGCAGGCCTTGGAAAAAGTTTCAATGTCGCTGCGGTGATAACGCCTAAGGTACCCTCTGCCCCGATCAGCAAATTCCGAACGTCATAACCAGTGTTATCCTTGCGAAGCCGCGTGAGCCCATTCCAGATTTCACCATCTGGAAGAACCGCTTCAAGCCCTAGGCATAAATCCCGCATATTTCCGTAGCGCAGCACATTTACACCCCCCGCGTTTGTCGCGAGATTACCACCAATACGGCAACTTCCTTCTGACGCCAGTGAAAGAGGGAACAGACGTCCAGCCTCTTCGGCGGCTGCCTGCACATTTTCCAAAATCGCACCTGCTTCGGCGGTAAGCACGTTCTCTTCCGGAAACACCGCGCGGATTTGCGTCATACGCTCGAGCGACAAAATAACGGGTGCCGGACCTTCGGGCAGGACTTGCCCACCGACAAGCCCTGTGCCACCGCCATAAGGTACAACCCCGACCTTCGCAGCCGCGCAGGCCCGGATGATTGTCGAAACCTGTTCCACATCACGTGGCGCAATCAGTAAGCCCCCTTGACCTGAAAACCTTCCTCGGGGTTCTTCCAGATAAGCGGGGGTCAGCGGGCGGAACGATGACTCTGGCAGCTGAGCGCGAAGCAATGTTTCAAAGGCGTCATTTGCGGGGGTCAGCATCCTACACTCCTGCATCTCAAAGCTTACATCCGATGCTGGACCCCTTATCCAGCTCCGGTCTTGCCACGCCGGTCAATACGCAGGTTCGCATAGAGTACATGCGTTCGCCAGCGCCCATTGATCTGTAAATAACTTTGCGCAACGCCTTCATATTTGAAACCGGTCTTTTCCAGAACACCACGCGATGCGATGTTTTCAGGCAAACATGCAGCTTCTACTCGGCTAAGGTCAAGTTCGTGAAAGGCGTAAAACGTAACAGCCTCTATCGCTTCGCGCATGAAACCCTGACGCGCCCATGGGGCGCCAATCCAATACCCAAGGGTTGCCGCCTGCGCAGGGCCCCGTCGAATGGTGTCTAAGGTGACAGCGCCGATCAATCTGTTCTCTGCGCGGTAAATAAGAAACAACGGAACCGCCGAGCCGTTCGCGATTGATCTTTGCGCCCAGTAAACCCGGTTGGTAAACCCCTTACGGCTTAGGTGGTCAGAGGACCAAGTCGGCTCCCACGGCTTTAAAAACTCAGCACTTTCACGACGCAAGGAAGCCCAACTGCGATGGTCGCTATGAACGGGCGGACGCAATGTCATCCGTTCCGTCTCGATACGAACCTTGCGCCGCAATCCAAGCATCAGGCAGCAAGCCTGTTCTGCAGTTCTTCAAGCGTTGGTGCATGATCAACCGGGCCATAAAGGGCAAGGGTCGGTTTGATGCCGGTCGCCAGTGCGCCAGCAAACTCCCGAACCGCGCGCGTCGTAACTGCATCTACCTTTTCAACCGTTTCCGAAACAAGCGGCACCCGGCCCCAGATTGCGACCATCCGCGCAAGGCGCTCTGCACGCGATGACGGGCTTTCCAGCCCCATCAGCAGCCCTGCTTTCATCTGTGCACGGGCGCGGGCGACTTCTGCTTCGGACATATCATCCGCAGAGCGTTTCAGTTCGTCCATGGTCAATCCGGACAGTTCACCGATCTGCTCAGCACTCGTGCCCGCATAGATGGTCATCAGGCCCGAGTCAGCGTAAGCACCAGCCTGTGCGAAGATCGTGTAGCAAAGCCCGCGTTTCTCGCGGATCTCCTGAAACAGACGTGATGACATCCCACCACCGAGCGCAGCTGCGTAAATTTGCGCAGTATAAATATCGTCGTCCCTGTAGCCCGGGCTTTCAAACGCCATCGCCATGTGAACTTGCTCAAGGTCTTTTACGACACGCTTTTCGCCACCCGTGTAAAGGGCGGGTTGCGATTTAGGTGACTGGCTGCCCTGAAGGTGGCCAAACAACACCTCAGCACGCTTAACAAGGTCTGCATGGTCAACTGCCCCTGCTGCCGCCAGAATCATCTGATCGGGCCCGTATTGTTCCCCTACAAACCCGGAAAGATCGTTACGCGAAAAAGCACTGACCCGTTCTGCGGGGCCAAGAATTGTCCGTCCCAGAGGCTGGTCTGGATAGGCCTCTTCCTGCAGCCAGTCAAAAACCACGTCATCGGGCGTATCAAGCGCCTGGCCGATTTCCTGAAGGATCACGCCGCGCTCGACCTCTATTTCGTCATGGTCGTAGACGGGGTTGAGCAAAATATCCGAGATCACATCAAGCGCCAAAGGCACATCTGATTTCAGTATCCGCGCATAATAGGCCGTCATCTCGCGGCTGGTGTAAGCGTTTATATATCCGCCAACATCTTCGATGGCCTCGGCAATCTGTAGTGCGCTCCGGGTTTTGGTGCCTTTAAAGGCCATATGTTCCAGAAAATGCGCAATGCCGTTTTGTTCGGGCCGCTCATCACGGCCACCCGCCATGACCCAGATACCGAGAGAAGCCGATTGAAGTCCCGGCATGTTCTCTGTGACAATGCGGAAACCATTAGACAGTGTATGAAGTTCTACGCTCAAAGGGCCAAACGCTCCCGTATCAAAGTTTCTAACGCACCAAGGTCATTCGCAACTTCGGTCACGCGTTCATCTCGTTCAAATAGATCAGCCATTCGCGGCGGAAGCGAAATATCCTGTCCGCACGCCGCTTTCACCGCGGCTGGGAATTTTGCCGGGTGCGCTGTTGCAAGCGTTATCATTGGCGTCACACCCAAATGGTCAGCAGCGACTTTCACACCAACCGCAGAATGGGGGCAAAGTACTTCGCCAGTGTGCATAAAGGCAGATTTTATCATTGCCGAGGTTTCCTCTTCGGAGACCCGACCAGAAACAAAAAGACCGCGCAGTCGCTCCAATGCACCTTGAGAAACATTGAAGCTGCCGCCAGATTTCAATTCATCCATCAACTGCGCGACTGCCGCGCCTTCGCGATCATATACATCAAACAGTGCGCGCTCAAAATTCGAGCTTACCTGAATATCCATTGAAGGACTGATTGACGGTGTAACACCCATAGTGGTGTAAGCCCCGGTTGTCAGTGTGCGGTGCAGAATGTCGTTCTGATTGGTCGCAATCACCAGCTTGTCGATAGGCAGGCCCATCTTCTTGGCAATGTAGCCTGCAAAGATATCGCCGAAGTTGCCGGTTGGCACAGTGAAGCTGACTTTGCGATGCGGTGCACCCAAAGAAACGGCCGAGCTAAAATAGTAAACCACCTGCGCCAGTACGCGACCCCAGTTGATCGAGTTAACACCAGCCAGGCGCACGCCATCACGAAACTCAAAGTCATTGAACATGTCTTTGAGCCGCGCCTGGCAGTCGTCAAAGTCTCCGTGTACCGCCAACGCATGAACGTTGGCTTCTACCGGAGTTGTCATCTGACGCCGTTGTACTTCGCTGACGCGGCCATGGGGGAACATGACAAACACATCAACCGCCTCAAGACCACGAAACGCTTCTATCGCGGCAGAACCGGTATCGCCCGATGTCGCCCCGACGATCGTGATACGTTCTCCCCGACGCGCCAAAGCCTTTTGAAACATTTGGCCGATAAGCTGCATCGCGAAATCTTTGAACGCCAGTGTCGGGCCGTGAAACAGTTCAAGCAGGAAATGGTTTGGCGCGAGTTGCACCAGCGGTGCACGGGCGTCATGCCTAAAACCTGCATAGGCTTTCTCAATAATCTCGCCAAATTCTGAATCCGAAAAGGTATCACCGATAAACGGGCGCATGATGCGATAGGCGACCTCTTCATAGGACAACCCGGCAAGCGCCGCGATTTCCGACTTGGGCATCGCCGGCACGGATTCAGGCACATATAGCCCGCCGTCACGCGCCAGCCCTGTCAACATCGCTTCTTCAAAACTTAAAGTCGGGGCGCTGCCCCGGGTCGAGATATATCGCATCCTGAATGGTGCCTTTACTTCGTTCGTTGCCTGATACGCCACAGAATGGCGGCTGTCATCCCCAACCACACAAAAGCTAGTGAAAACCATGTGATCGCGTAGCCTAAGTGATCATTTGGTATGCCTGAAATGTCGACAGGCAAGGGCGTCACGGATGGGTCTGATTCCGAGGTTTCCCGTACCACAATAAAAATAGGCTCCGCTTTCAGAGCTTGAGCCATCGCGTCGACATCGCGCGCAAACCAAATGTTTTCTGCTAAGTCAGGCGCAGGGGTGTACCCGTCCACCTCATCAGGCCAATGTAAATTTCCATTTACCTCAACGTCCAATGCCTGACGTGGGGCGTCTTTTTGGTTGACGCCGACAAAACCTCTGTCCAGTAGTATGCGCCGCCCATCCGTCTCAAAGGCCGATACGATGCGATAGCCTGCACCAACTTGTTTCAGGCTGACCAAAACATGCAGTTCGTCTTGCGTAATAGTTCCTGTTGCCTGAACCGGCAGGTACTTGTCACGCTCCGGATCTGGCTCGGAAGGTACGGCAATCGGGGTGTCTTTGATGCGGGTTGTGATCTCGTTCAGAATTCCGTTTTTCCAAGCCAAACGCTGCACCTGCCAGGTTCCAAGCCTCAACAAAATCGCCACGCCAATCACTCCAAAAAGAAAAGGCAGAATCATTGGTCTGGACAAAAGGATACTCCCGAATTGCAAAACGCGGAGCCGATGGCTCCGCGTTTTGCATTATCTGTTTTAGTGCAGGTTATTCAACCTCTGACCTTGCTCAGGCGCCCCAGATGTAAACGGCAGCGAACAGAAACAGCCAGACCACATCAACGAAGTGCCAGTACCAGGCTGCAGCCTCGAACCCGACATGATGATCCGGTGTAAAGTGACCTTTCAATGCGCGCATTAAGCAGACGAACAAGAAGACGGTACCAAGCAAAACGTGGAAGCCGTGAAAGCCGGTCGCCATGTAGAAGGTCGATGGGTAGATACCATCGGTGAACCCAAATGCCGCATGGCTGTACTCGTAGGCCTGAAAGAACGTGAACAGTGCTCCAAGAATAATCGCCAGGATAAGACCATTGATCAGGTCTTTGCGGTTGTTTTCATGTGCTAACGCGTGGTGTGCCCATGTACAGGCCGCACCGGAACACAGCAGGATCAGCGTGTTGATCAATGGCAGGTGAAACGGGTCAAACGTTTCAATCCCGGCAGGTGGCCAAATGCCATCAATAGCTGGCGAACCTTCGGTCATCGGGTACATTGCATGTTTAAAGAAAGTCCAGAACCATGCCGAGAAGAACATAACCTCTGACATGATGAACATGATGAACCCAAGACGCAGGCCGATCCGCACTACAGGTGTGTGGTCACCGGTCTGGCCCTCGGTGACCATTTTGGACCACCATGCGAACATGACATAAAGCACTAGTGCAAGGCCGATAAAGAAGAGATAGGGAATGCCTTCAGCCATCCACATAACTGCGCCAAAGAGCATGACAAACGCGCCGAGTGCCCCAAGCAGTGGCTCAATCGCCGGTGGTAGAATGTGATAGTCGTGGTTTTTTTCGTGTGCCATGCGTGTTCCCTCGTTGGAGGCTTAGTTAACAGGGGCCGAAGCCGCAGTCGAGAGGCTTGCCGTCTCTTCGGGTAATTCGGTTTCGTAGAATGTGTAAGACAGCGTGATGTGCTGCACATATTTTGCTTCGCGGTCGTCTACAATTTCTGGATCAACGTAAAAACTTACGGGCATCATGACCCGTTCGCCGGGCTGTAAAACCTGCAATTCAAAGCAAAAACAGTCAATCTTGGTGAAAAAAGAACCTGCTGCGTAGGGTGCAACATTGTACGACGCCGTACCGGCGATAACACGGTTCGTGGGATTATACGCTTCGTAAAAGGCCAACCCGGTTTCGCCAATTTTCAATTCCATTTCGCGCGCAACTGGTTTGAATTCCCACGCCATATTCCGGTCGACGGAGGCATCAAACCGGATAGAGATTGTTCGATCGAGAATCGTGTCTGATGAGGTCGTCGCAGTATTTGTCGTGCCGCCGTAACCCGTTACTTTACAAAACCAGTTGTAAAGCGGGACCGACGCCCAGGCGAGCGCGCCCATGACAAGGACGACTCCGACCAACAACGAAGCAGTTTTCTGGATGCTTGTCAGTTTACTCATTCGCTTGCCCCAGACGTTGCAGCCCCTAGCCCGGTGTTCTGCTCATAGGCAGAAGGCACATCGATAACCTTGACTTTAACCACTGTCAGGCCAAAAACAATTGCGACAAATCCGGCAAGTGCCAGCCCGACGCCCATATTGCGACTCATCCGGCGTTTGTGCAATTCGTGCTCGCGTCCAATCGCCATCACCAACCCCCTAAACCGAAGGGTTTCAAAGCGCCTTCAACCAAAAGCGCTCCGAAATGCAGGAACAAGTAGAGAAGCGAAAGTTTGAAAAACGCTTTTTCGACGCGGTATTGATCAGCCTCGGCGGCGGTTTCGTCACGACGCCAGATACCATATGCGCCTTTGATGAATAGCAGGTTCAGGACAATAGCCGTCGCCATGTAAATCGGACCACCGATAGATGTAAATCCGGCGCCCAGCGCAACAGGCGCAAGAAGCAGCGTGTAAACGAGGATATGCACACGCGTCACTTTGCGACCATGCGTGACAGTCAACATTGGGACACCTGCCTTCGAATAGTCGCCCTTCATGAACAGCGCCAACGCCCAGAAATGAGGTGGCGTCCACATGAAAGTAATCGCGAACATCAGGACGCTTTCAATTGAAACACCGCCCGTGGCAACGGCCCATCCAATCATCGGAGGGAAAGCCCCGGCAGCGCCGCCGATAACAATGTTCTGCGGCGTCCAGCGCTTCAACCACATGGTATAAATCACCACGTAGAAAAATATTGTGAAAGCCAACAAGGCCCCCGCCACAATGTTTGAGGCAAGCGCCAGCATAACAACAGACATAGCAGAAAGTGTGATCCCTATTGCGAACGCATCACCTTCGGTCACCTTGCCGCTTGGAATAGGACGCAATTGTGTGCGTTTCATCACGCGGTCAATGTCAGCATCCCACCACATGTTCAGCGCACCTGACGCACCCCCGCCGATTGCGATAAATAGGATAGAAGCAAAACCAACCATAGGATGCACGGATACCGGTGCAACCAGCAGACCGACAAAAGCGGTAAAAACAACCAAAGACATCACGCGCGGTTTCAGCAATGCGAAATAATCGCCAAACCCGGCTTCCACCGGGTCAGTACCTGCCTGCATGTTGATGCTTGTATCGCTCATGGCGTTCCTCTTCCTAGAGGCGGGGCGTTGTTATACGCCCCGTCTGATAGGTGTCAGTCGTTCAATGCAACGTTGACGTTCTGTGGCACACCCGCAAATTCGCTTTTTGCGCGCTGCAACCAAGCATCATAGGCAGCCTGGCTTACCACTTTAACTGTGATCGGCATGTAAGAGTGGTCTTTTCCGCATAGTTCAGAACACTGGCCAAAGTAGATACCCTCGCGCTCTGCAGCAAACCAAAGCTCAGCCAAACGGCCCGGAACGCCGTCTTGTTTCACACCAAAGGCAGGCATAGCCCAACTGTGGATCACGTCCGCTCCGGTGACCTGCATCACGATCGTTTTTCCGATCGGCACAACAACCGCGTTGTCAGTTGCAAGAAGCCACTCATCGCGTGAGTATCCGTCGCGTTCCAGACGCGCTTCCATTGCAGCGTTCAGCACGTAAGGCTGCACATCACCGTCTTCGTCACCCAATGTTGCAGGGTGGCCAAGCAGATAACTGTCAAAGCCAAACCCTTCGTCAACATATTCGTAACCCCAGTACCACTGATATCCAGTCACCTTGATGGTGATGTCAGCTTCTGGAATTTCCTGCTGCTTGAACAAAACCGGTAGCGAAAACGCCCCAATGAAAACCAGAATCACAATTGGAATCAGTGTCCAGGCAACTTCCAGAGGGGAATTGTGGGTAAACCGCGCTGGAGTGCCGTTCATACGGGCGTTGTAACGAACGATAATGTACGCCAACAAAGCTGTGACAAAAATAACAATCGCAGTGATGATCACGAGGACCATACCGTCGAGCCATTGTTGATCGCGGGCCAGTTCAGTCGCCGCAGGTTGAAACCCAAGAGCACCGTCAATTGGTGCGCCAACGATTTCCAACCCAGCGATTCCATCTTGGGCAAACGCTGCAAAGCTGGTGAAAACTGCGAGTGTGGCGGCCATAAGGCCAGAAAAATAGCTCAGAAGTCGCATATCTGTATCCTGTTCGCGTCCCGACGGAACAACCCGCCCGGAGGCCCGGCTCAAATATAAGCCGGATTCCCATTGTGTCCGGTGCGCTTGAAACCATATTAAGCGAGATGGAACAAGCAAATCATGCGCGGCAAACAGCCGCTTTTGCGTTTTTGCAACGAATTCAGCCGGAGTGCCCGTATGTCTTATACCCCCTTTCGCCCTTTTGACACCTCTTTGGATCAATCAGTGGCACTGGCTTTACTTCGCCAAGCAACCGGAGGCGCGGACGATGGTGAACTGTTTCTGGAACGCCGCCGATCCGAAGCACTTGTATTTGACGATGGGCGCGTAAAAAACGCAAGCTACGATGCATCAGAAGGGTTTGGTTTACGTGCTGTTTGCGGTGAAACTGCCGGATACGCTCATTCGACCGATATCAGCGAGGCGGCGCTAAAACGCGCTGTCGAAACGGCCCGGCTCGCGGTTGGTGCAGGCGGCGGAACGCTCGCAGATGCGCCAGCTCACACAAACAAACGGCTTTATACCGATTTAGACCCAATTGAACAGGCAGAATTTTCAGTAAAACTGGACGTACTGCGTGAGATTGATGAGTTCACCCGTGCGCTCGACCCACGCGTTGTACAAGTCTCGGCAACGATTGCGGCGTCTTTGCAGGAAGTAGAGATTTTACGCCCCGAGGGCGCTTTGCTTCGGGACGTACGCCCAATGGCCAGGCTGAACATCTCGGTCATTGTGGAAGAAAACGGGCGACGCGAATCTGGGTCCACCGGCGGCGGCGGGCGTACCGGCCTTTCAGACCTCATGGTTCGCGACAACTGGCAGAGCACCGCTCGTGAAGCGTTGCGTATCGCAGTGGTGAACCTGTCTGCCGTCCCTGCCCCGGCTGGTGTCATGGATGTCGTGCTCGGTGCGGGCTGGCCGGGCATATTGTTGCACGAGGCGGTCGGACACGGCCTTGAAGGGGATTTCAATCGCAAGGGAACATCAGCCTTCGCCGGCCTGATGGGACAGCAAGTTGCCGCCAAGGGCGTGACGGTGCTGGATGATGGAACGATTCCCGACAGGCGTGGATCCATCACCTTTGACGACGAAGGCACCCCCAGCGGCAAAAATACCCTAATTGAAGACGGGGTCTTGGTCGGCTTCATGCAAGACCGTCAGAACGCCCGGCTAATGGGCGTTAAGGCAACGGGCAACGGGCGGCGCGAATCTTACGCGCATGCCCCAATGCCACGCATGACGAATACTTACATGCTGGGTGGCGATGCGAATCCCACCGACATCTTGGCTGATCTGAAAGACGGCATTTATGCTGTTGGTTTTGGTGGAGGCCAAGTCGACATTACGAATGGTAAGTTCGTGTTTTCCTGCACAGAAGCCTACCGCGTTCAGAACGGAAAAGTCGGCGCGCCCGTGAAAGGTGCAACACTGATAGGCGACGGTGCCACAGCGATGAAACAAATTCGCGCCATCGGCAACGACATGGCACTTGATCCCGGCATAGGAAACTGTGGGAAAGCGGGACAATGGGTGCCAGTCGGGGTTGGCCAACCAACCTTGATGATAGGTGGTCTAACTGTTGGTGGTTCTGCGGCCTGATCAGCCACCCGCATCGCTGTAACAGAGTCTCGCGGAATTGGTGGCCAAACTGATCATTCCTGATGTTTACGCGGTGTTAACCGAGCGTGCGCATAGTGAGTCCACTAGCAGACGGAGTCACGATGGCAGAGGATCTTTTTTCTTCTAACCACACCCCACATCCCCCTCAGACGGACGAAGATTTGCTATCGTGGCTTCGCCTTATCCGTTCGCGTCGGGTAGGGGTAACCACTTTCTTCAGGCTGCTGCGGGAGCATAAAACAGCTGATGCTGCGCTTGTCGCATTGCCCGAAGTTGCCCGCAACGCAGGTGTTAAAGACTACGAGGTTTGCCCGAAAAACGTGGCGATAACAGAGATGTCACTGGCAAAAAAACTGGGCGTCCGGATGATCTGTTACGGCACGCCGGATTATCCGGCCACGCTTATGGATATTACGGATGCGCCACCAATTGTTTGGGTGCGGGGCGACACGACGCTGTTAAGTAACCCTATGATCGCCCTTGTTGGTGCAAGAAATGCCTCTAGCCTCGGGACGCGCATGGCCCGAAAACTGGCCGCAGAACTAGGTGAAGCCGGGTTTGTTGTGGTTTCAGGCCTCGCCCGGGGTATTGACACCGCCTCTCATCTCGCGGCCCTGCCAAGCGGAACCGTTGCTGTGTTCGGCGGTGGCGTCGATGTAATTTACCCACAGGAAAACGCAGCATTAGCCGACGAGATTTGCAAAACAGGACTTTGCCTGTCCGAACAACCGATGGGCATGCAGCCACAGGCACGGCATTTTCCGGCGCGCAACCGCATTATTTCTGGTTTGTCCAGCGCGGTCGTTGTGGTTGAGGCAGCCCTCAAGTCTGGCAGCCTGATTACGGCGCGTAACGCATTGGACCAAGGTCGTGAAGTTCTCGCAGTACCCGGACATCCGATTGACGCACGCGCACCTGGTTGTAACGCGCTCATTCGCGAAGGCGCAACACTCGTCCGCTCAGCGGAAGATATGATAGAAGCGATTTCCCGGTCGCACACTGCAAACAACCAACCGCCGGAACCTCAGCCAGTGGCAAAAAAGAAACTGCCAAAGCGCAGTCTCAGGGAAATTTCGAAGCTACACACAGAAATTTTATCGCGGCTCGGCCCCAGCCCGATTGCCGAAGATCAGCTCATCCGAGACCTCGCTTTACCTGCAAAAGCTATCAATCCAGAGATAACAACACTGGAGATGGAAGGCCGCATCGAACGTCGTGCCGGAGGATTATTATCCATCGTTCGATAATCAGCTCGCTAGATACCATTGACATTCAACAGCAACACACCACATCTTGCGCCGCCATAAGCTCGCCCTCGAGTCGCGTTGATTTCTGAGTGGATTGTTGAGAGGAATTTTATGCCCGTCGTTGTTGTTGAATCCCCGGCGAAAGCCAAAACTATCAATAAATATCTGGGCGATGATTACACCGTTCTGGCATCTTACGGTCACGTGCGTGACCTGCCGCCAAAGGATGGGTCCGTCGACACCGACAACGGATTTGAAATGATCTGGGAGATCGGCGCAGATTCCCGCAAACACGTGAAAGCCATTGCTGATGCGCTGAAAGATGACAACGACCTGATCCTCGCAACCGACCCTGATCGCGAAGGTGAGGCGATCAGTTGGCATTTGCAGGAAGCGCTGACAAAACGCAAAGCAATCAAGAAAACCACGCCTGTGAAACGAGTGGTTTTCAACGCCATTACAAAATCAGCCGTAACAGAGGCTATGGCGCACCCACGTGAGATCGACGCCCCCTTGGTCGAGGCCTATCTTGCACGGCGCGCGCTTGACTATCTTGTTGGTTTCAACCTGTCGCCGGTGTTGTGGCGCAAATTGCCCGGCTCCAAGTCAGCCGGACGTGTTCAATCTGTCTGCCTGCGCTTGATCGTTGAGCGTGAGATGGAAATCGAGGTCTTTAACGCCCGCGAATACTGGTCTGTAAAAGCACAGCTTTCCACGCCGCGCGGTCAGGATTACGAAGTCCGGCTTACCGTTCTGGGTGGCCAGAAACTCGACAAGTATGACATCGCAACCTCCGAAGCCGCCGAGCTTGCCGTACATGCCGTCCAGTCACGCGATTTGACGGTTAAATCGGTTGAGGCAAAGCCCGCCAGCCGCAACCCGTCACCTCCCTTCATGACCTCGACCCTGCAACAGGAAGCAAGCCGCAAATTTGGCTTTGGCGCGCGTCAAACCATGTCTACCGCGCAACGCCTGTATGAAGCCGGGTACATTACTTATATGCGGACCGATGGAATCGATATGGCCCCGGAAGCTGTGTCTGCCGCCCGTGATGAAGTCAAAACCCGCTATGGCGACAGCTACGTTCCTGCGAATCCGCGCATCTACAAGAACAAGGCCAAAAACGCGCAGGAAGCGCATGAATGTATCCGCCCGACAGATATGTCTGTTGATGCTGCAAAGCTCGCCCGTCTCGAAGCGGATCAACGCAAGCTTTATGATCTGATCTGGAAGCGCACACTTGCGAGCCAGATGGAATCAGCCCGGATGGAACGCACCACGGTGGATGTCGCCAGTGCGGACGGCCAGGTTGAATTGCGGGCAACTGGTCAGGTCGTGATGTTCGATGGCTTTATGAAAGTCTATGAAGAAGGTCGTGATGACACTGTCGTAGATGATGACGACAAACGCCTGCCCCAAATCATGCAGGGCGAAGCCGCTGACAAAAAATCTGTCACACCTGAACAACACTTCACCCAGCCCCCACCCCGATACACCGAAGCAACACTGGTGAAACGGATGGAAGAGCTTGGTATCGGGCGGCCGTCAACCTACGCGTCGGTCGTGACGACGATTCAGGACCGTGAATATGTTCGAAAAGAAAAAAACCGCCTGATTCCAGAAGACAAAGGCCGGTTGGTCACTGTCTTTCTTACAAACTACTTCAGAAAATACGTTGGATACGATTTCACCGCAGACCTAGAAGAACAGCTAGACGATGTTTCTGCGGGGAATGCTGACTATAAAGAAGTGCTCGCACGGTTTTGGCGCGATTTTTCAGCTGCGATTGCAGAAACATCCGAACTTCGCATCACGGATGTTCTGGAAAAAATCAATGAGGTGTTGGAGCCGCACCTGTTCCCCCCTACCGAAGGCGGCGGTGACCCACGTCTTTGTCCAAACTGCGGGATTGGCCGCTTATCGATGCGGACGGCACGTTCCGGTGGAGCATTTATCGGCTGCTCAAATTATCCAGAGTGCCGTTTTACCCGCCCCTTCGGCCCCCCCGGCATTGAAGGCAGCGAAGTTGGACCAGATGGCAAATACCTGGGCGACGATGCAGGCGATAAGATCACATTGCGAAAAGGGCGATTTGGCCCCTATGTTCAGCGCGGCGACGCGACAGATGAGGTGCCAAAACCTCCACGTTCATCGCTGCCAAAAGGCTGGGCACAGGAAGACATCGATCTTGAGAAAGCATTGCAGTTGCTAAGCCTGCCGCGCGAACTTGGTCCGCACCCGGATGACAGCGAAATGGTTGAGGCCGGGCTTGGCCGCTATGGCCCCTTTGTCAAACACGGCAAGGTTTATGCGAACTTGCCAAACATCGACGAGGTTTTCGAAATAGGTATGAACCGGGCTGTCGAGGTATTGGCGCAGAAAGTTGCAAAAGGCGGCGCACGCACTGCGGCGAAACCCCTTGTTGAACTTGGAGAACACCCCGAAGGCGGACCAGTTAATGTCATGGAGGGCCGCTATGGCCCTTATGTGAAATGGCAGAAAGTCAACGCAACATTGCCCAAAGATGTGGAACCCACATCTGTAACAATGGAGCTTGCACTGCAACTGATCACCGAAAAAGCGGGTAAAAAGCCAACACGTAAAAAGGCTGCCCCGAAGAAAAAACCAGCGGCAAAGAAGGCGCCCGCTAAAAAGGCTGCTGCAAAATAAACCCGGACGGATGACAGCTACTATTGTGAGCGCAGCAAACTGGCGCTGCGGTGCGGCAATTCATTGACTCTCGCTCACGCTGTCGCCACAAATCCATCCAACGCAGAATTTGCAAAGGAGACAGAGATGAAAAAAGTCTACGGCTCGGCGGCCGAGGCACTTGAAGGTATCCTTCACGACGGCATGTTTATTGCGGCGGGCGGTTTTGGCCTCTGCGGCATTCCGGAACTTTTGCTTGAAGCGATCAAGGAAGCCGGCACCAAGGATCTGACCTTTGCTTCTAACAACGCAGGTGTTGACGATTTTGGGATTGGCATTTTGCTGCAGACCAAACAGGTCAAGAAAATGATCTCCTCCTACGTTGGTGAAAATGCAGAGTTCATGCGCCAGTTTCTCTCAGGCGAACTTGAATTGGAGTTCAACCCACAAGGCACACTCGCTGAACGGATGCGTGCCGGTGGCGCCGGTATCCCGGGATTCTACACAAAAACGGGCGTTGGAACTGTTATTGCTGACGGCAAAGAGCACAAGGATTTCAACGGTGAAACCTACATTTTAGAACGCGGCATCTTTGCTGATCTTTCGATTGTGAAGGCCTGGAAGGCGGATGCGACGGGCAACCTTGTGTTCCGCAAGACAGCACGCAACTTCAACCCACCCGCCGCGACCTGTGGCAAAATCTGCGTGGCTGAGGTTGAAGAGATTGTGCCAACCGGCTCACTCGACCCGGACAGCATTCACCTGCCCGGAATTTACGTGCACCGCCTGATTCAGGGTGAGCACGAAAAACGCATTGAACAACGCACCATCAGCGCAGCCTAAGGGGAGGACAGACCATGTGGGATCGAAATCAAATGGCCGCCCGTGCGGCGCAAGAGCTTCAGGATGGTTGGTATGTGAACCTTGGCATCGGTATTCCGACGCTGGTTTCAAACTATATTCCAAAAGGTGTAACAGTAACGCTGCAATCAGAAAACGGAATGTTGGGCATGGGCCCGTTTCCGACCGAAGAAAACATTGACGCTGATTTGATCAATGCCGGAAAACAAACTATTACCGAACTTCCGCAAACCTCGTATTTTGACTCGGCGCAAAGCTTTGGCATGATCCGCGGTGGGAAAATCGCGATGGCCATTCTGGGTGCGATGGAGGTTGCCGAAAACGGCGATCTTGCGAACTGGATGATTCCAGGCAAGCTGGTCAAGGGAATGGGCGGCGCAATGGATCTGGTGGCTGGTGTCGGTCGTGTTGTCGTTGTGATGGATCACACCTCAAAACACGGCGAGTCCAAGCTGCTTAAGGAATGCACGCTTCCGCTGACCGGCCAAGGCGTTGTTGACCGGATCATAACTAACCTGGGTGTTTTTGATGTTGTCGAAGGCGGACTGAAGTTGGTTGAGCTTGCAGACGGCGTCAGCGAGGAAGAAGCGCGCGCAGCAACAGAAGCGACGCTCGTGAACTGATTTAGTGATATCATCGCGAATACTTGAACCGGGGGCCAATCGCTCCCGGTTTTTTATTCAGTGCATCAATAATGCCTGAACCTTCATTCTATCTGCACTTTAAACGGCTGCACCTGTTGTTTTTTAAGTCTCTGGTCCATATTCTCGCCCCAATCAGCTACATAATCTCGCCCTATTGTGTCGCTAGTTCGCAGGCAATGACATTGAGCAACGCAAATACAGGCCCTTCCCTACCGCGTGCCGCACGGCGATGGCGCGATACTCTGCTGTTTGGCGGATTACTTGCGTTGGTTCTGATCGGCCTTGTCGCGCTTGCTGCGACAACTGAATGGGAAGAGATCAAAGCGCAGGTTTTGCGCCTGTCTTTCTTACTGTTTCTGGCGCTGTTCGGATTATCGGTTATCAACTATCTGTTGCGTGGTTTGAATTGGGCTTCTCATTTTTCCACTGGCGGAACGCCATTCATTAAAGGTTAAGTATGCTCTGGAAAACAACTGAATACGCTGGCTGGGGCCGGGTCCACACTGCAACAGGCCAGGTTGCACGACCGGAGCGCGTCTCCAATCTAGTTGCTGCGTTAAAGGAGACGCCCGCACCTGCAATAGGCATGTGCCGGTCTTATGGCGACGCTTCTTTGAATGATGGTGGGGCCGCAATAGATATGACCCGGTTGGACCGTATCATCGGCTTTGATCTTGATTCAGGCATTCTAGAGGTCGAAGGGGGATGCCAGATTGGTGAACTTGCACGCCTCTTTGCACCACGTGGCTGGCTGCCTGCCGTTATGCCAGGCACTGGATTTGCCACCGTTGGTGGTTGTATCGCAAATGACGTGCACGGGAAAAACCATCATGGCAACGGTTCATTCGGGCAACATGTGATCAGTATTGTTCTGATGACACCTTCTGGCAAGAAAGTCATTGGGCCGAAGAAATCTGCAAAGCTGTTTCAGGCCACAGTCGGTGGTCTTGGACAAACCGGCATTATTGTATCGGCCAAATTACAGATGCTGCCCTGCAAGGGCGATGTCATGATGGTGACAGAGCGTCGTGCGGAATCTTACGAGGACTTCCTGACGCTTCTCGACAATTCAACAGCAACATATTCAGTCGGCTGGATTGATGCAACGGCCAAAGGGAATGACCTTGGGCGTGGTATACTTGAAGAGGCTGAAACAGGCTCTGGCCTGATGGCCGCACAAAAGAAGCCAAAGTCCGTTCCATTCAATGCACCTGCTTTCGCGCTTTCAAAACCAATCGTAAAGGCATTTAACGCAGCCTACTATCGGCATGTTCCTGAAAGCGGGCGCACTTCGGTCAAGCCGATAAACGACTTCTTTTTTCCGCTGGATGCAATTCATGACTGGAACAAGCTTTACGGGAAACGCGGCTTTCATCAGTTCCAATGTGTCGTTCCGATTGAGAAGGCACCTGCCCTGCGAGAGATGC
>Ga0316189_10000225_pt1 | contig 55389 bp, 44 predicted proteins | sample LowCovwburrow_MG_FD_204930 | JGI IMG/M metagenome (GOLD analysis project Ga0316189, IMG submission 204930) | Coastal sediment microbial communities from Maine, United States - Lowes Cove worm burrow | ecosystem: Environmental > Aquatic > Marine > Coastal > Sediment | place: USA: Maine... | reverse complement strand
GCTATTGCTTTTTCTTTGTATTGAACTGTGTATTTTCTTCTACTCATTTTGCTAAGTTAATTACTAGTAACAGTATCTTAACTTACTCTCCGATTTAGTGTGGTAGGTCCAACAAAAACTATCATTAAAATTGGGTTGATGTTCGATTAATAAATAAGAATGTTACTAACAATATTTATATCAAATAATTAAGAATCAACAAATTAGCGTGGAAGTAACCGGTTTGATAATAAAAACATGTCTTGATGGCAATTAAATTCTATTTTTTGATGATAGTTTTATAGATGAGATAGAGTCCTCTTTGAAATCTACATTTAATTAATAACCTTTCCAAATCAAAAGTATATGGTTAAGTTACTATATTCGTTGAAATATAAATACAGCTGTGTTACATTAATTCACTTTACTCAGATATTGTGCTTCATGCTGAAAACAACAAACAAGATAAAATTTAATAAAGGGAATAAAAATGAAAAATTCACTTTTTATAACAGGATTACTTACAACTCTACTACTGGCATCTTGTAGTCATCCAAATGCTGAGGAAATACTAAAAAAATCTTTTAAGAAGTGTCAGTCAGTTGAAAATGGTTATTATGAAATGACTCGTTCAATGAAATATATGTCAGATAATGACACTGTTTCGAGTTCCTTCACTTGCTATTTTCAAAAACTTCCTAACGACACCATTTATTCATCTGCCTTTCACTCTCAAAGCTATTTTGAGGGAGAGTATAGAAAGGCAATATTGTATACAGGAGATAATTTAGTAAATTATTCTGTAAAAGACAGTTCAGGAAGTATTCTGTCAAAATCTCTCTGGGCAAAAGATATTAAATCATATATCAATAATTACACTTTCTATTCGCCTTTTACAACCAAAGAAAGTTATCCTTTGGCTAAAGACAGTGCTTTTGTTGATACCAATTATGTTTTTGAACTTCTTGGTGAAGAAATTATAAATAGCATTCCTTGTTACCATATTAAACTTAACATAATCATACAAAATGATAGTTCTAGAAAGATGAAAGTATTACGGGCTCAAAATGACTTCTGGATTAGCAAACACGACTATATTCCTTTACAATACTCCTCTACTTATGATCTGGTAATGGATAATGATACAATGTGTCAATTTGAAAAAAATGTTTTAACAAAACATGAATTGAATAATCTTAAAGATCAAACACAATTACAATTGTCAACTATCCCCCCATACATTAATCTCAGAGATTATACACCTTATAAAAGCTTTGAATTGTTACCAAGAGATACCATTGCTCCTAACTGGTTATTATTTTCAGTAAATGATGAGACCGTTAGATTATCAGACTTTAAAGGGCAAATAGTATTGATTGACTTTTTCTATAAATCCTGTTATCCTTGTATGTTAGCATTGCCTGCATTACAAGACTTGCATGAAAGATATAAAGATAAAGGGCTTCAAGTGATTGGTATTGACCCGTTTGACACAATAGAAAAAGATGATATTGATAACTTTTTGTCAAAACATGGCGTAACCTACACAGTTTTATTAGGCGGGAAAGATGTGGCAGAAGAATATCATGTATCTGCCTATCCAACAGTTTATTTGATTGACAAAGAAGGGAAAATCACGTTTATTCAAGTGGGTTATGGTGAAGGAACAGAAGAAAAACTTGAAGAAATAATTAAACAGAATTTATAGAAATATAAAACACGAAAGTACAATAAAGAGTTTGGTGTGGATATTTTTAGGAGGATTCTAATTGGTTATTATTTTTTTGAAAACGAAGGGCTGATATGAGAGAATAGTAGATAAGTACTATTATAGTGTTAAATCAAAGATCCACGGTCTTCCTCGTTTTAAATCAATTTGATCGTAAGGAGTTATAATTTATAGATTTAGAAGTTGATGAAGTATAATATAACAGAACCAAGTTGATTGGCTTTGAGAAAATGATTTCGTCAATAAAAAAGGCCCTCCAAATGCATTGGGATGACCTTTAAGTGTTAGTTCTAGTTGTTAGAGCTGGAGAATAAGAATTCATCTATATCTGTAATAAAAAAGGAGACCACAGCCTCCTTTTAAAATTTTCAACTTAATTAAGTTTTATGGTAATTCAGCTATATAATTTACAAGATCTGAATAAGCAGGGTAAGGATCAGTACCACCTCCACCAGTCAAGGTAGATACTGTATGGTTACATTTACAATCATTGCAACCTTGATTACAATCACAACTATACTTGTCTTCAAAGAAACTTACAACAGTTGTAATTAGTTTACATTCATTACATGGAGCGCCAGCACAAGTATGTTTATCAACTGTCGTACCACTAGCAATTGACACTATATCATCATCTAATACTAAGTCGTATGCGTATCCAGCGTCACCGTTGTTAATTGTGAAAGCCATTTGATATTCACCACCAGCCTCTAAAAAATGAACAGATGTTGCTTTCAAAGCTTGAACTGTAATATCATCATTAAAGGCTGCTAAAAGTTGTGCTTCTGTATAATTTAAGGTTCCATCAATATTGGCAATTTCTACACTCGTAGGTGAAGTTCTTGTATCGATTGAATTAGTTTTTAATTCAGAAGAATCTTCTTCATTTTTTAAATCCTCATTTTTGTCACAAGCAATAATAGATACTGCAGCAATACTAATAATCGTTAAAATTGTTAATGTCTTTTTCATATTATATATATTAAATTTCACCTACTCTATTTAAAGATTTTCGGCTTACTCCATAGTCAGTTAAATAATATTTCATTGAATTTTACTTAATTGGCTCCTGTGTAGTGTAATATAGCAAATAATAAGTGACTTTTAAAATATATTTAATATTTGTACCATTTTAGTAAAAACCACTAATGACTTTTATACACTCTATGTATTTTATTGTTTATGATGTATTTATAATGCGACATCCGTAACGGTATGGTGTGATGATTGTAAGACCCGTAATTAGGAATTTATTGCTACTTGTTAACTCATTTCTATTTACGAAAAAATCCATTCAATTTCCTCCAAATTCTCCCTTGAAAAGTTTGAACTAACGCCTCTAGGGATCACCTTCAACCTTTGATTTTGGAGTAACGAATTGTGGTAACGAAATGTCAACTTTTGTTACTCCTTTGTTACTTTTTGCAATTCTAAACACGCTACAATATTGATATACAGATCAGTACTTCGGGCTTGTAACCTGAAGGTCATGTGTTCTCGTACTGACCTAAATATCAACTAAAGTTATACCTTACAAATATTTCGAAAGCCATAAGTTCGAAATTGAAATAAACTTCTTCAAAATGATCAGTTGTGGAAAGTTGAGGCACCCAAAACACAATTTTTTTAGTTAAAAATTAGCGAACATTTTTTTAAAGTCGGATATAAAATAACCTCAATTAAGTAGATTTCATGTGATTTTTAGAGTTCTTTCTTTGTACTCCATTAAAATTAAGAGAATTTACTTTTTATGGCAAAAACTAAAACAAAAGCGAATGAATTTTGAGCGAAAAAGAGTACCCAAAGAAACCATAACCATAGAAATTTAGAATATGAAAGCACTAAAAAGTAGTTTGAAAAAGCACAAAAAAGAAAAGAATGAATTTGCCTGGATGGTGGCAGTGGCTCATATTCACCAAGCATATGATAATACTCTAAAAGCACGAAAAGAAAAATTGTTTCAGCTTGAGGATAATAAAAAATTTAAGACTTCTGAGGGTGAAGTATTAAAACAAATAGGAGGTAATTTATTGGAAAAACAAGGTGAAATTGTTCCAAAATTGAAAAAAATGACTCAAAAACAGCGAAAAATGGCTGATTTGTATTTTGAAAATGACGCCCTAAAAGGAGAGAGACAAAAGTTACTAAATCAACTTAATGCAAATAAGTATGACCTAAAGGAAAAGTTGGCTGCAGAGGTTAATAAGCTGAGGTAAGAATTAAATTGAAGGTATATTGATTTTGCTTTCAAACTTACCTTTATATTTGTCTTACAACAAAAAGTTATGTTCCAAAACCTTCAAATTGATCAAGAATTACCAGATATTCAAGCAGTCAATTTTCAACCAATTGAAAAAGATTACAGAAAGCTCCTATTGATTATTTGGTCAGTTTTTGCCGCTATAGCAATGATTGGCTTAATTATTCTTATTATTTCAAAACTAGAAGCTTTACCGGGTTTAGCAATAGTTATCAGCTTTGTTGTTTGGTCAGTATTATTTTTTGGTCTTTTATTATATATTCTATTGAGCTTCCCGCGACGGCAATATGCTGTTAGAGAAAAAGACATTTCTTATAGCAGTGGTTTGGTTTTCCATTCTACCACCACAGTCCCATTCTCTAGAATTCAACATATCGAAATTGGAGAAGGGGCATTGGAGCGTCTTTTTAAAATGGCAACCATTAATATTTATACTGCAGGAGATAATGGTAGAGACCTTAAAATTAAAGGTCTAACCAAAATTAATGCAGAAAAAATAAAGGAATTTATCACGCAATCTATTCAAGATGCCTCAGTTTGATTTTTCTGAATTTTCAAGGCAATCACCCAAAGGGATCATTGTCAATTATTTTGTTATTCTATTTAGAGTTTTAAAGGCGTCATGGGCATTATTGCTATTACTTTTAACACGAGATGAAATTAATTGGAATTTGATCTCAATGGGAGTAGGTGCGATCCTTGTATTTGTCTTAATTATTGCCGCTTTGCAATTTTGGTTTTTTACATTTAAAATAGAAGGCGATCAGTTTTTGGTTAAAAAAGGGGTGATCAAAAAATCTAATTTATCCATTGCTTTTGAACGGATTCAGAATATTAATTTCAAGCAAAATATAGTTCAACAAGTTATTAATGTAACCCAAGTTGAAATTGAAACAGCTGGCGCAAAAACAGCAGAAGTTTCTATTAAAGCACTAAGTCGAGAACAGGCAGAAGCTATGAAAGCGTTCATTATGTCTCATCAAGTTGAGTCAAATCATGAGGCTATTGAAACCATTGATCAAACAGATTCTAAGCCAATTGTCCTTTTAAAAATTGCGTTGAGTGATTTATTCAAGGTTAGTTTAACAGAAAATCATCTAAGAAGTTTAGCCATTCTCTTGTCTTTATTCTTTTCCTTAGGTTATCAGTTTGAGGAGATTGCAGAACGGATGGAATTGGATACTAAACTGGATACCTTTTTACAAGAAAATACAACAGCTGTTTTAGGCAGTATCTATTTGATCAGCATGATAGTCATCTTCTTATTGATTGTGGCCGTTTTAGTCTCCACCGTTAGAACTTTCCTAACCCATTTTGATCTCAAAGTTCTCATTCGAAATAAAGCCTTAGAAATTAGTCAAGGGTTATTGACAAAAAGGAATTTTATCTTAAAAAAAGAAAAAGTACAATACATTGTCATTTCGACTAATCCCTTAAAGCGTCTTTTAGGTATTTATAATATTTTATTTCGCCAGGCATCTTCAGGAGGAAGTGACAAAACCAAAAAACAGAAACAGATTAGAATTGTTGGTTCAAAAGCAAGTCAAAATGAGCAATTGAAGACGGTATTATTTGATAATAAGGAAGCGGAGAGTTTAGAAAGTCATTGGCCAGATAAATTTTATATTGTCATTATGGCTTTGAGAACAAGTTTGTTTTGGGCATGTTTTAATATCTTCCTTTATTTTAATGTTGAAATTTTTTATGTTGTTTTAATTAATGCCATTGGTGTGCCGTTAGCAGTAGGTTTAATTTGGCTCAAATACAAGAAAAGTTATTTTAAAGTCGATCGCGAAATGTTAATTAAAAGTGCTGGGCAAATTGAAACCCACATAATTTATTTTGAATTTCATAAACTGCAAGGTCTAAAAGTCCGACAGTCTATTTTTCAAAAAAGGAGAGGGGTTGTTAATTTAGTTTTGCAAACTTCTTCAGGCAAAATTCAATTGCCATATATCAAGGAAGATCAAGCCAATCATCTTTACAATTATATTATCTACAAGGTTGAGACTTCTAGAAAAAAATGGATTTAGTAAGTTGATTTACTTTTTGGGTGTCATGTTTAAATGAAAACAGTAATTGTTTATCTTTAGTACATTTTTAATCGTAAAAAAAAATACAATGACAGAAATAGAATTATTGACTAAACAAACAAAAGACGCTTATCACTGGACAAACAAATTATTAAATGACATTTCAGACGATAAATGGGATATCATTCCTGAAATCATTGAAACAAATCTCACTTGGCAAACCGGACATTTAATCATGAGTTTTTATTATCATACCGTGATGGTAACAGTTGGTCACCAGCGGGATATTTTTGAAAATATGCCATTAAAAACCTATGGAGAGTTATTTTCTTTTGGTAAACCTGAAGGGACTATTGGTCAGACCAATCCATCTGATCTGAAAACACATTTAGAAATCATGCAAGATAAATCAATTGACGTGATAAAATCTCTGTCAAATTCAGATTTAAAAAGTGATTTAGAACCAACCAAAATGAAGCATCCTGTTGCTAATAATAAGTTTGAAGCCCTGGATTGGAATATCAAGCATACCATGTGGCATTGTGGTCAAATCTCAACTTTAAAGCGGGTGTTAGGAGTAGGATATCAATTTATTCCAAAGCCATCATAAAACTATGGAACCATTTAAAAATATTTACAACGAACAATTTTTTGATGCTTTTACAGATGTTGTTAAAACTGTAATTTCTGGATTTAACAAAACCAAATTCACTTACGAAATCTATGATAAAGATTGGGAGGATAGAGAATTAAAGGCTAGAATGCGACACATTACAAATGTGTTACGAAAACACTTATCGCCAGACTATTCGAATAGTGTTCAAGAGATCTTAAAGATAATTGTTGCTTTAAAACAAAGTAGTATCAGTGAGAAAAGCTTGGAGTTCATGTTTTTTCCTGATTTTATAGAGGTTTATGGGTTAGACGATTATAATACTTCAGTGGCTGCGTTAAAGACTATTACACCATTTACAAGTTGCGAATTTGCCGTCCGTCCTTTTATTATTAAATACCAAAATATAATGGTTAGGGAATTAATAGAATGGTCAAAAGATGATAATTACCACGTGCGTCGTTTGGCATCTGAAGGGTCTCGGTCAAGATTGCCTTGGGCAATGGCTATTCCTGCTTTTAAAAATGATCCTAGTCCTGTTTTACCAATATTAGAGCAATTAAAAAATGATGAATCTGAATATGTTCGACGAAGTGTTGCAAACAACCTAAATGATATTTCGAAAGATCATCCAGATTTGGTGGTCAGTATTGCAAAAAAATGGATTGGAAAAACGCCAGAAACAGACAAGCTGGTCAAACATGCTTCAAGAACTCTATTAAAACAAGGTCATCCTGAATTAATGGTCTTATTTGGTTTTGGCCAAGTTGATAAACTCAAAATCCAAAATTTTAAAATTGTGACACCTGTGGTCAAAATAGGGAGTGATTTTTGGTTTAAATTTGATTTGAAAAATGAGTCAAAATCAGACTTAAAAATAAGGCTAGAATATGGTTTGTATTATCAAAAGGCAAATAGCACTCTATCTAAAAAAGTATATAAGATTAGCGAAAAGATTTATAGTAAAAAATCATTAACGTCTGTAGAGCGGAAACAGTCTTTTAAACTAATTACAACTAGAAAATTTCATATCGGATTGCATCAAGTTTCTTTGATTATTAATGGCGTGGAATTTGATAAATATGATTTTGATTTAGTCAATTGATGATATTATGAGGTTACTTATTTCATCTTGTTACATTATCAAGTAAATCATTAATTCTAAAATGTATGAATCTTAAAAGTTTAATTCTTGTCAGCAGTTCTTTTGCAATCTTAACCTCTTGTTCTGAACAAAAGACAATTGAAAAGCCAAATGTTTTGGTAGTACAAACCGAACCAAATCTTGAAGTTGAAGATCTGTCAGAACCAGTTCCTGAAGCTGAGATAAATAATGACACATTAAGTTTAGAAGATATTGTAGAATCATTGTCTGTCAGGTCAGAACGATTTACTGTCGATCCTAATAAAGACACTGTAATTACTTGCAAAAAGGGAACAAAAGTGTTTTTGCCAGCAAATGTTTTACAATTTAAGGATGGCAGTCAGCCAAAAGGTGAAGTGAGCGTGAGAATAAAAGAATGTTACGAATTTTCAGATTTTATAGGAGAAGATTTAAGTACCACTTCTGGACATGACATTCTGGAAACCGGAGGAATGCTCAAGATTAGATGCGAAAGTGATGGTAAAACATTAGAAATAAAATCTGGTTCTTCATATGATATTCATTTTCCCAAGGATGAAAATAAACCTGGAATGGAATTATTTTATGGTAAAAGACCTAAGCCAGATGAAATGGATTGGGAACCAGCAGCTAAACGTAATCAAACTGAAAATCTACCCTATGTTAATGGTACAATATCCTTAAGTGCAAACAATGGCGCTCAAGTACAGACGTTTATATACAGTGACGGCTCGAGCAATCGTCAATTAAGAATTAATAATTATACTTCTGCTATCGGGAATAGGCGAGTAGATTGGAAATTTAAGGATACGGCTGCTACTTTTTTTGATTATTTTCGAAATACGTTTAAGCCTACAAAAAAAATGCTAGATGATTTTAGAACTCAAAACTTTAATCCAGATTATGATTTACAATTAACTAGCCAAGGAAAAGTCAGAACAGTTAAAATTGAACAAGCCTCTAAAGCAGAATACGATTCATTATTAACAAGATTTTTGCGCTCCTTACCTCCTTTTGACATGAATACTATGGGTATGTATAGTGAAAATATTACTTATGATATAGGTTTTAGCTCACAATTAGTCATAGATGGTGGTTATCATGAGGATGGGAAAAGTCTTAGAGAAATTGAAGCGAAGTACGCTGATTCTAAAGATGAGACGATTGAAGAAATTGAGAAAGACGATCTAAATTATTATGTGATGTCAGCGTCTCGTTTTGGTTGGATTAATTGCGATCGATTTTATAATACATCAGAACCCAAAATTGACTTTGCTGTTAATCTTCCACAAACTGAAGACACAAAAGTATTACTTGTTTTTAAAAATATTAGCAGTATGATGCCTGGTCAATTTATCAATAATGGTATCGTATTTAAAAATATACCGATTAACGAACCAGTTAAAGTGGTAGGGATTAGTTATAGAAATGGTCAACCTCAACTAGGGATTTTAGAAACTATTACTAAAAGTGATGGTGCAACACTTGACGAATTTGAACCATTTACTTTAAGTGAATTGAAAAAAACGTTAAATACTTTATAATACAATGTCCAAAATAATTAGTGTATTGTGAAAGAAAACTGTAGACTTAATTAAAACAATGAAAAATTATACCGAAACAGAAATTATAAGCTTAATTGCACGGTTTGAAAAACATATTTTACCAAAACCTGAGTGGACACATGAAGCCCATTTGGTAGTCGCTATTTACTACATGAAGAAATACCTATTTAGCCAAGCCATGCCTTTGGTCAGAACCTATATCACCAAACATAATGAATCTGTTGGAACTGTTAATTCTGATACTGAAGGTTATCATGAAACTATTACCAAATTTTGGTTAATTCTGGCAGGATTGTTTTTGAGTGAAAACCACTTTAGTTCAACTGAAAATGCTGTAAATGCTTTTATCAATTCGGACTTTGGAAATAGTAAACTACCATTGTCTTATTACACTGAAAATACTTTATTCTCAGTAAAAGCTAGACACCATTGGATTGAACCTGATTTAAAGGAATTTCCTAGATTAAATTAACCCTTGTCAACAATTATTTAATGTACTTCGTGATTTTTGAACTGGTTGGTTTGGTCATACTTGGAAACATGTCAATTAACTGACCATTTTCATCAATCAGGTATTTTTGAAAATTCCATTTCACTTCACTATCCAATTGACCATTAAATGACTTTTGAGTCAACCACTGATAGAGTGGGTGCTGGTTTTCTCCTTTGACATCAATTTTTTCAGTAATCAAAAACTCAACACCATAGTTTTTCTGACAAAAAGATTGGATCTCCTCTGCCTCACCAGGTTCCTGCTCACCAAATTGATTACAAGGCACTCCAATGATGACTAATTTGTCTTTATACATGTCGTGAAGCTCTTGTAAATCTTTATATTGAGGTGTAAAACCACATTTTGACGCCACATTAACTATCAGTATTTTTTTTGCTTTGAATTCGGTAAGGTCAATGGGTTGATCAATTAAGCTATTAATTTTAATGTCATAAATAGACTGGCTATCTTCTGTTTTATTCATAAAGCTAATTCCTAAGGTAGTGATGGCTAAAATGCCAATGAAGTTAAAAATGGTTCTCATTATACTTTGTTTAATAAATTAATTGTAAAGTTAAACAAAATATTGAATGGTTCAAATTATTTTACTTATTTAACTGTTTTTAGATAGATAATTCCACGATTTGCTAAATAGTTTAATACAAAATCAAAACAGATTTTATGTTTTCCAACTAATTCCGGAGGAAATACACCTTTTTCGTTAAAATTTCTTTCAAGGATTAGATTGGCCACAGCAGTAGCTGTATAACCAGTTGTTCTTGCCATTGAAGAAGTCTGTGTTTGGGTGTTAAATTCGTCATGTAAATTGTAGAAAACAGTTTTGCTGTTACCGTCTTGATCAAGCCCTTTTAAGGTTATTCGCATCACAGTTAGTTCGTGCTCATCAGGAGGTAAGTGCCAAGTATCAATTAAAATTTTACTTGTGAAATCTAATGGTGAAATCATTTGACCATTTATTTCAACTGGTTCTGAACTAAAAAATCCACTTGATTTTAAGACTTGAATATATTCAGCATGTCCAGGATATCTTAACGTTTTTTCTTTCATATTTTTAATATGAGGCATAGTAAAAATCAAAGATCGAAGACCATCAGAATTAAAGGCTTCAAGTGTTCCAACTTGTTCAAAATTAACATATTCACAATCTGTTAACGGTTCTCTAGTGACTAATTCTCCATTTTCAACATACCTTGCTGGACGGGTGTACTCTTCAATGACATCAATTGGGGAGAAAGGTGCTTTATAACAAAAGGGCCAAATTTTAGTTTTTGGTAATCCTCCGACTAAACATTCAAAGTCAGTCAAAGTCATAAGTTCATTATATCGTCCCAATATAATATTTCCCATTCCAGGGGCTACACCACAATCAACCACAGCGGTAACTGCATGTTTTTGTGCTAATTCATTTAATTCAAGTGCATTTTCAGGAAAAAAAGAAATGTCAACAACATCTTTTTTGACCTCAATTATACAGCGTAAAGTTTGAAAACCAAGAAAGCCTGGAACAGCGCAAATGACAAGGTCAAATGGTTGAATTGTTTCTTTTAATTGAGGTACATTAGTGACATCCAATTCTAGAATTTGAAGTGCTGAACATTTCTGCTTAGCTTGGCTTAAAACAGCAGTATTGAAATCAGTTAAAGTAACGTTGTGATCTTTAGTAAGATCGATCGCCATTGCGCTGCCAACCATGCCAGCACCTAATACAATGATTTGACTCATGTTAAATGTGTTTAATTAATAAAAATAAAGCGAAATGAGGATTAATATAAGTTACAAACCAGGAAGATATACCCAAGGCATGGCATTGATTTTTCTTAAATTGCTAGTATTCAATTCTTGCATAATTTACCTTAAAGATATAAATAAATATGATTTCAGAAAATGAAGTGGAAATGAGCTTTTAGTTTCAATTTTTATGGGCTCCAAGCAAAATATCGTTATATTGTTATAAATCCTAACATTATGAAAAACATAATCACCGTTATTTTTTCTATAGTCCTTTTTGTATCAGCTCATGCGCAGATGCAAGTAGATACATTTTTTTATACAGGAGCTTCTCAAATTTTAACTATTGGTACTTGTGGTACATCTGTAACTTTTGATGTGAGAGGTGGAAAAGGAGGAGACCAGAGCGGAGCGTTAGGTGGGTTTGGAGGAAGAGTTCAAGGTACCGTAACTTTAAGTGTTGGAGACGTATTAGAAATTAATGTAGGGCAAGCAGGTTTGGACGATCAAGGCAGTTCAGCAGGAGTCTTTGTTGGGTCTGGAGCAGTTCATTCTTATTCATCTGGTGGTGTGGCAGGAACAGGTGGAGGTGCCTCTGATATAAGATTAAATGGATCTGCATTGAACGACCGTATAGTTGTTGGCGGTGTTGGAAACGCTGGTCAAGCCTTAACTGGTGGCGGTGGTGGCGGCAGCAGTTATGCTGATCCACTTGCTGTATCAGTTGTGCATTCTCAAGGATTCCAAAATGGAGATGGAATGGTTATTTTATCCTATTTAAGTGGTCCAAACCAAACAGTGATTGCTTGTGACAGTTTTGTTAGTCCAAGCGGTAATTACACTTGGTATACTTCAGGTATTTATAATTACACCATTGCAGCTGTGGTTGGATGTACTGATACTAATTTGGTATTAGATGTTACTATTACAAATTCATTTTAAAATACAGATATTGTGGAAGCTTGCTCATATTATGAATGGCCTGTGAATGGAAATATTTACACTGCTTCTGAAATTTATAGTGTAGATTTTTCTACTGTTTCTGGATGTGATTCCTCTTACGTTATGCTCAATTAAAGCCACAGTTTAAACAATTGTGATGAGACATATCAGAGAAATCAATATTTTTATCCTACCAAAACTTAGTTAAATGAAAAATGTGATTTGTCTTTTTTTCCTGCTGTTTTCATTTGCAGGAATTTCTCAAGTATGGATTGACTCTAACGCAGTCTGGAATTACAAAATCCTTCATGAAAACAATCCTGGATTCTATGAATACCACTATGATCAGGATACAATTATTCAAGGTCATACATGTCAAAAAATCACTGGAACAAGAAATCAGTGGTTTTGGAATGGCAGTGATTGGGACCCTATGACACCATTGTCTCTTTGGGAAAATTATACTTACGTGAATGGAGATACGGTATTTTATTTTTTCAATGACCAATTCTTTATGTTATACAACTTCGGAGCAAATATTGGTGACCAATGGATGATCGCGGATACAAATTTGTACCACTCTGGTACTATGTGCAATGATAGTGCTTTTGTTGAAGTAATTGATACCGGAAGTATGTTCATCAACTCTACGAGTTATCGAACCATAACTTTGCAGACGCTTGACAGTTCATCATACGCATTAAATGGATTATTTGTTGAAAGATTTGGATTTATACCAGATAGTTCAAGATGGAGAATGGCTCCTTTCCCTCAAAGTTGTGATCAAAACTTCATAATTCAACCTTGGCATGTAGATTTCACTTGCTTTCACGACAAATCATTTCCTTTGTATAATCCTTCAGGTGAAAACTGTCAATTCGTGCCAAGTATCTTAAGCCTTAATGATATTGAACCGCATGAAATACAGATATATCCGAATCCAGCAGCGGACATGATAAACATTTCAATGAGTGGAAAATGTACCGTTCAAATTTTCTCCTCTGATGGTTCTGAGGTTTACAAGGCAAGTTTAACTGGTTCGGAAACTATTGATATAACGAAGATCCCTAATGGAGTCTATTATGTTTTGTTCGCTCAAGAAGAAACCTATTTAGACGTGAAGCGACTCGTAGTGAACCATTAAAGAAAACTGAGCATAACACAATAGCTAAAGCTAAGCGTCCACCCTTGGCCGGCGCAAAAGCTCCCATTAGCGTGTACATTGTGCTGGGCCATCACGGTCGGACAGCCAGAGTCCAGGATTTTTTGCTCGCACACTTCGCACGCAATAAATTGCTAGCTTTAGCCAAACGTTTTGAACCTGACTATTTTGCCAACACCATTTACCGTAGATTCCGTATCGGCTTGTGAAAGTTATACTTGGCCTGTAAATGGGGTGACTTACACGCAAGATATTTCTATAATTGGTGCATTAGTAGCTGCCAATGGCTGTGATTCCACAATAAACTTAGTCTTAGATATTTTGGGAGGGCTTAGCACTGCACAAACAGTTACTGCATGTAATTCATATTATTGGACATCAGGTAATCAATTTTTAACTGCTTCGGGCTCTTATATAGAAAATTTTACTGACCAAAATGGCTGTGATTCTTCAGCTATATTACATTTAACCATTAATCAAATTGATACTACAATTACACCATTGGCTATTGATCAATTAAGTGCGAATGCTTCTGAGGTAGACTATCAATGGCTAGACTGTGAGAATGGATTTGCCATTTTGGATGGAGATACAAATCAAATATTTAATGTGAATCAATTTGGAAGTTATGCTGTCCAAGTATCATCAGATGACTGTATTGATACGTCGGCCTGTTATAATTTTTTCCTTGATGTATGAAGTATAGGCGTTGAAAATCAATTTTCTGTATATCCTAACCCTGCAAGAGGGGAGTCCATTACTGTTGACCTGGGAGAAAATTATGAGATGATATACTTGAAAGTATATGATGCTTCACTGAAATTGATGATTGCAGAAACAGTACTAAATGTTGACCAGTTTAGTTTTGATTTAAATGGAGAACAAGGTCTTTATTTTATTGGTTTAACCACAGAATCTGGCAAACAAAGCTTAGTTAAATTAATTAAAGAATAAGTTATTACCTTCATGGTGTATAAAAATGATGTGATGAAATATAAACGAATTAAAGACTCACAGGTGACAATTACCCAATTGATGTTGCCTTCACACTCAAATTTTAGTGGAAAAATTCACGGGGGACATATTTTGAATTTAATGGATCAAATTGCTTTTGCATGTGCTTCAAAACATTCAGGAAATTATTGTGTTACCGCCTCAGTGAACAGAGTAGACTTCTTGAATCCTATTGAGGTAGGAGAATTGGTGACCTTGAGAGCCTCAATAAATTATACTGGACGCACATCAATGGTTGTAGGACTTAGGGTAGACTCTGAAAATATTCAAACTGGCAAGCGCAAACATTGCAATTCATCTTATTTTACAATGGTAGCCAAAGGTGAGCAAGGCAATTCTGCGCCAATTCCAGGCATTATTTTAGAAGATATTGATAGTGTTAGACGATTTACTAGAAGTGTCAGACGACAAGAGCAAGCCACCTTGAGACGTGATCGATTTGATGAAATTGATTTTAACCTCGATAAGCATATGCATTTCTTAGAAGGTCAAAATGCAAAAATTGAATTGACTAAGTAAGTAAAAAGGATCATTTCAGTCGGACAATTTTCTGGTACATTCATTAGCTTAAATGCAAGGTTTCATGCATCACAACGACTAAGTTAAACCATGAGTCTTAAAAATACTAATCATCTTGCCGAACAATTATTAGACAACGTTCGAAAAAAACAAGATTATACTGATATTCTAAATCACATTGGCTCCTTGAAGTATAGCGGTCTTCTGGAAAACTTAAATTCTAATGCAAAGAAAAACGCATTCTGGATTAATATATATAATGCCTTTTTTCAAATTATTAGACAGGCGACTGACATTGATAAATCTAAAGTTTACACTACAAGGACGATTTGTATCGCTGGTGTATTTTTTAGCTTAGATGATATTGAACATGGCATTTTAAGACGATACCGTTATAAGAAATCCTTAGGTTACTTGCCTAATTTATGGGCTTCAAAATCAATTAAAAAATTAGCGGTATCAGCAGTAGATTATAGAATTCACTTTGCTCTAAATTGTGGAGCGATCAGTTGTCCGCCCATTAGATTTTATGTCCTATCAGAATTAGAAAACCAGCTTAACCTAGCAACACAATCTTTCCTAAAACAAGAAACGGATATAGATCCCATTTCAAAAACGGTTCATGTCACAAGACTATTTTTATGGTTTTTAGGTGATTTTGGAGGGAGAAAGGGTATTAGAAGGATATTAAATGAACAGCTTAACTTTAATTCGAATGGTTACAAATTAATTTTCAAACCATACAACTGGGATGAACAATTAGATAATTTCATTAACAATTAAGCTTTTTTAATATCTAATTCATTCTAGATTCTTCCAATTAGCTTAAATTCAATATTTATTTTAGAAAGATTACATGAAAATAATTTCTATCATTGGGCTAATATTATTCTTTTTATCATGCCAAAATAGTGAGCAGAGCTTAATAAGAATGCCCAATTATAATGAGATTGAATTCAGGAATTTCCTTTCAGCCAATCTTAAGACTTTAGAAACAGATTCAACAGCAATTAGCTTCCATAAGAAATTAGATCCGATTCATTGTCAAAATGACCTAATTACTTTGAAACATGTGCTTGAAGAGGCTCAAACGTCTGTCTTTAGATTTTGTTCAAAAGCGGATTTTGATGAATTGTTTAATAAAGCTTTTGTAGAGCTGCAAGATTCGATTTACTACCAAGATTTTATTAAAATAATTGCCAAAATTGATCATCAAATTGCTTGTGGACATAGTGGTTGGGGGCATGCTCAAGCTTATTATAAATATAGAAATTCATTTGTGAAACTATTTCCCTTTGATGTTGAAATGAAAGATGGTAAAATGTTTGTTTTAAGAGATAATTCGGAAGAAAATGAGATTTTTGTTGGCTCTGAAATTATTGAAATTAACAAAACACCTATTCTAGAAGTTATTCAAGGAATAAACGCTTACTTGGTAAAAGATGGGACTAGCAATATTGGATTTTCGGAAGGAGAACAATCCTTTTTTAGCAACGCCTATTCAAATTTTGTAGAGCAAACGGATCACTTTAAAATTTCTGTTCTTCAAAACGGCCATGGCAAACCTCTAACTTTTCAAACAAATGCTTTGCTTAAACCTGAATTAGATTCAATACGGAAAACGAGATATGATGTCAAACCAAAATTTACTAAACCTTTATTATATGATTATTTAGATTCAATATCTACTGGTGTTTACACAATTAACTGGTTCAATAAAGACTATATCAATCATTATAACCAAAATTTCGAAAGGTTTACAGATTCTGTTTTTGCTGATTTGAATACAAAAGATGCAACTAATTTGATTATCGATTTAAGAGGTAATGTAGGTGGTTGGACTGCCTATGGAAAATATTTGTTTTCCTATTTTATAGACCAAAAATTAGATTATATCAAAAAGGTAGAAATAAAAAAGTATGAAGGGTTTTCATTTGATTCCATTATTACATCTTATCCTCAATATCTTGATACCTTTAAATTGCAAAAGAATAATGATCATTTATTTGAATGGATCAATTATCCATCATTACAAGTAGAACCTAAAGACAAAAATCAATTTAAAGGGCAGGTTTACATCCTAACTGATGGTTTAGTCAGATCATGTACTGGTGTATTTTCAACTATGATGAAGCAGCACACAAATGCTAATTTTTACGGAACCGAAACTGGATCTTCACAGTGTGGAGCAGGAGGAATGGTAATGGCGATCGAACTACCATATACTGGAATATCCTATTATTTTAGCACAGCAAAATATACAACAGCTATAAAAGACTCACTAAATTCTAATGGTGTTATGCCAGATAAATTGATTTCTCCTCAGAAAGCCAAAGACCATGTCATTGATCAAATTTCAAAGCAAAAACTTTAATGTTCATTTACATACCATGTTGGCTTTTTTGTTGTCAATGTTTTACTAAATTTCCACTAAATACCTATTTTTGTTAAAAAAATTATGAGCCAATTCTCAATTGCAATTCACGGCGGAGCCGGTACTTTAGTTAAAGGAATGATGACACCTGACAAAGAGCTAGTTTATAAAACAGCTTTAAAATTAGCCTTAGACATAGGGTACGATATACTTGATAAAGGGGGGGATGCAATAGATGCCGTTGAAGTTGCAGTAAAGTCGTTAGAGGACTCTCATTTATTCAATGCAGGAAAAGGAAGTGTTTTCACTGCAGAAGGAACTCATGAAATGGATGCGTCTATTATGGATGGGAAAACGAGAAATGCTGGAGCCGTTTCCTTAGTTACAGGAATTAAGAACCCGATTAGTTTAGCAAAGGATGTTATGATGAAAAGTGAACATGTTTTCTTAGCAGGTGAAGGTGCTATGAGATTTGCCAAAGCACAAGGCTATTCTTATGAAAAAGAGGATTATTTTTTTGATGAATTACGTTACCAACAATGGCAGGACATAAAAGGATCGGATAGTTTTCAATTGGATCACTCAGTCAAAAAAGATTCAAAATTTGGAACAGTGGGTGCTGTGGCTTGTGATAAAGAAGGAAATATTGCCGCCGCAACCTCTACTGGAGGAATGACCAATAAAAAATATGGTAGAGTAGGTGATAGTCCAATTATTGGAAGTGGAAATTATGCTAATAATGCGACTTGCGCAGTTTCTTGTACAGGTAGTGGAGAGTTTTTTATAAGAGGTGTGGTCGCTTATGATGTTGCTGCCCTTATTGAACATAAAAATTATAGTTTAGCTCAAGCTGCTGATGAGGTGATCAATAAACGTATTCTTGAAATTAACGGAGATGGAGGACTGATAGCAGTTGATTCCAAAGGTAATATTGCAATGCCGTTTAATACTGAGGGGATGTATAGAGCTTGTAGAAATTCTGAAGGAATTGAGGAAGTTTTGATTTATAAGGTTTGATCGATCAAGAAATAGTCTTATCTTGTAAATCTTTTAAAAGAATTAAACTATGGCTAAACTCATTTCAAAGTCCTTATTATTTTCAGTTTATATAGTGTTAACTTGCTTTTTTACCAATTCGGTTCATGCCCAAGATGATGTTATATTTAGCGGGAAAATTATAGATCCGAACTCTGATCAAGTTACCATTAGTTCTAAAACCTTTAAAAAGCAAATAAGCCTTAATGAGGATGATACATTTTCTGCGACATTTAAAATTGATAAACCTGGTTTTTATACATTTAATGACGGTAAAGAAGTGGCTCAGGTTTATTTAGAAAATGGCTATAATTTAAAATTAGCATTGGATACGAAAGAGTTTGATGAAACGATTAAATTGGAAGGAAAGGGAGCAGATCTCAATAATTTTTTCTTTGAAAAGTACCTTGATGAAGAATCAAAGATCTTTCCTAGATTATCAGTGGTTGATAGCGCTCAGTTTAAGGTTTTAGTTGATTCAATACTTACAACCTATGCAACTCAACTAGAAGTGCTTGATTTATCAAAATCAGAATTAGAAGCAGGCCTGAATCAAGTCAAATCAAAAGAACGGACATTTAAATCTCAATTTTCATATACTCAGGTGATGAAAAGTTTAGAAAAGTTTAAAGGACAAGTATTGGACGATTTTGAATTTTCAACTATTGATGGAGACCGTTTTAAAACGAAAGATTTAATAGGAAAACCAACCTATATTGATGTTTGGGCAACATGGTGTGGTCCTTGTATTGGAGAAATTCCAGCACTTAAAGAACTTGAAAAAGAATATGGTGATCAAATTCAATTCCTAAGTATTTCAGTTGATACTAAAAAGCAAAAACCAATTTGGAAAAAAATGGTTGAAGAAAAAGAGTTAGAAGGCATTCAGGTGATTGCAGACAACGCTTGGAAGTCTGATTTTGTTAAGGCTTATAAAATTATGGGAATACCTAGATTCATGTTGATCGATAGCAATGGTATTATTGTTTCGGCAAATGCACCAAGACCATCAAGTGGAGAAGAAATTAAAGCTGAATTAAATAAGCTGATCAAATAGAGTAGAGTACTTGCACGCAGCACTGCTAAACAAATGGCGCATCTATTGGAAGGACAGTAACGGTTCTTGAATCTACATTATATTCATCACTATTTGATAAAACATGTGTTGTCATGTTAGTAATAGTCATAGGTGTTCCTTCTTCAAGAATATCTTCATTGTTATGTAATAAATTCTTGGCGTCAAAAATGATAACCATTCCTGATCCAATAACTTTCAATTCATTATTATTCTTAATAATAATACCCGTGTCTTCAGCTAAACCAACACCAACTAAATGAGGGAATTTAGCGACTGATTCCGTTAGTCGACCAAAACGGCCTCTTTTAATAAAGTGAGAATCGATAATCAACCTGGGCATAAATCCCAAGCCTTTATCCATAAAAACGACACCTTTTCTAAAAGAGTCAGTTGCGTTTCCGCCAGTTATCATTTCTTGGGACATACACATAGCCCCTGCACTTGTGCCAGCTATCACAAAGTTTTCATTTTTATAACGCTCTGACATAATTTGATGAATAGTAGATTCACCAATGTATTTAGTAATTTTAGATTGATCTCCACCACTAAACATGACACAATCTGAATCTTTTATAATCTCTATTGCATCAGGGTGCTCTGCGTCTTCTCTTGATCGAATATCTAAAACGGTAAGGTTTTCACAACCTAACTTTCCAAATGCCGTTAAATAACTTTCAGCTACGTCATCAGGAATACTAGATGCGGTCGGAATGATTACAATGTTAGCATTTGTTCCCCCTGCTTCTCTAACAACATGTGCTAAAATACCTTCATCAATAAACTCCAAAGTGTACATTTCATCACCCTCAATCCCCTTGTCTTCATTGCCTCCTATTGGAATTAATATACCTCTAACAGCAGAATTTGTCATCTATTATTGCTTTATAAAATTGTTGAAATACAAAATTAAAGTTATTTAATAAAAAAAAGTATATATTTATAACTATTCGTTAACAAATAGATATTAAAAAACCCACATTACTTATGAAAATACAGGAAATAAAAGCCATGAGAGGACCAAATTATTGGTCGGTACGACGACATAAATTAATTGTGATGGTACTTGATATTGAGGAGATGGAAGAACAGCCTTCAAATACAATAGAAGGTTTTAGAGACAGGCTTGAAACAATGTTTCCAACAATGCATAGCCATAGGTGTTCTATTGGAAAGCCTGGAGGATTTTTTCAACGTGTTGAAGAAGGCACTTGGATGGGGCATATTATAGAGCATATTGCTCTTGAGATTCAAACTTTAGCTGGAATGGATGTTGGATTTGGAAGAACAAGAGGTTATGGTGAAAAGGGTGTTTATAGTGTCGTTTTTGCTTATATGGAAGAAAAGGTAGGGATATATGCAGCAAAAGCGGCAGTGGCTATTTGTGAAGCTCTTATAAAAGGAGAGAATTATGATTTAGCTGATGATATTCAGCAGATGCGTGAGTTGAGAGAAAGTGTTCGTCTTGGCCCAAGCACAGGGTCGATTATTGAAGAGGCTGAATCTAGAGGAATTCCATGGATACGACTAAACAAATATTCACTTTGTCAATTGGGGTATGGTGCTAATCAAAAAAGAATTCAAGCCACTGTAACTAGCGAAACGAGTAGTATTGGTGTTGAATTAGCATGTGATAAGGAGGATACCAAATATTTACTAGAGCAAGCAGAAGTAGAAGTGCCAAAAGGGGAGATTATTAGAAGAGAAAGTAGTTTAGAAGAGACCTGTAGATATGTTGGTTTTCCATTGGTCATTAAGCCTGTAGATGGCAATCATGGGCGAGGTATAACAGTTGATATTAATAATTACGAAGACGCAGTGATTGCCTTTCATGCTGCTAAAGAGGTTTCGAAAGCAGTAATTGTTGAAAAATACATTACTGGGGAAGACTATAGATTATTGGTGATTAATAATGTTTTAGTCGCCGCTTCAAAAAGAACACCAGCTCATGTGGTTGGTGATGGTAAGTCTACAATCAAACAATTAATAGATATTGTTAATGAAGATCCAAGACGTGGGTACGGTCACGAAAATGTATTAACTCAAATTACTGTAAACGACTTAACACAAAGTATTATTAAAGGTGCTGGCTATACCATTGATTCCATTCTGGATGAAGGGGAACAATTGATTCTAAAAGATACCGCTAATTTATCAACCGGAGGAACTGCGGAAGATGTTACTGATATTGTTCATCCAGCCAACGTGTCAATGGTGGAACGCATATCAAGAATTATTGACCTAGATATTTGTGGTGTTGATATCATGACCACAGATATTTCAAAACCACTTTCAGAAACTGGAGGAGCAGTGTTAGAAGTAAATGCTGGGCCAGGGTTTAGAATGCATTTGGCACCAACAGAAGGTTTACCAAGAAATGTAGCAGCACCAGTTATTGATAAATTATTTCCAAATGGAAATACCGGTCGAATTCCAATAATAGCAATTTCGGGAACAAACGGTAAAACAACTACAACAAGATTAATAGCCCATATTGTTAAAATGAGAGGGTATCGGGTGGGATATACAACCAGTGATGGTGTATATATTCAAAACAGATTACTTATGACTGGCGATTGCACAGGCCCTGCAAGTGCTGAGTTTGTTCTTAAAGACCCAACTGTTAACTTCGCAGTTTTGGAAAGTGCTAGGGGTGGATTACTTCGAGCAGGATTAGGTTTTAAAAACTGTGATATTGGTATTGTGACAAATGTAGCACCAGATCATCTTGGACTTAAAGGTATTCATACTGTAGAACAGTTGGCCAAAGTAAAAAGTGTTATTCCTGAAACTGTTCTACCTGAAGGTTATGCGATTTTAAACGCAGATGACGATTTAGTTTATGACATGCGTCGAGACGTGAATTGTAAGGTGGCTTTGTTTTCTATGGATGAGGATAATCCAAGAGTAAAGGCCTTGCAACGAAAGGGAGGGATAACTGCAGTTTACGAAAATGGTTATGTTACAATTTGTAGAGGTGAATGGAAAATGCGCGTGATGAAAGCTGAAAATATTCCATTAACTTATGGTGGACGAGCTACATTTATGATCCAAAATGTCTTACCGGCGATACTTGCAGCAAATATTCAAGGCATTAGCATAGAGGATACTAAGGCTGCATTAGAAACATTTATTCCATCTCCGTCACAAACGCCTGGAAGATTAAATTTATTTGAGTTTAAAGATTTTAATGTTTTACTTGATTATGCTCATAACCCCGCAGGAATGCGAGCTTTACAGAAGTTTACAGACTCTTTTGAGGCAACGAAAAAGGTTGGCATAATTGCCGGATTAGGTGATAGAAGAATAGAAGACAATAATGAAGTGGGGGCAATTGCGGCAGAAATGTATGATGAGGTGATAATCAGACAGGACAAACATTTGAGAGGTAAAAGTGAAGAGGAACTCATCAAAATGTTGAGTGATGGGATCAAACAGACAGATCCAAACAAGAAGATTACAATTATCCCTTCTGAGAAAGAGGCTATTACCTATGCTATCAGAAGTGCAATAAAAGGGTCTTTAATTGTGTTGAGCAGTGATGTTATTCCAGAAGCTTTAGATATTGTCAAACAATTTAAAGAACAAGAATTAAAAGGAGAGTTGGTATTTGATTAACCCTGATTAAGGACTAATGTTAATTTCCCATTTTTTATTTTAAAAATGACATTAGTTTGATTTCAGTGTTTTTTAATACTTAACTAATATTTTATATAAACAAAAAGCCTCCTAAAAAGGAGGCTTTTCGTTATGTGATTGTCCATTAGATGGATAAAAGATTACATTTTGATTAGTTTCTTAACTAATAATTTATCTCCACTAGTATAGCTTAAGATATAAATACCGCTTTCATAGCTTTCAGTACTAATTACAGTATTAAATTGAGAGCCTGAAATTGTGTTTGAACGGTAAACAATTTGTCCTACAGAATTCGTTAATAATAGCTCTCCATTGAGGTTTACACCTGTTAAATTTATGTTTACATTATCGTTAAACGGGTTGGGAGAAACTTCAAATAATTCAGCGGTAACACCATCAATATTTAAAGATGCTTCTTTGAATAATTCACCAGCCTGATCACAACCAACAGTACTTGAATTTACTACAAAACAAGGGTCTGGAGTACAATAATAATCTTCTTCACTACCATATACATGATCTGGATAGTAAGGATTAACACTTGGTGTTGCTAGCGTATTAGGGTTGTTAGGAGTACTTGTTGTTCCCATTGATGGGTTATCAAAGTAAATTTCTTCAAAACAAGTCCCTGGCATGGTCATATTTGTAGCCGCAACTTCAACACTATAATTACCTGTCATGTCATTTGGAGTGATAAATACAAATCCATTAAAATCAGACCTGTACGCGAATATCTCTTGATTAAAAATATATGGTTGTGTTCCTGTAAATGTTGAAAATACTCCTCCACCATGTAAAGCAAAATTTGTCGCAGGAGCAGGCCAAACTAGTCCTTGAGTATAAGCACCAGTATTTTTTTCAAAATCTGCTATCCAAAGTGTTGTTTCATTATTTGGAGCACCAGAACCAGGCCAATCGTTTTGGTAATATCCCATTGCAACTAAATTATGTGAGTCCCACGGATTAGCTTTTAAATGAAAACCTGCTGCATTATGAGTTCCATAAGTTGGGTCAATCTCTAGTAGATATTGGTTTACGATACTAATAGCTCCCATTGGGCTATTGATGACAGTCATTTGCGGATTCTTTTTATCAGCATTATTTGACAATAAATAAATATTGTCAACTGCCTCATCATAAACAGCAGATACACCAATATGTCTTGTGTTTGTGGAGTGAAATGAAATGTCATTGATAACGTTAAATCCATTATCAATAACTGCTGCCATAACACCTTGAGTAGGACCATTTGGGTTAACACTTCCAGTTAAAAAGTAGCCATCAGGAATTACAACAATATCATTAATTGAAGTATGAGAATCAGTATTTCCTACAAATTTTGTTGAATTACCTGTTGGTGTTAAAGTTCCCGAATTTAATTCTAATACAATAGCTTGGTTACTTATAACTGGGGTAGTTAAAGCTGTCGTTTCCAATCCACCAACAACGTATGTATTAGTTGTCTGGTTGAATATTATATTAGTTCCAGCTGTAGCATAACCTCCTGTAAATGGTAATTTGTAATCACCAAGGAAAGTTCCACCACCATCAAAACTAACAACATAAAGTTCTTCGAGAGGTGCATCTTTTACATAACCAGTAACCACTATGTCACAATTAATACCGATTGCCATATCTAATGCTCTATCATCATGAGAGATGTCTATGACTCTCTCCCAAACCATATTTCCATTTTGATCCATGACAAAAACGTGAATATCATTATTTCCAGTTGATGGATCAAATTGTGTTCCAGCTGCTGCATACCCACCATCTGGCATGCTTTCTATGGAATAATGATTATGGTCTATTCCTGGTGTGTGTACAATTCTTTCAAAAGCTTGACCAAAAGTCATGGCACCAATACCAATAACACTCAAGCATGAAAGGAGTAATTTTTTCGTGTTCATAATAAAATTTTTTAGTTTATAATTTGTTTAACAACATCAATATTGCAATAAATCAGCGTACTACAAATAGCTAATCGATTAAGTGTTGCTTTGAATTGATGTTTGGTTCATGCTATTCTATAATTTGTTTTTCCTTTATAAAATACTTGTTAAAGAGTTTTTTGTGAATTTAACAGCTATTGTAAATGAAATAATCTGATGACAATAACAGATATTTTTCTGCCTAATTGTTGAAAAATTATACTGACCAGTTTTTAACTGGTTAGTCGAAGAATTCTGCCGACATTATTTTGAAATTATATCAAATGTCATAACTTTAGCAGTGATGAAAATGACTATTTATTTGCTAATGATGTTTACAGCAATGGTTAATTGCAGTGGTTACAGTCAAAACTGCGACCCTGCTTCATTATTAGTTAGAGAAGTTAGAGCTAAAGACACTGATCCTAATATTCAATGGGAATTATTTCGACACTTTACTTATTTTAATCCTTCATGTAGTAGTAGGAACACACTGTTAGTCCATTTACCTGGCACTTCTGATGAACCTGAGAGTACAACTTTGTTTCCTAGTTTAGCAGCAAATTGTGGATTTCATGTGATTAATTTAAAATATCCAAATAATAATGGATCTGCTTATGGAGCTTGTGGAAGCAGTACGGATTCAGATTGTTACCTTAATTTTAGAAAAGAAATTCTCGAAGGTATTGACTATAGTGGTGATGTTGCAGTTGACCAAACCAATTCTATTTTCAACAGAATGCTGAAACTGTTAGAATATATGTCTGCAAACTATCCAGATGAAGGTTGGGAACAGTATTTAATTAATAGTGAAATTGATTGGTCCAAAATAATTATGTCAGGTCATTCTCAAGGCGGTGGACATGCCGCTGTTATTGCAATTGATCACCCAATTAAACGTATATTAATGTTTGCGTCTCCTAACGATTACAGTGACTTTTTCGGTGTGGCTGCAGACTGGACAAATTTACAGGCTGCTGTGCCTGATTCCGCTTACTATGGCTTTATTAATTATTATGATCAAATACTTGGTAATACGCTTTGGCAATATTCAACTTGGGCTAATTTAGGGATCTCTAATTTTGGTGATACAGTCAATGTAGATGAGGTTTCTGCTCCTTATAATCAATCTCATCAGTTATATACCAAAATTGATTTACCTGGCCCTTTAGGTGTTGCTGATCATTCAGTAATGTTGTTAGATAACTACACCACAGATAATAATGGACAACTTTTATATAAAGAAGTTTGGTTATATATGTTAGGCGTTTCTCAACACCAGTTGTCAGTTCAAGAATTTGCAAATAAAAGTCTATTTTCTCTGTATCCAAACCCAGTGAATGGAATTATCACGATTGAAACAAATGTACCATATCAATATGGTGAACTGAAAATATTCTCAGTAACGGGCAAAGAACTCGAAGTGACTTATGATTTGATTAACCCGCAACTCGTTAGAGTAGATTTAAGTAGGTTTAAAGAGGGCGTATATTTTATACGTTACAGTACTGAAAATCAAATTCAAACTAAGCCCATTATTGTCAATTGAAGATGAAAACCAATTTAGTATTATTACATGGTGCAATAGGGTCTAAAGCACAACTTGTGCCTCTAGAAAAGCTTTTAAATAAGCAGTATAATGTATTTATTTTCAATTTTGACGGACATGGGGGGAGAACAACTGAAAAAGAATATTCTATAGAATTGTTTGCAGATAATTGTAAACAGTTTATGACTAAACACCATATTCAAACCGCCGATATATTTGGATACAGTATGGGAGGATATGTAGCATTAAAACTGGCAAGAAGTCACCCATATCTTGTTAATCGAATTGTGACTCTAGGAACAAAATTTGAATGGACTATTTCCTCGGCTGTACAAGAGGTGAAAATGCTTAATCCAAATATTATAGAGGAAAAAATACCAGCATTTGCTGAGCATTTAAATAAAATTCATGCGCCTGAGGACTGGAAGGTAGTTTTAAAAAAAACCGGAATAATGATGAAAAATTTGGGTGAAAATAATGCACTTAAAAAACAGGATTTTAAGCAGATTTTAAATCAAGTTATGATTATGGTTGGTGATCAGGATCAAATGGTTTCGGTAGAAGAGTCTAAAAGTGTGTCGTCAGTTTTACCAAATTCAAAATTTAAATTACTTGAAGGCGTGAGACATCCTATTGAAAAGATTGATTTTATTAATCTAAGTAATATTCTCAAAAAATTCTTCAAATAAAACATTTTATTTCTAGGAATTCAATACTCTTTATTTTTTGATAGAAATCGGAAAGAACAAACGATTTTTAAATCGTATATTGTAATCGAAAACAAAGCTAACAACCTATTTTATGAACTTCTTTCAACCTATTGTTAAGCATGTATGGCTATTGTTATGCCTTGGATTCACTGCGGTTTATGCTCAAAATAACACATCCATTCAATTAAAATCTGGCTCCTATGATTTGCCCAAAAATCTGGCAATTCTTGAAAAGTCTAATAGCATTGATGCATCCGAGCTTGTAGATGGCAATTATTTTAGAATTATTCAATTTTCTGAAATTCCAAGTGTAGAAGTCCAAGCGAACCTTTTAGAATCAGGAGTTAAATTGCTAGGTTATATCCCACAGAATTCATACTACGCATCAATTAAGTCTGGAACAAATTTGAACATTCTGAATGACAAGAATGTTTTAAGTGTCAATAAGGTTGCTCCAGATTTTAAATTATCAAAAAAATTAAAGTCTAAGAAATTTGAAAATTGGGCAGTAGAAGGAGATTATATAAAATTAAATGGTGTCTACTATGAAACTATTGATGAGGCTTTAATTTTAAATAAATTAGAAGCTTTGAAAATTAAGGTGATTTCTAATAATTCAGCCCATATTGTTCAATTTGTTATTAAGATTAATGAATTAGAGAATATTTACAAATGGCCTGAATTCTTTTATTTTGAGCAAATTGAAAAGCCTGGAGAACCTGAAAATTTAGTTGGAGTAACTAACCACCGCAGTAATACTTTGGCAACATCTTATTTAAACGGATTGCATTATGATGGAACTGGTGTAACTATAATGCTACAAGATAATAGTATTTTAGATGAACATATTGATTACACTGGAAGATTTACAAATAGTGGCACTGCCCAGCAAGCAGGTGATCATGGAGAACATTGTGGAGGAACAATTGCTGGAGCTGGTAATTTAGACCCGGTTACAAGGGGAATGGCCTATGGTGCAAATGTTTTGGTTTATGACTGGCCAAATAACAACTATAATGCAGTTCCAAATCTGGTAAATAATAATGACTTGACCATTACTTCTAAAAGTTATAGTAATGGGGTAAATGCCGGTTACACTGGATTAGCCAATCAATTGGATGGTCAAATTAGACAAATGCAGGAATTAATTCATGTATTTTCTGCTGGAAACTCAAATGGACAGGGTAATACACCTGCAGGTAGCCAATGGTATAATATCACTGGAGGACATAAATCAGCAAAAAATGTAATGGCTGTTGGTAACCTGACTTCATTAGATGGAATTAATAACTCGAGTAGCCGTGGACCAGCCGAGGATGGTCGAATAAAACCAGATATTTGTGCTGTTGGAACCGCTGTTTATTCAACAATTGATGCAAATATGTACGGCTATAAAACTGGAACATCAATGTCTTGTCCTGGTGTGGCAGGTACTTTGGCTCAATTGTATCACGCTTACAAAGATTTAAATGGAGGTGTAAACCCTCCGTCGGGACTGATTAAAGGTGCTGTTTTAAATACTGGTGAAGATTTAGGAAATCCTGGACCAGATTTTATTTATGGTTGGGGAAGAATTAATGCAAGACGAGCTTTTGAAGTGCTAAGTAATAATCAGTATTTTACAGATAACATCAATCAAGGTGGTTTTAATGCTCATTCTATAACTGTTCCAACAGGGATATCTGAGTTAAGAGTGATGGTCTATTGGACTGATTTCGAAGCTTCACCAAGTGCCTTAACGGCCTTGGTAAATGATATTGATATGACTATTACTGGTCCAACGGGTACTACATACAACCCTTGGATACTTGACGCAACACCAAATTCAACATTATTAAATTCAAATGCTGTTACAGGTACGGATCACCTCAATAATATGGAGCAAATTACGGTGAATTTGCCACCATCAGGTGTATACGATATTGATATTTCTGGTTTCTCTATTCCAATGGGAACTCAGAATTATTATGTCGTTTACGAAATGGTTACTGATGATGTTGTGTTGACTTATCCAATTGGTGGTGAAAGTTTTGATAGTGATGAAAATGAGATAATCAGGTGGGATGCTTATGGAAATTCAGGAACATTTAAATTGGAATACTCACCAGATAATGGATTGTCATGGAATGTTATCATAAATAGCATTGCTGCTGATGTTAGAGCATACAGTTGGAATGTACCAGCCATTGTTTCTGGTAAAACTTTAGTTAGGATATCTAGAGGCTCATCATTAAGTCAAAGTCATGAACCATTTTCAATTATAAGAGTTCCAACTGGGTTAACTGTTATAGGTGCCTGTCCAGATTCAATGACGGTTTCATGGAATGCCGTAACGGACGCAACAGCCTATGAGGTTAGTGTCTTAGGGACTAAATACATGGACTCGGTTGGAACAACTACTGGTAATTTCTTAACAATTTATGCGCCTTCTACAATAGGAAAGTGGTGGAGTGTAAAAGCATTAGGACCAGATGATTGTGTTGGTCGACGAGCCATTGCTAAATACCAAGGGCCAGGGATGTTTACTTGTAATCTAGCTCAAGATGCTGGAATTTCAAATAGTGTTCCTTCTGGTGGAAGTAATTTTGCAAATTGCGTGTCCTCTAATATGATTAGTATTGGTGTTAGAATTAATAATATGGGAACAAATTCAATTGATAACATACCAGTATATTATCAATTGAATAATGGTACTGTTGTAGCAGAGACATATACGGGTAGTATATCTTCAAACAATTTTTACGACTATACGTTTACAACTCCAGCGACCCCCGCTTTTGGTTTTAATCAGCTTAGTATTTGGTCGGGATTGATTAGTGATCAAAATAATCAAAATGATAGTCTTGCTGTAACATTTAATTATTTTAATTCAATACCTCAATCTTTACCATGGTCAGAAGATTTTGAATCATTTCCATTGTGTGCAACCACTAGTAATTGTGAGGTGCAAGCTTGTGCGACAGATAATGGCTGGGTCAATGAGATTAATGGAACTGCAGATGATATTGATTGGAGAACAAACGAAGGAACAACGCCTTCATCAACAACTGGTCCAATGCAGGATTTCAACCCAGGAACTGAAACAGGTAATTATATGTATCTAGAAATATCTTCAAACCCATTATGTGAAATTAAAGAGGGTCATTTAACTTCACCGTGTATTGAAATTGATGTTGTATCTGTTCTAAAGTTTGCCTACAGTATGAACGGAAGTGATATGGGAGAATTACATGTTGATATTTTTGTTAATGGTGCATGGGAACTTGATGTAATGCCAATGCTAAGCGGTGACCAAGGAGATGATTGGCTAGAAGGGTCTATATTATTAGGGAATTACGTCGGTGAAATTATTAATGTTAGGTTTAGAGGAATAACCGGAGATGGGTATAGAAGTGATATGGCTATTGATGATATTAGGATTATTAGTACGGTTGGTATATCAGAATCTAATCCAAATTTTGCATTCGACATTCACCCGAATCCATCAACAGGTATATTTAACTATACTTTTTATGGAAATGAACAGCTTACCATTGAGGTGGTTGATTTGAATGGAAAAGTAGTTTTACGTCAAAATCTTAAGGCGCATGAAAGCAAAGGTAGTATTGACTTAACCGGTTATGCTAATGGATTGTATGCAGTGACAATAACTGGTCAATCAGGAAGAATGATTCATAAAATTGTAAAGCAATAACTTAAATCAATTCTATTACGCAGCAGTACTGGTGTGTCTTATGTGAATGATTGCCTACACCGACACGCTCGTAATTTGGGTTCAAACAGGCTATTCTATGTCCCAACGACGGGACATCATGGTCAATTAATAACTGTAAAATAACATCTTTGCCTGAAGGCATTCCGTATGAACAACACTCAGCGTAATTGCTTTTTTTGCATTTTTTGCGGGTATGACCAACATATCCTGACACCCCCATTTCTTTAGCAAAACACTTTGCACTTAGATTTAATGCATCTCGAGGACTTAAAGCCTCCATTGGCTTTATTCTGTTTAAATGCTTTATCAATGAGGTTCTATATTTTGAATTTTTAAGATAATTTCCGAATTGTGATGGTCCAAAATAATTGATGACTTCAATTTGATTAAACTTCTTTGGATATAATCGTGCCAAATTTAGATAGAGAATGGCTTCTTTTTCGGCTTCATTTAATTGCGAAATATTTTTTGCAGTATTGGCTTTTAATAATTCTCCTTCAGTCCAATTTTTTTCTTCACTTATGATTAGTGAATTTCCAAGAAGCATAAAGGATAAGCTCAACAGAAAGAATATTTTAGACATATTAATGTAATTTTAGTATTTGTTATAAAATATAATGACCTAACTAAATAATTTATTTCAAATAAATAGTTACAAAAAATATTACAAAAAATAAGAAATTAGTTTTCTAGGTAACCACCCTCTAGCCAACATTGTAGAATGTCTAAGTCTTCTTGGGTAAGATCATTGAATCTTGGCATAGATTGATCAACTAATACCTCTGTTTCAAATTTTCCATTATCTAAGACAGTTTTCAACCCAGCATAAGTATTATATTCTCCATTATCAGAACCAGCATCATGACATTTCATACAGTTATTATCAATGATAGCCTTAGCATGAGAGTTATATGAAACGTCCTCAGTTGTAGAGCAGGTGGGAACAGTTTTATCTTTGTTGCAGGATAAAAGAAAGAGTAAAATTGAAATAGGTAATGTGTAAAAGCCAATTTTTTTCATTTATATAGTAAATTAATTTATTAAGTAAGGAAGTATGAATTTACAAATAAATTCTAAAATGTTTCTTTTTTATGAAATTTAAGCTAAAACAATTCAGGTATGAGATGGCTGTTTCAATTTATTTTAAAAGAGCTTCCCATTTTTGCATGTCATTTTTGGTTAAATACGGTAGCCACAGCCTAAAAGTGAGTTTGGCAAAATAATCGACAGTATTTTTTTTGGATGAAACATATTCCTTTGCGATTAACCAAGTGCTAATCGAGAATAAAAATTGATCTGTTAAATAGGTAATCTGCTTATCACTTATATCTGGTCTAAAAATGCCGGCTGCCTGATATTGAATGATAATTTGATGGATTTCATGTTTTTTAATATTTAACAAATGAATCATCTTCGATTTGATTGCTGGTATTCTTCGCCAAACTACTTCATTGTTTTTAAACAAAAAACGATAATCCCACATCACTTCAAAATTGACCTTAATAGAGGCTAGTACTTGTTCTTTTTTAAATAACTGTTCAGGTTGATACTTGGCCGACCCTTCAATTTTCTTTTGGAATTGACAAAACAAGGCTTCAATTACTTCATTTTTATTAGGGTAATGGTAGTGTAAATTACCTTGGCTGATATTCAGCGGTTTAGCAATATGTCGAGTTGTAATATTTTCAACGCCTTCAGTATTAAAAAGCGTTAAAGCTTGGTTTAAAATTTTTTCTTTAATGTTCATTAGTTCAATTGAGCTAAAATATATTATATTTGTGTAAAAATAGTTCAATTGAGCTAATTATGAAAAAAAATCACATAATTTTTTGTCTTTTATTATTTATGTTGTCAACTTGTAGTAAAGGAACAGTAGATAGAAATTTAGTAGAAGGCTCAAATAAGAATCAAGCTATTCTACTGAGAAATGTTAATATTTTTAACGGAAGAGATTCTTCTTTATTATTAAATAAGGATGTGCTTTTAGACTCTGGAATAATAAAAGCCATAGCTACTTACCTTAAATCGACTAAAGAGGAAGTTATTGAGATTGACTGCAGAGGAAAGACCTTAATGCCTGGATTAATTGACGCACATGTTCATTTGTCTGGCAGCGGTTGTGTGCCTTGGGAAAAAGTACCTGCGGATATGGTCTATAATTTGTCTGCATACTTATATGCCGGTGTGACTACGGTTTATGATTTGGGGGGACTGGCTTCTGATATTAGTAATTTGTCAAAACAAGTTGAAACTGGTGAGGTAATCGGTCCAACAATATACAATACGCATATTCCCATAACCGTAAAAAATAGTCATCCCATTCCGTTAACAGAAGAAATGTTACCAGCACCATTAAAGCGTTTAGTTAACATTATTTCTCCTACGATTGATAAAATTGAAGATGCACCACAACTGATTAAGAATTATCTTAAACATGATATTGATTATGTTAAAATAGTCTGTGATCAAATACCACCTGGTTCTCCGGAAATGTCCTTTGAACAGCTTAAAGCCTTGATTGATGAAGCCCATAAGTCAGATCGAAAGGTTTTTGTGCATATTGGAAGTCCGCAAAATGCCCTTGATGCTATTAGGGCAGGCGCTGATGTATTAGCACATGGTGTTTGGCGGGGCAGGTTAAGTCCTAGTCAAGCTGACACCATTGCGGCAGCGAATATACCAATCATTTATACATTAGCAGGATTTCATAATGTTAAGGCTATTTACAACGGTGAATTTACGCCTTCAAAACGTGATCAAGTTTTAGTCCCACAAAATATTTTAGGTCCTATAACTGGAGAAAAAGGGAAGGATGTTTATCACCAAAAACAAATGAATTTATTTTTTAAAGATGTTGTCAACCAAAGCCCAAACTGGTTGTATAATTTTCAATTATTGCATCAACGTGGAGTGACAATTTTAATAGGGACTGATAGTAATCTGCCTGGAACGTACGCTGGAAGTACATATTATCAAGAGATCCAAACTTTAAAAGCATTTGGCTTATCAAACTATGAAATTTTAACTGGTGCAACCTATTTAAATTCAAGAATATTCTTATCCGCGCCTGATTTTGGACTGGTAGCAGAAGGTTATAAAGCCAATCTTTTACTGATAAACGGTAATCCTCTTGAGAATATTGAATTAATACATGAACCTGAAATGATACTAAAAGAAGGTGAAATTATTCAAAAAGTTAGATAATTACTTGCTTCTAAATACATTAATTAGTGCTTTTGTACTAACCATATTCAATGGGAATTCTAATAGAACATGTAAAAGACTCAATGCAAATAATGCTATAAAACCAGTTTTGAAATCATAGATATAAATCGATATTGAGACCAACCAAATTCCTAAAATCCAAATAGACCTTTGTTTGGTAATCGATTTACGCCACCCTATTATTGATGTCTTGGAGAACCAGTTCAGATAATGATAGGTGTATGCAAATGTGATAAATATTTGAATTTTAATTGCCCATGTTGATAAAGGGGCGAATAATTGATTTTCAAATCCATTAAGCACCCAAGCAACACCACTTGATATATTGCCTAGCCCACTATCTTTAAAGTTGTTTATGGTCGATTCAGAGGGGTTGTAAGTAATTTGATTAATAGGTAGGTAGTATACAATTACTGGAACTAAAAGTAATACCATACTGGTCAGGTAACCATATTTACTTTTGGATTTTATAGCGCCATAAAGTATAAAAAGTAATGTGAAAACATAAACATGAATTAAAGAGGGGATAAAGATCCCCATTAAAACTGATACCATTGGTAAATAAGTTGCCATAAAATAGGCTATAATTAAACTGGCAACTAACGCTATAATTAAATGGTATGTCTCTCTAAATAGAATTAACCCAATGGCAAAAATAAAGGCGGTTAATATTAAAGTAGCTATGTGTCCGCTAATGTAATTTAAGATAGCTTTTAGTGGTTCTGTTGGCTGAAAACCAGTTAAATCAAAAATTGGTTTGATAGAGACTATAATAGTGATTACTAGAAATAAAACACCCCATTTCCTACTCGATTTGATAAAATAATTTTTATCTCGTAACCAACTAATTTCAGTTAAATAGTGCAGTGGTCCTAAAAAAGCATAGGCCAATAAAAACAATTTAAAAGGGAGATAAACAGCTATAGTTAGCGCTAAAAAAATAAGCGCAATATTTAAAATGTCAATTCGCTTAGCTAATGGGGTCATCATGTATTAACCAACTTTAATAAACTGCTTTTGTAGACTTCCAGACTCTTTCTGAATCATGACAAAGTATTGTCCACTTTCTAAATGGTCAAGTGACATAGGGATGTGGTGTGTTGCTTGAGATAAATTACCATTATAGATAGAGGACACTAATTTTTGATTCATATCATAAACGTCAATTTTAACCCACTCATCTAAAGCATCAAACTGAACAGTGGCATTGTCACTGACTGGATTAGGATAAACAAATGCAATCGGCGCGTTTTTGTGGATTGTCTCTTCTTCAATTCCAACTGTGCAGGCACCAACTATAGAATAGTAATTAACCTGATGTTCAAAAAAGGAGTCGATATCAGTTGTACTCACACCAAACCAATCTTTAAGAATAGAAGCATAAATATCTCTAAAGTCAAATTGCATTGGAATTCCAGCTTGATTAATCACATTGCTCGAAACAGTAGGGTTATTTCCCATTATTGAAGTGCTCAAACAAGTTCCAAACAACATTAATGGTGCTGCATCCCCATGGTCGGTACCATTACTGGCATTAGAAGCAATTTGTCTTCCAAATTCTGAAAATGTCATCCCAACAACTCTTTCTTCTAACCCTAATAAATTAAGATCATCCTGAAATGCCGCTACAGCGTCTGATAATCTAGTTAATAAATTTGCATGGGTTCCCGTTGTCGTATCATTAGGATCTACTTGCGCATCATGGGTGTCGAAACCATTAATATTTAAAATATAAATATTGGATTTTAAACCTCCTGAAATCATTTGAGCAATATACCGCATATGAACCGCTAATGGATTGTCATTGTCATAAAGATTGGACAATGTATTACCAGCCGTAACGGCATTATTTATTTGAGACCCATAGGCATTAGATTGGTCAATAAGCGTTGATAAAAATTCCATATGGTCACCATAATAGGTGCCATCATTAGTTGTTGATGAATCAGTAAGGGTGTAAATGTCAGTGGGATCATCAACTGCATGACTGAAATTGGCCATTAAACCTTGGCAGGTGGCAGAAACTTCATATCCCATGCTAATTGCAAAAGGGTCAGGACAATCAATGCTTGGATAATCGCTTGGGTAATTTGGATATTGCATGTCTAAAGGTCTTCCTAACCAGCCTGTTGAAGGTGATGCATCAATTAATCCTGATGTCCAAATGTCCATAGATCGAAAATGGGACCTATTTTGTTCGGGGTAGGCAACGCTTTGAATAATTCCCAATTTACCATCATTATACATGTTTTGCATGCCAGTCATTGCTGGGTGCAATCCAACATCATTTGTCAGAGCTAAAACATCATTTTCTGGAATAAGAACGTTGCTACGTTGGATTGATAAGTTTGAATATTGATCGCGTGGAATGATAGTATTTAATCCATCATTACCTCCGTTAAGTCTAATAATGACTAAAACTCTGTCTTCAGCTGAACGGTCAATATTAAACCGTCTTTGACCATGCGCCTGAAATTTCAATTGATCCAGCAAGATTGGTGTTCCAACTGAGGCTACTGCTAATTTTTTTATAAAATTTCTTCTTTTCATTTTTTCAGTTTTACGGACTACATTGTATGAAATTCTGGCATTTTTAATACCCTTGAAAGCACTAATTCCATTCTTGTTCGTACTGGATCAGAATAAGTTGGGTCACCTGGGTTATTCACATAATCATTGTATTGAATTGTCCATTCAAAATCGGGAAGACCATTTGTTAAAATGGCTTTTATGATCAATTTTTTTGATGCACTTATTCCTTTTGGGGCAAATATGTCTGCAATATCATCAATAACTAATGAGGCAACCGAAGGTTGGGATAAATTATCTAAAAAGGCTAAAAGATCCGGTTTCCAATCGTCACCTTGCGCGGGAAGTCCAGTAAATAAAGTGACGATATCAATGATTTGAAAACGTAATTTTAAATAAGAGGAATTGATCCAGAGTTGAGTGTAGGATGGCTCTTGGTAATATGCTGGCCATCCTGCAACGCTTGGTGGCTGAGCATAAGACTGACCCATAACTTGTGTTAAACTGTATAAAAAACCATACATTTCAGAATCAGTAGAGAGGTTAAAACCAGGTACTGATTCAGTAGAATTGAATAATGCAAATACCATGTCAAGTGGACTTCTGATTAACGCACCTCTTACCGAAATATCGTAAAAATGCTCACTTGCTAATAATTCGCTCATTACAGGCAAAATATCGTAATTGTTGGCAATTAATGTGCTGGCCATATCTGGAATGACATTCTGTTCTACATTAGTAGTAAGATCATAATTAACAAAATAACGATAAAGCTTGCGACAAATATGATTGGCAACTTCATTTTGTTGAAATATCACATCAATATAAGTTGCATATTCATTTGCTCCGCCATCTGGGATGGTGGCATTACCGAAATGATAAGATAATGTTTTTGTGGTTGTATCATGAAAAACGGGGTTAAAGCTAGGAGTCACAACAGTAGCAGTAGCATGAAGAAATCCATTAATTAAATAACCCGTAAATATTTTTGCACCCGCAGCCACATCATCTTCTGTATAATTGGAGTAATCACCAGGTCCTATTTGATCACCTTTACCTATGGTGAATAATTCTAAAACTTCTCGAGCATAATTCTCATTTGGACTAAATACATTGTTGGTTACACCATTTAGAAAAACCAACATGGCTGGATTTATTGTGACATCCTTCACCAGTTGTTTGAAATTACCTAGCGCATTATTATAAATTAAAGTGTGGTAATCGTAAGTAGCTCTAGGGTCTCCACTAAAAGGCACTGCAAAGTGGTTTTGCCAAAACAAACACATTTTTTCTGCAATTGTAGGTTGTTCCTCATTTAATCTTTTCATTATCCAAGCAATTAATGATACTTGCCGCGCTCCAACTGTTGCTTGTTTATCTGTTGGGTCAGGTGGGTATGGGTCGTTCACCCAGGTTGAACCAAAGGCTGTTATGCCTTCGTCAGGATGAAAAGTAAGGGGAGGTGTTAAAGCAGGGATTTGAAGCAAACTGCTTAATGTAGTTGCCATACCATTGGCTTCTGCATCTAAAATTTGCTGGTTAGTTGGACCAAACATTGTTCTTCGAAGTAAATGTCCTGCTTCGGCTTTTGTCCATGGACCAGTATATGGTGTTAAACTATACGTGATCGGTTCTAAATCTACAATTGGCATACCTATGCGTTTTTCAATTCCCATAAAGTTATGAAAAAAAAGGCAAAATTTCGAATAAATATATTAAGACTAACCCGTTGAAAACTTGATGTTTTTAGAGTAGGGGAACGGCAGTTTTCGTTCGACGGAAAAGTAAATAATGTCGCATAATTATAGTGATTTTATACTAAGGTTCTAAATTTTTTTTAATAGTCGTTTTTACTATAGTCAGATAATAGTCTTGTCCCTTAAGGTTTCTGTTTCAATTAGGTCTTATCTGAAAATTAAATTTTAGGTTAGGTCAAAATTTTGTACATTAGGATAATAATTAACCTAAATATATCATGAAATCTAATTATTTACCTCTTTTAAAATTTGGCATATTGATGTTTGTGACATTAATTTTCAATGCTAATGTATCAGCACAAACCTATGTTACTCTGCCATATTCTACTGGATTTGAGTCAGGAGTTTTAGATGCGGCTTGGGGTACCACAAGTGATCAAACCACAGGTGAGATCGCAATATTCGCTTCTGGTTTTTTCGTTTGGAACAACATTACTGCAAATGCAAATACAGGAACGAACTTTTTAGGGATGCATAATGCCAATCCTGGAGGAACTTATAATACAAATCAAGCTGATTTACATTTAGATTTAGCAAACAGTACAAACGTAAGATTTAGTTTTTGGTGGACACATTGGGATGATGAAGCTGAGGTTCAAGATGGCTTATTTATTTCAGATGATGGTGGTACAACATATACTAAAGTTCATGATTTTCCTGGGTCAAACGTCACGCTTAATTATGAGCATTATGATTTTGATTTAGACAGTATCAACGCGATTCATGGTTTAAGTTTTACATCAACTTATATTATTCGTTTTCAGCAATATGATAATTTTTACTTTGCCGGGGGTAATGATGGCCATTTAGTTGATGATGTTTCAGTTTATCAAACTTGTTTACCAGAAAGTTTAACAGTTGTAGCATGTGATAGTTTTATCAGTCCAAGTGGTGCATATACATGGTTTACCTCAGGAATTCATAATGACACTATTTTGGCTATTAATGCCTGTGGAGATTCTGCAATTACTGTTGACTTAACCATTAGTAATTATTCAGAAAGTGTTGAAACAGTTGAAATATGCTCTTATTATATTTGGAGTGTTAATGGCAATGTGTACACTTCATCAATTCAAGATACTGTACTGTTAGAAAATTCAGCTGGCTGTGACTCCCTTGTTATTTTAGATTTGACTGTTTTTCAACCAGAATTTTATTTTGATACTGTTCAGGCATGTAATGAGTACACCTGGCCGGTCAATGGTATAACGTATGATAACAGTATCATCTTTAATACTTTACTTGGTGGTGTGACCGGTTGTGACTCTTCAGTCACATTGGTTTTAACAATTAATGATTCAGATAGTTTGTATGAAACGACCTCTTCCTGTAATTCATTTACATGGCCGGAAAATGGACAAACCTACTCACAAACGGGTGTGTATACTGATAACTACACCAATGCTGCTGGCTGTCCTTCATCTAGAACTCTAGATTTAACAGTTGTTCCTGTTGATACAACATTGAGCTTCAATGATAATATTTTGAGTTCCAACGCAGTTGGAGCGAGCTATCAATGGTTAGATTGTAATGATAATTTTGCGCCAATTAATAATGGTGCAAACCCAACTATATCTGTAAGTCTAGGCAATAGTTATGCTTTGGAAGTTACAGAAAATGGGTGCGTTGATACCTCTGCTTGTAACGGTTTTTACCTTAGTATTGAAGATGGTGATTTAGGTAGGGTAACCATTTTCCCTAACCCTAGCAACGGTTTAGTTAATATTGATTTAGGTGAATTATCAGATGTTAATATTCGAGTTTACAATGTAGGCGGACAGATGGTGTTTAATGCAGACAATATCAACGATTTAGTTTATCAATTTGAATTAAATGAACCTGCTGGAACTTATTTTATTGAATTGACTAATAAAGACATTAAGCAGCAGTACAAGCTCATCATTGAGTAGTTCAAGTATGAAAATCAGGTAATTTTGGGACTATTGATATTCTAGAAAATAGAATTATATTGGTGTGTAAAGACAAGTATGTCAGAACATCAATTATTTAGTCGTATGCCACTTTTATTGCTCGTTAGCAGAGTTTTTGAAAGGGCTGGTTATTATGGTTTTAGATCCATTATATTACTCTATTTTACAAGTGATTTATTTAATTACAGTAGAATAGAAGTTCTTGAAAAATATGGACTTCTGACTTCTAATATATTCAACTGAAACACAAATAACAGGTTACAAAGCCCATTTTTATTTCTATTGGCATATTTTTAGTATTAGCGGCAATCCTAACCATTATTTTTCTAAACTTTAAAGCTCATAAAAAATCCTAAGGTTAATCAATTATTTAATGCTTAATAACCTTAATCTCCGCACTTGTTTTGCCATCTGAAACAGTCATAATATAGACACCATGAGGTAACTCTACAATTGAGAAACTCCCTTCATAATAGCCACTAACAGTTTGAACTTGTTCTAATTTAACTCGTTTTCCAAGGATGTCAAATAGTTCAATATCTACAGTTTTATCCAAACCGTCCATAGTGATGTTTAAGATATCTGATGTAGGGTTGGGAAAGACATCTAGTAATGGTTTCAATTCAAATTCATCAGTTGCTAAAGGTGAATCAGTCGTAAAGTTGAAATGAATATTGTCACCAAAATCCCCATTAAAAGTTTTAACAATGCCAGAAGCGCCAACTCTTCGAATTAGAGTAGAACCGTTACCATCATTATTAGCCCACCAAGAAATACCATCTCCATCAGAATCATAGACATTGTATGAATAACAACCATGATCAAGATATAAGGTATCCTTATATTGTGTATTGGCTGTCATGTTTGTTCGTTGGAAAATGATATTTCCGTTTTCATCTCTTACATCATAACTATTTTCCTGCGGAGCAGAATTGGTTCTGAACCATATGGCAATGTGTCGTGGAACAACTTCTGGAATGGTAAAAGCTGAAGCATAATGATTATTGTGAATGTATTCATCTGATTCCCCATTAGGTAAACTAATTTCCACGTGAAAGACATTATCAGATTGATGCAGTTCTGCCCATAAATCAAGATTAGATTCTAAGGCAATTTCTTCAGTTTCTAAAAATGCTAGATTTCCAGTCCAATTAAACTCTAATGGTACTGTGGCATTATTGACCCAGTATTTAATGACTAATGAAGTTAGGGCTGTGCTTCCAGTATTCTGTATTTTTATTTTTGGTTCATGACAAATTGAATTAAACCGTTCAAACTCTACTCGATTAGAAGGTTCGCTGACTTCAACAATAGCTGCATCAATTGTATGGTTTATTGCACCATAAGTGATTAATTGGCTGTTTACAATATATCTAGAATCTCCTGTGGCAGTATTAATTCCGTAATCAATGGTAGCTTGCTGTCCAGGGGTTACAAAAGCTGTAATGTCATTGTGTTGAACATCTGTTGCTACTCCAGGGCACCAACCAGCGCGGTCGTAAACCCATGTGCCACCTTGAGGATAAACAGGATTTTTTGCACATTGCTTCCATACCTGCCAACTAAACTCATTGGCTCCTCCATCAATATCAATATAATGAATCCGCGGAATAAACTCTCCTTCTTGTCCATGACCAGAAATAGCTGTTCTTACTTTAAAGTACTCACCATTAGGAGACATTAACATTGATTTAGGTGCGAAATAAGTTTCACTCATAATGCTTTGATAATTTCTAGATTCTGGACGCCATATTTGTTGAAAATCAACCACATCCCTTGGTGGTGTACCAACTATGAATAAAAACTTAATGTCCATGTCTTCCATCCATTGGCCTCCACGTTCAATAGTCATTCTTTTTGTACCATTAAATATTGGCGTATAATCAGTCATGTCAAAGGTCCAAGTTTTGCCTTCTGGTCCAAGGTCAAGATTAATTCCATAGGGTGTCACAAAGGACATGATTTCGATCTTAGCTGGATACCTTCTATAATACTCAAGCGTTGTAACGGTTGGAGTAGTATTCTCAATTGCTACATTCACTGTTCCGATAATATTGGCGGAATTACCATCAAAAATATTTTGAGGAATTGCCTGCCAAACTGTGATTTGTGAACTGGTCACAACTTGGTCATTAAGAAGTGAATTAGGGTTTGATACGATTGAAAAGTACTCAATTACATTAGGTGTTAACTGAATAGAATCCATAACAACTGTCGGGTTAGGAGAGGAATTATAAGTTCCTTCAACCAAAGTAATGTTTGGTCGGTGAGTGGATAGTTGAAAACCTCTGTTTAAATCAATACCTCTTTCAAATTGCCAAGTGCCCGAATTTGAAATACTCCCAACTTGAGCGTTTGTCAAGTCATTGGTTAATGTTCCTGTGCCTTCGTCAAATGAGTAATAAGCCACTAAGTTTGAATATTGTGGATGAGTGGCATCTATACTAAGGTTCATCCAATTCATGATATCAGTTTGCGAAAGCTCAGTATCCCAAACACGTAATTCATCTATTTTTCCCTTATAATTATTGCTTAAAGCATTTGACTTACCAACTACCATTTCAGCAATTTCTATTGGGTTGGTTTTTCCAGTTCCAGAATGCCACAAAACACCATCCAGATAAAGTTTCATTTGACCTGTGGCTGCGTTTTTAGTTGCTGCCCAATGGTGCCATTGGCCTTCTAATTCATTATTCGTTGCGGCTTTATCAATTCTATCATAGCCATTTCCAGTATTTCCACAATCAAAATATACTCTGCTATTACTCCAAGGTAGGTGTAGATTCAAGTTTCGATTGCCTGAAGGATCATTCGCATGAATAATTGAAGTGTTAACTGGTAAGAAGTCAGGGTTTCCATATGCCCAAAATGACACACTAATTTCATTGTTGATGGTTGACATAGCTGTTGTAGGAATGTCAATATGCGTATTAGCTGCTAAGTTGATATTATAGCCATTATTAGTGTAAATACCCATGTTTGTTGAGGCAGTTCCTTCTAGTTGAACGGCTGTACCTGCTATCGAATTTGTAAAAGAGAATTCAACAATTAGATTATCTGTGCCATTCCAATTGAACGGTGTGCTAAATTGAATTCTATTTGATCCAACAGCAAAATTATAATTGCTAAAATAAACGTCTTGAAATCCAGTTAATTCAGGAAATGCTGGGTCAGTAGTTGATGCTGAAGTACCTTTAACTCTAACCCTTAAGAAATTGACTTGTCCTCCAGTTAAGGCATTAACTAAAAAACCATCCACGTCTCCAGCTGCAAAACCAGCAGCAATTAGCTCAACAGCTGTATACAAAAATTGTGATTTACCCGAATTGTTTGTGCCATCAAGGACTTCATTGATAGTAGAGTTTCCAGCCAACAAAGGAAATTGATTTTCACTAATGATATTGTTTAGTGTTCCTGGGTCTTGAGTATATTGAAAATAATCATAAGTCGGTTGCGAAGTGTAGTCAAAAGTTGTTCCAGTAAATCCTGATACTGTATAGTCAGGGTGCGTAAATCTCACAGAATCAATTCTAGTAGAATCATGCAGATAAGTATTACAAGAGATGTCCCATTCCCCACAACCAACATCTGTTTGTCCTGCAGCCCCTGAAGACACATTACCATCCTTACAGCGAATATTATAAGACATTAAAATCTTTTCAAATGATACATTTGGCAAGACTGAAAAATCGATTAAAGTATCTCTAATACCTGGAGACCATTGGTTAATACCATAAGTTTGTGAGTAGTTAAAGGTTTCTACTACTATTGTGTCTCCTGGAGATTGTGTAAATGCTAGAATTGAATTTAAAAAAACAAAAGTCGAAATCGCTACTCTTTTCATATGAAACGGTCTTAATCTTAGAGCTGTAAAATTAAGGTTTTTTCTGAATAAAGAGTAGCAATTATTGAGCTCATTATAGAAGGGCTATAATTTTAATATGTATAAGCCTAAGCAGGATCGAATAAAGTCATTCTAAATAGTCGAAGCTGATAATTTGTGCTTCTGTTCGCCGATTCAATTGATGAAGTGTCTCAAATTTAATTTCGTTACTAACAAATTGGTTGATATACTCTTCTGTTAATTTGGTTGAAAAAATGGTGTCTCCGCTTGAATTAGTCTCATGGTACATGATTGGATTGTCTTCTCCCTGTCCATAAGCTTTTAATCTTTGTTGTGAAATACCTTTTTCTTCAATTAAATATTTGACACAAACTTCTGCTCTTTTTTGCGATAGTAACTTATTATACTCAGCTGTACCTCGACTATCTGTATTAGCAATTATTTGAACCACAATATTGGGATGACTCACCATTAGATCATAAATGTATTTCAGTGAATCTTTTGAATTTATCTCTTTATCAACAATTAATGCCATAGTTCCAAATTCAAACCTTATTTCTGGAATCCTAATTGGGCCCTGTTCAATATTAATGATGCCTACTTCTTTGTGAAAATTGGTTGGCTCCTTAATATTTTTAGTAGATAGGGTAGTTCTGGTGCCAATCCACTTATTTCGAATATCTTGAATTTCTATTGAATAGATGTTGTCAGGTGTAATAAATCTTGAACCGTCCTCTTTTTCACAAAGCTCAACAATACCTTTTTCATCAGATTTTAAAATAAAACTTGAACCATCAGAACCAGTTACTTTAACATCAACATTTGGAACTACTTTATCAGTTGACTGATCCACAACTTCAATGGTACAGCAAATTAAAGCAGGAGGAGAGTAGAAAGACCAAATATCTTGAGATCTGCTCGACTTCGAACTTTTTTTAGATCCTGGACGATTTGACGAAATATAACCAGTTGATCCACCATCAGAATTTTGCGTGAAAATAATATGATAGTCGTCTGAGTAAGAATTTAAAGGTGCCCCAATATTGGTTGGGTTTTCCCATTCAGTCTCGCTTGTTTTCTTTTCTGCTCTGAAAATATCAAGACCACCAGCACCTACCATTCCATCAGAAGCGTAATATAGAGCGTCATTTGGACCCCAAGTAGGAAACATGTCATTCCCAGGTGTATTGATTTCTGGACCCATATTTATTGGAAGTGACCATTCTTTTAATTTAGTGTCATAAACAGATTGCCATAAATCAACTCCGCCTTCACCACCTGCCATATCGGACGCAAAGATTAAAGTTTTACCATCAGGAGAAACACATGGCTGTCCTACATTGGTAGAGTCATGATCCTTTAAATGGATCTTTTCAGCTTTAGTATAGGAATCTCCTTTTTTTAGGGCAACATAAATATCACATCCAAGATTTTTTTCAGAAACTATGCATCTAGTGAAAAACATTTTCCGACCTCTGCCATCAAAACAGATGGCACCTTCATTATTTGTTGTATTGATTCCTCCTTTAAGTGGAATTGGTTCACTAAAATTGCCTTTACGATCTATTTTTGTTAGAAAAATATCAGTAAAATCTTCACCTATTGTATCATCAGTTTCATCTCCTGTTGCACTAGGACGAGAGGAGGAGAAATACATAGTCATTCCTCTACTGTCCATGACGGCACCATAATCAAATTTTGTTGTATTCAATTTGCTCATTGGTTTCATCTCTTGTCTGCCCTTTTCCCTTTCAAAAGTTCTATAATTCTGACAGGATTCTAAACGAATATCAGCTAATGGATCGCCTGTATTGAGTTCTTTATATTTTTTAAAACTAATTTCAGCGCGATCATGTTTACCTTGGGCCATCTGCATTTCACCTAAATAATAATATACTTTAGGTTCAATTTTAAAGTATTTGAGAAGTACAGCCTTTTTGTATTGCTCTTCTGCAGGCTCAAAAATCCGCATGAGTCTATAGCTTTCCGCTGACCGATACGCGTATTTTGCCTTGGTATTGGCAGCGTCTCTGGACTTTGGAACTATTTTAGCAGAAGCTTTTTTATAGGCAGGAGCTGCTTTTGCCCAGAGACCAGCTTCCCAATAAGCATCCGCTTCTTTACCGTAATTTCTAGTTTGACTATTTGAATAATTGGATATGCCCAGTAGCGTCAATACAAAACATAAATTGACTAAAATTTTCATAAGAAGGATTTTATGAGTTACACATTAAATTGTCGAATCCGGATTCTTAATTTTTTATGTCGAATTTGACATGAGGTAACCATTGAACTAATAATAAAAATCTTAATCAAATCGTAATTCATCACTTAAACGTGCTGTTTTTTAGTGTTTTAATTTTTCTAAAAAAAAAATAATTATTTATTGGCTTAGAAGATTAATTAAGCCATAAATTTTGAAGAAAAGGAGTGATTTTAGCCTGGGTTTTTAAATAGTTTTAACTAATTATTGATAAAATAATCGGTTAATTCTAAGTCATAATCGAATTCTGGAATACCTGTTTCTAAAACCTCCTTTATAATACCCACATCTTTTGCGTAATAATAAGTGATTATATAGCCAATCTTGTTAAGATCATAATGCATTTCCTCCTCGACAACCATAATATCATGAAATGGGGTGCCACTCAATGTCATAGTATCTAATTGTGATGTTACAGTTCTATAATACTTATCGAATGCCATGCCAGATGAAGATAAAGATTTGCCTGTTAATTCAGTAAATTCTGACTCAGGGTTTTGAAAACTTTTCCACGAGGATTCCTTATCATTAAAAATGATTCTCTCAGACATATAATGGTCCTGATAGGACGTCGTTAATTTATTATAATTAAGATAGTCATCACCAATTAAAGGCAGGTAAATAGTATCAACAGTTGTGAAAGTGCAGCCTTGGTTTTCAATGTGGGTAAGATAAACAAATTGTTGCCAATACGGCTCAACAGTAACGGTTTTAGAATTATTATACTCCCACCACGATCCTGGATAGGCAGGGTAATAAGGATGTGGGAAAATTGTATCGTGGGTTGAAATATCTTTATAAAGGTCTTGACAATTCTCTTTTCTACAGCTATTTAATATGAGTAAACCTATTGAAAAAAATATAATTAATCGTAATCTCATATTTACTAACAAGATAGCAAGAAATTATAGGAAATGAATATATGATCTAAATTATTTTAGGGTAGCTAAGGCATTATCCAATGCTTTAATGGTGCCTTTAACATCAGCCTCAGAGGCAGTTCCTATAGATAGTCGGTACCATGGTGATTCCGCATTCGCTCCAAACGCGTAGAAAGGTACAAGGGCTAGCTTGGCTTCATTGAGTAGAAAAGCTGTCACATCTTTGGTGGATGTTAATAAGGTTCCGTTTGCAGTTGTTTTACCTTTTAGATCAAATTTAACTGTAAGATAGATAGCTGCTTGTGGTGCTATCGCATCTACTGAATAGCCTTTAGATTTTAGGTTTTGGATGCCATCATAAAATCCATTTAATCTGCTAAAAGCTTCAGTTTTTATCCAACTTAAATACGCCTCAGAAGCATCAGTATTGTCTAAGAATTTTCCTGTTGCAATTTGTTCAGCTTTTGGCGCCCATGCGCCAACATGACTTAAAATTGATTTCATTTTTGAAATAACCTTAGTAGGTCCAAAAGCCCAACCAACTCTGACTCCTGTTGCAGCGTACGCTTTTGAGATGCCATCAATAAAAATGGTGTAATTTCTCATTTCTGGGTAAAGAGAAACAGGGTTAAGGTGCTCAGTGTCTCCATAAGTCAATTGCCAGTATATTTGATCATAAATAACATATAATGGCTTTTCGTCAGCTCCTCTTCTTGCATTTTCTGCTAATACCATTTCACAAATTGAACTTAATTGTGATCTGGAAAATACCGTACCTGTTGGGTTTAAAGGTGAGCATAATGCAATTATAGTGGCGTCTTGAATATGAGATTTAAAATCTTCTGCAGTTGGCATAAAGTTATGCTGAGCTGTTGTTTCAATAACCACTTGTTGACCACTTGATAAATGGGTGTAATGGTTATTGTTCCATGATGGAACAGGGAATAATACCGTGTCCATTGGGTCAATTATCGCTTGGTAAATAGCATAAATCAAAGGTCTAGCGCCGCCGGCAATTAAAAGATCTTCGGGTGAATAATTTAACTTAAGGTGTTCTGCCAAATATTTGGAAACTGAATTTCTAAGTTCCGCCATTCCATTTGCCGCAGGGTAGTTGGTGATGTTATTTTGATAAGCTGATATGATTTCTGCCTTTAATGCTTCAGGAATAGGAAACAAGTCAGGATTAAAATCACCAATTGTAAAATTATAAATATGTTCGCCTTGTGCAATTTTAGCCTTAATTTCTCCAGCTAATTTTATAATTTCTGATCCGATTAGGTGCTCTGCCATTTCAGATACTTTCAAATCTTTCAATTCTGCGCTCATATCAATTACAATTTTCGAGCTGCAAAAATAATGAAATTAATCAATTCCTGATCAAATTGATTTTGGATGTGTATCAAGAGGTCTGTGAAAAAAAGATTGGATAAAAGGGGAGGGATAAATTAAGAAATGACAGCAAGCGAGTACCTGTGAATACTAAACAAGAAAATTATAACCAAAAATCTCGGACTCGCCATACTGTCATCTGAGTAGCTACCTATAAAAACCATTTAAACCCTTATCAGTAAACTGACTCATCTCTTTATGTCTGCTTTTTTAAAAGGTAACCTTTATTGAATAGTTTTTTTGTTTTCGTTCGTATTTTCAATTATAATTATAGTATGCTTTGTAACGATATTCACTCCATGTTTCACAATGTTCAAAAATCAGAAGGCCTTCACGATCATAACGTTTTTCAAAATGCTCTATAATTGTATTGTTCTCATCATATGTTCTTTGTAAGGACTGGTTAGCTTGATACTCAAAATTAATGGTCTCACCCAAAAAGTACGCTGGTTTATCTGGTCTTTCTCCATATTCTCCAAGCCCCTCGTACCACCACGCCTTCATGTGTTTGATTTGCTTGACCCTATTGAGTTGGTCATATTCAAATATATACTTATTCCAGGCGCTTGTACCTCCAACTTCGCAGATTAACGAATCAAAAGTTTCTAGTTCTGTTTCCCCTCGAGCAGCATCTATAATACTTGGCCACACAAATTCGCTTTCAAATGGCAAACCATAATAAAACCGTTCACCCTGCTTAGCGATAGAATCATTATAGTAGAACCATTCAGCGATTAAAGTGCTGTCTAAATATGTTGAATCATATTGATAGATACTTGCAACTTTATTAGGTTCTAAAACGGTTTTAAAATTTTCTTCCACACTACGAATTATTCCTTTTTGAGATGGTTCAGACTGACAACTAAGTAATAGAAAAAATATGATAAAACAGGTGATGACTCTCATGGCAATTCAAATTAATTTCTGAATAGGGTAGGTCTAAGATAAGGATCAATTTTTTGGAATAAAAGCAACATTTATTATTCGCTTAATTTAACGTATTATTAGTTCCAAGTTAAACTGAATCATTCTGGTTTTGCTATTTCGTTTGAAAAAATGACAACGAGAACTCAAGTATTAAATATAGTGAAGAAACTGAAATAGGTTCAACAGCATTGACCAAAGAAGATTAAATAGAATTAGATTTAAAAAAAGCAACTATAATAACAGGTGTTTTTTAGCAAAAGGGGGTTAATATTTAACAATTTTTCTTTTTCCAATCCCCTCGATTTCTAAGATATAAATACCACTTGAAAGTGATCTTCCATCTATCTGAATGTTTTCATTAGAATAGTTGTATTCCACATGATGTACTTTACCAGATAAATCTGTAATTCTAATACTAGAATTAGGATGTATATCCGAAGAGCCTACTGTTATTGTATTATTAAATGGGTTGGGGTAAAGTATAATTGAAGCTTTTTCTGATTCCAGTGAATTCAGCGCATACGTATACGCAGCAGATGTATTTTCACATCCATTGTTATCTGTTACTTCAACGGTATAAACACCATTTAACAACACGGAATCGGTATAGATGTTTGAATTGCCTGAAGCAATTTCATTGCCATCTAAGTACCAGGTATAGTCCGTAAATCCAATATTTGCGATTAGTTCATTGGCAGCTAAAGTTATACTAACTATTGGTAATGGATTTACCGTGATAACGACATTGTCGGTATCTGAACATCCATCAGATGAGGCTACAATTACTTGATATATGGTGGTGATGCTCGGACTTACCGTATGCGATTGACCATTACCTAAACCGTTGTTCCATGCATATGTTGCTCCTCCTGTTGCATTTAGAAGTACGCTTTCTCCGTCACAAATTGTTGCATCCATAGAGGCAACAGCGGTAGGTATTATTCCTACGCCTATATTAACTGTATCGTACCTTGTAAGTATTCCGTCGGTGACCGATACAATATAACTTTGAGAAGAGGCGGTAGCTACAAAAGTAGGATTTGCAATTGCCGCGTTACTCAAACCGGTTGAAGGTGTCCATGCGTAAGTCAGTGTATCAAGAGGAGGGTTACAAATACCCAGTTTCATATTTGGACGAAATTGATTTGCAAATGTTGGGGTTGCAGTTGCACATGATCCATTTTTCCCTAAAGTACGGTAAGCATTAATGTCCGTGCATTCAATACCCATATTAGACGCAAATGAACTTCCTGAATGACAGACTGTAATTACAATATTGGTAACACCATCCCAATCAAACCTATTGTCAAAAGTTATAGGATTCCATCCATCAGCGGTAGTAAAAGTAGCTGCTGAATAGACAACATCTCCCTCAGGAAGGAAAGTATTAGTTCCTGAACTAGAAAACGCAGATGAAGAAGTACAATTCATATAGATAGTCACATTGTTAATATTACCACTTATGTTGTTCCAATCTACATCAAAAGATAAACTGTTAAAAGCGCCGCTATAAATCCCCTTAGCTTGCAATTCAGCGACTGTATAAATGTACTGGTACTTTGAACTTGAAGATTCGAAAGGGCCACTAAAATCTGCTAATATAGACACTGCACCAGCTGAAAATGTTTTTTCAATGGATCCAGAATTACAAAGAGAACCATTTGTTCCACATGAGGTGTATGCATTGTAATAGGGCGATAAATTAAATACAGAACTTAATTGGACAGTATCATTGAGACAAGGGGCATAATTATTCGCTGAGCCTACGATTTCAAATGTTGAATCTGTTTGCGCTTTTGCCTTAAAATTCATGCATAATATTAGTGAGAATAAAAGGATATATTGTGAAAATAGTTTCATCTGTAATGGTTTGAGGTACGCGTTTAAATCTTAATTAGTAGTATTTTATAATACCAATGCAATCTATGAAAATTATTAAGAGAATACTAATTTTTATGATAAATAAGTGGTTTGATTAATTTAAAAAGTGTTGTTTATTTTGTTTGGGTTGTATCGACTCTGAGCATTCTCGAGTATGGCACACCCAAAGCTTAAATTGTGAATAACGGCAGTTTGTCTAACAACCTTAAAAGTAATAATTATATTGGGCTTAACTAGAATTTTTTAAGGCACTATCATTTTTAATAGCACCAAGTTTTCACTATAATTTAAGTTGCTTAGCAGGCGTAAAATTGATTTTTGAGAAAGCCATTTTCTCCAATAAATAAAGGTAAGTTTACTTAAGTAAGCTTTTAGAATTACGGGGTCTAAAATATTCATGATTCTTTTGAGTGTATAGACTGTAAACATAAATCCTACATCTGCAGCTGCTCTTTCCATACCTTTTTTGGTCACTACATAGCCTAAAGCCCCTGTAGCGTTTTATTGAGCCGTATGGGTGTTCAACTATGGCTTGTCTGCACCTATATAGTGGTATGTTTTGTTCTAGTTTTTGCTTGTTTGCTTCGTAATATTGCTGGTGGTCTGACCGTGAGATTAGTTTACCGGTTTTAGACTTTGTGCATAATGATTTTACCTTACAGCTTAGGCATGCTTTAGTTTTGTATTGCTTAAATTTTGTACGGGTTCTAGTGTTTGTGTGCCAACTTTGGTTTGTGGTTAATTCTTGTCCTTGTTGGCAGATATATAAATCTTTTTCAGTGCTATAACTAAAGTGTTGTACGTTATATGCTTCACTAGGTGCTCTTGAAGTACTGGCTAAGTCTGGGGCTGATACAATGGCGTTGATTCCCAGTTCTACTGCGGCTTTAAGTTCCGAACCTGTGTGATAGCCTTTGTCGTAAAGGGCTGTAAATTTATTGTGCCCTATAATTTCAACGGCTCTTTTAAGCATTGGTCCCATTGCTTTTGCGTCGTTTTTATTGGTAGTTAAATAATCAATTGGAATATTGTAGTCTGCATCTACTGTGGTTTGAATACAGTAACACACTTCCGTTATGCCATTTCTAATAATGATATTTCTGCTATCTGGATCTGAAGTGGGTCCCGATAGCTATCGAGATGAACTTCATCAGATTCTTCAATAGTTTTATTCATTTGATCGTAATTATCTTTTCGATCATTATGCTTATCAATTTTATTCTGGATAATCTTCTTATTATCACCATCTGCCTCTGCTAATAGCTTATTGTAGTGGGCTAATCTACTGTCGATATATTCAAGTTGTCTATCGATCTTTTTTTTATTATAGTTTTTCTTCTTAGAGTTCTGAGCTCTAAGTTTTGTGCTATCCCCTGCAATGAGCTTACCTCCAATCAGATCAAAATTCTTTGCCAGTTCCACCGCCGCACGGAACACTTTTTTAATAGCTTTTGGGTTGTCACGTCTAAAGTTTGATATCGTATTATGATCCGGAGAAAGCGACTTTATAAGCCACATGACTTCAATGTTAATATGACAAGCTTTTTCTAAGTCTCGAGATGAACGAATCTTATTCAAATAGCCGTATAAATACAACTTTAGTAAATCCGAAGGGTGATATGCTGGCCGACCATTTTCGCCAAAATCTAACCTAAAATTCATGTCTGATAAATTCAAAGAATCAACAAATAAATCAATGATCATAATTTCATTGTTTTCATCAATCAATTCTTCTAAAGACGACGGAATAAGCGCGATTTGACCACGGTCATTTCCTTAGATGTATTTCATATCTAAAAATACAAAATCATCCCTTTTTAATCAAGAAAAACTGTTTCAAGTAATTAACAAAAATAGGTGAGTTATTAGACAGTTTGACGGTTGAGTAAATTTTCGTTGCTGATAAGGTACTTAACAATTATGAAACTTAGGTTTTGTTAGCGAGAATTAATTTTTTAATTGTATCTTTAAAATAGTAATTGACAAATTGTGCGCTATTGAAATATTTTCAAAATAGCAGATAACTAATATAAAGGATGCAGGTATGTATAAACCAACTATACTTTGTGTGGATGATGAAAAAATAGTTTTGGATAGTCTAAAATTACAGCTAAAGAATTCCTTCGGATCTGATTATCAGGTGGAAATAGCTGAAGGCGGTTCGGAGGCTTTGGAAATTATTGATGAAATTTATGATGATTTTGGCTTTCCTCCCAGTGTAATTATTTGTGACCAAATAATGCCACAGATGAAAGGCGATCAATTATTAGCAATAGTAAAAGAAAAATTCCCGAAAATTTTATGTATTCTATTAACGGGTCAGGCCGATTTGAATGACGTTGTGAATGCGATTAATAATGCGGGTTTATACAGGTATATTGCTAAACCTTGGGATAAGGAAGATTTGAATTTAACCGTAAAACAGGCATTAATTGCCTATCAAAAAGATGCTGAATTAGAAGTTCAAAATGAGCAACTTGTAGAGTTAAATAAGAATTTGGAAAAGAAAGTAGTTGAACGAACAAAAGATATAACAATAAAGAATTATGAACTTCAATTAAAAGATCAAGAAATTTCAGAAAGCCTGACTTATGCTAAGCGGATTCAAGATGCTATGTTACCCTCAGCAGCAGCTGTCGGGGATAGTTTTCCGGAACACTTCGTTCTTTTTAAGCCTCAATATATTGTTAGTGGTGATTTTTATTGTGCTACAAAATCAGACAATATATTGATTATGGCAGTAATTGATTGCACAGGCCATGGTGTGCCTGGGGCATTAATGAGTATGATTGGATATCAGTTATTGTTTAATATAATAGTGACAAATCAAAATAGCGAGCCTAAGGATATTTTGTCAGAGGTTCACGAATCTATGGTTGTTGCACTAAATCAGAAAGCAAGTGGTGTTGAGGATGGTATGGATATGGCCTTATGTATCATTAACACAGAGACTAAAAAATTAAAATTTGCTGGAGCTAAAAACCCTCTTTGGTATGTACAGGATGGGGAATTAAAAATCATTAAAGGAGATTCATTGGCTATTGGCGGTTTGGTAGAATTAAAAAGAAGTTTTACTCAACATGAAATAGATTACGACGAAAGCATGAGTTTTTACTTAATGTCAGACGGTTATATGGATCAATTTGGAGGAGCAAGGGGAAAGAAATTTTCTGCAAAAGCATTGAGAAAATTGATAGAAGAAAATCATCACAAATCCATGAAAGAACAAGGGGAATTATTAGAAACCAAATTCTTAGAGTGGCAAGGGAATGAGGGCCAAGTTGATGATGTTACCTTGGTTGGGTTTAAAATTACTATTTAGAATATTGAACATGAAAGAACTTGGTAGCGAGGAAAAATTGCAGTGGGCTGATGCAATAGAATCTGTTATAAATCAAGGGTGGGCATCCATTGAATTTCAACCAGACGGAACCATTTTGAGAGCCAATGATAATTTTGTTCAGCTCTTTGGTTATAAGAAACTCAAGGAGATAGAAGGGCAGCATCACCGCATTTTTTGTGATGAAGAATACTCGAATACTGCAGAGTA
>Ga0316189_10000224_pt1 | contig 55480 bp, 45 predicted proteins | sample LowCovwburrow_MG_FD_204930 | JGI IMG/M metagenome (GOLD analysis project Ga0316189, IMG submission 204930) | Coastal sediment microbial communities from Maine, United States - Lowes Cove worm burrow | ecosystem: Environmental > Aquatic > Marine > Coastal > Sediment | place: USA: Maine... | reverse complement strand
GCATCGAAGACGATCGCATCAACTTTCATTGGGGCATGCAGGCAACGATTGGCCTGGCGGACGTGAAGCTGCACCTTGTTCGGTGAACAGGGGGCTCTTAGGGGCGCCATAGCTCCCATGGCACGACAGTGTCGTTTTCGGGGCGGCGGTGTGGTCTGATAGGGAATGACTCGACGTGGACTTATTGTGGGAGCGATCGCGGGCTTGTTGGCGGCCTGCGGACCAGGCAGCGAAGAGTCATCGTCGGACTCTGCGGACTCTGCGACCGCGGGCACGGCGACTGCATCGGGTGAAGGTTCGGCGACCGCGGGCGAGGACGGATCCGCGACCGCGGCGGACGACGGATCGGCCGGCGGCGATGCTGATGGAACGGCGGACGATGGCACGGCGGACGACGCCTCGGACGACGGCGGTGTGTGCTCCGGGTGGGATGACACGCCGGGTCTCTCGGTGGCGCTTCAAGTTGTCAATCAATCGGACGCTCCAATCTTTTTGCAGCGCAACGGCTGCGGTGACCCCATTTCACTGAGTGGCCCGGACGGCGCAGGGCCGACCGCGTTGTCGTTCCCCGATTGTCAGTTTGCCCGCTGCGCTGATGTCGTCTCTGGGGACTGCGCAATTGCGTGCTCGGGCAGGGGAGCCTGTCAGGAGACGGTGGTCCGCGTCGATCCGGGCGCGGTCCATGAGCGCGCGTGGGAGGGCGCTATCTGGGAGACCACAGCGGTCGCTGCCGAGTGCGTCGCCATGGACTGCGAGGCGGACTGCCACCAGCAGGTCGAGGCGACGGCCGGCACCTATGTGATCGACATCTCATACTCACCGTGTCCCAACGAGCAAGCGGCGGACTGCGAGTGCCCGGCCGGTGAGCCTGTCTGTGATGTCGTCGTCGACGGCAGCGCGCCTTCTCCCATGCCCGGCTCGGCCTCTGTGGAGTTCGCGTACCCGGACCGGACGACGCCTCAGATCGTCATTCGCTAGACTTCGGGCTCACTGCCCGTCTGACCGGGAACTGCCGGGGATGCGGCGTCCGTCACGCTGTCGACGCGGCGGTCAGCAGTCGCTACAAACGCGGCACATGGAGCGTCGCACCCTTTCCCTGCTCGCCGTCGGCAGCCTCTTGCTCGCGTGCCAGCCCGACACCCCCACGACCCCTCCGACCGCCGCACCCGTTGCGGATGCGGATGCGGACGCGGGCCCGGCGGCTAGCGAGACCGCAGAGCCCACGGAGGAAGAGGCCCGAGCCGCCCGCCTCGCCGCGCGCCTTGCCGAGCTCGAGACGGTCAAGGCCGACAACGCCAAGCGCTGGACTCCGGAGCTGACGGCGGCCGCGACCAAGCTGGCCGGGGCAAAGTACAAAAATGCAGGCGCCGCCATCACGGCGATTGTTGCGTCGGGTCACCGTCATCCCGACAACGTCGCCCGCGACCCGCAGCGTCATCCGGTGGAGACGCTCAAGTTCTTCGGGATCACGCAGAAGATGACGGTTGTTGAGATGGGCCCGGGCGCAGGTTGGTACTCCGAGATCCTCGCGCCCTTCCTGGCCAAGAGCGGCAAGCACGTCGTGAACAACGGTGATCCCGATGGGCCCGAGACCGAGGGCGGCACGTTCTACGCGCGTCGATTCCAGTATTTCTTGGACCAAAGCGCCGAGGTCTACGGCAAGGTTGTGCAGGAGCGGCCAGAGGGAGACACGCTCAACATCGGGGCCGCCGGCTCGGCGGACGCCGTGCTCATCATTCGTGGCCTGCACGGTCACGCGCGCCGAGGGACGCTCGACGCGACGCTGAAGACGGTACACACGACGCTCAAGAAGGGCGGCATCCTTGGGGTCGTCCAGCACCGCGCGGCGGATGACGCCGACGTGGCGGAGAGTTCGCCTGCCGGCTATGTGCCGCAGCCATGGCTTGTCGAGCAGATTGAAGCCCAGGGCTTCAAGCTCAAAGGCGCCAGCGAGGTCAACGCCAACCCCAAGGACACTCGGGATCACGCCGAAGGTGTCTGGACCCTCCCGCCGTCGATGGCGCTGGGTGACAAAGACGCCGACAAGTACAAGGCGATCGGCGAGTCCGATCGCATGACGCTTCGCTTCGTCAAGAAGTAGTGGCTGTGAGCCGCGTGCACTTCATCGTGGGTTTGTCGCTCGCTGCTGTGGCGTGCACGACGAGCAGCCCGTCGGAGGTCGCCAGCGGGGCGACGCCCGTCGCGCCTTCTCCGGCCCCACCGACCGCGCGGATGGATGTGCCGCCTGCCACCCGCGCCGACGTACCGCGGGCCGGGGGCGACGACAGTGCAGGGCAGTGGGCGTGCACCGACGACGAGGACTGCACGATGACGTGTGCGCTGGGGTCGGTGAGCAAGACCTGGATCGACGCGCGGCCGGACGCCGATGACTGCGACGACGGCTGCGGCTGGCACAACGGGCAGGAGAAATGTCAGCAGGGGGAGTGCGTGGCCCTGAAGGACGACGGAACGATCAACGCGCAGTGCACCCGTCGTCGGAAGTAGTCGCGGCGAGCCAGTCCCTCACGCCCGAGGCAAACACGCCGACGGCCATCGCGACCAGCAGGTAGGCCGCGGGGGCCGGGAGCGGGGTCGCGTGGCGGCCGAAGCCCGTCGCTGCGTCGGCCCAGAGCCAAGCCTGCGGCAGGAGCTGGCCCAGCATCGCGCCGTAGATGATCGCCATCACGCCGTGCGTGAGCCGCTCGCCGGGTAGCAAGTCGTCGGGCGCACGAGAGTGTTTCTCGATGGCGAAGTCGGCCATGGTGATGACTATCTCGGCCGCGATCAGGCCGGCCAACGCCCAGGCCAGGGCGCCGTTCCACGCCCAGAACGCCAGCGTGCAAAAGAGCACCGCGTAGATGAAGTCACGCAGAGCGTGCAGGCGGAGCTCGCCCCGGGTTTGGGCGCCTCCGGCCGGGAGCCTCGCCTTGTACTCGTGATAGTAGAGGGTGTCGAAGGCCCCGAGTGTGCCTTGCACGATCAGCAGGGCAGCAACGCTCAGCATGCTGGCGTCGCGCCCTGAGCGTGGGCGCCCTGCAGAGGAGGTTTGGCCGGTCGCGGTGCTGCCATCGTCGCGTACGCGAGTCTACCTTGCGTCCGCGTTGCGTCCACGCCAGGACGCAGGGCGGACGGGCTGAGGCTGCTAGGATGAGGGTCGATACCCGTGCCGCGCGACAAGCTCAGCATCGAAATCAACGCGGAATGCCAGGCCGTGTTTGACGTCGTGCACGACTACGACCGGCGGCTGCGATGGGATTGCATGCTCAGCGATGCACGATTGCTGGGCGGGGCTCAGCGCGCGGGGCGAGGTGTGCGGAGCGTGTGCACGGGGCGTTGGACGACCGCCTATTTTGCCCTCGAAACTGAGTACGTCAGCTTCGATCCGGGGCGTGTCGCCGCGGTTCGACTGACCAACGCACCGCCCCTGTTCAGCCGCTTTGCGGCGAGTATTCGGCATCAGCCGCTCGGTGAAAACCGGTCGCTGTTGATCTACACGTACTCGTTCGGTGCGCGGCCGGTCTGGTTGGCGTCGGTGCTCGAACCGACAATGTCGGTCATGTTGCGCCGAGAAACACGCGCCCGATTGCGAGCGCTGCGTGACTACGTCGAGCGCTAGCCGACCTGCCTCCGGGTGCCGAGCCCGTCACGGAACCAGCGAAATTTGCGGAGCGGGTGTAGTCGACTGGTACGACACACACCCACAGAGCGGTTGTTTGTGCCACGAATCGCGCGCGGTAGCGCGCGCCGACCCGGCCCGAGGACTGGGTATTACACTCGTTCGTTGAGGCCAGTGGGTCTTTTGCGGGCCAAAGCCGTGTGGAGATTGATCCGATCGGCCTGCCGATCGGACTACCCGATCATAGCCATGACTCAGCCCAATAATCCCGAATCCGATCGCTCTCGCCCAACGCGGCGCCCGCTTCGCCTCCCGCGACTGCCCCGCCCGGCACGTCCGCGAGAGGAGGACGACCGCTGGATCCTCGAGTGGTCGGCGCCGACGTTCGGCTGAGCGGCGCTCACTCGCAGGTTTGCTGCTCGCCAGTCGGTCGCTCAGCGCCGACGAAGCGGTCGGACGAATCCCAGGCAAAGACACGCTCGCGCTTGCCGTCTGCCTTGCCTTCGTAGGTCGAGCGCCACGTGACCACGAGGTCGCGATGTCCGTCGCTCGTACGATCGTCGAACCGCTCGCGGCCTACATCGGCGGCGTTGTAAATCTCCTCGTCGAGGTCGATGTACGCAGCCTCGGTGAGGGCGCGGTCCGTGTTCACGATGACCAGGGTTCTCTTTTGGGTCGCTCCACCGCCGCCGCACATCCAGGCGAGTCGATGGCGGGTGAGCACCTCGGGCTTGCCGTCGTCGTCGATGTCTTCAACGCGGAGGTGCACGGAGATCGAGCCCTCTCGCAAGTCCTCGTAGGCGTTCCATTGCTCGATTTGGGCGGTGCCGTCTGCCGTCCATCCGTCGCTCGACCGGGCCAGGCGGATGAGCGTGATCCGCCAGACCGCATCCATGCCCTCGCCACGCTCGGTTCGCACGACTGCGACGGCGTGATCGGTGTCAATCCAGGCACGGCTTGAGGCGCGCGCTGGGGCACGCCACGGCCCTTCCTTGGCCACGCGGGTGAAGTCGCGCCACGGGGGGAGTGCGTCGGCCGCGGGCACGTTTGCCGTTTGAGCTTCAACCTGCGTTGCCTTTGGGGCCGAAGCGTCGGGCGGACCCGGTTCGCTTTCAGGAAGCGGGTCGTCGGGCGCGGGAGTCTGATGCGCGGGAGCGGGGTCCGCAGGTGCGGCGCTGGGTGCTGGGCTCGGCGTGGCGTCGAGCGACTGCGGCCCACAGCCCATCGCCCCGCCCGCAAACACGCAAACGCCCACCGCCGACCGGATCTGCATGATCGGCATTGGACCACATCGGACGCTTGCCTGCTAAGGGATGAACTCCACCCGGAGGTCCGAAAAGGACCAACCCAGAGATGGGACCTCGGGACCCGGGAGCTCGACATCGGTGGGGTTGCCAAAAGCGATGAAGAAGCCGTTGTCGTCGTTGCGCACGGCGTCCGTTGTCGGCGTGTCCGTACCGCTGGCGATGACATCGGCCCCCTCGGTAAGCTCCACGAGCACCTCGCCTCGGGTGGTGTCCAGGCGGTACAGCACGTGGTAGGTGCTGCCTTCGTTCAATGTGATCCCGTTGATGTTGAACGTTTGGGAGTCGGCCAGGTCCGTCACGTCCAAGTCGTGGCGCGTCCGGATAATGTTCGTGTTCGGCCCGCGGGTATTGACGTAGCCCGCAACCCCGCCGGCCCACGTGAAGTTGCCGACCTGCCCGCGCTGCAACCAGAAGATGTTGTGAAGCCCGGCGGGATCATCGGCGTACCAACCGCCATGCACGAAGTCGAGCTCGACCTCGATCGTCGCGAAGAGATCCGCCTGCACATCCATGTTGTGCAGCAGCACGGGCGTTCGGACGTCGGCGGTATGGAACACGCCGTCGAGGAAGAAACACTCATGACCGACGGGGCAGCGGGCGGTCGACCCGGTCGAGCCGGATGAGCCGGTGACGTCGCCCGTACTGCTCGCTCCGCTGTCGGCCGTCGTTGAGCCCTGGTCCCCCGTTTCCTCAGCGGTCTGGGTGGTGCTGATGGCGCCGCTCGAGTCGACGGCGTCGTCGCCGTTTGTGGCCTGGGGTGGGGTACCGACTCCCGTGGCCGCTCCGGAGCTGCTGCTGGCACTGGTCGCCGGCTGGGCATCGTCGCCCGTGCACGCCACCAGCGAACACAAGGCAAGCACGTACGCACAGGGGGTGGGGCGCGGGCGGAGCACAGCTCACTATATCCCGGACCGGCGTCGAGGCGGCGGGCGCCACACCGACGGACGAACCACACCGTGTTGGTTGGCGGTGAGTGTCGTTGCGCAGAACGGCTGTGGGGTGCACGCTGCCTGTGAGCATGGGCAAACTGGTCGACGGCAAGTGGCACGACGTTTGGTACGAGACCACGCAGAGTCAAGGTCGCTTCCAACGCAAGGACGCGGCATTCCGTAGCTGGGTTACGGCCGACGGGTCCGCGGGTCCTTCGGGGCGTGCGGGGTTTACGGCCCAGGCCGGTCGATATCATCTGTACGTCTCGCTGGCGTGCCCCTGGGCGCACCGAACCCTTATCTTCCGCAAGCTCAAGGGTCTCGAAGACATCATCTCGGTGTCGACCGTCAATCACTTCATGGGCCCACAGGGCTGGACGTTCGACGCTGCCCCGAGTGAACTTGCCGACACCGTCAACGGCGCGCGAATGCTGCACGAGGTCTACGTCAAGGCGGACGAACGCTACACGGGGCGGGTGACGGTGCCAGCGCTTTGGGACAAGGCCGAGTCAACGATCGTCAGCAACGAGTCTGCCGAGATCATTCGCATGCTCAACTCGGCGTTCAACGACGTGGGGGGCAATGCGCGCGACTACTACCCCAGCGCGCTGCGGTCGGAGATCGACACCGTCAACGCGCGGGTCTACGCCACCCTCAACAACGGTGTGTACAAGTGCGGGTTTGCGACGACGCAAGAGGCGTACGCGGAGGCGTTCACGACGCTGTTCGACACGATGGACTGGCTCGAGCAGCGGTTGTCCCAGCATCGATATGTTTGCGGCGATGTGATCACCGAGGCTGACTGGCGGCTGTTCACAACACTGATTCGGTTCGACTCGGTCTACTTCGGGCACTTCAAGGTCAACCGTCGGCGCGTGTCGGACTACGAGCACCTGTGGGCGTACACGCGCGAGCTGTACCAAGTCTCCGGCATCGCCGAGACGGTCGACATGCACCACATTCAGCACCACTACTACGGTAGCCACCCCACGGTGAACCCATCGCGAATTGTGCCGTTGGGCCCGGCCATCGACTTTGATGAGCCGCACGGCCGCGGGCCTTAGCCACGTCGGCTGCGCTAGCGGGCGGTCGAGGCTATCGACGCGATCCCGTGCTCGGCGAGGTCGACCAGCGGCTGGGGATACAGGCCAATGCCGAACGCCAGCATGGCCAGCGGCACCAGCATCGCCAGTTCTCGCACGCTCAGATCCGGAAGCAAGGTCGCAACCTTTGTGCGTGCGTTGCCCTAGGTGACCCGCTGCAGCATCCACAGCATGTACCCCGCGCCGAGCACGACTCCGCCCAGCGCGAGCGCCACGAGGACAAAGCTCTGCTCCGAAGCGCCCACGAGCACCAAGAACTCACCGATGAAGTTGGCGGTGGTCGGAAGCCCAAACCCGGCCACCGAGAATAGACAGAGGAATGCCGCGAAACGAGGCATCGACTTGTGGAGCCCGCCGTAGTCGGCGATGGCGCGACTGTGCGTGCGCTCGTAGAGGATACCGACGACGACGAACAATGCCGCGGTGACGATGCCGTGGCTGAACATCTGCAGAATCGCCCCCTCGGCGCCGCCCGCATTGAGCACGAAGATGCCCAGGGTGACGAAGCCCATGTGCGAAATCGATGAGTACGCGACGAGCTTCTTGAGGTCGGTTTGGGCCAGCGCGAGCATCCCGCCGTACAAGATGCCGACGATGGAAAGCCACTGGATGTAGGGGGCCCAAGCCGCAGCGGCCTCGGGAAGCATCGGGATGCAGATCCGCAGGAAGCCGTACCCACCCATCTTCAGCATGATGCCCGCCAGGATGACGCTGCCCGCGGTTGGGGCCTCGGAGTGCGCATCGGGCAGCCATGAGTGAAACGGGACCATGGGCAGCTTGATCGCGAATGCTGCGAAGAACGCGACAAAGACCCAAGACTGCAGCGTCGAGGAGAAGGGGTGTTGCGCCAGCGTGGCGATGTCAAACGTGTGCCCGCCCGCCAGGTAGACCGCCAGGATCCCCACCAGCATGCAGAGACTTCCGCCGTACATCCTCGTTCCACTTCTCCCGATCGTCGCGAGCCTCGCGCTCGCGTTTGCGGGGCGGCGCTTGGGCGAAGCTGGCGAGCGCAACCATCGTCGGCAACACTCCCGTGACCGCACGAGACGACGAAGCGGCCGAAGTTCTTCGTAAGCCCCATCGTGCGCAGAGCCCCCTCGACGAAGTCCGCCTGCCCCTGAGTCGACGGGGCCGTGGCGTCTTCGATGCGGGCGACCGAGATCTCCGTGTCGACGACGCCCGAGAATCGCTCATCGGCCCAACCGTTGAGCCGCTTGAATGCACGTGGGATCACCGTCTTTCCGAGGACGCCGAGCCCGGTGAACAGCCCGAGCATGTCCACGAGAATCAAGGACGTGATGGGGTTGGCCCTGAGATGCTTGAACATCTCGCGCCCAAGGTCGGCCCACCGAGACCCGGACGCGTAGTGCTGGATCTGTGCGGGTTGGTTGGCGCGTGGCGCCTCGGTCGACGCGTGCGCGGGCGCGAGGATGACCGGACACAGCGCCACGCGGCCGTCGGAGTCGAACTCTTGGTGGTTGATAGCGACGCCGAAGAACCCGGCGAACCCGAACGTCTCGTAGGCGCCCGCGGCCTCGACATGGCGCCGAAACGGCTCGGACCGCACGTCGATACAAAACGTCAGCTGCGCCAGCGGGCGGGTATCGGACGCTGGCACGGTGCCCGCGTGGGCTCGCAACGCGCCGACCGTCTCTTCGCGATACCCCTCTTCGTAGGCCTCGAGGAACACCGGTCCGTGTTTGTCTTCGGGGAATGCGTCGAGCCACTGCAAGAGTGTGCGCGCCTGGCCTGGAGGCAACGCTCGCAGCGTGTCTGGCGAAAGCTCGAGAAACTGAGCCAGGCGGAACAATCGCCAAACATCGGTGCAGACCGCATCCGTGTTGGCGTCGGTCTTGGCCGTGCGGTCGGCGGGGCCGTAGGCGTGCGTCAGCGCGTCGTACTCTTCGACGCGCTCTCCCCAGTGGCGCTCCAGGGCAGGGACGGTTCCTGCGATGCTCCACGTGCGGCGGCAGAGCACGTCGGCCAGCTCGGCCTCGTAAAACAAGCGCACGGCGAGGTACTGCGACGGGTCGATCGGTTGCTCGACCTGGGTCGGGTACTCCGGGTTCTTGCCACGCCAGCGCACAAACCCCGTCCACCCCGGAAGCTGCGCCAGCTGCCGTGCGAGGTACTCCACGCGGCGGTTGGTGGGGACTTCCAGCCGACGCAGCGCATTGGCGATGGCGTCCTCGGAGGCCTCGGGAAGGTCGCGGACCTTGTCGGCGAACCGCTTGATACCGAGGAATCGGCCCGACAGGTCTCGCTGTGCCAGCTCCCGCCACGATAGGTAGAAGCCACGCTCTCTGTCGGGCATGCCCCAGCCGGCCATGCCTCGTCCACGAAGCCAGAGACCCACTTGATCATCTCCTCGTTGATCGACTCGACGAGTGCGCCACCGGTGAGGCTGTCGAGCCAGTCGGAAACGGTGCGGTGCGCGGGCAACCCTGGGGCAGGGGCCTCCGCGGAGTCATCTGCGCGATCCCACGCCGCGTGATGGGTCTGGGGAGCTTCGCCGCTGGCCTGCGGGTAACGAACGCCGCGGACGTGCAGCGCGGCGGCCCACAGCTCGTTGAGCTATGGTTCAACCGGGCGCGCGCTGAGACGGCGCTTGGACGTTTGTGGAAAGTCCGACTGAAGCTCTGTGAGCGCGCCGCCAGTACTCAGCGTCCACGGAAGCAGCGTCGGCTCGAGACGCCCGATGCCAAACAACAGATGCAGTCGCCAGATCTGCGCGGCGCTGACCTCGTCATCGCCGATGGTCACGCTCTGTGCGTCATCGAGGGTTGGCCCCTCGCACGCGAGTGCGTTGTCGATGGCTTCGGCACTGATGCGGCCGTCCTGGTACAGCTCCCGGTACTCCTCGTTGGGGAGGTAGCCAAGCCCGCCGAACAGCGCCTTGGCGGCGTGGATGGCGTCGTCGAACGGCATGTGCTCGAACCCGTGTAGCGGGTTGTGATGCACAAACGTACGCATCGGCCAGAATTTGGCGATGGGCTCCGACGCTTCGGCGACCTGCTGGCCAATAGCCTCGCGGTCGTCGCCCGCAGTGGTCGTGGACTCGGCATTGGACATACGGGACACGTCCTTAGTCCTCGTGGGTACCCGCGGTCCTGAGCGCAGGCGGCAGGTCGGGGATCGGAGAGAACCTCCGGATCACGTAAAAGAGCACGGTGAACGAGATGACGGCCGTGTTGAGATCGACCGCGATCGTCACGAGCGTGACGCCGAGGATGAAGGCCAGGTCGACGTGGGCAAGTTCGACGATGCCGTACGTGGAGGTCGCGGCGGCCAGCGGCTTGCGATGCATCTGCTTTTTGAGCCAGACGGCCAGCGGCTCCCAGTCGAACACGTCGTAGCCGACCTTGAACAAGACCCCGACAAAGACAGCCTGGGGGATGAGACTGATGTAGTCCTGGAAGATCAGCATCTCGATCAGGACGAACACCCCGACCATCACGCCGGCCAGGCGCAGTGTCGCCTTCTCATTGAGGATGAGCACCGAGCGGATGGTGGCCTGCGCGCCCGGGATTCCACCAAACATCGCGACGGCGGCGTTGGCGATTCCCTGTGCCGCGAGCTCCTTGTTCGGCTTGGTGGGGTCCTCTTTGCCGAGCATCTCTTTGACCTTTTGGTCGACGACCAACGAGGTCAGCAGGGTGTCGAGGTAGCAGAGCATCGCCAGCTGAAACGCGAACGGCGCGGCGAAGAGGATGAGCCCCAGACTCCACGATGTGGGCACCTGGCTGCGGACCAGGTCTGTGAGATCCGAGAGCGAGCCGACCGATGTCTCCAGAGTGACAAACTCGATAGACAACCCGAGCGCGTGAACTCCCGCCGTAATGAGGATGATCGCGATGAGGGTGCCCGGCAGAAAACCGAGCTTCGGGTACGGCTTGAGCAGCTTGGGAAACACAAAAATCGCCACAAGGGTGACCCCCGCGACCGCCACGTTGGTCATCAACGCGCCGTCGATCGGGGTCTTGCCCCCGAGCCCAAAGAGCTTCTTGACCTGGTCCAGCCAGATGAGGACCGCGATGCCGTTCATGAACCCCGAGATCACGACCTTGGGCACAAGTGTGATGAACCGGCCGAGCCTGAGCGCGGCGGCGACCAGCAGCAGCACACCGGTGACGATGAGCACCATGTTCACGAAGTGATCGGGGACCACGCCCGGGAACTTGTCTGGCAGATCGGCCCCCGCGACGACGACGACCCCGACGATCACGGCTGTCATCGGGGCGGTGGGCCCCGAGCACTGGATCCTGGTACCGCCGAACAACGCGGTGATGAGGGCGATGACGCCAGCCGATAGGATCCCTACAAACGCGCCGCGCTCGGAGAGGATGCCGAATGCGGCACCCAAGCTGATGGCCACGAAGCTCACCGTGAGCCCGGCCAGCAGGTTTTTGAGGATCTCCGAGCTGGAGGTCGAAGTTGTCTCGTTGTTTGGGTTCGGAGTGTTCTCGGACACGCGCACGCTTCCGTCGGTGGGTGCTCTACACAACCCTCCCCCGCCTCGCGGGATCGCGTTCGGCGTTGGGCGGGTCACAAGCTGGCGGGCCAGCTTGGAATGTCACGCCTATCGCTGTGGTGGACGAAACACGCTCTGCACGTGGTCTTCGTCGCACGCAAAGTCGAACTTCGCGCTGGGGCAGCTCAGTGCCGCCGCTTCGTCGGTCGGTGTCGTGCGATGCAAGCCGCCGTCCGTGTCGTCGTCCTCGGTGTCGTCCTGCTGTTCTTTTTCTTCGACGTCGGTTTCGTCGATCGCACCCGCAGCCTCGGTCGCCTCGGTCGCCTCGGCGGCCTCCGCTTCATCGATGCACAGCGAGCCAAGCGGCGACATCCACAGGACCATCAAGGCCACGAGGACGCGCCGCTACGAGCCGAGGGAACACCAAATCGCGTTATAGCCCGAGAGCGGCGAAAACGTCCAGCTGAGAGGCGCCGCGCAACGCGTCGTGCCGTCCAACAACGGGCTTGTGTTGCGGGCGGACGGCGTTCCGTACCTGGTGTCGACGCCCCCAACCGTAGGCGGTCGTTCGGGGCGCCCGCTGGAGGATGGTCGCCGGGGATCGGAGCAAGCGCGTTACCCTGGCGGTATGGGACTGGCGGGGTTGGATACGCGGTGGTGGAGTCTGTCGCTCGGCGTCCTCGCCAGCTCATTGGCGGGGTGTGGGCGCACCATCATCGTCGCCGCGGATACCGATGGCGAGGCCACCGGCACGTCGTCGATCGACGACGGGACGCCCACGGGCGCCGAATGCACGTCGGACGAGCAGTGTCCGGCGGAGCAAGTCTGCAGCGATGGCCGCTGCGTGGAGGGCTACACCGACTACGCGGAGTACTCCGACTACGCGGAGTACTCGGACTACGCGGAGAACTACGAGTACTCGGACTACTCCGATTATGCGGACGCGTACTGCTACGACTACGGCCCGATGGGCGAGTGCTGCGACTACGACGAGTGTCGGACGCAGTGCCGGACCGCAGCCGACTGCGAGGTGTCGAGCGTTTGCGATCCGACGGGCTACTGCGTGCCCGTCCCCGAACTGCAGGCGTGTGCGGTTGGCCCCGTGTGGGTGCCACTGCCTGTGCCCGACCTCGGCCTGCCCATCGTTTCGCTCTCGACCGTCGACGCCGACGGTGATGGAGGCGTGGACATTGTTGTTGGAACGCCCGGCGGCGCACAGCTGTACAACGTGTCGGGGCCCCAACAGCCACTGCCGTGGCCCCCGCCGGCCAATGTGTTGTTCGATGCCGCCGCGGCCGATTTCGACGGTGACGGTGTGACCGACATCGCGCTCGCGACCGACGCGGGGGTTTTCATCGCGCAAGGCAATGGGGCGGGCGGGTTCTCGCCGGGCGTTGCTCAAGTGTCCAACGTCGAGACGCAGTACGTCGCGGCGCTGGGATTCGACAATGCGGGATCGGATCTGCTCGCGCGCAGCAATGCGGACGCGCTCGTGTTTTTGGCCGGCGACTTCGGGCTCGACCCGGCGACAACGCTCTGGTCCGACCCACAGGACCCGGTGGTGTCGCTGACGCCTGGCAACTTCGATGGCTCACCGCCCGACGACATCGCCGTTACCGTCGCGACAACGGACCTCCTGTTTCTCGGGGAGGCCGAGGTTCTCGATCCCGCCCCGAACCTCACGGGCTTGCTGCCCGAACCGCTCGGCGACCGGACGCTCTTCGCCGCGGACTTCGACCAGGATGGGTTCGACGCGCTCGTCGGCGCCACAGGTTTTGAAGGCTGGTCGCTGCTCGACAGCAGCGGGTCGCGGGGTATCGCACAGGTCGCGGTGGCGGCACCCGGAGGGGCCGAAGCGATGGGAGATACGGATGGGGATGGGGTTCCGGACCTGCTCATCGTGGGCGAGGCCCAGCTGACCGTGGTACTCGGCACGCCGTTCTCGCCGCCGTGGTCCTGCGCCCAATCCGTCGACATTGGCTTGGACCCACAAGCTGTGGCCGCGGGCGACTTGGACGGAAACGGGACGACCGATCTGGTGGTCTCCGACGGCCGCGGGATCACAGTGTTTCTCGCAGAGAACTGACGGCGCGGTTTGCGGTGAAGCGATTTGGGCCCGAATACGGCCAAAATCTGAATTTGACCATGATGACAGAATCGGTCATAAAGTCGAAGCGGACAGGAAACGACCATCGCGGCTCGGGGTCGCGTGGACGGCGGGCAGACTCGCGGGGCGCCGACTCCTGCGGCGAACCGCGGGTGCGCGAGATGCAGAGCTGGGCGAGCTGCTGACCGGTCAGCTCGACGAAATGAAGGGCATGGCCATGAAGATCGGCCAGATAGCCTCGTACATGGATGTGCCGCTTCCCGACGAGGTGCTGGACTCCATGGCCCGACTCCAGACGGGTCAACACGGCATGGACCCTGAACGCACCCGTGCGGTGGTGGAGGAGGCCCTCGGCGCGCGGCTCGAGACTCTGTTCGACGCGTTCGAGATCCAGCCCGTCGCGGCCGCGTCCATCGGGCAGGTTCACCGCGCGACCGCAGGCGGGCAGGAACTCGCCGTCAAGGTGCAATACCCGGGGGTCGCCGATACGTTCCTGCGCGACTTGGGCGCTATCGACAGGATCGCGGGGCTCGCCTCGTTGGCCAGTGCGGTCGACGGAAAGGCACTTGTTCATGAGCTTGGGAGTCGGCTCACCGAAGAGTGCGACTACGTCCGAGAGGCACAGATGCAGACGCTCTTTGCCGCCGCCTATGCCGACGACGCCGACGTGCACGTTCCAGCGGTTGTGCCGCATTTGTCGGTCGGCAACGTGCTGAGCAGTACGTGGGTGGAGGGCGACAGTTTCGAAGCGCTGCGGACCTCGGGTGACCCTGCGCGAATCGACGCGACGGCGCGGGTGTTGCTGCGCTTTAGCTACCGCAGCTTGCTCAACTTGGGGGTTATCCAGGCGGACCCGCACCCTGGCAATTTCATCTTCGAGGCGTCCGGTCGGGTGACGTGCCTCGATTTTGGTTGCGTGCGTCATCTCGACGCCTCGTTTGTCGCCGCACTCCGGGCGATGACGTTGGCCGTGCGCGACCGCGACATGCCGAGCTTTCGTCGTTCGGTCCACGACCTTGGCGTCGTGGGGCGACCGCGGCGGTTCGACTTTCACCACTTCTTCGTGGTGATGGAGCACCTGCTCCGACCCCTGGTTGCGCCCCACTTCCGCTACACCCGCGGGTACACCGCCGAAGGCCTGCGGTTGAACGGGCCCACAAGCCCCAACGCGCGCACCCTGGCCATCCCGCCCGCCTACATCTGGGTGATGCGCTTGCAGTGGGGGCTGTCGTCGATTCTGGCCAAGCTGGGGGCCCAGGGATCGTTTCGTAGCATCCTCGATGACGTGTTGGACGCCCCGATGCTACCGATGCACGGCCCTGGCCAAGCGTGCCACCCCCAGTGATTGTTCCGCCATGCCCCGCGCCCATACCGAGCACGAGCGTCAAGAGATCGAAAAACGCCTGCTGGCCGCCGGCCGTGACCGATTTGTTCGAGTGGGCCTGCACAAGACCACGGTGTCGGACCTCGCCACCGATGCGGGAATCGGCAAAGGCAGCTTCTACCAGTTCTTCGAATCCAAAGAGGAGCTGTTCATGGCGGTGCAGGAGCACGAGGAAACGAGATTCAAGCACGCGCTCGTGCTGGAGCTCGAGCAGGCTGCCAGTGGGCGCGAGGCTGTCGTCGCCCTGTTGATGTGTGTGGCGACGCGATTGGATCGGCACCCATTTCTGCGCGTGCTGCTCGACCCGCAGCTGCTGGGCACGCTCACGCTTCGAATCGCTCCAGCACGACTCGCACAGCACCAGGCAGAGGATCAGGCGTTCTTCCTCGACCTGGCCCGCGACTGGAAACGGAGGGGGTGGCTGCACAAGGAGCTGCAGCCGCAGGTTGTGTTTGACGTGCTTGTCGCGATGTTTGGGATCTCGGTCCAACGCGATTTGCTCGGGTCCGACGTGGTGCAGCGGGCCACCGCCGAGCTTGCCGAGGCCGTCGCCGATCGCTGGTGCCGTGGCTAGATGTTGGGGTTGCAAACACCATGGGTCGGGTGCCCCACGTCGGTGCAAGCGGCCGGGACCCCGCAGGTTTGCGGCGTGTCGAAGTCACACATGGCGGTGCACTGCCCCATGAAGCATGTGAACAGGATGTCGCATTCGGAGCTCGCTGAGCACGGGGCGTGGAGGTTCCCGCAGGGTGAGCACGTCTCGCAGACCGCGGTTGCGCTGTCCTTGAGTCGACAGATTTCCGAGCCCAGGCAGCCTCCCGAAGAGCCAATCGACGTGCAGGTCGGCGCGCACAACGGCGGCACCTGGAGCTGAGGATCGAGCGCCACTCCCATGCATGCGCCCGCCATGCCCCCGCTGGTGTCGTCGGAGCCCGCAGTGACGTCGCCTTGTGTGTCGGTGTCGCCACCACTCGAGGCACCGTCCGCAGACGCACTCATCGACATCGATGCGCCCGCCGATGTCGCGTCGCCCGAGCCCGTGGAGTCGGCGGCCGATCCCGTGCCTTCGGTGGCCCCGGTTGAGCCGTCGCCGTCGCCGGTCGCGCCCGCCGAAGCCGACGCCGAAGCCGAAGCCGACGCCGACGCCGACCCCGAGTTCACGCCTGCGAATCCGTCGCCTTCACCTACAGTGCAACCAACCCCGCCGAGTACCACCCACGCGGCCAGCGCCGTCTGCATCCCCGCTCGCATGCGCACCACGCTACCAAGCTCTCACGCGATCAGACACCCGCCGTCGCATCGGGACCCACGCGGGACCGAGCTGCAGCGCATGGGTGACGCAGGCCCGATGACGACAGCCGTGTCGTGCGGGACCGCGACATCGAATGTCACTTTGTTGCGATCCAAAACCCGCATTGTGAGACCCCCGAACTTGATTGCTCCGCCCAAAACGCTCCCGCAAACTGGGGCCATGAACTATCGGATTGGCTTGGGGTTTTGGTTGATGTTGGGGCTGACGGGATGCGCAGATGATGTGTTTGACCCGACGGAGAGGGCGCTGCGTGGGGTGTCCTCGGGGCTGCAATCCGCGGACGAAACGGTTGAACGCGCGACGGGGTTTTCATTCTTTGGGGCGCTTCGCGAGCGGGTCGAGGACGAGCTCGTGCCGTATGACGACGGGCACTGGGTATTTCCTACGGGCCAGGGGTTGGTGACCGTCGCGTTTGAGGAAGCGGACGGGGCGGCCCAGCAATTCCCGGGGACGCAGACGCACGGCATGGAGATCGAGATCATCGAAGACAAGCCGGTCGGTGGGCTGCTCGATTTGCCTGGTGATCACCGAGCGACCACAACCACGACCGCGGCGACGCGGGGGCTGACCGAAGATGCAGTCTCCGTGTCCGTTGGGTACGGGATGGCGTACGAGCACGCGCTCAACGGAGTCGAGGTCGGCCTGAGTGCGGAGGTCGAGGCGACCGTCACGGTGGGCGCAGGATGCCCCGCGGGGGAAATCTACGGCACCGTCACGGCGTCGGGGAAAACGCCGCTTGTACGACGTGGCCGTCGCACGCTCGAGTTCGTGGCCCAGTACGACGGCGGCGAGCTTGTCTGGCGTGCCTATGATGGCAGCCGCGTGGTCGATGAGGGGCGGGTTCCCGCGGCTGCGGGCTCGGGCTGTTGACGCTGTGGGCGTGAGCGACGGGAGCCGGGTTAGAACAAAATCCCGGGCGGTACGACCTCGAGGGGCTCGACGGGTTCTTCGCCGATCATCTCGAGCAGGTCCGACTGGATCGTCAAGCACAGGGCGGTCATGCACACGTCGTTCACGCCGCGCTCGAACGGGTCCTCGCTTCCGTCGCCGATCAGCTCCATGGTCATGAACATCCACGAGATGAGCGCGTTGGATGCCATGAGCAGCACTCCCTTGACGGCCAGCCCCACGGTGAGCGGGCCGGCGCCGTGCAGCCCAAAAACGTCGAGCAACCCGACGGGGACGAGGATGATGAACACCCACACAAACAAGCGCGAGAAGTTCGCGTACTGGCGTGGGAACGGGGTGTTCTTGATCCGCTCGCACTTGCCTTGGAGCGCGTACAACTCGGTCAGCTGGGCGCCGAGTTCTATCTGATGGAACAGGTCGATGGTGCCGACCTCGAGTGCCTCCTTGAGTCGCTGCCCCTGGATCCTCGCCAAGTGGGTGACAGGGTTCCGCATGGCTGAGATCTCAGCCAGCTCCGCAGGGTCCAGTAGTGGCGCCATTTGGCCGTCCCAATCCTGCCGGATATGGGGTGCGTTGCGCTCTTGGAACTCGCTGCCCTCGTAGCGGCTCTTCTTCCGCAGGTTGAGTCGTAGCGCGTGCGCCCAGGCTATCTGGCGCCGAACGAGCTCCTTTTGCATCGCCGGATCCTTGCCGGCGTACATCAGGACTTGGTTGGCCCATGTTCGACTCGTGTTGACGACACCGCCCCAGATTTTTCGCGCCTCCCAGTAGCGGTCGTACGACGAGTTGTTCTTGAAGCCCAAGTAGAACGCGACCGCGGTACCCACCGTCGCGATGGGCAAGAACGGCACCGCCAGGTCGATCGAGACGAGACGTTGGGCTATGAGCACCGTCGCGGCGGTCAGCCCACCCAGAGCCAGCCAGCGGGACGCAAAGCTCAGGACAAAGCGAGTCGGCAGCTGCTTGGACGTGAACACACCGCGGCCTATAGCATCGTCCCGCGGGAGCGAGCGAACCGTGCTCGGCGCCCGCGCGACGCGCCGAGCGGCCCAGGCGCTTGCTACGGCTGCACGGGGGCGATGTACACACCCGCCAGGCACATCTCGTCGCCGGTCCCGAATCCGGGGCCCGTGGGCCCCGTCGCCGTGCGTGTGTCGTACGTGCAGCGAACGTTCATCGTGTCGGAGATGTCCATGCGTACGGGCTCCTCCAAGAAGAAGGCCTGCTGCCACTCGAAGTTCCACGCGTCGACCTGGGCCCCGCAGGCGTCGCGCTCTCCGCCGTTGTCGAACTCGATCGACATCGTCTGGCCGCGCTCGTGCATGTGGGGCAGGACGCCCAGGACTTCGATTTCGCCCATGTGGGAGAAGTCCTGGTTGGGGATCTGGTCCAGCGCCATCGACCACTCAAAGCTCGCGTCGGGCAGGCCCGCGGGCAGCTGGGCGGGCTTGGGATTGAGCAGCGTCATCAGCAACCCATCGGCGAGCGCCATATGGGCTTCGCGGTCGACCTCGTCCACCAGGTCGAGCTGCACCTGAGTCGTGTCGGGCTCTCCGTTGTCGTCGGCGAGGTTGTAGTGCATCTGCAGCACAAAGACCTCGTTGCTGGCGATGCGGATTCCCGTGCCCTCGGGGAAGCGCGTCGCGCCCGTGCCGGGTGCCCAGGTCACGGGCACCCCCTCGATCATCACCCCTTGGCCGGCGGCGGCGAAGCAATCCCAGCCGGGAGAATCCGGGCTCTCGGCCTTGAGCTCGTCGATGAGCGCCCGGTTGGTCGTCGCACCCTTGCCGGGGACAAAAACCTGTCGGTCAAGATCGACGTTGAAGCCGATCACGTGGTGAACCAGTGCGTCGTTGCCAGGATCGACGTCGAACCCCACCAGGAACTTGTCGTGGTCCAGCTGTGGGTCGACCATGAAGCACTGGTAGTCGTCGGCCGCCGCGAACGACTCGCCTTCGCTGGCGGGGTGGTAGTCCACTGGGCCGCGCAGGGTCATCAATGAGTCGCCCGCCAGGGTGGGCAGCGGTGGCGGCGGGGGCATCCCGAGCGAGGGATCGCCGATGACCAATCCGTCCTGCACCCACGCGTCGATGGTCTCGAGCTGCTCGTCGCTCAGCCAGCGAGCGTCGGTGTATGTGTTGCACGAGCCGTCGTTGTTCACATTCATCGGGGGCATCGTGCGGTGCTGGACGGCGAGGTTGATGGCGGGTGCCCACTCGACGGCGTCCTCGTAGGTGTTGAACGACATCGGCGCGACACCGCCCTCGGAGTGACAAGTCCCGCACGCCTCCGCGATGATCGGCGCCACGTCCCCATAAAATGTGCGAGCTTCGCTGAGATCGGGGAGCACGTTGGGTTCGACGGGCGGTTCGTCGCACGCGGTCGTGATGAGCGTCGTGAGGGCGAACAGGGGGGCCAGTGCAGTGGGGGAGATGCGGTTGATCATGACAGTGGGGATCCGAGGTGAGGCGTAGGGGAGCCGTGTCGGCCGTCGGCACGAGGCAGACAGCAGAGCGGCGAAGCGTTGGTTGTTTTGTTGGTTTAGCGGCGGCGGACGAGTTCCCACGCGGCGTTGCCGGAGAACTCGATCACTTCAGGGGTTAGCTCGAGCCGTCCCCCGCGGGAAAAACGTGCAAGCCCAATGAACGCGCCTTCGACCAGGCTCCAAAGAACCTCGGGCGGGCCGTCGCGGTACTTGCCCTCGGCCTGCGCGTTTTGGATGTACATCACGGCCATCTGCAGGTAGCGCTGCTCGACCTCGTGTGCGGCCGCGTCGAGATAGGCGGCGTGATGGTGGATCTCGATGAACGCGTACGCGGTGGGGTACTGCGCGGCGAAGTCAGACATCCGACGCCACAGGCCCATGAACTGGGCCTTGGGTTCGCCGCCGGGCGAGAACCCCGACAGCAGGTGCGTGGCGAGCTTTTCCTTCCACTCGCCGTACAGCACATTGACCAGCGCCTCTTTGTTCTCGAAGTAGCGGTAGATGGTGCCCGCGCCCACGCCCGCTCGCTTGGCGAGCAGCGGCACGGCCGTCCCGTGGAACCCCAGCTCCACGAACAGTTCGAGAGCGGCGTCGAGGATCGCGGCGCGTTTGTCCGTTGTTCCGCGGCCGGTGGCGCTCGGCTTGGGCATTGCGTCGGGCATCTTGTCACAGTCACGGCATCCTGTTGGCCTAGCGGGCCGCGGCGACGAGAGCCTGCGGCTGGGTCCGGTGAAGCCCTCCGACCCTGCGCAGCACAACGTCGAGCCAAGCGGTGGGGAGCACGCTGGCCAGCCTCAGCGCAAGTTGGGCAGAGAACGGCGCAACGGTGCGCGCACGCGGGCGCCGAGCGGCGACGAGTCCGATGATGGCCTTTGCGATGCGTTCGGGGGGCACGCCCATGGCTTCGCTCGTCTCCAACATCGCGTCCATGTTCGAAAGGGCCTCTGTGTAGTGCGAGCCGGGGCCGACGAAGCGCTCGACGTTCTTGGTGGAGCGGCTCCCGAAGTTGGTGTTGATGAGCCCGGGCTCGACCAAGGCGACGTGGATCCCGAAGGGGCGGAGTTCGTTGCGCAACGCATCGGAGAGTGATTCGACTGCGTACTTGGTGGAGTTGTAGCTGCCGAGGAAGGGCAGGGTGAGGCGGCCCCCCACGCTGCTGACGTTGATGATCGTGCCCGAGCCGCGCGCCCTCATCTGCGGCACAAACGCTTGTGTCACGGCCAGCAGTCCGAACACATTGGTCTCATACTGGGCCCGTACATCCCGCTCAGAGACTTCCGATGTGGGCGCCACGACGCCAAAGCCGGCGTTGTTGATCAACACATCGATGCCGTCCCCGTTTGTCAGCATCGCGACTTGCTTGACCGCGTCGGCGAGCTGCCCGCGGTGCGTGACGTCCAGGACGATCGTGCTGACGCGTCCGTCGGGGGCTTCGCGTTTCACCTCGTCGAGCACCGCGGGGTTACGGCCAGTCGCCAGGACGCGGTGCCCAGCCCGCGCCAGGCCCAGCGCGGTGGCCCGACCGATTCCCGCGGTGGCGCCCGTGATGAGGATGGTCTTCGTTCGCGGTGTCTTCGTCATGGCGAGAACGGAATGAGCTTTCATTCCGGGCCGCGCAAGGAAGAAATACTAAGTTGTTGATTTTATGCATTTATATCGCGGAATGAACTTTCATTCCGAATCAGGGGCGCAATTGGCGCGACCATCCAAGCCACCTCGAATGCGGAGATCGGGCGCCCCGGGAAGGGGTGTCGCCAGGGTTCAGGCAGGGTCGGAGGTGAGGCCACGCTTGAGTGCCTGCCGCGCTCGGGTGACGCGCACCGAGGCGTTGGTCTCGGTTACGCCCAGCCGCGCTCCGATCTCTCGGTACGACAGCCCGTCGAGTCGGAGCGTGACCGCCTCTCGCAGGACGCGGGGCAGGGCGTTGACGGCCCGACTCAGCGCGGTCTTGCGGCGCGTGTCGTCGATGCGCTCATCGGCGCTCGGGGTGGGGTCGGTCGGATCGCAGACCCCCATGACGGCGATCGTCGAACGACGTCGTCGTGCATTGGCGCCACGGTTTCGTGCGATGCGAAGCACAAACGTGCGCTCGGAGCAGTCGCCACGGAAGCCTGGCAGCGCGTTCCAGATCGCCAGGTGAATGTCCTGCAGCAGATCCTCGGCCTCGGCCTCGGTTGCGCAGTAGCGCGCCGCGATCTGACCGAGGGGTCGGCGGTACCGCTTGAGCACGGCCTCGTACCACTCGACGCAGCCGCCGTCGGCACGGTCGGTTGCGCCGAACCCAATGGGCCGCACGGGCGCGACCGCGTCGCGGTAGGGCGTGCCGCTCCGGATCCGGAGGTCGCTGTCGACGCGCACCAGCAGGTGCGAGATCGCATCCAAGCGAACCACGAGCGGGCGCTTGGAGAGCAGGGCGCCCCGCACTGCGGCGGTGGCGGTGGCCAGCGTTTGAGCCCAGGGCCCGTCGTCGTCGGCCAGCGCCTCGGCTTGCTGCAGCCAGCGCCAAACCTCGCCGGTCATCCCGATCGTCGGCGCGTATGCGTCGTGGGAGCGGCTGAGCAGCCGGTGGACCCAGCCGCGTCGCGCGGGTGCGTCGGACCAGCGGCTGGCGTGCAGGTCTGCGTGTTCCAGACTCGCGAGCACCGAGCGTGTGTCCTGCGCGAGCCTACGGTGCGCATGCGGCAGGGTCGGGTCCAGCGGGTCGCTGCTGAGCGCGAACGCGGCTCGGGTCCGCGGCACGCGACGCACACCTTCGGCGATTCGAATCACCATCCGTCGGAGCGCGTCCACAAGCGGTGCGAGCACAGCGATGAGGCCAATGCTGATCGAGCATGCCGCGAAGACAACGTACAGCGGGACGGGCCCCATACAACCACAGTACCGCGTCGGTCCGATTCCCTACATCGCTGGGACAGGTTGCGCCGCCGCGTAGGGATTTGGGCTGCGGCGTGACTGTCTTGCCCGATGAACGAGCGCACCTCGTTGTACGTTGCAGGCGTGCTGGTGGCCGTCGGGGCGTTTCGGTTTGCGACCGACACCCTGTACGAGCTCGACTCGGAGTACTGGCGCGCGATCGCTGGATCGTGGCTGCGCTACGCCGTTCGCGCGCCGTCGGATGGCACGCTGGCGGGTGCGCTCAACGCCCAGTGGTTCAAGCTCTTGTCGGTCCCGTGCGGCATCTGCCTCATCTACCTGCGGTCTCGGCTCGAAGGGGGGAGCGCGTTGACCCGAGAGCGCCACTTTCGGGACTGGGCCGTGCGCGGGGTGTGGATCGGCGTGTTTGTGGCCGGGTTCACCGTCATCGAGCTGCACAAGGACTTTGTGGCGGGCGAGACCCCCTGGCTCAATCACGCCGCGCATGCCGTGAGTGCCTTGCTGGCGTGGATGCTCAGCGGCGCGCTGTCGATCGCGAGCGTCGCGGAGCGTGAGCGCGGCGCAGACTAGCCACAGGGCTGTGTCCCCGATGGCCATCGCCGACGGACAAACCCAGCGAGGGTCAGCGCTATCGCCAGCGCGAGCATGACCCAAACGGTGGGGCGGACCAGCGCCGCGGCGACGCCACCAAAGCCGACGCCTACGCCAACAAGTGACAACCAGCCTGCGATACAGGCCGGGCACTTGGGGAGAGCGACGGCCGCCAGACTCCAACCGAGAGCGCCACCCGGCGCCCAGCGGCATACGCTACGCGTTGCCGTACTCATCGTGCCGTCGGACCCAAGCCATCGAGAACGGAAGGTCGGACTCGTCCCGACCCATCGCGGTCATGTCGAGCCAGTGGTAGGTCGGGTTGAGAATGTCCAGGCCGCGCGTGTACGTCGAGTAGGTGTGGAAGATGTCGTCGCCTTCCTTGATGAAGGCGCTGGCTCCGGGCATCTGCTGGCCCATGGGGGCCTGCGTCTCGAAGTTGTACAGCTTGGCCTTGGCCTCGACGTCATCCTTGGAGAACGAGACTGCGAACTCCTCGTTGAAGTCCGTGCCTGCGGTCGAAAGCCACGGGAACTGCCAGTCCATGCGCTTGGCATACGCGCGAAGCTTGTCGAGTGGGCCCGACGACAGCACCGCAAAGGCCGTATCCCGCGCCGCCAAGTGAGGCTGCATCGCGTCGAAATGGTCGGCCCAAAACGAGCAGCTGGGGCAGCCCGCCTCGGCGCCTGGACCAAACATGAAGTGGTACACGAGCAGCTGGCGCCGGCCGCCGAACAGATCTGCCAGCGTTTGCTGCCCGTCGACGCCCGCGAACGTGTAGGGCGTCTCGAGCCGTCGCCACGGCAAGGCCCGTCGTTCGGCGCTGAGCTCATCCCGGAGGCGGGTGAACGCCTTCTCCTTGGCCATCAGCGCCAAGCGGCGGGTCGTCCAAGCGGCCTTGTCGGTGATTTCGTGTGAATTTGTCACTTCGCGCTCACAAATAGCGCGCCCGCGGCCGGGGAGGGGAGTAACAATGCGGGCGGGAATCGGTTCATGGACTCGATCATCAACGCCGCCGCCCGGGCGCTGGCCGCGGGCAATCCGCTGCGAGCGCTGGACCGGGTTGCGCTGCGAGACGATGCGCCCGGCCTCGCGCTGCGCGGGATCGCGATGGCGCAGCTGGGCGAGCTGCAGACGGCCAGGGCGCTGCTGCGGCGCTCCGCTCGACAGTTCGGAGACGCGGAGCCGCTGGCCCGGGCACGGTGTGTCACCGCGCAGAGCGAGGTCGCACTGGCCCTGCGCGAGCTCGGTGGCTCTGCTGCGCCCCTGGACGAAGCCATTGAGACCTTGGACGCCGCCGACGATCGGGTCAACGCAACGCACGCGCGCCTCATCCGCACGCGGCGTTGGCTGGTGCTCGGCCGGCTCGAGGAGGCGGCGGCAGAACGCACCGCGCTCGACCTTCGCGGCATGCCGCCGATGCTGACCGCGGTGGCACAGCTGGTCGCCACCGAGCTCGCGATTCGGCGGACCGACGCGCGCGCGGCAGACATTGCGCTGGACGCGGCGGGCGCGGCGGCCGGTCAAGCCCAAATCGTCGCGCTGCAGGCCGAGGTTCAAAGTGCTCGCCAAGCGCTGTCGCAGCCCGCAGCCCGCTTACGAACGCGGGCAGGCGACCGCCCCGCGACCCTGGCGGAGGTTCAGGCGACGATGGCTTCGGATGCGCTCGTCGTGGATGCGTGTCGGCGGACGATCGGGCATGGCGGTGAGCATTGCTCTTTGGCCCGTCGCCCCGTGCTGTTTGAGCTTGCCGTCGCGCTCGCCGAGGCGTGGCCGGGTGATGCGTCGCGCGACGATCTCATCGCGCGAGCGTTTGAGTTGACGCGGTCCCCTCGCCAGGCGAAAGGCCCAGCGACTCCGAGCTCGTGGCGGGCGCGGCTCCGGGTCGAGATGGGTCGGCTGCGCAAGGCGACGGCCGGCCTGGCGACGGTCGCGGCGACCGACCGCGGCTATGGCCTAGAGCCCGTGGCGGCCAAGGAGGTCGTCGTCATTATCCCGCCGGTCGATGGGGAACACGCAGCCGTGCGCGCATTGCTGTCGGATGGTGCTCCGTGGTCGACCTCCGCACTCGCCCTCGCCTTGGGGGTCAGCCAACGGACGATCCAGCGGGCGCTCACCGCGTTGCAGGCGCAGGGAGGCGTGCGGGCCCACGGTGGCGGGCGGGCGCTTCGCTGGCTCTCACCGCCCGCCGTCGGATACACGACAGCCTTGTTACTCCCTGGTGTGCGCGGGAGCGGCTAGGGTCGGACCATCATGACCATCGAGACCAAAGCCGTCGTCGACGAAGTGTTTGGGCCGTTCGACGAGCGTCCGACGCATGGTGTGGCGCACGACGGGCAGCACTTGTGGATCTCCGCTGGCCCCGAGCTCCGCGCGCTCGACACAAAACGGGGTGAGATCGTCCGCACGCTCCCCGTCGAGGGGGACGCGGGCACCGCGTTCGACGGGACGCACCTGTACCAGCTCGTCGATGCCTCCATCCGCAAGATCGATGTTGAAACGGGCGATGTGGTGGCAACGATCCCGTCACCGGGAGAGGGGCGTGACTCCGGGATGACGTGGGCCGAGGGCTCGCTTTGGGTCGGCGAGTATCGTGAGCGCAAGATCCATCGCATCAACCCCGACACGGGCGAGATTCTCAAGACGCTTGAGTCGGATCGGTTTGTCACGGGGGTCACGTGGACGGACGGCGCGCTGTGGCACGGCACCTCCGAGAACGAGACGAGCGATATTCGCCGCGTCGATGCCGACTCTGGAGAGGTGCTCGAGCGCTTGGAAATGCCGCCTTCGGTGATGGTGGCGGGGCTCTCGTCGGACGGTGATCGGTTTCTGTGCGGAAGCGGTTCGGAGGGCTGTGTGCGGGCCGTCAAGCGGCCCTAGTCGCTGCCCGCCGTTGCATCTTGGTGGCGAACCCTGCACTCTGGGTCCATGCGCTCGACCCGGTTCGTCATGCCCTTTATCGCTGCCGTGTGCTTGTCCGTTGCGGTTGGTTGCGACAGCAAGGACGAGGCGAAACCCAAGGCCGCCCCCGCCGCGAAAGGCCCGGCGTCGACACCCAAGCAGCAGCTCGACAAAGCGAAGGCTGGGGTCAAGGACGCCGAGAAGAAGCTCGAAGACCGCAACGACGCGATGCTCGAGGCCGCCAACAAGCAGTAGCGCGACCCGGCCGGGCCCGCCCAAAAGGACGGTGAGGATTCGGCTTCCGCGCGACACGAGTCGGCTGCCGGGAGCGGTATGCGGGCCGCACATGGGGGCATGCGGGAAGACCATTTTTCACGCGGGGCGCCTCGACGCATGGTGACTTCACAGGTCACACATGACGACGACATCGAAATCCTCCATCTTTGCGCTCACCCTGCTCGCGGCGGCGTGCGGCGACGATAGCGACTCCGGGGCAGGCACGGCCGACACCGGATCCAGCGCCGATGGGCTCCCCGCCGCTGAGTCCGACTCCACCAGCGGCGGCATCACACCGAGTCCAACACCGACCGACGACACCCGTGGGGCAGGCTCCGACACGGACACGGACACGGATTCGGATACTGACTCCGATACGGACACAGACTCGGAGTCCGAATCCGAGTCGGGCGGCACTGGCGGAGCGGAGTCGGTACAGCTGATCGAGGGATTCTCGGCACCCGAGAGCGCGCACTGGCACGCTGCGACGCAGACCTGGTTTGTGTCGAACATCCACGGGGAGACGGGCGACCCCGACGGAGAGGGCTGGATCACCCGCCTCGATGCCGAGCCCGCGATCACTGACGCGCAGTGGGTGGCCGGCCTGGACGCTCCAACGGGCATCGTGTCGACCGACGACACGCTTTACGTGGCGGACATCGACCGCTTGGTCGCGATCGATATCGCAAGCGCTGCCGTTGTCGAGACCTGGACGGTGAAGGGCGCAGGCCTTCTCAACGATCCCGCCTTGCACGCCGATGGCTCGGTCTACGTGAGCGACACGTTTGCGCAAGCGGTGTATCGCTTCGAGCCCGGGTTGCCGCCGGAGTTGGTCGTCCAAGACCCGCAGCTGGACGGCCCCAACGGCTTGCACATCGACGGGGACACGCTGACCATCGCCTCGACCGGATCGTTTGTGGACTTCGAGCAGGAGGCGCCGATGTTTCGGCTCGACCTCGACTCCGGAGCGCTGACCGCGGTACCCGGCATCAGCGGGAAGTTCGACGGGATCGAGGCCGACGGTCGTGGCGTCTTGGTCACCGACTTTCGCGGCATGCTGCTGCGCTTGGACAGCAACGACCAAGCTACGGTCCTGCGCAACTTCGCGGCCGAGGGGCTTGTCCTGAGCACCGCCGACCTCGGCTACGACCCTGTCGCTGGCCGGGTGGGTATCCCTGACTTGTTTGGCAGCCAGGTGCTGTTCTACGACCTTGAGCGGGACTAAAGGACCGACTCGCGCACGACCCCACGCAGCCACTGGCAGCCGGGGTCGTCCTCTTGGCGCAGATGCCAGCTGAGCATGACCTCGACGCTGTCCAGCTCGAACGGCGCGGGCAGCACGCGGAGTCCGAGCGGCTCGGCGATGTTCTGCACACTGGTGCGCAGCGCGGTGAGCATCAGGTCGGACTGCGCGACGATGATGGGCGCCGCCAAGAACCACGCGACCCGCAACACGACCTGCCGCGCCACACCGTGGCGCTCGAGCAGGGTGTCGACGTGCGACGAGCCCGAGCCGGTGGGGCTGACCATCACGTGTCCGAGCGCGGCGTACTCGGCGACGGAGACGGTGTCGCCGACGGTGGGGTGACCCGTCCGCACGACGCACACGAAATCGTCCGTGAACAGGCTGCTCTGCCGAACGACGTCGCTGTGGATGCGTGGCCCGATCACCAGATCAACGTCGGGGTCGTCCAGCAGGTCTGCGGTGTGCTTCCAGTCGAGCGGGGCGATGACCACATCGACGTTGGGCGCCGCGGCGGTGATGGACTCGGTGAGTTTGACGGCGAGGCGCGCGGCGATGAAATCTGGCGTGGCGATGCGAAACTGCCGCCGCGACGTGCTTGGCGAGAACGGCGGGGGCGGCTGGATCGCTGCCTTGAGGGCGACCAGAGCGCGCCGCAGCGCGGGGGCCATCTCGGCAGCGCGAGGCGTCGGCTCCATGCCCGTCGGGACACGGTTGAGCAATGGGTCGCCCAGCAGGCCGCGCAAGGTGGCCAGGTTGTGGCTCATCGCTGACTGGCTGATGCCGACCCGCTTGGCCGCGCGGGTGACGTTGTGCTCCGTGAGCAGGGCGTCCAGGGCGACCAGCAGGTTGACGTTGATCGACGCGAGCTCAATCGTGCTCATGGGGTCGCGGTCGGCTCCAGTCCGGACGAGACGATGGGGTGAACCTGCGCGGAGTCCCACGGGATCGTTGGCCACCAACGGACCAGCTCGGGCAGCCGAGATGGTTCGATGCTCTGCCCGGGCTGCGGTACGGCCAGGGGAATGTCGGCGGCCGCGGACGCGGCGATGATGCGTTCCACGGGCTCGGTCCATGCGTGCAGCGCGAGGTTGAACGTCCCCCAGTGCACGGGCATGAACACTTTGCCGCGCACATCTTGGAACGCTTGCAGTGCCTGCTCTGGGCCCAGGTGCACGTCGGCCCAGTCTTGGTGGTAGGCGCCCGATTCGATCATCGCGATGTCGAAGGGGCCCAGACGGTTGCCGATCTCCTTGAAGCCCGGAAACATCGAGGTGTCGCCGCTGAAGTAGGCGCGGTGCTCGGGGCCAACAAACGACCAGCTTGCCCACAGCGTCTCGTTGGCATCGGTGATGGAGCGGCCCGAGAAGTGGCGGGCGGGGGTGGCGATCACCCGGACGCCACGGATCTCACGCTCCTCCCACCAATCGAGCTCGACGATGCGCTCGGGGGCGACGCCCCAAGACTCGAGCCGAGCGCCGACGCCCAGCGGAACCAAGAACAGCGGCACCTGGTCGGCCAGGATGCGAATCGTCGGCGCGTCGAGGTGATCGTAGTGATCATGGGAGATGACGACCGCGTCGAGCGAGGGGAGGGCGTCCAGCGCAAGCGGGGGTGCATGAAACCGCTTGGGACCCATGAAGCTCCACGGGGCGGTGCGCGGCCCCCAAACGGGGTCGGCGAGGACTCGCACGCCATCGACCTCGACAAGAATCGAGGAGTGCCCAAACCATGTCACGCGGAGGTCGTCGTCCGGTGCGGTGGCGAGGACCTTGTCGGTGTCGGCGAAGACAGGAGGTGCAGTCTCGGGCGTTGTGTGGGGTCGACCGGCGATGAACCCCCACGCGGTCTTGAAGTGGAAGTCATCGCGTGCGGGTAGGGCGTTGACGAACTTGCCCTTGTCCGCGTCGTAGTGCGGAGACTTTGAGATCCGCTCGAGTCGTTCACCCTCGGGGCGGCCCCCGATGTTTGACCATGCTGTGGCCAAGAGCACGGCCCCAAACAGGGCGGGGATCGCCACCGCTATCGCGAGCCAGCGCTTGAGGCGAGACCGTCGGCCCGAGGTTTTGTTCCGGGTCATGCCGCGTGACCGAAGTGGTGGTGGGTGCTTGGGTTGGCCATGCGCGGGGTCTCAGCTGGCGGCAGGGGCATAGCGTACGCCAGTGCGCGCCTCGGAGACGTCCCACAGCTTGGCCGCGTCCGCCTCGCTGCGCGCGCGCTTGATGACCTTGGCCTTGCGGGGTGCTCCGCGCATTTCATAGAACCCCTTGGGGCCGAAGTAGTCGCCGGGCTGCACGTCGGGCGCGGTCGCGGCCCGCAGCGTCGGGAGCGCGCCACCGATGGGTTGCATCGCAAACAACGGGTTGAGCGTCGTGGCGAGCTTGGAGTGCTGCTGAAGGTTTGTGCGTGTCCACCCCGGGTGGGCGGCGGCCACGACGACATCGGCGCCGCGCTGCTCCAATCGGCGCTGCAGCTCGAACGTGAACAGCAGGTTCGCCAGCTTGCTCTGGGCATAGGCCGCCATCGGCTTGTACCCCGCGGAGAAGTCCAGGTCGTCGAAGTTCATCTTGCCCTGCCGATGCGCGAGGCTCGACACATTCACAACGCGTGCGCCGGGCGTCGCGACCAGCAGGTCGAGCAGGTGCCCCGTGAGTGCGAAGTGGCCGAGGTGGTTGATCCCAAACTGAAGCTCGTGCCCCTGCGTGGTCTTGCCCTGCGGCGGGATCATGACGCCCGCATTGTTGATGAGGAGATCGAGGTGATCGAAGCGCTCATGGATCTCCGTGGCGAAGGCTTGGACCTGCTCGAGGTCGCCCAGGTCCAAGCGCACAAAGTGGAGGACGGCGTCGGGTAACTCCGTCTTGATCGTCTCGATCGCGGAGGCGGCGCGCTCTGGGCTACGGCAGGCGAGGATGACCTCGGCGCCCTTCCTCGCGAGCTCGCGGGCGGTCTCGAGCCCGATCCCGCTGTTGGCGCCGGTAATGAGGGCAACACGTCCGTTTTGGCTTGGGATGTCGTTCTGTGACCAATCTTGGGTACTCATGGCGGTTTTTCCTGTAAGCGACCGATGGTCCGGAAATAGTGGACCGATGGTCTATTACTTAGCGACCGGTGGTCACTTGTCAAGACAGGCGCTATGCTTTTTGTGTGGCCGCCGACAACGAGTCCGAAACGGACCCGCACGAGCCCACTGGGCAGGATGGCGAGTCCGTGTCTGCCGAGCCCAGCTGGCAACGCGCACGCCGCCCCGATCAGAAGCAGGCGCGACGCGACGCCATCATTGCCGCCGCGGTTGCGTTGTTGGACGAGCGTGGGCTCGATGCGACCAGCCTCTCTGCGATAGCGCGGACGTCGGGTGTCTCCAAGGCCAACATCTACCGCTACTTCGAGAGCCGCGAGGCCATCTTGTTGGCGCTGACGCTCGAGGAGTCCGGTGCTTGGATCGAGGACCTCGTGGCCCGCCTCGCACCGCTGGCCGGGTCGGGCGACGCAGCGGCCGTCGCCGACGCGCTGGCCAGCAGCATCGTTTCGCGACCACTGTATTGCACGCTGCTGTCCTCGCTCGCCTCGGTGCTCGAGCACAACGTCGGGCCCGATACCATCGCGGAGTTCAAGCGCGGGTTCATCACGCTGCGGCATGCGCCCGCCCAGGCCGTGCTGGCCGCTCTGCCCACGCTGACCCCCGAGCGCGCGGGAGAGCTGATGATGTACTTCTACGTCAGCGTCGCGGGGCTGTGGCCCGTCTCCAACCCGCCACCCGCCGTCGTCGAGGTGCTCTCACGCCCGGAGTTCAGCGACATGTGTGTCGACTTTGAGACGATGCTCAGGGCGCACGCGCACACGGTTGTGCGTGGCCTGTGCGCCGACGACTGAGCCTGCTGCGCCGATCGGCTACCCTCCGCGTCGATGAAGATAGCGCTCGCACGGTGCAGCACGCAGTTTGAGGCTCAGGCCGACGACGCGCAGTACGTTCGCGCGCTGGTCGAGCGCGGTGCCGAGGTGCACTGCCCGGCGTGGACCGATCCCACGGTGGACTGGTCCAGTTTTGATGTGGTCCAGCTCCGCTCGACGTGGGACTACCACGAGAGGCCCGATGCGTTTGCAGAGTGGGTGCGGCACGTGGATGCGGTGAGCCAGCTCTTCAATCGCCGAAACGTTGTGGAGTGGAATCTCGACAAGCGCTACCTGCGAGCCTTGAGTGCGGCTGGGGTCCCTGTGGTGCCGACACATTGGGTGGAGGCAGACGTGGAGCTGCAGGACGCCGCACTTGCCGAGGTGGTGGCCTCGTTGGGTGGACGCGCGATGTGGAAGCCCGCGATCGGTGCAGACTCGTTTGGCGCTGTGCCTGTGTCGCCCGACACGGTGTCTCAGGTGGCTCGCGACGCGCCCCGCGGCGTCGTGTACATGCTGCAGCCCTATCTCACGAGCGTGGAGACGGAGGGGGAGGTCAGCGTGATCGTCTTTGACGGGACGCCGTCGCACGCGGTGCGCAAGCGGCCGCAGGTCGGCGACTTTCGTGTGCAGGACAACCACGGCGGAACCGATGCGCCCGAGCCGCTCACGCCCGAGCTCGAGGCACTCGCCGCTCGGACGCTCGCCGCCGTGCCTGGGTCGACGCCGCTGGTGGCCCGCGTCGACTTGATGTTCGATGACGCGGGTCGCTACTTGCTCGGCGAGCTGGAGCTCATCGAGCCGTCGCTGTTCTTTGTGCATTCGCCCCGCGCGGCGCAACGACTGGCCGATGCTCTGTGGGCCCGCGTGGCGGGATAGCGACACTGGAGGGTCCGCGCTCGGCTGTTGTGGCGTGCCAGCGCACCCGCCACGTCGCGGTCTGTGTCGTGGTGCCGACGCCGCATCTTCCGGGCATCGGACGGCTGGGCCGCGCCCGTGCCAGATGCTCAAGAGCGCGCCTCGCAATCGGCTCGCGACTCTGGTCTCATCGGTGCATGAAGCTTGGTTTACGCGGGTCGCTGACGCTGGCGCTCATCACGACGATGGGCTGCGCCCAGGGCTCGGGTCTGAGCTTGCCGGGCGCGGACGCAACCGGCCCGGGCGACGACGGCGAAGCGAGCGACGATGCGCCGCCCAACATCACGGTGGGTGGTGGAGTCGGGGACGACGCGGGCGACGGAGGCGGCTCGACGACTGGCGGTGTGGACGACGATGACGATGACGATGACGATGGCGTCGACGATGCCGATGCCGATTCGGATGATGATTCCGATGACGATAGTGGCCCGAACCCGCGCTGTGGGGACGGTGTCGTCGACCGCGGTGAGGCGTGTGACGACGGCAACGACGTCGATACGGATGCCTGCGTCGCATGCGTCGCCGCCGTGTGCGGAGATGGAGTCGTGCAGGCCGGGGTTGAAGTGTGCGACGACGGCAATGCGGTCAACACGGACGGCTGCGTCGGTTGTGTCACCGCGTCCTGCGGAGACGGGGCGGTCCAGGCCGGGGTAGAGGCGTGCGACGACGGCAACGCGCTCAATACGGATGGCTGCGTGGCGTGTGCCGTGGCCACGTGCGGCGATGGGTTCGTCCAACTCGGCGTGGAAGATTGCGAGGACGGCAACGCGGTCGACACGGACGCGTGCGTCGGTTGTCTCGACGCGGTATGCGGCGACGGGTTTGTGCAGGCCGGAGTCGAGGAGTGTGACGATGGCGGTGTGATCCCTGGTGACGGCTGCTCGGCGCAGTGCGAGGGCGAGATTCGGCCCAATCTCCTGCAGTGCGGGACCTCGAGCTTTGACGTCGCCAGCTTCATTCCACCCGGCGTCGATCTGACGGTGGTGGTCTCGTGTGTTCCCGATGACGACACGCAAGCGATGCTCGTGACGCGGAGCGGCGTTGCGTTGTTCGATGCGACCGAGCTTCAGACCTACGTCGAGGGCGGCGGGAACGTGCTGACCGAGACGTTCTCCAGCGACGAGGTTTACAACGCCGTGTTTGGCACCAACGTCGTCGAAGAGGCGTCGCTCGTGGGCTCGTGCACGGACCGCATTCCCACGGTCGTTCAGTTCTCGGCCATGGATCCGTTCTGGGTGGACAACGCGTTTGTTCCGATCGTCCTGGGCGAATCCGGGTGCGGCAAGAATGCTGCCGCGTACCCCGGGTTGACGCCGCTGGCCGGATGGTCCGCCCTGGAGGTCGGCATCGGCTACCGGGATCAGATGCTGGGTCGTGTGTGGGTCACCGAGTTCGACTGGCAGGACAACCAAGTGCAACCCGCGGGGGCTTTCGACAACACGTTGAACCTGATGGGTGCGATGATCCTACGGTAACCCCTGCGGTAACCCCTGCGGCAACCCCTACGGTAACCCCTGCGGTAACTCTCCGATGACCGAGCCCTACCAGCTGATCGCCGCTGAGGTGTCGTTGTACAGCGGCAAGGCTCGCGCATACCTGCGCTACAAGGGGGTGTCATTCGACGAGGTCTTGGCGACGCGCCATGTGCTTACGCGCGTGGTCAAGCCCCGAACGGGACTGACGATGATCCCCGTGCTGCTGACGCCCGAAGGGGACGCCGTCCAAGACACAACGGCCATCATCGAGGCCATCGAGGCCAAGCACCCGTCGCGGAGCGTTCGGCCGTCCACGGGCGTCTTGGGCTTGGCGAGCAAGCTGCTGGAGCTGTACGGCGACGAGTGGTTGCTGATGCCCGCGATGCACTACCGCTGGCACTACAAGCGCAACATGCCGCTCATCTTGCGCGAGTTTGGAGAACTCGTGGCACCCAGCCTCCCCAAGCTGCTCACGCCGCTGGCTGGACTGCCGCTCGCTGCATACTTTGGCGGCAACTACGGCCGTGCGCTGGGGATCAGCAGTCGCAATCGCGACGCCATCGAGCGGTCGTACGAGGCCTTGCTCGATGACCTCAACCGTCACTTCTCCGAGCACGACTACCTACTGGGGGCGCGGCCCTGCGAGGGCGACTTCGGATTCATGGGTCCGCTGTACGCCCACCTGTATCGGGACCCGGCGCCAGGTGCCCTCATGCGCACGCGAGCGCCTCGGGTTGCCCGCTGGGTCGAGCGCATGAACGCGCCCGAAGGGACCGAGTCCGAAGAGAACCGCACGTTCGCGGCCGAAGACGAGGTCCCGCAGACGCTCGACCCCGTGTTCAAGCGCCTGTTCAGCGAGCACTGGCCGGTCGTCGCCGACACGGTGGCGGCGGTCGACCGCTGGGTGCGTGAGCACCCCAGCGCACGGCGCATCTCTAGGTTCGTGGGCAAGCACGACTTCGCGATCGAGGGCGTGTCGCACAGTCGCTGGATTCAGTCGTTCACCCAGTGGATGGCCCAGCACGCGCTCGACGCCTACGCTGCCCTCGATGCGCCCGACAAGGCGCGCGCCGACACGTGGCTCGAGCGCGTCGGAGGGCGTCGCGCGATGCAGCTGGCTCCGCCGACCCGGGTGCGCCGCGAGCACAACCGCCTGGTCCCCGACCGAGCGTAGAGCGCTACTTCGCTGGGCGCCGACGGCGGCTGCGTGGTGGGGTCTGAAACTCTTTGGCCGTCGGGGCACCCACGAGCCCTCGGATGGCGTCGTGCACGGGCTCGCCGAGGAGGACCTCGTAGCGTCCATCAAGTGCGCTGGCCTGCGTCGGCTCGATCCGACCGCGGTCGATCCCCACGGGGATGACCACCAAGACCGGCCGCCCTTGGCTTGCGATCTCGAGCGTCACGTCCCAAGGCGGCGTGGCTGCGGTTAGGTCGTCCAGAGCGCCCTCCGAGAGGTTTGTGCGCAGTGTCTCCAGCACCTCGGGAGCCAAGGTGCCCAAGGGGGTGTGGGTCGGGCTCATCACAACCGCGCCCGTGACCTCGGCAGCGAACGCTGACAGCGCGACGGTCTTGGGGTCGATGGCTTCGGCGGGCTCTGCCGCCGGTTGAGCGGGTGGCGGATCGGATGCTGGGATGGGGAAGGGCGCGGCCGCCGTTTTTGGCGGATCCGGGGTGTCTGGACCTGGGGGATCGGGCGGTGCCGAGAGACAGCTGGCCAGCGTGAGCGCACCGCAGAGTGCTGAGCGGTTCATTGTTGTGCCCAATCGTCGTACCCAGTCTTCGTACCCAGTCGTCTCACCCAGTCTTCGTACCCAGTCGTCTCACCCAGTCGTCTCACCCAATCCTCGCCGCGGGTGGACCGCCCAATGGTCCCGTGGGCGATCGGTCGGTGTCAATCCAACCCGCAGTACCTAGCATGCCTCCAAACGGCCCACGACGGGTCTTGTCGAAGGCCGACAAGGTCGCGTCACATCCAGCCGCGGTGGGCTCTATCCGTGTGCCCGGTCGGGCCCCGACCCAGACCGCGCCCCATCCCGAGTCCATCATGAACCACCGACCTACGCTCTATCGTGCCGCTGTTGTTTGTGCCCTCGCCGCTTGGGTTCCCCAGTCTGCGTCGGGTAAGCCGGGGAGCTCAACGTCCCCCGCCGCCAGCTCAAAGGCCCACAGAGGGTCCAGAACGGCGCACCAGCTCACGACCACGATCGCGCTCGATGTCAGCCTTCAGCTGGGCGACCTCGGACCAGACTGGCGCAAGTCCGTAGGATTCAGTGACTACACGGCGCAGCTGGACTTTCGCTGGCGGGCTGTCGGCGCGATCCCGGTCGACCCCCAGTTGGTGGTGCTCGATGCAGACGGGGTCGAGCTGAGGCGGAGCGACATCCAAGCCAACGGCAAGAAACTCGGCACGTTCACGCTTGCGATGGGCGACCTCCCCGAGCGCGCGAGCTATCGCGTGCAGGTCGTCTCAGCCAACGCCAAGCCTGGACTCTCTGCGAACGCGGTCACGGTCACGCTCGCCGAGTCCACGCCGATTCCGTTTGGCTTTGCGAACCTCACCCTCGAGGGGATCCGCAAGCAGCACGACGTCCCCGGGCTGACGGTCGCCATCTCTTGCCACGCGGGCGATGCCAAGCAGTGGAGCACGGGCGTGCGCAGGCTCGGCGATACCGTGAAGGTGCAACCCGGCGACCGCTGGCAGATCGGATCCGACACCAAGGCGTTCACCGCCACGATGATCGGAAAGCTCGTTGAGGAGGGGGTCTTCGATTGGAACACCTCGGTGTGGGATCTGGCCCACGGCCCGCTCAATCTGTTTCCGGAGCTCAAGGGCACGATGCACGCCCGCTTCAAGGACGTCACGATCGAGCACCTGGCCAGCCATCGGTCGGGCATGAAGATGTTCGGCTCGGAGGACTCGCCGACCCGCCAGCTGGCCAACTACGCCAAGGACCCGCGGCAGTTTCGGTGGCAGGTGGTCCGCAAGCTGCTCAAGCGTTCTCACAGCGGCATTATCGGGGAGTGGCGCTACGGCCACGGCAACTACATGTTGCTCGGTGTGGTGATCGAGCGGGTCCGCGGTCAGTCGTACGAGCACGTCATCAAGCAAGAGATTCTCAAAGCGGCGAATCTCAATACCGCCTACTTCGGCATGCCGACCGACGCAGCCCTTACGGGAGGCACGCCGTGGGAGCAGCAGCCGCAGCAGGCTCTCGCGGTGGACACCACCGCGCACACCAACGGGCACATCGGCGAAGACGGACCGACCGAGGTCAACAACCTGGCGCTGCCGCCGGTCTGGAATCCCGCGGGCGGCCTCTCTCTGTCGATGAGCGACATGCTCGGGTTCCTTCGCCTACACATCGATGGCGGCCGCGGCAGTCTCACGCTGGCGCCCAGCACCCTGCAACGATTGCACACCAACTACATGCTCCCCGACCGTGCGGTGGGGCCTGCGGACGCTCCGACCAAGGACCAGGATGATCCGTCCTACGGGTGGGGGTGGGGGCAGTGGACGGACGGATCGTTTGGCCGCGTGATCGGCCACGACGGCACCTACTTCCGCTACTACGCGAGCATGGTTGCGTACCTCGACAAGGGATTCGCCGTCACGGCCACCGCGAACGCTGGGCCCGGTGCCAAGGGGAACGCTGCGGTTTGGGCTGCCCGCGATTGGGGCGTTGCGCAGGCCAAGATCCACTGCAAAAAGCCCAAATTCACCGCGGGGATCGGGCCTTCGGTGGTGAGCAGTTCGAGCCGCAGGCGGAACGCCGCCAAGGCCAAGGCCAAGGCGTTTCCCAAATCCGCGAAGCGTCCGCCAAAGCTCGGCGAGGTGGACTACGACGCACGCACCGCCGTCGGTGTATCTGTGAGCCCCAAGGCGCGTCGCCGTGCAGCGCCGCAGGTGCGTGGCAAGGCTGGGCCGCGACCCGCAAAGGCGCGACGGCAGACCCGCAGGCGGCGTCGTAACAGCCGCTGACCCGCAGAGCAGGGGCGCTCGCTACTGCGGCGGGCGTGCAGGCTCGGCCAGCGTCGCGTCGAGGTGGATCTGCATCTCGAACGTGTCGTCGCCCTTCCAGGGGCGACCCGTCAGCGCGATAGAACCGATGCGCTGGTGTTTGTCGAGCGAGAGCCGGACTGCGCCCTCTACCCAACCGGCGACGAGGTGGCCATGGCAACGGCCCATGTGCGGGTATCCGTGGATTCGCACAATGGCGTCGTGCTCGGCCTTGCAGTCGGCTTCGATCCGGCCGAAGTTGAAGTAGCGGGGCCAGACGGACTCCAGAGGCTTGAGCGTCCGCTTCAACGACCCGGTGCGCGCGAACATCTTGTGCACGCCGCTGAGCATTTCGGCCGCCGAGGCCAGACCCATCTCGCGGGCCGCCGCATCGCCGCCGCCCCTCAAGCCCTGCACGGCAAGCAGCAGGCGCTCATAGATGGGGAACGGATACCAAGCGGTGAGGATCATGCGCTCGGAGACAAGTCGGTCATCGTCTTCGGACAGCGGAACGACCGCGCCCGCGCGCCGACCGGAGCGGATCGCCTTGACCAGCGAGACGAGGTTTGTCCCCTTGGCGAGACGTTCCACTGTGACCGAGCGTACCGCACCGTGCTGACGGTCGGCGGCCCAACGACCCGCCCATGGGAACCCGCGGGGCACATTCGAGCGCAGACTTGAAAACGTGTTGCCGTCGACAACGCGTGGGCGGTGAATGCAGGAGTTGCACGGGCGGTTTCGCGTCGCCGCGCGGAAGTGGTCGTCGAGGCGGAAGACTGACGTCATGAACGAACACGCGCGGACCTTCCTTTCGCTCGACCAACACCCTATAGAGAACTGAGATGCCGCCGTGTCCTACGCAGCAGCAACTCGCCGCGTTGGCGAGTGGGAGCGCGTCCCAGGGCACCGACAATCTGCAGCGGCACGTGGCCACATGTCCGGCCTGTGCCAAGCGTGTCGCGGCACAAGCAGCCTCCATGGCGGATACCACCCCGCCGCTTGTCGGCACGACTGAGCCCTCCGAGCAGCTAGCACCCGGTGAGACCGTCGACCGCTACATGATCGTCCGCCGCGTGGGCCGTGGTGGCATGGGCGAGGTGTATTGCGCCAACGACCCGGGGCTCAACCGCAACGTTGCCCTCAAGCTCGTACGCACGGGTCGATCGACAGAGCACCAACAGCAGCTTGTGCGTGAGGCACAAGCGATGGCGCAGCTGTCCCACCCCAACGTTGTGACCGTTCACGACGTCGGAACGATCGACGGCCGCGCGTTCATTGCGATGGAGCTCGTGGAGGGCGACACGCTCGGAGGCTGGCTGCGCAAGAGCGACCGCGACTGGCGCGAGATCATCAACGCGTTTGTGTCGGCCGGGAACGGGCTGGCCGCGGCGCACAGTGCAGGGGTCGTCCACCGCGATTTCAAGCCAAGCAACGTCTTGGTGGACGAACACGGCACCGCCCGCGTGACGGACTTCGGGATCGCCCACCACGCGAGCTCCGTCATGGCCGAAGCGAGCTCAGGCGACGCTTCGCACCACGGGTCATCCACGGGCTTTGAGACTTCCGACTCGCTTGCAAGCAACGTGCACTTGGCGGCTGGCACGCCAGCATACATGTCGCCCGAGCAGCACCTGCAACAACCCACTACGGATCGTAGCGACCAGTTCTCGTTTTGCGTCGCGCTGTACGCGGCGTTGTATGGCGCGCGGCCGTTTGCGGGGAGCATGAAGAAGGGGACCCTGGCGCGCAACGTGCTCGGCGGGAGACTGCGGGCTCCCGAGGCCTCGCGGACTCCGCGGGCCGTGTTCCGGATCGTCGAACGCGGCCTCCGCGTGGAGCCATCGGAGCGATACGACAGCATGGCCGCGCTGCTGCTGGCGCTGCAGAGGATCGTGGCGCGTGCGCGCCGACGCGCGACGTGGGCTGCGGGCGCGGTCGTGGTTGCCGTCGCTGGGGCCAGCGGGTGGGCCGTGCAATCGCAGCCCGCCCCGCACCGCGCGACGTGCGGTGGCGGAGATGCCCTCGTTTCGCGCGTGTGGAACGCGGAGACCCAAGCGGCCGTCCGCGAGTCGTTTGCCGCCACCGAGCTGCCCTACGCGGCCCAAACCTGGGGGCGCGTCGAAGCCTCGTTGGCGGAGTTCGAGCGGGCTTTCGTCGCAGCCCACCGACAAGCCTGCGAGGCCACCCGCGTCCACGGGACCCAGGCCGACGAAGTGCTCACCTTGCGTATGGCTTGTCTCAACGACCGGCTGGCGGACGTGGAGGCGCTGCTCGAGATCTTCCAGCACGCAGACAAGAGCGTGGTGGATGAGGCGACCCAAGCGACGCTGACGATTGAGGACCTTCGGTCGTGCCAGGAAACGCGGGTGGTGGAAGACCGTGTGCAGGCACCGCCCGTCGGTCTGTCGGCGCGCGTCGACGAAGCCATGGCACGCTGGCGGCACGCAAACATGCTGTTCGTTACCGGCAAGTGGTCCGAGGCACAACAAGCTCTCGAGGCGCTGCTCCCCGTCGCTGACGAGATCGACTACGCGCCGCTCACCGCCAAGATCAATCACGTCGCGGCGATGACCTTGGGTGCTTTGGGTGAGGGCGTTACCGCAGAGGAGGCCGCAGAGCGTGCGATGCTTGCGGCGCACTCGGCGGGCGACCGCCGCACCGCAGTCGCGGCCACGGTCGCAATGGCCGACATCATTGGGGCTATCCACCCCAAGCGCATGAACGAGGCGCTGCGATGGACGCGGCAAGCCGATGCGATCGTCGACACGATGACCGACGAACCCAGCTTGCGTGGGGTGACCAGTGGGATCCGCGGTGGGATCTTGATGGGGGCGGGGCGGGGCGATGAGGCCCTTCCGCACTTCGACAACGCCATCGAGCTCCTCGAGTCGACACCCAACGCGAGCAACGTTGACCTTGGGGAGATGTACACCAACCGCGGCAACGCGCTGACCGACATGGGCCGCTTTGAGCAGTCCACGCAAGCGCACCTGAAGTCGGTCGCGCTGCTCACAGCCGCGGTCGGACAAACCCACCCTCGCCTCATTCGACCCATCCACAACCTTGCCGCGGCCTATGCACAGCAGGGGGAGCATCATCGTGCGGTCGAGACATTCATTCGCGGTTGCGGCCTCGCCGAGCAGCTGTGGGGCCCGGACAACTACAAAGTCGCTCTGTGCCTGACCAACTGGTCGATCTCTCTGCACCGCGTGGGCGACCTCGCCGCGGCGCGCTCCACACTGGAACGCGCGCTCCATCGGTTCCAAAGTGCGGTCGGCGAGGATGCGCTGCCCGTGGGCATCGCCCAGAACAACCTCGGTGAGATTCTTGGCGCACAGGGGCACTACGACCAAGCGGAGAGCCGCCTATCGCGGGCACACAAGGTCATGAGCAATCACCTGGGCGTCGACCACCCCAGCGTTGCGTCGAATCTGATGTCGTGGGGACGTGTCCGATGTGATCGCGGACAGTGTGCCGAGGCTCTACCCGACTTCACGCGGGCACTGAGTATCCAGGAGAAGGCGCTGGGTCCGACGCACTTCGAGCTGGCCGATACCCTGACGGGCTTGGCGCGCGCTGAGCTGGCAGTCGGCCAAGTGGCAGCCGCCCAGCGATCCGCACAACGAGCCGTGGACATTGCCGACGCTTCACCCAGGCGCCTGCAGACTCAAGGGCGCGCGCGCATCGTCCTGGGTCAGGTCCTGTGGGCTGTCGGATCAGACAAAAAGCTCGCCATCGCCACGGCCGAGCGCGGGAGCACCCTGCTGCGTGAGGGCACAGGGAACCTCGGTGAAGACACCCTGGAGCAGCGAGCAGCGGACCGCTGGCTCAGTGAGCATCGCTCGGTTGCGGCGACGTCGGTCGTTGACGCGCCGTAAGCGACGGGCGCGGGCTTTGATTGTCGGTTGGGCTTCCTTGGTCGGGGGAACGTCGATCGGTCGCGGATCGGCGGCCTGGGAGGTGGTGGTGGTCGCTAGCGGGATGTGTGTTGCCCCGGTGTCGTCATATCTGGGGACGCCGCAACACACTTCGAGTTGCCGGTGACCTACGGTGGGCGAGGGGCGGGTGTTAGTCGGCACAGTCGCCCGCGTCGCAAACGAGTACACTGCCTTCCATGCACGCAACGGCCGGCCTCGACCTCGGCACAAGCATCGGCCCCGATGCCGACGTTGCGCTGGGACACACGTTCAACTCCCCGGGCGCGTTGCTGGGCATCCTCGAGACGGCCTATGGCCTGAACGCCGCGCCCACGACCCCGGCCGAGCGGGTGGCCTGGCTGACCCCGCGCCTGGCCCAGACCCCGGGTTTTTGGACGCGCTCGTTCGAAGCCGACGCCTGGGGCACGGCCTCCCGCCTCATTCGCGACCGGGACGCGCTTGTGCTCGCGGGGTGGGCCGGCCAATCGCTGTCGCCGCGTTGGGACGCGCTGTGGCAGGTCACCTGCGGCATCGCGCCCGGCATGGGTGATCGCTGGCTTGCCATCGCTCACGCCGCTGGATCCCGCACCATCGACCTGACCGACATCACCTTGGTCGACCCGCTGCACGAGTTCCCGGGCGCCATCGCGCTTGCGTTGAACCGACTGGCGGCCCACGACATCACGATCCACCAAGCAAGCTCCGAGCCGGCCGCCGCCAGCGGTGACTTGGCCAGCGCTCGCTTGGACCCATTTCGCCCGACCGGGGACGGTTCGCTCCAGCTCATTCGGCCGCAAGCCGCCGCTGCCGCCGCCGAAGACATCGCCGCCTACCTCGCGGAGCACGGCAACCCGGCCACGACGATCATCGTCAACCCCGACGCCACGCTCGACGCCGCTCTGGCTCGCGCGGGCCTACCGACCCTCGGCGCCCCCGCGGCGGCGATCGGTGCTCGCGCTGCGGCGCTGCAAATCCTGCCGCTCATCGTGCAGCTGCTGTGGGACCCGGCCGATCCCCAGGTCGCGCTCGATCTGTTGAGCCTGCCCGCGACTCCAATCCCAACCCGGCTGGCTCGCGCGCTGGCCCGCGCGCTCCGCCAGTGGCCCGCGGTCGGCAGCGACGACTGGGCCGACGCACTCGCCAACCACGACTACGGCACCGACCCCGATGCGGCAGCCCGGCGCCGTGATCGTGTACGCACGTTGCTGACGCCGACCGAGCCCCGTACGCAAGAGGCTGCGCCGATTCAAGAACTGATCCGCCGCGTCGAGGCCTCGGCGGCGTGGGTGCGAGGCCGTGCGCATGCCGACGACGCGACGGATCCCGCTTGGCACCGAGCGTCCACGCAGCACAGCACGCTGCTGCGTCTGCTTCGCGGCCACGACGCCCCGAGTGTCCCGCAGCCGCTGCTCGCCCGTTGGGTCGACGCGGCGACCGACTCGGCGGGCACGGCCGTCCCGCTGCGCCCGGCCGCAGGCCTTCGGTCGGTCCAGCACCCGGGCGCTGTTATCCGGCCGACCCAGACGGTCATCTGGTGGAACTTCACCCGAGCCTCCGCGCCCCCAGTGCGGGAGCTGAGCCTGACGTCGGCGGAGCGTGCTGCGCTGGCCAGCCATGAGATCAGCGTCCCCACCGCGGGCACGCGCGCGATGTGGGCCGCGCGTCGCTGGCGTCGACCGCTGCTGCAAGCGACCGACACGCTCCTGCTCGTCGCGCCGCTGTCGTCGGCGCCTGGCGAGGCCATGCACCCGCATCCGCTGTGGGACGAGATCACAGCCGCTATCCCGGGCAACGTCCGCCGACCTCTGTCCGCCGCGTTGCAGTGCGACCGACCCGGGCTCACTGAGGCGGCAGCGGCAACGCGCACGCGGGCGACCCGAGTCTCGCTCCCCAGCTACAAGGCGCACTGGAGCGTCCCGGCCGCGTCACTTCCTGCGCGTGACAAGGAGAGCCCGTCTGGACTCGCGGCGCTGGTCGGGTGCTCGTTCCGATGGGCGCTGCAGTACCCGCTGAAAATCCCGCGCGAGCACGCGAGCTATCGCCTCACGGTCGGTCCGCGTGACCACGGCAACCTGGCGCATGCGGTGCTGGCTGGAGTGCTCACCGATCTTCCACCCACCCCCGACGCTGCTGCCGCGCTGGCCGGTCAGCTGTTCGACACGCTCGGCCCGCGGCACGTCGCGCCAATGTTCCTGCCCGGACACGACGGCGATCGCGAGGACGCGCGCGGCAAGATCGTTCGCTCCGCCCACGCGGTCGCCACCTGGCTGGCTGCGCAGGGGCTGGCCCCCGAGGTTGTCGAGGGCGCCCTGACGCGAGAGTTCGAGGGCCGAACGATCGAAGGTCGCGTCGATCTGATGGCGGGCAAACCCCGGGTGGTGGTCGACTTCAAGCTCGGGGGTCGCACGATGCGGCGCCGCGAGATCGAAGACGGCACGGCGTACCAGCTCGCAGCGTACGCGTATGCGGCGACGACCGAAGGCGGCGAGATGCCGGAGTACGCGTACTTCGTGGTCAACGACCAGCGGATGATCGGCCGCCGTGGGGGGCCGTTTGATCCCAACGACGCGGTCGATGGCCCACCGCCATCGCAGACGTGGGCGCGGCTGCTGAATGCCTCGCGTCATCAGCTCGCCGAGGTCGAAGCCGGCCGACTCATCGCACCTGGCTCGCTGGCTCACGTGCCCGAGCGTGCGGTGGTGGATGGCGACCGCTTGGCGCTGCCGCCCGGGTGTCGCTATTGCAGCTTCGACGCATTGTGCGGTCGCGCGTTTGCGGAGGACAACCGATGAGTCGGATCGAGCTGATCCTCGCGGGGGCAGGGACGGGCAAGACCACGCGATTGGCCAAGGAACTTGGCCGCGCATTGGTCGAGGATGGGGTCCGGCCCGAAGCGGTGCTGGCCACGACGTTCACGCGCCAGGCAGCAGCAGAGCTGGCCGAACGCGCGCGCACACGGCTGCTGGCGACGGGCCGCCCCGAGGACGCACACCGGCTGCAGGCTGCGCGCATCGGCACGGTCAACGCCGTCTGCGGGCGCTTGGTGGAAGAGTTCGCGTTTGAGCTGGGGCTGTCGCCCGACGTGCGGGTGATCGACGAGGCGCTGGCCAACCAGACCCTGCGCGAGGCGTTGTCGACCGTGGCAACCACCGAAGAGCATCGCCGCCTGGGCGCGCTGTCGCACCGCATGGTGGAGCTCGAGTGGGAGATGGCGGTCGCGCGGGTCGTCGCCGCCGCACGGTCCAACGGGCTGAACGGCGAAGGGCTGGCAGCGTCTCGGGAGCAGAGCGAGACGCTGGCCCGCGGCGTGCTGGCCGATGAGGTGGGCGATGGCGATACGCTGGACGCAGCGCTCGTCGATGCGCTGCAGACCTTCGTCGATACTGTCCCTCCCACCAAGGCCACCGACAAGGCGGCGCTGGCCAAGTGTCGTGGCGCTTTGTCTGCCCTGCGGCAGGGCCGGGCGCTGCCGTGGCGCGACTGGTCGACGTTGTCGACGCTCAAAACCACCGTTGGGCAGCGCCCTACGGCCGCGCTTGTCCAACAAGCCGCGGCCGCCCACGACGCCCACCCGCGCTTTGCTGCCGACATCCTTGCCGCAATCGAGCTGGTGTTCACGCTCGCGGCCCGCACCCTGGACGCCTACGAGGCCAAGAAGCGCGAGTGGGGCGTCATCGACTTTGGCGACCAGGAGGCCTACGCGCTGGAGCTGCTCGGCATCGACACCGTCGCCGAGCGTTTGCGCGGCGAGGTCGATCTGGTGTTGGTCGACGAGTTCCAAGACACGAGCCCGCTGCAGCTCGCCATCTTCTTGCGGCTGGCCGAGATAGCGCCGCGCAGCATCTGGGTCGGCGATCAGAAGCAGTCGATCTTTGGTTTTCGCGGCACGGACCCCGATCTGATGAACGCGGCGCTCGAGCTGCTGGAGCGCCGCGACCCCGCCTTTGTCGACGACACCCTCGCGGCGTTGTTCGACGAGACCAAGCCCACGACGCTGAGCGAGTCCTGGCGAAGCCGGCCTGCCCTCGTCGAACTCACCTCGGAGCTGTTTGCCCAGGCCTTTGGCGGGCACGGGATTCCGCGGGATCGGGTCGTGCTGTCTCCGGGTTACCCCGATGAGGCCGCGGGCTTGGGCCCCGTCGTCGAGGTTTGGGATCTGCAGCTGCCTAACGCCAGCCGCACCCGGCAGCTCCCGTCGGCTCTGGCGGGGGCACTCGATGGCTGGCTCGCCGATCCGTCGGTCGCCGTGCGCTCCCGCGCGACGGGTGACGCGGTGGGCGTGCGGCTGTCGGATGTCGCGGTGCTCTCGCGGCGCCGAAGTCGAAGCCTGGATATGGCCGAGGCACTCGAGGGCCTTGGGCATCGCGTGGTCCTGCCGCGGCCTGGGCTGCTGAGCACGGCCGAAGGGCGGCTTGCCATGGCGGCCCTGCGGCGGTGGGCGGACCCCTCCGATCACTTGGCGGCGGTGGAGATTGCACGGATAACCGAGCATCCCACCACGCCGGATGCGTGGCTGCAGTCTCTGCCCGTGGGCGGAGCGCGGGACACAGTATGTCCTGCTTGTGCAGCGTTGGACGGTGCACGGGACGACCTGGCGACGTGCGACCCAACAACCGCGCTCGACCATGCGGTGGGGGCCGTGGGACTCCGGGCGCTGTGCCGCGGCTGGGGCGAGTCGCGGCAGCGGCTGGGCAACCTGGACGCCCTGCGCAGCATGGCAGAGGCCTACGTGACGACGGCGGCCGCGGGGCTCTCGGCGGCGAGCGTCCCGGGCCTCTTGGCGTACCTCGAGGCGCAAGCCGACGCGGAGCAGGACATGCAGGCCGTGCTCGCGGGCGACGATGCGATCACGTTGAGCACGTGGCACGCGGCCAAGGGGCTGGAGTGGCCGGTCACGATCTTGTTCGACCTGGAGTGGGGGAGGCTGCCCGATGTGACGGGCGTGGAGGTCGAGCCCGGGGTCGAGCGCATCGACCTGCGCGACCCGCTGGCCAACCGCTGGATCCGCTATCTCCCCGCGCCGTATCAGTCCAACCAGCGCAAGACGGCGTTCATCGTGCGGGCCAGTGAGCAGCCGTTTGCGGCGAGAGCCGCCCAGCGGCACGAGCGTGAGCAGCTGCGGCTGCTGTACGTCGCGTGGACCCGGGCACGCGATCGACTGATTCTGGCCGGCCCGGTCAAGAAGCTCTACACAAAAATCCTGGCGTCGCTGAAGGACGACTCGGGGCCGCTGCTGTCGCACCCGAGCGGCACACACTTGGAGTGGGTCGGGCACAAACTGCCGGTCGGGCTGCGGGAGAGCGGTCCGTCGGAGCCGCGCGAACGCTCGACCCAGCCAGGGCACAGCTATCCGCCACGCGAGGCCGTCGAACACCCGCCCGCGTGGCGCTCGCCGTCGTCGGTGCAGGTGCCTGGCTCGCTCGCCGAGACGATCGACCTGGGTCCTGCGATCAAGGTCCCGACCCAAGACCCACAGGCGGTGGGCGAGGCGGTGCACGCCTTCTTCGGGGCCGACGACCGAACGCACAGCGCCCCCGAGAGGCTGGCGTTCGCTGTCCAGCAACTCGCGCAGTGGGGCCTCACCAACGATGCGCTGGCCCACCATCTCGTGGCCTCAGCCGATGCCCTCCATGCGTTCATCGACACGCGATGGCCGGGAGCGACTGTGCGACGCGAGCTTCCGATCTGGCACAAGCTGGAAGCGGGCACGACGATTCGCGGCACCGCGGACCTCATCGTCGAGACACCCGACACGTTTGCGGTCATCGACCACAAGGCGATGCTCGGCCCCGAAAATCGCGTGCTGGCTGATGTGCGCGGGTACGCGGGGCAGCTGGCGACGTATGCCGCTGCGATCGAAGCGGCGACGGGCAAGACGCTCTCCGGGTGTTTTGCCCACTTGCCGCTGAGCGGCAAGTGCGTCCGGTTTTCGGCGTCGGACGGCGGGTAGGCGCGTCTACGGGGCGGCGAGTAGATCGAGTAGTTGCTGTCGCAATACCCCATCCTTGGAGACCTTGATATCCGCCTTGAGGATGTCCTTGTCGCGCTTCTTGGTGGCGACCTTTAGCTTTGCTTCCAGCTGGTCGGTGACGCCGTCACCGCCCAAAGATGCAATCCAAGCGCGATGGTTGTCGAACTGCTCGGACACGCGGGCTGTGTCGGGGAGGCCGGGCGCGACCTCCATGAGTGTGGGGAACGGGATCGCGCGCTCAGCGAAACGTTGCGGCGACCGCTTGAGAAATTTGCTCACGGGGCTCGACGCTTTGGGATCCGGCAGCTTGAAGCGCGCCGAGGTCCACTGCTCGCGGGGAATGTCGTAGATGTTGGCGAGGGTGCGTGGGTCGTCGGAGCCCGGCTCCCCCTCACGCACAAAAAAGATGCTCGACACGGCGCGGCCACTCCAGCCTTGGTCTACTTTGTCCCAATGCGTGCTCGCGTCGGCTGGCTTGCCCTTGTCGCTCTGGTGCTCCTCGACCTTGATCCATAACTGATACGGGTCATTCTTTTCGTCTTTGTCCTTCTTTTTCTTTTTCTTCTTCTTGTCGACATTGGCCTCGGTCGCGCGCTTGAACCGAAGCTTGTTCTGCGGGGTGGCAAAAAACTTGTGCACGGCGGTGTCGTCGAGCTTCATGTTGAAGTAGCTGCGGGTGTGCATCCTCGCGCCCGACTCAGTGTGAAAGTACTGACCGTCCTGCAGAACGCCGGGCGCATCGCAGTAGTCCTCACCGCTCAGCGGGTTGTACGCGGACATGCGCCCCGCCACGGGCACAGGGATGGAGTCCGGCCCGGCTGCCTCATCCATGGCTGCAATCGCCTCGCCGACGTCGTTGAGGATCCGGGCGGAGGGGTACAGCTTGACGTAGGCCCACTCGTGGCCCGAGCCACAGGACACGATAACGAGGCCCGCGTCGGGGCAGACTTCGTCCCAGGTACGGTCGACCGCGGTGTCGTTATCGGGTTGGGGGAGTGATCGAAACCGCTCTCCGTCGCGCTCCCAGCCCGCTTGCGTGGGTCGGTCTTCGGGAAACGCAACGTTGATGAGGTCGGCCAGTGGGGGCAGGTACTCCCGCACGGGTTCAACATCGTCGGGAGTGAGGTTGTGGAGCAGAAGTGGATCGCCGGGGTGTTCGTCGTAGAACTCCTTTTGCTTCGCGCGTCGGTCTTTGCACTTTTGGTCTGACGTCGACATCAGCAGGCTGATGCCCAGCGACTTGCTCAAGAACGCACCCGAGGGGAGTCGCGTGCCCTGGGCGGTTTGGTGTGCGTCGCACATGAAACCCATCAGGAACAGCGTGAAGGGGCTGCAAGTCCAGCCCCACGTCAGCGGGAGTCCCTCGACAAACCGATCCATTTGCTTGGGCACTGTCATGTGGCGCGGCCGAGCGTCGCGCGGTAGGCAGGCGCCCATCTGGTTGAACTCCCAGAACGTACCCTCCTTGAAGCCGGCAGACGGGTTGCCGCCAAACGGCATGCCCCGGGCATACAGACCTGCGCCCTCGGGCATCAGCCGGTCCTTGTCCGACTCGACCTTGGAGGTATACACAGCGGAGTCGTGGTAGCAGTTGGCCATATTCAGCGCGGTGACCAGCTGGTAGCGCATCGCCAACATGTTGTCGTGCAGGCGCGGAAGCTCCAGGCGCGGTCGCCCGTTGCGATCGCGAACGGTGGTGCCCAGATAGAAGCTCCCCTCGGGGTCGAACTCCACCGCATCGAACCGCGACAGGCCACACGCGCTGAGGAACACGTGCAGTGCCACCTCGAGCACGTCGCCGACCTGCAGCTCCACCTCCATCGGCTCCAGCGCCTCGTTCATGCGGGGCACCAGGCGTCCGCCGACGAGGTCGAATGTCTGCGTCTCCTGCGGGTCTTCGTCACGGTCCCGCGCACGCTGCTCGTCGAGGATCCGCCGCGGGCCCTTCCACAACCGGGCGTGAAAATCGGGGGATTCAATCTCCGCAGACGTCGTGCCGACCGTGCTGGTCTGGACCTTGCCGCCCTCGAACAGGGTCTGCCGCCAGTGCTGCAGCGCTTTGACCCCGACGCGGTGCTTTTCCATCGTCAGCTCCCCGTCGACATCGTTGCTGTACCAAGCCCACAACGCGGCGCCCCAGCCGACATCGAACGCAAGCAGCCGCCACCAATCCTCGATGAACTGGGCGTACGTCGTCTTCTTCTTGATGACGACGCGACGGGCGGGAACGATCCAGTTGTAATCGGGGTCGGACATGGTTCAGGTTCCGTGCACGGCTTGCAGGGCAGCGATGGTGTCGGCGTCGGGCTCGCCCGTGGTGGGTAGACCATGGGTGTGCTGAAAAGCGAGCAATGCGGCTTGAGTCTCTTCGTCGAGGTCGCCGCTGGGAAGGCACGGGTAGCCGAGGTTCTGGAGTCGGCCTTGCACGCCCGCCAGGTCGGACAGCGGGGCGAGCGTGGCCACGTCGATCATAAACCGTCGCGAGCGTGAGGGCAGCCGCAAGATGGTTTCACCGTCTTCGGTGGGAAGCTCGGCCTCGACAAATCCGCCCGAGGTTGTGCGCCCGACCTGCACAACCTCCCCGTTGTGCTCCAGCGTGTATTGTTCGTTGGCGACAGGGGTGCCGTGGTCCAGCAATCGCAGGCGGATGGGGTGTGTGTCGCCGTGCCCGATGGGCAGGTACTGCGCATCGAAGTCGCCCGTGCCGTACAGGGGCTCACCCGCCGGATCGCCGGGTAGCTCGGGCAGCTCGTGGGACGCAAAGAACACCACGTCGACCCGCCGGTTGGTGGCGCTGGCGAGATTGTTGACGTCGGGCTGGTCGGCCGGGAATGTCTCACCGCAGCCGATCGCCTGCGGCGCGTTCGCTGCAACCTCGTCCCGAATGCGGCGCAGGTCCTCCACCGTGCCTCGCATGATCTCGGCCAACGCCTCGTCGTACAAGGCGGCGTAGGCGTGCCAGTCGTCGATGGTCTGCCCGCCATTGATCGCCAGCTGCGTTCCGTACTGGGCATTGGCGCGCTCGCGAAAGGCACGGCGTGCCGCCTTGGTCTTGGGCCCCAGTGCGTTGTCGATGGCGCCGGGGTCGGTGGCCCATCCCCGTGTCTGCGCCGCCCAGCGAAGCACGCGCTGCACATCCGCCGTTTCAAAGTGCGTGTCGCAGTGCGTCGCCCAGGCGTCGACGTCGCCCGTGAGCAGGTGCAGCAACCCCGTCGCCCGATCGGTGGACAGCACCATGTTGTCGGCATCGCTGCCGACGGTGTCGGTGTGGCCGAACACGCGAACCGCCTTGTGCGGGTGGAATGCTGCGTGGCGCAGCACGGCGGCCACGGCGTGCAGGCCCGTGGCGCGTTGGGTGTCGTCGGGCGCAGCCTCTGCGCCGCCGTCGGGCATCAAGATGGCGCGGCCCGTGGCGAACAGGACGTCCTCCATCTCGACGATGTGCACACGTGCGGGCGGTGGCAAGTCGGTGCTCGCGATGTCGTTGAGTGTGCTGTCCAGGACGAGTTCGACGGTGAACGGTGCGAGCGCCCGAGTGATCGGCTCGCCCGTTTCCGGGTCGATGCCGTCCCACTCGAGATACTCCGTGCCGTCGTGGGTTTGTCCGGGCGAGAGCGTGGTCTGGTGCACGACGCGGCCCGTCGCATCGCTGCGGATCAACAGCTCGATGGCCTCGTTCTTCACGCCCATGAAGTGCGCCGAGATGGGCAACGCCTGGATCCGCGGGTCGAACAGTGCCGGACAGTGGGTGATCTCGAGGCATCGCTCGGATTCCTCGGGCTCGTCGTCGTCGTCGTCGTCGGTGGGCTCACCGATGAGGTCGGTCAGATCGGTTGGCGGGGGCGCGACGTCGATGGGCGTCTGGTCGCAATCCTGCACCCACAGCGTGAACTGTCCGATCTCGAGCAGTCCTTCAACGACGGTCAAGACCCCGTAGTCGTCGTTTGGCACGGCGCAGCCCTCGTCATCGAGCAGCTGCCGAAGCGCCCGTACCCCGTCGTCGAGCAGGTCGCCTTCGATCTCCCGCAGACCCCACCGTGACTCGACGATTGTCCAGGGGGACTCGGAGTCCGCGCCCGGCGTGCCCACGCCCAGCGCCCAGCGCTGGCCGCCGATGCGGACTTGATGGTGGCGGCTGCGTTGGCCCGCCCAGGCGTCGTGCGTCGCTTCGGACATGCTGACTGAGAGGGGTAGTGACGGCCGCCTCCGTTCGGTTCACGGAAAGTTCATTGGGCGTTTGGAGCGCCGAATCGGCGCTTGTGACGGTTCTGCTGCGGATCAGGTTGTACCTCGCGCGACAAATGAGGGCGTCACGAGTCTGAACCCGGACTGGTTTGTGGATCGATCGAGCAGACGGGCGGCGGGCACAGTTCCGAGCATTTGAACTTCGGGGACGACAGCGCGGCGTGGGCTCGAAGGCCGGCCGCATCTGCAATACCGTCGTTTCCTGAGGCCGTGCGCGCGTGTCTGCGATACCGCACGGCCGCAGTTGTCGCGGCTCGTGCGTTCGACCATCATGCATCGGCCCCGGCGCCGGATCCTCGCTTGGCGCCTTGACTCTGCGAGATGACTGAGCCATCGCCACCCGACCGCTCATCCGACGGCGGCGCCAACAAGACCGATCCCGAGCCCAAGTCCGCGGGCACGACCGAGCCTGACGCCGACGCAGCGTCGCACCCGAGCATCCCCCTGGCCGAGGGGTTTGTGGCGGCCGGCGATCTTGCAGCCGGTCTCGAGGCCGCTCGCGTGCGTCAAGCTCTGCTGGCACGCCTGTTCGACGCGGAGGTCGCACCCACGCAGATCGGGCGCTTCGAGGTCCGCGGTCGGCTGGGAGCAGGCGCGATGGGGGTCGTGTATTCGGCCTACGACGCCGCGCTGGGCCGGATGGCGGCGATCAAGGTGCTGCACGACAGCAACAGCGATCATGAGGAGTCTCGCCAGCGACTGGTCCGCGAAGCGCAAGCGATGGCCCGTGTCCGGCACCCCAACCTCGTCGCCGTCCACGAGGTGGGGATCCACGAAGACCAGGTGTTCGTGGCGATGCAATACGTCGAGGGCACCACGCTCACCGAGTGGCTGGTCGAACACAGGCCGAGCTGGCAGGAGGTCGTCGACCTGCTGACACCCGCGGCACGTGGGCTGGCTGCGATTCACGAGCAGGGGCTGGTGCACCGCGACTTCAAGCCCGACAACGTGCTGGTCGATGCACGAGGCCAGGTCTTTGTCGCCGACTTCGGGCTGGCGGGCCCGGTCAAGCAGACGACGGCGCGGCGCGGCGCGGCCTCCGAGCCCGATACCCTGCTGCATGAGACGCTCACGACCGTCGGGGCCGTGATGGGGACGCCAGCGTACATGGCCCCCGAGCAGTGGGAGGGGGCGCCCTCCGACGCGCGCAGCGACCAGTTCAGCTTTTGCACGGTGCTGTTCGAAGCGCTGTATGGGCGGCGCCCTTTCACGGGCAAGACCCTGGTCGCGCTGGCCGAGGCTACGGCCGAAGGCGCAATTGAAGAGCCGTCGGGCGCCCAGCGGATTCCACCCTGGCTCCGCAGCGTGGTGCGGCGAGGCCTGGCGCCTCGAGCCGCAGATAGGTTTGAGGGCATGGCGGCCCTGCTCACGGCCCTGACCGCAGGGGAGACGCAGCGCAGACGCAGGCGGTGGGGCATGGCGGCTGCGGTTGCGGTTGCTGCCGTTGCGGGCACGGTGGGCTACCAGCACATGGACAAGGCTCAGCGAGAGGCTGCGTGTGTTGCGGAGGGTGATGCCATCGACGAGGTGTGGAGCGACGAGGTTCGCGCGGGGGTGACCGAGGGGCTCGTTGCCACGCAGGTGCCGTACGCCGCCGCGGCGGCCGACAACGTGATGCCTTGGATCGACAAGCAGGCCGACGCTTGGCGAGCGACTGCAGCCGAGGCGTGTGTGAGCGCGACGGTCACCCATCGGTGGGATGCGCCACGATTCGACAAGGCAAGGTGGTGCCTCGAGGACAGGCGACTTCAGCTCTCGGCACGCATCGAGCAGCTGACGCATGCCAATGCCAAGACGGTGAACAACGCGGTGAACTTGGTGGCGGGCTTGGCCCGTATCGAGAGCTGCGTGGAGGAGATCTCGTTGGCCGGACTGCCCGAGCCTCCCGCGCCCGAGGTCCGGGAGGCCGCGGGCGAGGTCCGTCGAGAGCGCGCCCGCGCGATGGCGTTGATGGCATCCGGCGACTACAAGGCTGGACTCGAGGCCGCGCAAGCACTGCGAGAGCGTGCCGAAGCGCTGGGTTCGTCGTACTTGATAGCTGCCGCGTACATGACCGAAGCCCGCGGCCTGGCCCGCACGGGCGCGCATGAGGCCGCCAAGGTGGCGGCCGTCGCCTCGCTTTCGCACGCGGTGCGATCGGGCGGGTGGGATATCGCCGCGAGCGCCACGACGCTGCTGACGGTCGTGACCGGTCATCTGCTCTCCGACCCGGCCGAGGGCATGCTGTGGGCGGAGGTCGCGGGGGCAGCGATCGCGCGCGCGGGTGACCCACTGGGTACCCGCGAGGCGCACCGCCTCAACGAACTCGGCGGACTCTTGGTCATGCTGGGCAAGTTCGGCGAGGCCAAGGAGGCGCATCAAACCGCGCTCGAGCTCCGGACGGCCGCGCTGGGCCCAGAGCACCTCGACGTCGGGGTCAGCCACAACGGCCTTGGTGTGGCCTACAAAGGGGCAGGGGATTTCGTCGCGGCGAAGGAGCACCTCGAGCGAGCCTTGGCGATCAGCACGGCCGCGCTGGGCGCCAACCATCCGCAGGTCGTCGCGATGACGGTGAACCTCGGCGGCCTGCACCGCGTGATGGGCGAGCCCGAGCGGGCCAAGACGCTGTTGCTTGGGGCCCTGTCGATCTCCGAAGCGACGTTCGGGCCCGAGCATCAGCGGGTTGGGCAGGTGCTCAACACGCTCGCGTCCACGTATCTGCTGACCGATCAGGCCGAAGAGGCCGAGGCCGCGTACGCGCGCGCGCTGGGGGTGATGCTCAAGGCGCTGCCCCCCGATCACCCCAACGTCGGACTGAGCACGGCGGGCCGCGCCAGCGCGCAGGCCAAGCTCGGCCGGTTCGAAGAGGCGCGCAGCGGGTATCAGCGGGCGGTCAAGATCTTCGAGGGTCGGTTCGGCGGCGACCACCCCAACGTGGCGCAGGGCCTGGACGAACTCGCCGAGGTCCACGTTGCCCTTGGCGACTATCGAGAGGCGCTCGTGGCGTACGAGCGTGTCCGGACGATCGCGGCCGCGGACAAAGCGAACCCCACGGAACTGGCGCGCAGCGAGTTTGCGCTGGCGCGGACCCTATGGAATGCGCCCGCCGACGCAGGGGGCGACCGGGCGCGCGCGCGTACGCTCTCCGAGCAGGCGCTCGCCGGCTACACGGCAGCGGGCACCGACAAGGCCAAGGCCGCCGAGCGCGTCCAGGCCTGGCTCAGCGAGCACGCCGCGCCCTAGAGCGGTGGTTGGTTTGAATCCACGACGCAAAAGCACGCCCAGGACCCGCTCGGCGTTGTTGATGGGCGCTCAGAGTACGCCCGGTACACCTTCGGCCCATCGCCTAGCCGTTCGGGCCCCGACGCACCCGCTCTAGCACTTCGCTTTGTCGTCGGACATTCCGGTGTGGATGGGCGACATTCGTAGCGTGCCGTTTCCCATGCACTGTCGCAGCTTGGTGGCCCATGCGATCGCGTCTTGTTTGGTGTCGACCTCGATGATCGTGAACCCGGGGATCAGCTCTTTGCCCTCGATGAACGGGCCGTCGGTGACAGAGATTTCGCCCTCCTGCATGCG
>Ga0316189_10000223_pt1 | contig 55508 bp, 54 predicted proteins | sample LowCovwburrow_MG_FD_204930 | JGI IMG/M metagenome (GOLD analysis project Ga0316189, IMG submission 204930) | Coastal sediment microbial communities from Maine, United States - Lowes Cove worm burrow | ecosystem: Environmental > Aquatic > Marine > Coastal > Sediment | place: USA: Maine... | reverse complement strand
TCAGTTGGCTCTGACATCCTGCATCACTGGACGCGATCCTGAGGCTATCGCCATAAATACGCGTAACTGGAGAAAAGCCCCTGCAGCTTTGAAAGCGTGCGATTTAAGGGGCCGTGATTTGGCAACTCTCCAGTTTCCAGCCGATCAAGAATAACCTCGATCGGGCAGGGACGATTGGTGACCGGATCATGATACCGCGGATAGTCAATAAGCGCGGCATAGGCCAAAGCTTCCAAAGAAACTCTTACATTTCGTCTTGCCGGAACCGGGCCAAAATCCTGCGTCAAACCCCATCCCGCATAAAACGGCGCACCGAGGCAAGTCACTGGTTTTCCGCGTAATAGTGCCTCAAAACCCAGTAATGACGTCATTGTCCAGACTCTGCTGCACGCCTCGATCAGGGCGATAGGGTCCGTGTCTGACATCACCTGATCCGCATGTCTTAATGCCTCGATCTCAGGGATTGCCCCTTTTCGCAGGCCCGCCACGACGTCGGGGTGTGGTTTGTATAGGATCGCGGCATCAGGATTCGTCTCTCGTACCGCTTCCAGCAGTTCGAGATTGCTTTTAACGTCACCACATCCCTTTATGATCGACGCGTCATCTTCAACCTGGCCCGGAACCAGAATAAAGGCGCCTTCCGGAAGGTTCGAAGAGCTATCGGATTTTAGGTTGTACTTCGAAATTCCAGAACGGCTAATACGTTGTAGAATATCAGTTATCCGGCTTTCAGCGCCACTTTCCAATTCTGCTCGCGCTGCAATCATCTTCTCCAGACGGCTCTCGCGTTCCGGGTCATAGTAAATACCCAGATCATCGACAACCAGTGAAAGCGGCGGAACAAGCTCTGCTCCCAACCCTTTGGAACGAAGAAAGCCGTCTTCAACGCGCGCTAGAGGTAATTCGTTTGCGGCATTTGCCAGTTCGAAGGTTTCCTTGCCGGCCCAGACCAACATGTTTCGGCCCTCGGCGCGCGCACGTTCTGCTGCGCGGTTTGGCCTATCTTCAAACCGAAGTTTCCGCGTCTGGCCAAAAAAGGCCTGCAGCGACTTGCGCTTCCAAAGGCGCATGCCGACCGCGACATATCCAGCGTTATCTTCGCGCCATGCGCGTGCCTCTGCGTCTAAGGCATTCATTGCATCTTCAAGGTCGCAAAGCCGGTCATGGTAAGGGTCGTACCAGGTGGGGTAGAGGATCATTGTTGCAGCAAACAGTTGCGCACGCGAAAGCCTGCGTTCACGGCGGGCAACCGGGTTTTCGTCTTGTGTGAGGCCCCAGCCAGAATAAAACGGCTGGCCAAAGACACGCGGTTTGTGACCCGCAAATATCGCTTCAAATCCGAGTTGTGAGGTGACCGTGTAGACAGCAACCGCACCTTCCAGCAGTTTCCAGGGCGATACAGCGTCGCTGAGCAGTGAAACCCGGCCACGCGCGTCGGCCGTGTTGAAATGCCCTTCTCGGTGCCCTGCCTGAGTATCTGGGTGGGTTTTGATGACAATGCGCGAGGCCGGGTTCTCCGCCTGTGCAAAAACCAACATTTCGCGGAACATTGCTTCGTTTGCCGCACCGTACGTGATTGAAGCGTCATCTTTTGTTTGGTCGATGACAAGGACGTAACCTGGCTCAGGTACAGGAAGAGACGGGTCAAACGCATTGTATTTGGAAAGATGGGCTTCACGAAGGCGCGCGATTGCGGCGCGGGCCCTATTGAGAAGTGCTGTATCATCAAGCGCATGCGTTGTCAGCAAATGTTCAAGGTCGCTGGGGTGCGCGCTGTCAAAATAAACCCCGCGTTTGTCGAGATGAAGACCAATCGGTGTACTGCCGGATCGCCCAGGGTGGATCGAACGCAAAAGCGCATCTTCAACACGAAGTATTGGCGTCTCCTGCTCTGCAGCAACTTTTTCACCGCGCGGCGAAGTAGGGCTTTTCCCCCAGACGCCAATCATGTCGCCGTCTTTTGGGCGTCCTATACGAATCTTGTAGCCCGAGAGTTCCAGAATGCGACGGACACGCCCTTGCGTGAGAAAGCCACCGTTGTAAACAAGCAATCGCTGAGGAGAGATCTCCTCAGCGATTTCTGTATCGTTTTTCGTTTGCATGAACCGGCTTAGTTTTCAGCCAGAGAGCTTACCGATTCCACAGCTGTGAGTGAGCCGGTGATCGAACCGAGGGTTTTGCTCCACTGTACGAACGGCGCTTCTGTAACATAGACGGTATCGCCATCCCGGATTGAAAAATCCCGTGCCATGAACATGCCCAAAGGTTCTGTTAAATCAAGCACATAAATAACCCGTTGCGCACCAACCAAGTCTTCGCGTCCGAGAACGATATTGGCGATTTCTGCGGGCTCATTTCTGAACACAAAAACACCGGTTGGATCAGCAATTCCGCTTTGCAGACCGCCGACCTGAGCGATAGCTTCAATCGCAGACATATTTTGACGTTGGAAGTTTACGCGGCTTTGCGCTCCGGTTGCGCCAAGCGCGGTGAACGAACGTGTATCCTGCTCGACCAAAATACGGTCACCGGGGCGCAGCGCAATATCCAACTCAGGGTTACTGTAAAGATCTTCAAACCAAATTTGGCCCATCACTTCGCCGCGGCTGACCTTGATCAATGCGATTTCGGGTTGGATTGCAATGCCGCCCGCCCGCGCAAGCATTGAAGATAGTGTTCTTGTTGGTCGCTCGATCGGATAAACGCCCTGGCCAGCGACCCCCCCAACGATAGAAACCGTTGCCCCGTCACCCGCCAACCGGCGGACCATGACCTGCGGGTCTGGTGTCTGGGTATCAAGTTTCGAGGTGATCAGACGGCGCAGTGCCTCTGGAGTATTGTATGCGGCCCGTATGCGTCCGGCGTAGGGTACAAAGATAAACCCGGCGCTATCGACCTGCACCTCTTCCAGTGACGCGGGAACACCTGCGGTTGTCAAAATTCCGTCGTCCACGTTTTCCCAGAAGCTAAGGCCCAAACGGTCGCCCGGTCGGATCGTATCGGACCCGACAAGTCTTGCGTTCTTGAATGCATCCGAGAAGCCGAGCGATGGTGTTACGGCGGTTGCGCGCGTCACCCTGTCGTTTACAGAAATGACAAAGGCATCACCCTGCTGTTGTATCGAGCTGCTATAAATCTCGCGTTTGTTCGGGCCCGAACGGGGCAACCCGCACGAAGATACCGTGGCAACAAGCGTGATAAGGGCCACACTTTTAGCCCACCGCGAAGACGTGATTTTCACTGCCCTGCGCTCCTTATTATAAAATTCTGCCTCAACTTTTCGTGCAAACTACGAGAATCTCGCATGAAAAGCTAGTTCGGCCTTTTTCAAGTTTACGTCACCAATCGAAACTGTTGCCGTGGAGTCGCGTTGCCAGAATCGAGTGCATCGTAGGGATCTTTATGTTCCAGCATCATATCAACCACTTGACGCAGCAGTTGTCGTCGCCCACGAGCCGAATAAAAACCACCGGGTACCTGTGATGTTTGTAGAAGGTATTTGCGATAGTCTTTGTATGCGTGGGCATCGGGGCCATTTGGATCAGAGAAGAATGAATCAAGCGGTTGGTGTGATACAAATTCTGGTTTGGCGTAGACAGCGCTGCCAAAAACTTTAATCGGTAGCCCGCGCCAAAGAACCTGTTGCGCAGCGGTTGAGTTTACTGTGACAGCACTTCGGGCGTGGTCCAGCAGCCGGGCGAGTTTTCCGCCACGTACGTAGTGGACCCTGTCTGATACACCGTATGTCAACGCGTCTTTCTTGATGGTCCGGCGTTGTGGCGCGCGTCCGTCTTCAAGAGGATGCGCCTTGAAAACAAGGTGATGATGACGGGGGGCACCCTTGGCGAACCCTTCAATGGTCAGGTCAATGAACTCAGAATTTGAATCAAAAGGGCTATGGTTCTGAAAACTACTATCGTGTTCCAGTTGAAGCAGCGCAAGATGATAGGGAAATCCACCCCGCTTAATGCGCCGCGTTGCCAAAATACGTTTGACTGCGTGCCAGGGCATCAAAAGAAGGCTGAGCAAATAAAACTGAAATTCCTTGGTGACGGAAAGCGCCCTGTGGGGACGGAAGTTTTGGTAGGCACCGTTTCGGAACATGACAAACCAATGGTAGAGCGCACCGTAAAACACGTGCTGGCGCATATCACCCCAGTGGGCAGGGACCTCGTGCACATCAAGATCATTGTCCGCCAACGCAGTTTGCATTTCGTTGACGTTGATATTCATCAGGCGCGAATGGCCATTTGTCCCGTCCCGTTCATAGGTCACCCAATAGGGCCTTAAGTACCCCTCTTCAAAAACATGAACCTTAAGGCCAGCTGACTTGGCACGTTTGATAGCCTCAGCGTGAACTGGGCGTGTATCCCCGTAAAGCACTATGTCTGTTATGTTTTTTTCTTCTACCAGCACATCAAAGCGCGTGGGCCATTCCGATAGTGTGCTTTGAAAAGGAATGAAGTTCTTTTTGTCAAACCAGAACGCCTTGTCGCCAGCGTTGAACCCGACACGCCACACGTCTGCCCCTGCGGCGCGCAGCATATTGCCCAGCCGATAGAAAAAGGGCCCGTGGGGTCCCTGTAAAAACAGGAATGTTCGGTTGGATCCGGTAATTTTACCCATCATGTCATTTTGCTATCATATCAATCGTGCCGGGCTACAGTACTTTTTGTCCTGTGAGAGGGGCCAAAGTAAGGCGAAAATGGTTAACAAGTCGTTATTTTCTGTGGTGTAGAAGGCTTGCGCACATGCAGTGCAAAGGCTAGGTCAATAGCCTAGGTCAGAGGGCAGAGAGGGCCAATATGTTTACCGGCATTATTACAGATATCGGATGTATTCTGGAACTGGAACAGCGCGGTGATTTGCGTGCACGGATCGGCACCAGCTACGATATCAGCGGGATCGACATCGGCGCGTCTATTGCATGTGACGGCGTCTGTCTGACCGTTATTGAACTGGGATCGAAACCCCAAAACTGGTTTGATGTCGAAATCTCTGCCGAAAGCGTGTCAAAAACCAATATCAAAAGCTGGGCGGTCGGCAAGCGACTCAATCTGGAGCGCGCCTTGAAAGTTGGTGATGAACTCGGCGGTCATATTGTTTCGGGGCATGTGGACGGCGTTGCAGAAATTACATCGATGACTGACGAAGGGGACAGTACACGTGTGATGTTCCGCTCACCCACGGAACTTGCAGGTTTTATTGCACCTAAAGGGTCGGTTGCGTTAAACGGCACCTCCCTGACCGTGAACGAAGTAGAGGGTGTAAACTTCGGTGTGAACTTCATTCCACACACTAAAGTTGCGACAACATGGGGTGATGTTTCGGTCGGTGATATGATCAACCTCGAAATTGATACGCTTGCCCGCTATGTTTCAAGGCTTCGGGAATGGAACGCTTCATGAACCTGATTGGTCACAACAACGGTCCCACGATCGAGAAAGGTCAGGGCTGGCGCGCACATTGCTGGAAAAAAGCACGCCGTGAGTTGCTACCGCAACTGCCGCTCGAAGTGATCCGAATGCGCGTGAAGCGTGCGAAAGAACTTGGGCTGGAATATAAAACCTACGCGTCGCTTCGTTCTGCCTCGGGCCGGGATGTTATCGCGTTTCTGTTTTCCTCGAATTCTTTGCGTATATTTAAGACGAACGAAGCTTTGCCGGAAGACCGGGAAGCCAGGCTGAAAGCTGTTCAGAAATGCGGTAAGTTACTGCTTGTTTCCAAGCCCCTTCAGCCAGAGGTCACAAAGGCGCGGATATTACAGGACCATGGCATTATTCTGGGTGATGTAAAATCGGCACCTCGGTTCACAGACGGCTGGGCTGAGGTTAAGTCGGGCGTACGCGCCGTGCTTGACCCGATGAAGTTACCCGGTGCCGCAGTTGTCATGGTCGGAGACACAAGCTGGGAACGCGAATGGACTGTTGCAGGTAAGCTTGGTGCCTATCTGCCTGCCGAGGTTTTCTTTGGCGACAGGACGAACTGATAATCTGCCCAGTGGGCACTACGAGACAGAAAGTTAAAGCGGATGGCCGAAGGCAACTACAGCGACCATATTTCTCCGATAGAAGATATCATCGAAGATGCCAGAAACGGGCGTATGTTTATTCTGGTCGATCATGAAGATCGCGAAAACGAAGGTGATCTGGTGGTTCCTGCAGAAAAGGCGACGCCAGAGGCCATTAATTTCATGGCAAAACACGGGCGCGGGCTTGTCTGCCTGACGCTGACGGGTGAGAGGATTGACGCGTTGGGTCTGCCTTTGATGGCGTCTTACAATTCTTCGCGTCATGAGACCGCTTTTACAATCTCGATTGAAGCGCGCGAAGGTGTAACCACCGGCATATCCGCGCATGACCGGGCGCACACGGTCGCCGTGGCAATCGATGAAGCAAAAACAGGTGCGGATATTGCAACACCTGGTCATGTCTTTCCATTGCGCGCGCGCGATGGCGGGGTTCTTGTACGCGCGGGACATACGGAAGCAGCAGTAGATGTAAGCAGGCTCGCGGGTCTTAATCCCTCTGGCGTGATCTGTGAAATCATGAACGAAGACGGGAGCATGGCCCGGTTGCCAGATCTAGTCGGCTACGCGAAACAACACGGCCTTAAGATCGGAACGATCAGCGATCTGATTGCCTATCGGTTGCGTCACGACAACCTCGTTCGCGAAACTGTGCGGCGCGACGTTACATCGGCTTATGGTGGAGAATGGGAGTTGCGGGTCTTCACAGATCAGGTTGAAGGAACAGAGCATGTCGTGTTGTCCAAGGGTGACATCACAACACCGGAGCCGGTTTTGGTGCGAACGCACGCGCTGAAAGTGCTTGAAGATGTTCTTGGGCTTGGCCCAAGCGCGCCCGATGAAATGGCGCTGGCAATGGAGCGTATTGCCGAGGCTGGTCGTGGTGCCGTAATCCTGTTCCGCGAGGCGCAACCAAAGTTGCATCTTGACGAAGCCGCAACCCCGCGCACCCTGCGCCACACAGGGCTTGGTGCGCAGATCATGTCGACTTTGGGTTTGCGGAAAATCATTTTGCTTAGTGATTCACCCATGCCGAAAGTGATTGGTCTTGAAGCTTATGACCTGGAAATTGTGGGGACGCATCCCATCACCGGTGATGGCAGCAAGGAGTAAAACTGATGGCCACTGCAGAGCAGCATTACATCCTTGAGCGACCAAGTTTTGACAAACCCGTCAAACTGCTGATCGTCGTTGCGCCCTACTACAAAGACATTGCCGATAATCTGGTTGCCGGTGCAAAAGCGGAAATTGAGGCCGCAGGCGCAGGCTGGGATCTTGTGGAAGTGCCAGGTGCGCTCGAAGTTCCCACCGCAATTGCGCTGGCTGAGCGGCTATCAAATTATGATGGATTTGTTGCGCTTGGATGTGTCATCCGAGGCGAGACCACGCACTATGATACCGTTTGCAACGACAGTTCACGCGCTTTGCAATTGATGGGGCTGCAAGGTGTTTGCATCGGAAATGGCATACTGACGGTTGAAAACCGCAAGCAGGCCGAGGTGCGCGCCGATGTCAAAGATCAGAATAAAGGGGGCGGGGCGGCGGCGGCGGCCTTGCATCTCGTTGCGCTTTGTCGCAAATGGGGCCGCCAAAGCAAGGATGTTGGTTTTAAGCCCGCCTCTGAAAGCTTTCGGATAGCCGATGAACAAAGCAGGCCTAAAAAAGTATGACTCAAGACCGCGGCACTCAAAAGCGGCAGATGCGCGCCGCAGCACGATACTATGCCGTACAGGCGCTGTTTCAGATGGAACAGTCCGATAGCAGCGTTGATGATGTGCGTCGCGAATTTGAAGATTTCCGGTTTGGGGAAATCTTTGAAGACGTTGAAATGGCCGAAGGCGATGTGAAGCTGTTTCGTAAGCTGATTGAAGACGCAGTCACGCATCAGTCAAGGATCGATCAAATGACAGACCGCGCTTTGGTCGCCAAATGGCCCATCGCGCGGATTGATCCAACCCTGCGCGCGCTGTTTCGCGCGGCTGGCGCCGAGCTTTGCGAAGGCGCTGCACCTCCGAAAGTTGTGATTAACGAATTTGTCGATATTGCCAAGGCGTTTCATCCAGACGGGAGAGAGCCCAAATTTGTGAATGCTGTTCTGGACCATATGGCGCGTGAAGCGAAATCCGACGCGTTTTAAACAGACGGCGTATTGAAGTTTTTCTGACGGCAGAGCCAAACAGGTTTTCATTTTTTATATAGCGCTACTTTCAAATTGAGGCGCGCAAGCGCGCCAAATCTTCTGGCACTTCGTGCGGTTTGCGCTTCGCGCGAGGATATTTAGAGGATAAAGAAATGTGTCTGAATTGTTTCTTTTTCCCATAAATATCCCCGCCGGAGGCTAACATCGCCCAAAGGGCGAAAATAAAAACGGTGCGGAACGCACCTCGATTTTGATTATTTTTGGCAGGACAGTTATTTAGGCCCCAGTGGTGCGCTGCGACCAATAAGCACGTTTATTTTGGTTTTGATTCCAATATCTTTAGGGGAACGTGTGCTTTGGAGAGGGTGCTATGCCTAAGCTTGTTCGTCTTTACATCATTCACGTCTTGATTGGATTCTTGCTTTCAGCGGTATTTGTTGCGTTGCTGTTAGTAAGTAATGTTGGCAATCTTTGGCACCTGATCTCAACCAGTTCTATGGGTTTGGTTGCGGTTGTTATGCTGTTCGTGTTCAACGGAATCGTTTTTGCAGGTGTGCAATTTGGTTGGGCGATTATGCGAATGTCGTCTGATGATACCCCGTCTGGCGGAACCCGGATGCGTATTAAACGCCCAATTGGCGGCCCGATCAGGGTTCAGGCTGAGGCGAAATCAAGACCTTAGGTGATGTATGTGGCGGGCCCGCCGCAGCCGTTGAGGTAAGCTAATTCCCGAGGACCTGGTTTTACAGGTGGGCGCCGGGTAATCGGACCAGGATCTGAACAGAGCCAGCTCCCTCGGAGTTGCTTAAGGCCACTGGAATTTGACCTCAGGATACGAGAAGGGCAGAACCCGCCGACCCCCTATCTATGGGTGTCGGAGCTGCGGGGCAAGGTCATGCTTGCTTATTTTACAAAAGCGTTGCGGTGAATTGTTTTTGGGTTTCGCAATGTGGCGTTTGAAATGGGCCCGTCGACGTGTTTTTGAAAAACAACTTGCTAAATGTTCCCCTATTGTTCATGTTTTTTCTATGAATGAGACGCTTAAGCCCGGTCAATTGCTTGCGCGCGGTGTGTGTCGGCACCTGCGGCAGCATAACTTTGTTTCAATTGAAGAATTCGTCCCGGAACGGGGCTTGCGCGTTGACGTTATGGCGCTGGGTCCGAAAGGTGAAATCTGGGTGGTTGAATGTAAATCGAGCCGCGCTGATTTTCAGACCGATCAAAAATGGCAGGGATATCTTGATTGGTGTGATCGATATTTTTGGGCCGTAGATGAGGCGTTTCCGACAGAATTGCTGCCAGATGAAACCGGGCTTTTGATTGCTGACGCTTATGACGCAGAAATTATACGCACGGGACCGGAAGAGAAACTTGCAGCCCCGAGGCGCAGGCAATTGACCCATAAGTTCGCGCGTCATGCAGCACAGCGGTTGCTCGACTTCCGCGATCCGGGCGTTGCGGCTATTTCTGTGCTTTGACTGCCTCTGCAGCGGCGCGTAGTTCCTCAGCGATCTCAAGCGCCTCTTCCGGATCAAAATCCAGCGGGAGTTCGACGCCTTCTGCCTCAATGTAAATCCGGACCATTCCAAGTGATGTAGGTCCTATTTGAAGATTTGCGGCGGCGTCGCTTTCGCTGTCGATACCCATAGGCGTGTCTCCTCTTTATAGGTGCGACCTAGCGCCAAGAGTGAAGGCTGGCAAGACGACAAAAGCTTGACTTAGGCAAGGAAACTGACAATCGTGATCTTAAATCTGGAGGGATTGATGAACACTGTTTCCCGAATTCGAGCATTCAACAGGTTTTACACACGACTTCTGGGTCTTCTTGAGAAGAGTTATCTGGGCAGCGGTCACAGCCTGAGCGAAGTTCGCGTCCTGTACGAGATTTCAAACAACCAAGGAATGACCGCACGGCAGTTGATAGAGAGCTTAAATTTAGACGAGGGATACCTGAGTAGAATTGTAAAACGTCTGGAAACAGAGGGTTGGATCGAGAGGGCGCAGTCGAAAAAAGACCGACGCCAATGGCTTTTGGCCATGTCGCCTGCAGGGCACGAAAAGATTGCAACGCTTCAACATCGATCAAACAGCGAAATTGAAACCATGTTAAGGCCGATTTCAGAAAACGATCAGTCCGCATTAACGGGCGCGATGGCAACGATAGAGAACGTACTGACGCAACAACAGCAAGGCGATGTCCAGTTTCACGATCTGAGAACGGGTGATGTGGGCTGGATTATTATGCGTCACGCAGAGCTTTATGCCGAAGAAGAAGGGTTTAACGCGGAGTTTGAGGTGCTCGTTGCAGAGATTTTGGCGACGTATATGCGAAATCACGATCCGAGTTGTGAGAGAGCCTGGATCGCAGAGCAGGGCGGTCAAAGGCTTGGTTCTATTTTTTGCGTCCGTCAAAGCCGGAAAGTCGCAAAATTGCGGCTGTTTTTTCTGGAGCCACAGGCGCGCGGCCTTGGCCTTGGGCAAAAAATGCTGGACATGTGCATGGGTTATGCGCGTGGCAAAGGCTACGAGAAAATGGTGCTCTGGACGCATGAAAGCCACGAAGCCGCCTGTGCCCTCTATCGCAAGTCCGGGTTTCAACTGATTGACAGCAAACCTGAACGGTCGTTTGGTCAGGACCTCGTCACGCAGAACTGGCAGATTGCGTTATAAAGCAATTCATATGCTTGTTCTTCAATCTGGCTCTTGCATTAAAAGAGAGCTAACGCTAAATCACGGCGTGTGCCGCCTTAGCTCAGTAGGTTAGAGCGCTTGATTGTGGATCAAGAGGTCCCCCGTTCGAGCCGGGGAGGTGGTACCATTCTCAAACTTGTAAAGATCGCCTTTGCCCGAACGGTCATTGCTTTCTTTGGCGGGCAGGCGTAAGAGGCACGCTTCCCTGCTGGCTAAACCCGCTTCCGTATCTGAAAGACCCGAAATGACTGAATTTGAAGGCATCCCCGCGCCGCTGTCCCGAGCGCTGGTCGCGCGTGGATACACTGCGCTGACTCCGATACAGGAAGCAATCTTGGAGCCAGACCTCGAAATGCGCGACCTGCTGGTCTCTGCACAGACAGGCTCTGGTAAAACGGTCGCGTTTGGGTTTGCGCTGGCGCCAACTTTGTTGGGTGAGGAAGAGAGTTTTTCGCGGGCAGGGGCTCCTCTGGCTCTGGTCGTTGCGCCGACGCGCGAACTGGCCTTGCAAGTCGAACGTGAATTGCAGTGGTTGTTTGCGGAAACAGGTGCACGCATCGGTTCTTGTGTCGGTGGGATGGACATGCGCACGCAAAGGCGGATGCTCGACAAGGGCGCGCATATTATCGTTGGAACGCCGGGTCGTTTGCGCGACCATATTGAACGCGGCTCTCTTGATATGAGCGAGCTGCGCGCTGCGGTTCTCGATGAAGCAGACGAAATGCTTGACCTCGGGTTTCGCGAGGACCTGGAGTTTATTCTGGGTGCGGCTCCGGAAGACCGGCGCACATTGATGTTTTCTGCAACCGTGCCAAAGCAAATCGCGCAACTTGCGCAGACCTATCAAAACAATGCGCGGCGTATTTCAACGACTGCCGAACAGAAGCAGCATGTCGATATTGAATACCGCGCGCTGGTGACCACGGATAAAGATCGTGAAAACGCCATTATCAACGTGCTGCGCTACTATGATGCGCCAACAGCCATCGTTTTTTGTGCAACCCGAGCGGCGGTGACGCATTTGACTGCGCGGTTCAACAACCGCGGTTTTACTGTCGTCGCGTTGTCTGGAGAATTGAGCCAGACAGAGCGCAGCCACGCATTGCAGGCGTTGCGCGATGGTCGCGCGCAGGTTTGTATCGCGACGGATGTTGCGGCGCGTGGGATTGACCTGCCGGGGCTCGAGCTCGTCGTGCACGCTGACCTGCCGCAAAACAAAGAAGCATTGTTGCACAGATCAGGCAGAACTGGCCGCGCTGGCCAAAAAGGGGTTAGCGCGATTATTGTTCCCGTCCGGGCGCGCAAGAAAGCCGAGCGCTTGCTGCAATTTGCCAAAATCAATGCCTCATGGGCAAACCCGCCCACCGCCGCCGAGGTCAGCGCGCGGGATGACGAACGCTTGATTGCAGATATGGCTGCTGCGGCCAGTTCAGAGTTGGAACTGACCACCTTGACAAAAGAATTGCTGGAACGGTTTTCACCGGAACAGATTGCGACGGCCTATGTTCAATTGCATCAGTCGCGCAGATCAGCGCCAGAAGAATTACAAACACTCGATCTTGGCGCAGCGCCGGAACAGCGCAAAGCGCGTGAAGGATTTGCAAAAAGCACCTGGATCAGGCTTTCGATCGGGCGTGATCAGCGTGCAGAGCCGCGCTGGATTTTACCGATGCTGTGCCGTGCCGGAGACATTACCAAGGACGATATTGGTGCGATCAGGATGCAGCAGAATGAAACCAGCGTCGAGTTGGAACATAGCATCGCCGAAAAATTCTTTGGGTCCCTTGGCCCGAAGGCCGAACTGGAAGATGGCATCAAAGTAACGGAAATGGATGGTCCGCCAGCGGGTCAATCTAGTTTCAAACCTCGCGATGGAGCGCCAAAAGAAAGGTACAAGAAGCCTTTCGGCAAGCCTCGTGGTGACAAAACGAATGAAGAACGGGTCAAGCCCGGTAAATTTACAAAGCCCGGAAAACCCGAGAAAGCAGAACGCGCGCCACGGCCTGCGTATGCGGACAAGCCACGTGCCAAGCCAGCAAAGCAATGGGAGTCGAAATTTGGGGGCGCAGCCGACGCAGTACCGCGACGTCCGGGTTCTGAGGCATCAAATAGAGCTGAGCCAGCAGAAAATGCACCGCGCAAAGCACGCCATGTTTCAAAAACCCCGGGCGCAAAGTACAGTGGGAAGCCAGGCGTAAAATCTGATGCGAAATCTGGTGGTTATGGTGACAAACCTGCGGGCAAACCTTTTACGAAATCGGGCCCTAAACCTGCGGGAAATGCTGGCGGAACACCGCCAGGCAAACCGAAGGGTAAGGGAAGCGCCTACAGCGACCCCAGCAAGTCGTTCAAAGCGCCAAAATCAAAAGCGCGCGCAGGCGGATCAAAACCAAAAAGCAAGATCAAACCGCGCGACTAGGGTTCTATCCGGATCGTTTGGCGCAAGGTGCCAGACGTGCGATCAAAGATCAGGATTTCGTCGCTTGCGGTGACAACTGCATACCAGTCGCGCCCTTGTGTAAAGGCTGTGGCTGTGGTGCCATCCGGTAAAGTGATTGCCTCTGGCAGTGGTGCAGACTGAGCTACAGGTTCCTCACTGAAGCGGATGACAAACAACGCGATGATGATTACAAGTCCCGCAATCATAGTGCCGGTCAGAACAGTCACCAACAGGCGCAGAAATTTCAGGTTTGCCGGAAGCTCTTCCGGTGTCGGAGCATCGTCCATGGCCAAGCCATCCCTTTCTATCATCACGGTCGTGATTGCGGCTGATCCGCCGCCCCGCCTTGATAAGGCGCTTTCGCGTGACGTGCCAGAGGAAGCGTCGCTTTCGCGCTCAAGGCTGGTGAAACTGATCGGGGTGGGTGCCGTGTCGCGGGGTGGTGAAGAATTGACTGACCCCAAGGCAAAGGTTTCCGAAGGAGATGAGATCACTATAGAAATTCCGATTGCGGAGGAAACCCACATGAAGCCCGAGGATATCGCGCTTGATGTGGTCTATGAAGATGACGATCTTATTGTTGTGAACAAACCTGTTGGCATGGTCGTTCATCCGGCACCGGGAACACCATCGGGTACGCTGGTAAATGCGCTGCTCGCGCATTGCGGTGATACGCTGTCGGGCGTTGGCGGGTCTAAACGCCCTGGAATCGTACACAGGATCGACAAAGATACCTCTGGCTTGCTCGTGGCTGCCAAATCAGACAAGGCGCATCATGGGCTGGCTGAGCAGTTTGAAAAACATAGCGTTGAACGGCATTATCTGGCGGTTGTTTATGGCGCGCCAGACGCCGCAGACCCGCGCGTGCGTGGCACAAAGGGCGTTAGCTTTGAAACTGGTAACATCATGCGGATTACAACACAGCTTGCGCGCCACAAGCATGACCGCCAGAAACAGGCGGTTCTGTTTTCAGGCGGGCGTCATGCGGTTACACGTGCGCGGATTGTCGAAACCTTTGGTTCGCCGACAGTTGCGTCTCTGGTGGAATGCTGGCTGGAAACAGGTCGGACGCACCAGATCAGGGTTCATATGGCGCATGCGGGGCATGGCCTTATAGGGGATCCAACCTACGGGGGGCGGCGCAAACTGGCGCTGAAGGCCGTGGGCGAAGCAGGAACCGAGGCCGCCAAACATTTTCCGCGTCAGGCGCTGCATGCTGCGACTTTGGGGTTCAAGCATCCTGTTACAGGCGAAATGCTTCGCTTTTCAGCCCCTTTACCGGATGATATGCAACAGTTGGTCGCTTCATTGCGGGGTGAAACATCCGTAACAGTTTCGCGATAATACGTTTCAATCACTGGCATTTGACATCTGGTGTTCACAGTTTGTGGTAATCTTGTCTGGTAACGATTTCGACCTTGAAACCGAATGCTTGGATACTTAATTAATGCTATGTTAATGCCCTATACATGAGGGCAAAAGGAAGGAATAGGGGCCGCAAAATGAGCAATTATACAACGCTACCGGCACCATCGCCGGAACAAGGCTTGAACCGCTATTTACAGGAAATCCGTAAATTCCCGCTTTTGGAGCCTGAAGAAGAATACATGCTGGCCAAAAGCTGGGTGGAGCGCGAAGATAGTGAAGCCGCGCACAGGCTCGTCACATCGCACCTGCGTTTGGCCGCAAAGATTGCGATGGGTTACCGTGGCTACGGGTTGCCGCAAGCAGAAGTGATTTCCGAGGCGAATGTCGGCCTGATGCAGGCCGTGAAACGCTTTGACCCGGAAAAAGGCTTTCGCCTCGCGACCTACGCGATGTGGTGGATTCGCGCCTCGATCCAGGAATATGTGCTGCGCTCCTGGTCGCTCGTAAAGCTTGGGACGACATCGGCACAGAAAAAGCTGTTTTTCAATCTGCGCAAGGCCAAAAGCCGTATCGGCGCTTTGGAAGAAGGGGATCTTACGCCTGATCACCTCACCAGAATCGCGACGGATCTGAATGTGACCGAAAACGAGGTCATCTCGATGAACCGGCGTCTGTCGGGCGGGGACGCGTCATTGAACGCTGTTGTCGGCTCTGAAGGCGAAGGCACGATGCAATGGCAGGATTGGCTGGAAGACGAAGACGCTGATCAGGCAGGCGACTATGAGGCGCGAGACGAGCTTGAAGTTAGGCGCGAACTGTTGTCAGAGGCCATGGATGTGCTGAATGAGCGCGAGCGTGACATTCTTATGCAGCGCCGCCTGCAAGACCAGCCGCTTACGCTGGAAGAACTTTCAGGCCAATATAACGTTAGCCGCGAACGTATTCGCCAGATCGAAGTGCGCGCTTTTGAAAAGCTGCAAAAACGTATGCGTGAATTGGCCCGCTCAAAGGGTATTCTGGAACGCACCTAAAAAAACTGCCCGGCCAGTGGAAGCTTTCAGAGCATCTGGCCGGGCTTTTTGTATCTTGCGTGGCAATGAGAAACCTCTTGGTTTTGGCGTCTCAGCCTTCCATTGCTTCAAGCTCGTCAATCATACCTGAAATCATTGAGAGCCCCTTGTCCCAGAATTTCGGGTCAGAGGCGTCAAGACCAAAGGGCGCAAGCAGTTCTTTGTGATGCATGGAGCCGCCTGCTTTCAGCATCTTGAAATATTTCTCCTGAAAGTCTGCACCACCTTCTTCGTAAACCGCATAAAGCGCATTCACGAGGCCGTCGCCAAAGGCATAGGCGTAAACGTAAAACGGCGAATGCACAAAATGCGGAATATAGCTCCAGAAGGTTTCATAGCCGTCCATATACTCGAAAACAGGACCCAGACTTTCGGCCTGAACAGACATCCAGAGCGCGTTGATATCTTCGGGCGTCAGTTCACCACCAGCACGGGCAGCATGAAGTTTGCACTCAAAATCGTAAAACGCGATCTGGCGGACCACCGTGTTGATCATGTCTTCAACCTTGCCCGCCAAAAGCGTTTTACGCGCTGCGTCGGTTTTTGCGCCTGCCAGCAGTTTGCGGAAGGTCAGCATTTCGCCAAAAACGCTTGCGGTTTCAGCCAAGGTAAGCGGTGTTGACGACAGAAGTTCGCCCTGATCTGCAGCAAGAACCTGATGTACGCCGTGCCCAAGTTCATGCGCCAGCGTCATCACATCGCGCGGTTTGCCAAGATAGTTCAGCATCACATAGGGATGCACGTTGGTTACGGTCGGGTGTGCAAAGGCACCGGGGGCTTTACCGGGTTTTACTTCGGCATCAATCCAGCCATCGGTAAAGAATGGCTTGGCGATTTCGGCCATTTCGGGTGCAAAATCAGAATAGGCGTCGAGCACTGTTTTTTCAGCCTCGTCCCAGCCAACGATCTTTTCGTCTTCGACTGGCAGGGGGGCGTTCCTGTCCCAGACCTGCATTTTATCAAGCCCAAGCCATTTCGCTTTCAGCGCGTAGTAACGGTGCGAAAGTTTTGGATAAGCGGCGACAACCGCATTGCGCAGGGCTTCGACAACCTCGGGTTCCACATGGTTTGACAGATGGCGCCCTGTCTGTGGTGTTTCCATGCCGCGCCAGCGGTCTTCGATCTCTTTTTCCTTGGCTAACGTGTTGTGGACGCGGCCCAAAAGTTTCACGTTTTCGCCAAATACCCGCGCCAGTTCACGTGCCGCAGCCTCGCGTTTGCTGCGATCCTGATCTGTCAGGAAATTGAGCGTTGCTTCGATGTTCAGCTCTTTGCCTTCCATTTCGAACGTGAGGCCCGCTATGGTTTCATCAAACAGCTTGTTCCAGGCCGAAGACCCGACGCTGGATTGATCATGCAGAAATTTTTCAAGCTCGTCCGAAAGCTGGTAAGGCTTCATTGTGCGCAAACGGTCGAAAATAGGCTTGTACCGTGCAAGCGCGGTATTTTCGTCAAACAAAGCCTGAAGCGCGCTGTCATCCAGCCTGTTGATTTCAAGCGAGAAGAATACAAGCTTCGAGGTGAAATCGGTAATCTTTTCCTGACAGTTTTGCATGAACTGCGCACGCCCACCGTCCGTTGTAAGCTGGTAATAGCGCAGACCCGCAAAAGACATGACGCGCCCGGCAATCATTTCAATCTTCTCGTAGGCGTCGATGCATCCGAGCAAGCCATCAGCATTTAGCGTGTTCAGTTTGCCTTCGTAGTTTTCCGCGAAGTCTGCGCAGGCTTTTTCCAGCCAGGTCATATCGTTCGTCAGTTCGACAGCGTCTTCACCCTTGTAAAGATCGCTGAGATCCCATTCAGGCAGCTTCCCCAGGTTTCCGCTGGCCGGGCTGGCGTTGGCATCAAAAACGGGGCAGGGCAGATCAAAACGCATTGGAACCTCATCTATGTTTCAGAACCAGAGATAGGGCGCGTTGCCGGGGGGGTGCAAGTCGCCATTCTGAATTGTCACTAAGAATTTGAGAAAACTTACCTGTGTCCGGCAAAAAATGCGGTGGTTTGATCGGTTATGGACCGTCTCGTTTCCGGCCCTTCCATCATGACCTCATGTTCAGCGCCATCAACAATCACGAACTGCCCTGATGGCCAGTTTGCCATTCTTTGATGTACGGCCTTGCTATCTACAATACGTTCGTTGCTGCCAAGAAACGTCAAAACCGGTGTATCGGGTGCAGACATCAAGCCCAGAGAGCGCGTTTCTGTCAGCGCTTCGTACAACCATTGCAAGCTTGGCCCACCGAGGGCGAGGTCTGGGTGTTTCGCAACCTGATCCTGCATGTATTTATACATGTCAGCATCCGTGGTTAGCAGGTTATTCTCATACTGTGCTGCCGAGACATAGGTTTCAGGTGTCGTGCCCGGTGCGTATTTGTGCCCAAATCCAAGCTGCGCACCCGCCCAGGACAAAGCCCATGCAGCAGGTCGCACAGGTGGCCCCATGAGGATGCCCCACATAGGCGCACTGAACATCGCTGCTTTGACATCAAGGCCTTCGATTAGCGACCGAAGCCCAATGCAGCCTCCCATGGAGTGTGCGGCAAGGTAGTAGGGTTCCGGTAAACCAAGGGTGCGTGCTGCCTTAACAACAGCGTCAACGTCATACTGGTAGTCCTTGAATTCAACGACATGGCCGGTAGCCGGGTCATCAAGCGACCGGTCGGCCAAGCCTTGTCCACGCCAGTCGATAGATAGCATTGCGTAGCCGCGCGTGGCAAAGCCACGCGCGGTCCGGCCGTATTTCTCGACGTATTCCGTCCGGCCCGGGAACAGCAGAACTGTACCCTTGCTTCCTTTGTCCCAGACGCCAATCCGAATACGTACGTCATCGAAAGTGTTCAGCCAGTAGGCTGCGCCTCCCTCCGGTGCATCGGCGACATCTGAGTAAAGCGGGGCCGGTTGCATCGCTTAACTCAGGACAGCGCCAAGCTGCATTGCAAGGCCCATATCGCCGTCAACGCTCAGTTTGCCAGTCATAAACGCGGTGGTTGGGTTTACGTCACCATCCAGAATACCTTTGAAGGTATCTGCGTCGGAACTCAGCGTAACCTCTGCCTCTTCGTCACCCGCGCGGGCGCCATCAGAATCGATCATAAGCGCGCCTTCGCCCTCAATCACAAATTTTGCTGTTCCGCTAAAACCGGCAATACCTTTTCCGTTCAATGTGGCTACAGCTGCCTCAACAACATCGCTCATGCGCGATCCTCCAATTGTGAACTGCGGGTTCTGGATTTCCCCGACAGTTAGGTTACACTCACACTCGTTATGAGCGTATTTTTCAACATACTCAAACCTATCGTCGCGTTATTTTGCGTATTGTTAACTTTTTCTGTACCTGTACGGGCCGAAGAGGGCCTGGATGATCTTTTTACGCTTCTCGCACAGCCTGATTTACAGAATTGGGAGGTTGTGGAGGAAAAGATCTGGCAAGAATGGTCGCGTAGCGGATCGGCCTCGATGGACTTGCTGCTTCAACGCGGCAATCAGGCGCTTGAGGAAGAAGACTACGAGGCCGCCATCGAGCATTTAACTGCTCTTACTGATCATGCGCCAGATTTTGCCGAAGGGTGGAATGCACGCGCACACGCTTATTATCAGATAGGTCTGTATGGTCCGGCGATGGCCGATCTTTACACCACGCTTTCCCTAAACCCGCGCCATTTTGCAGCCCTCACTGGATTGGGCGTGATGCTCGAAGACCTCGAAAGGCCTTCTGAGGCGCTGGCTGTTTTTCGTCAGGTCACCGCTATACATCCGCATCGTCCTGACGTAATTACTGCCATCGAACGGCTTGAAAGCCAGGTGGATGGTCAGGATATCTGACGACAGCTAAGATTGGTTAAGACGATGGGCGAGCAGGCTCGGATTACGGCTGTTCTGGGCCCGACAAATACCGGAAAAACCCATTATGCGATTGAACGCATGTTGGCACATAGAACGGGTGTGATCGGCCTGCCTTTGCGTCTGCTTGCGCGCGAAGTATACGATAAGATTGTCGCGTTACGCGGGCCCAGTGTGGTGGCGCTTGTAACTGGCGAAGAGCGGATTGTGCCGGCGCGGGTTCAGTATTGGGTTTGCACTGTCGAAGCGATGCCAGATGGCATGGGTGTTGATTTTCTGGCGGTCGATGAGATTCAGCTATGCGCCGATCCAGAGCGCGGGCATGTCTTTACGGACCGGCTATTGCGGGCACGCGGGCAATTGGAAACCCTGTTCATGGGCGCATCCACGATTAAAAGCGTTATCGCTGATCTTGTTCCCCGGGCTCAATATCTTTATCGCGAGCGGTTTTCAGAGCTAAGCTATTCAGGTTCGAAAAAGATAAGCAAAATGCCACCCAGAAGCGCAATTGTCGGGTTTTCAGTCGAAAACCTTTACGCGATTGCAGAGCTTTTACGCCGGCAAAAGGGTGGGGCTGCTGTTGTTATGGGGGCTTTGTCACCGCGCACGCGGAATGCCCAGGTCGAAATGTACCAGAATGGGGATGTGGACTACCTTGTTGCGACAGACGCAATTGGAATGGGGCTGAACCTGGATATTGACCATGTCGCTTTTTCAGGGCTCAGTAAATTTGACGGGCGCCGTATGCGCGCGCTTGCCCCAAATGAACTTGCGCAAATCGCGGGACGTGCCGGTCGCCACATGAGCGACGGTACTTTTGGCGTGACGGGCGAAGCAATGCCCTTTGACGACGGTTTGGTCGACGCCATTTGCAATCATCGCTTCGCGCCTCTGAAAAAACTGCAATGGCGCAATGCTCGGCTTGAATTCGGGTCTGCTGAACGGTTGATCACATCGCTCGAACAAAACACGGACGACCCGCGCCTTGTGCGGGTGCGCGATGCAGATGATCTGCTTGCCCTGCGCAGCATTTCAGAAACGGCAGACGTTCGGCAAAAGATAGGATCGGCAAAAGATGTGCGCTTGCTTTGGGACGTGTGCCGGATTCCTGATTTCCGGGGAATCTCGCACGCGGAACATGCCGCCTTGCTCGCGCAGATTTTTGAATACTTGCATGTTCTTGGCCGGGTCCCGGATGGCTGGCTTGCAGCGCAGATCAAAAGGATAGACCGTGTCGATGGCGACATTGACACATTGTCGAAAAGACTGGCTTATATTCGCACTTGGACATATGTCGCGCAAAGAAGCGGGTGGGTCGATGACGAAAACCATTGGCGAGAGGCGACGCGCGCTGTAGAAGATCGCCTGTCAGATGCGTTACACAATGCGCTGACCCAAAGATTTGTTGATCGGCGTACAAGCATTTTGTTGCGGCGGTTGAAGCAGAAGGAGGGCCTGGTGGCCAACGTAAATGATAAAGGTGAAGTGACGGTTGAGGGCGAGTTTGTCGGCCGTCTCGAAGGGTTTCGTTTCAGTCAGGATAAAACGGCCTCTCCGGATCAGGCAAAAACGTTACGCGCGGCCGCATTTCAGGCGCTGGCCCCGGAATTTCATTTGCGTGCAGACAGGTTCTATAATGCTCCCGACACAGAGATAGATTACACCGAACAGGGTGGTCTGATGTGGGGCGAGTATGCGGTTGGCAAGGTCGTGGCTGGCGACGAGGCAACCAAACCAAGCGTTGAAGCCTTTGTTGACGAAGAGGCAGGATCTGACGTTGTCGAAAAAGTGAATCGAAGGCTCCAGCATTTCATCGACAGAAAAATTGCCACGTTGTTCGAACCCCTGATGGCGATGTCACGTGATGAAACACTGACTGGCATTGCACGGGGGTTTGCGTTTCGGATTGTCGAGGCAAACGGTCTGTTGCCACGCGAACAAGTTGCGACCGAAGTCAAAGAACTTGATCAGGATGCCCGGGGTGCGCTGCGCAAACATGGTATTCGGTTTGGGCAGTTCACGATCTTTATGCCAATACTGCTTAAACCTGCAGCGACGCGCCTGCGTTTGTTGTTGTGGTCCATAAAGCAAAATCTTTCAGAGTTCCCGGAAAGCCCACCACCTGGTCTGGTAACGATTCCTGCCGTTAAAGATGCCCCCGAAGGCTATCACCTAATGGCCGGGTACCGCCAAGCCGGAGAACGTGCAATTCGTGTTGATATGCTGGAACGGCTTGCCGATTTGCTTCGGACGGAAGATAGCCGGAATGGCTTTGAGGCCAAGCCAGACATGCTTTCGATCACCGGTATGACGCTTGAACAGTTCAGCGACCTTATGAAAGGTCTGGGGTACAACGCCGAACGCGGCGAACGAGATAAAGTAAAAGCCGAACCCGTCGTAGAGGCGGCTGAACCCGCTGAAACATCAGAAGAATTAGCCGTTCCAGAACTTGCGGAGAAACCCGAAACCGCAGAGGAAGCGGAATCGCCGGCCACCAGTGACGGCGAAGCTGAACAAGCAGAACCAGTCGAGAAGGAGGTGTTCTACACCTTCACCTGGGCGCGCAGCAAACCGCAGGTTAAAGCAGGTGCCAAGGGCAAACCACGTGGAAAACCCAAGCCAAATCGCGCGTCGCATCAAAATGCCAAACCGGCACCGTCCCGGCCGCAAAAGAAAGACCGGATTGATCCGGACAATCCATTTGCGGCCGCACTTATGGGGTTGAGGAACAAATCGTAAGTGGCTCAGAGGCAAATACAGCCGGAAGAGGGCAAACGCCCATCTATCAGGCTCGACAAATGGCTCTGGCACGCAAGGTTCTTTAAGACACGTGGCCTTGCAACCAAGCTGGTTTCTGGTGGTCACGTACATGTAAATGCTGACAAAGTATCAAAACCGGCATTCGGTTTAAAGGTGGGGGATATCCTCAGTTTCCCGCAAGGCAAGACCATAAGAGTGGTGAAAGTTCTTACGCTTAGCACCCGGCGAGGCCCTGCAACTGAGGCGCAGGCGCTTTACGAAGATCGCACTCCCATTCGGGAAAGCGTTCCGGGTGCGCCAAGAACCGAAGGAAAAGGTCGTCCAACTAAGAAAGATCGCCGCACTATGCTTCTTTCCAACCCTAGAATGCTTGAATGATCCGCGCCTCTGCACTAGCTAGGCGCAAAGACACATCAGCCTGAGTATCCGCATGACCTATATTGTCAACGACGCCTGTATCGCCTGCAAATACACCGATTGTGTAGAAGTATGCCCTGTTGATTGCTTTTACGAAGGCGAAAACATGTTGGTTATCCATCCGGATGAATGCATCGACTGCGGTGTTTGCGAGCCTGAATGCCCTGCAGACGCGATCCGCCCCGATACCGAGCCGGATATGGACAAGTGGGTTGAATTTAACCGGAAGTATTCAGAGCTTTGGCCAGTCATCATCACGAAAAAAGACCCGTTGCCAGAGGCAGAAGATCGTGACGGGGAAGAAGGCAAGCTCGAGAAGTATTTTTCGGAAACCCCGGGTGAAGGTGGCTGATAAGGTGATTCGTTTTTCTGCGGCGTAGAAACACGCTGAATGACACAGTTTTACTGGAAGTTTATCTTATAAGTCATTGAAACATATGTCTTAAGCGGCTCTTCTGCGTTGCAGCGCTTTCGAAGGGGCCGTTTTTCTGTTATACTGACACTATAAATGTTGAAGGATACCTGAATCACCATCCTGGGGGCGGCGAGCCTTGAGGGTGGTTTTATTAGCGCCAAAATCTAGAAACCGGGAAAAGTGTTTTTTCCGTTCAATTTTTTTCGCTGACTTTCAGGTGCAATCGAGGAAGACAAGAACATATGAGTAAATCTAAAAAGCCTGACTTTCGTCCGAATGATTTTGTTGTGTACCCATCTCATGGTGTCGGAAAAATCATATCGATTGAAGAGCAGGAAGTCGCGGGCCTGAATCTGGAGCTTTTTGTGATCTCTTTTGAGAAGGACAAGATGACTCTGCGTGTGCCAACGAACAAGGCAACAGAAGTTGGGATGCGGTCTCTTTCCTCGCCTGATATCGTAGCGCGCGCCATGGCCACGCTAAAAGGCAAGGCGAAAGTGAAGCGTGCAATGTGGTCGCGCCGGGCGCAAGAGTACGAGCAAAAAATCAACTCTGGTGATTTGATTGCGATTGCTGAAGTCGTGCGCGACCTTCATCGTACGGATGATCAACGCGAACAGAGCTATTCGGAACGTCAGCTTTACGAAGCAGCGCTTGAACGGATGACCCGTGAAGTAGCAGCAGTTTCCGGCGCAGATGAGCTGAGCGCACAGCGCGAAGTTGGCGATGTTCTTGCACGCAGAGCGCCGCCACCCGCTGCTGCCTGAATTGAATAACTGCCCAAATTGGGCAAGACATCAAAATCAAGCCGTTCCTTCGGGGGCGGCTTTTTTAAAGAGTAATTTGTGAACAGAGCACCGCAAGAACGGTGATTTCGCAGATTTGTTGGGTTGCGCCAAGGATGTCACCCGTCTGGCCACCGATTTTTGCACGTGCAAGCAGCGCTACTGAAAAAGCTGCAACGCAAATCCAGAGTATCGCCCAAACTGCCGCGCCCCCCAAAATCAAAAGGCCAGGCACAGCTGCGAGGCCAGTTGCTATCCAGACTGTTCGTGTCTGAGGCCTTCCGACCGTTGCAGATAATCCGTCCTGCCGCGCATTTGGAAGCCAGGACATCACCGCAACCATCGGCGCACGGGAAAGAGCGGCGGTTGCAACGAGAAACATCAGTCCGGAACCGCCCGCGATCAAGGCACTGATCGCCGCCCAGCGGACCAGCAATGACAGTACAAGCGCGACAACACCGTAGGTTCCGATATGGCTGTCTTTCATAATCTCAAGACGTTTTGCCCGGTCCCATCCCCCCCAAAGACCATCGGCGGTGTCGGCAAGCCCGTCTTCGTGCATCGCCCCGGTGATTATGATTTGCGTGCACAATATAAAGGCAGCGACAAGCGGCGCAGAAAGGCCAAGCCAAAGAACCACCCATCCGGCAATCATTGCTATGGCGCCCAGTACTGCCCCTACAAGCGGGTAGGCCCAAGCGGCGGCGGCACCGCGCAAGGTTGCGGCATTCGTGTCTACAGGGATTGGCAATCGGCTGAGCAGAGCAAGGGAATTCAAAAAATCCCCTGCCGCAATCAGTTTTGTGTCGGCTTCGGCCATTAATTTGCCTTTCTGTCTCTTTCCAAGTCTGCGCCAAGCGTTAAACAGAGCGCAACGCATATTCAACGAGGCCCATACATGTCAAACGCTGCCTTTTCCACGCTCGCAGAATTTCGCGCCTGCCTAAAGGCGGGGCTGGAGCTTGATACTGCGTCGGTGAAAGCTGCTGAGGCACGCAACGGTCAATTGACCAAACCCCCTGGCGCGCTTGGCCGACTGGAAGACATTGCGATCTGGTATGCCGGATGGCGCGGCACGGACAGGCCTTCGCTGAATAATCCACAGATTATTATCTTTGCGGCCAATCATGGCGTGACGGCACAGGGGGTCTCTGCGTTTCCGGCAGAAGTCACCGCGCAGATGGTTTTGAATTTTGAGCATGGTGGTGCTGCGATAAACCAGTTGGCTGATTGTTTTGGTGCAAAACTGGATGTTCACGCGCTGTCGCTTGACACACCAACGGCTGATTTTACCAAATCGCCAGCCATGAGCGAAGCAGAAGTGGTTGACGCGTTGACCACGGGGTGGAAGGCGGTTGATCCGGCGGCGGACCTTCTGGTTACGGGCGAAATGGGGATCGGAAATACAACGTCAGCCGCCGCAATATTGACGGCGCTTTTTGGCGGGGATGGGTCTGTATGGACGGACCGGGGAACAGGTGTCGATGATACGGGACTGGACAACAAGACACGCGTTGTGAACGAAGGTGTCATGCTTCACGCAACCTCTGACCCGCTTGAAATATTGCGCTGCCTTGGCGGGCGCGAAATAGCAGCAATGGCCGGGGCAATCGCGCGTGCCCGTTCAGAGGGTATTCCGGTTATTCTTGATGGCTTTATCTGTTCATCCGCAGCGGCCGTTCTGCACCGGGTTGCGCCAGAGGCACTTGACCACACAATCGCAGGGCATCTTTCGGCAGAGGGGCCACATGCAGATGTCCTGTCGCACCTCGGTAAAGAGCCGCTTCTGAATTTGGGTATGCGATTGGGCGAGGGGTCTGGCGCTGCATTGGCGATAGGCGTGCTGAAAGGCGCGATCGCCTGCCACTCGGGAATGGCGACCTTTGCCGAAGCAGGTGTGAGCGACGGTTAACTTTGCTCGCTATCATGTTTCTTCTGCTGCTCATCTGAAATTTCCTGCAAGATCGCGGCCTCAAGCTCTATGCGAAGCTCATTCGAACGCTCCATATATGCCTTGTTTTCCAAGACTGGGATACCTGGGTCCCACAGTGCCGCAGTTTCACGGAGCGCATAGCGGTCAAGTTTGTAGAATGCTTTCTCATGAGCGGCGGCTTCGAATTCACTTAGCCCCGTGTTTTCAAGAACATAACGCCCGGCACGTAGCGAACCATCAAACATTTCGCGCACGATATCATTCGCGCCAGCCCGGTATAATTCGTAGGTGTGAACACGGTCATGCGCGCGCGCGATAATATGCAAATCCGGGCGTTCACGCCTTGCAAGCTGCACCAGCTTGGTTGCTGCTTTCGGATCGTCCACAGCGACAACAAGAACCTTTGCTTCTTTAAGACCAGCCGCATGCAGGAGTTCAGGGCGTGTTGGATCACCAAAAAAACCTTTCACGCCAAATTTACGCATGACCTCTATCGTGCCGAGGTCATGGTCTAGAACGGTTGTCTTTTTGCCTGCAAGCTGAACCATCCGGTTCACAACCTGGCCAAACCGTCCGACACCAGCAATTATGATTGGTGATTGTTCGTCGATCTGGTCGTGTTCGGGTGTTGTGGTCGCCTCTTTCATCCGTTTGCTCAGAACATCGTAGAGGATGAAGAACAGCGGCGTCAGCAACATCGACAACGTGATGACCAGAAGAATTCTGTCTTCATATTCGCCCGAGATAACGTTCACCTGCGCCGAAAAACTGGTGAGCACGAATCCGAACTCTCCGGCCTGGGCAAGGCCAAGCGTGAAAAGCCATTGGTCGCGGCCCTTTAGCTTGAAGACTTTGCCAAGCATAAACAGAATGATGCCCTTTACCATCATGATCGAAAGAGCGAGGCCGACGAAAAGCAGAGGGTCGGCAAAGAGGGTAGAAAAACTGATGCCAGCACCCACCGTGATGAAAAACAGGCCAAGCAGCAGGCCCTTGAAAGGCTCGACATCCGCTTCAAGCTCATGACGGAATTCTGTGTTTGCCAGAACAACGCCAGCCAAAAAAGTACCAAGCGCAGGTGAGAGCCCGACAAGCGTCATGAGAAACGCAATTGCAATTACGATCAGCAAGGCAACTGCAGTATACATTTCGCGTAAATTGGCGGTGTGAATGTAGCGAAACAGGGGGCGTGTCAGAAATATGCCCGCAAGCACGACCGAAGCGATCGCGCCGAGCGTCACTAGTGTTACCCCCCAGCCGGGCAACCCTGCAACCAGTGAAAAGCTGTGTGACTCGTTAACATGTTCAAGGCCGTAAATCTCAAGATCAGAGACGCCCAGCAACGGAATTATCGCGAGCATCGGGATAACCAAGATATCCTGCGCAAGCAGAACGGAGAACGCAGATCGTCCACCGCCCGTCTGCATGAGTTTCTTTTCATTGAGCGTTTGCAGGACGATCGCAGTCGAGGAGAGCGAAAAGATCAGCCCAATGGTCAGCGCAACTGTAAACGGTTGCCCCAGCCAGATCGCAATTCTGGTGATGACAGACGTGGTTAGAACAACCTGAAGGCCACCAAGCCCGATCAGGCGCATCCGCATGTTCCACAAAGCGCGCGGGTCAAGTTCTAACCCGATCAAAAACAGCATCATGACAACACCGAATTCAGCAAAATGCTGCAAATTCTGTGTTTCAGTACCAATGAAACCCATGATTGGCCCGATTACGATACCCGCAAGCAAATACCCAAGGACCGACCCAAGACCCAACCGCGCAGCAAATGGAACCGCGATAACCGCCGCCGCAAGGTAGATTGTCGCAAGAAACAAAAAACTGTCCAAAATACTTACCTCAGGTTGGCAGTGGCGCGTCGGACTTGAACTGGTCCATTACAATTTGGCTTTGCACCCGCCCAACGGTGGGGTGCGTTAAAAGGATATCATGAATAAGCGTGTTTAGCGCTGGCAGATCGTCACAGAAAACCCGCAAAAGGTAGTCTGCTTCTCCGGTGAGTGTCCATGCGCTAATAATTTCCGGCCGCGTTTCAATTAACGTGGCAAAGCTTTTTGCCGTATCCGCAGCGTGGTTGACCATCTGAACCTGAACAAAGGCCTGAACGGTCAGTCCAACACGCGAGGGGTCTAGCCGTGCAGAGTAGCCGACGATGTAGCCTTCGCTTTCCAGCCGTTGTCTGCGCCGGCCCACCTGGCTGGCAGAAAGATGCAGAAGGTCGCCCAATTCCTGTGCGGTCAGATAGGCGTTTCGCTGCAATTCCGAGAGGAGGCGACAATCAGTCTGATCAATGGTTGCGCGAGATACTTGCATGTTTTGCAGTTTATATGCGGGTACTCCGCGAATCAACTTGTTTATAATGGGTAAAACGCGCACATAAGGCGCGATAGGTGCGGTATCATTACACCCAAATGTGAACAGGAGTTGACGCAATGGGACCTTTTCCACATAACGCGCCGAAAGCAAAGATTAGCACAGAGAACCCGGCAGGTACGGACGGGTTTGAATTTGTAGAGTTTGCGCACCCTGAGCCGCAGGAATTGCGAGACTTGTTCGCGCGTATGGGTTACATCCACGCCGCAACCCACAAAACGCGTCAGATAGAGCTATGGCGGCAGGGGGACATTACTTACATCCTGAACGCTGAACCCGATTCCACGGCGATGCGGTTTGTCGCGGAACATGGCCCATGCGCGCCATCGATGGGATGGCGTGTGGTCGATGCCGGGGTTGCGTATGATCACGCCGTTTCCAAAGGCGCAACACCATACACAGATGCGGATAAAACGTTGGACGTGCCTGCAATTGTTGGAATTGGCGGATCGCTGATTTACTTTATCGACACCTATGGAGGTGACGAAACCGCCTACGATACAGATTTTGACTGGATTGCCGAAAAGTGGCCTGAGGGCGTTGGCTTTCACTACATCGACCACCTGACGCACAATGTGCACAAAGGCAATATGGATCTCTGGTTTCATTATTATGCGGATATCTTCAATTTCAAAGAAATCAGGTTCTTCGATATCGAAGGCAAGTTTACAGGGCTTTTCAGCCGCGCGCTAACCTCGCCCTGTGGGCGTATCCGCATTCCGATCAACGAAGATCGCGGGGAAACCGGACAGATTGTTGCTTATCTGAAAAAATATAACGGCGAAGGCATTCAGCACATCGCTGTCGGAACAGATGATATTTATAACTCTACCGATGTGATTGCTGGAAATGGCGTGAAGTTCATGCCCGGCCCACCGGAATCTTACTACAAGAAGAGCAAAGAACGGGTGGTTGGGCATGGCGAACCTCTGGACCGGATGATGAAACATGGCATCCTGATCGACGGCGAAGGTGTGGTCGATGGAGGAGAGACCCGGATTCTGCTCCAAATCTTTTCAAAAACCGTGATCGGGCCGATCTTCTTTGAATTCATTCAGCGCAAAGGTGACGACGGCTTTGGCGAAGGCAACTTCAAAGCACTGTTTGAGTCAATTGAACAAGACCAGATAGACCGGGGAGAGATTGCAGCGGAATAGATGCTCAAACAATCTCGAACTGGGCCTCGTCTTTTGGCGGGGCCTTTTATATTTCGGGCATCCTTAGTGTAATATTCCGCCCGCCTTTAACGTATCTTAGCTCTTGCGCGCCGATCGCGGCGACCCGGCCGCCATCGACCCTGTCGCCAATTTCGACCTTAACGTAGCGCCCGCTTGGCAACCTCAAGAGCGCGCGGCGCTGAGATGATGTTCCATAAACGCCGATCAGGCTGATGCGGCGCAGGTTGATCGCATTTGTAACTGTCGCCTGGTTCGCCACGGACGCACGGGTTGGGATTGTCGGGGCTCTGCCTGTCGGCACAGCGGCAGTTGCGGTAGCGGCTACCGGCGCATTTTGGGTGTTCGCGCGGGCGGCAGCGACGAGTTCACTTATATTCCCGGGCCGGTTTCGCGGCGCAGGAGAACGTGACACAGCAAGCGCTGTTGGCGTGTTGTCAACCGTAGGTTCAGTTTGTGGCGATGCCGGGCGCGCAACAGGGCGCTTTGCGGATAGCTCTGAAAGTGTCAGGCCACCAAATCGTCCTCGTTCATGTTGCTGTTGCAGGTCTGCAGGGCGGGCTGCAGGGCGAAACCCGGCGAGGGCGGTGTTTTGCCCAGTTACGGTTTCGTCGATCTGAACAGAGTTTGGCAATACAGCGCTTCGTGGACGCGAAGGTGTCACGACCGGAGGTTTACCTGCGAAAATCAGAATGCCATCCGCGTTTTCTGTTCCTTCTGCTGAGGGAATAACCAGCCCACGGTCATCAAGCGTAAAGACCGTTCCGGAACTTGCCGGATTGTTCAGCGCTTTGATCTGGCCAGCGCCGGGTTCCGGGTCAAACGCGGGCAGGGCAACGGCGTCATGTGTTGTGGTCGGCGTATCAATCGACCCGATGTAAAGTTCGTCAATGCTTTCAGGCAACAAGAAGTCCGGTGCATCGGGAGCGCGTTGCCAGATACCAGAATCGGCGTAAGCTTCCTCTGCTTCTTCCATCGTCATCGGCACAACAGGCTCCGGAACCTCTGCAATTTCGATCTCGGCCTCTTCGGTGAATAGCTCAGTTTCCTCTGCGAGGATTGTGTCCTGAGCACCTTCAATCGCATCGTCGATAGCGGCCAGAACTTCCTCTGAGTTTTGAGCTTGGGAAACCTCTGGTATCTCGGCTGTTGACGCTGTCTCGTTGATGCTTGGATTTTCCTCGTTCAACCCGCTGGTGTTATCGTCAAGGAAAACAACCGACCAGACGGCCAAAAGAGCCATGATGGCGATCAGGACAGCGGTTAACACAAGGCCTAGATGCGGGGGTTTACCCCCTTGAAAGTATTTTTTCCGCGCGCCAAACACGGTCACCTCAGAATCAGGGATATCTGGCGCAAATGCAGATGAAGGTGCCGACAATCCGAAATTTTCGGTTTGATGGTCGGGTTTGGGCGCAATCACCGACGCTACAAGCTCTGGTGTTTCGGTGGGCGTAATGGTTGGCGCTGGCGTGTGTCTGATCTTTTCGATCGGCGGCATGTCTGGCGCCACAGCTGCCGTTACAATCATCGGTTTTGCTGCAGCGGCTACCTTGGGTGGCGAACCTTCACTATCGCCCGGCAAAACCACAAGACGCGCAGCAGGAAGATCTGCCGACATATCGGACTCGGGTGTGCCCAACTGATCCGTGTCCTGCCGGCTTGAGGTGAATGCCGGAACAGGGTCGAGTTCAGCCTCAGCCTCAGCCTCAGCCTCAGCATCTTCGGGTTCAAGTGATAGATCCGGGAGTTCGTCTTTAAGCTCGCTATCAATATGATCGTCAAGCGCTATGGCGCTATCTGTGATATGCGGTTCAGTTACCTCAACGTGATCGGTCTTCTCAACGTCTTCGATTGCCTCGACGTCATTGGTTTCCGCAACGTCTTGGATTGCCTCGACGTCTTCGGTTACCTCAACCTCTTCAAGCTCTTCCAAAACCTTTTGTTCTGTTGGCTCGGGCCGTGTCAGGGGGGCGGCTTCGGGCAAAGGTACAATTTTAACGGCAAAAGCATCACGCTCTAACTGCTCGCCTTTGTGTAGCAGGGAGGATGCGATCTGGGTTTCTCCAAAAAAGGGTTCACCGTCAAAATCGTTCGCTTCGGGAATCGCTACAAAACTCAGCGGGTTGAATTTGTGCTGGACGGCGAAATCCTCTGCTTCTTCCAGGGTTTCACGCGCGACCGCTGCAACCTTTACTTTGTCACCGGCTGGCTTCCAATCAAACACCAGTTCGTCAACTGCATAAGGGGTCATGCCCGAGAGCGCGGCGCGAATTTGAAATTCGCGGTCACTGACGCTCGGACCGGGGGCATCAATCAATGAATACAGGATTTGCGTATTGGGCAGGATCAGTTTTGTCGTAACACCAGCAGAGTCCAGACCAGCGGCCGTTTGCCGCAAAAACCCAAGGGTATCCGCAAGATCAGCGCTCTCTACATCAACCTCGCCAACCAGATGCCACCCACCAGGGGTGCGGTGCAGCAGGCTAATGCCTCCGAGCGAGAGATTAAGGGCGAAACTTGGCTTCATCTTGTTGATCTATCACAGTAACCCAAAGTAACGAACACATCCCGAAGACAGTTATAGTTCTAAAGCAGGAAATAGCTCAAGAAAATATAATGCCAAGGAATTGCTTGTGGGCTGCGTCAAAGAGAGGAACTGTGCGGGATATGAAAGGATAAATCATGCGGTTTTTGGGAATATTGATGGTTTCGGTTTTGTTGTGCACAGGTGCGATGGCCGATGGGATTTTACGACAAATCGTCGTTACTGGTGACGGACGGGTAGAAGGGACACCAGATATGGCGACCATATCAATGGGTGTCACGACCGAGGGCAAAACTGCAGCCCAAGCGATGGCGGCTATTTCTGTCCAGGTTGCGGCAATGCTCGACGCGTTGACAGAAGCGGGGATAGAAGCGCGCGATGTGCAAACAAGTCAGTTAAATCTTTCGCCACGGATAGATCATAGCGGCTCAAGTCGTGGCGAGGCTCCGAAAGTTGTGGGTTTTACCGCCTCGAATATGCTGAATGTTCGAATCCGGGACCTTGATGCAATGGGCGAAATTCTGGATGCCGTGCTCAATAGCGGTGCGAACCAGTTTTATGGGCTGAGTTTTGGTCTGAATGAACCGCAGGAAAGTGAAGATCTCGCAAGGCAAAGAGCTGTAGAGGATGCGATGCGCAAAGCTGCGCTTTATGCGCAGGCGGCGGGGGTGGAACTCGGTGCTGTTATTTCGATTTCTGAGGCAGGCCAGCACGTTGCTCAACCCATGATGATGCAGGCGGAATCTATGGTGCGCGGTGCAGTGCCAATCGCGCAGGGCGAAATCACAACCACCGCAAGCATCACTATCGTGTTTGAGATTGGCGGGGCATAAACCCCGCCAGTTTTAAAACTTTAGCTTGATGCCTTGGTCAGGGCCTGATCCAGATCTGCGATCAGGTCCTTAGCATCTTCGATTCCGATGGACAGGCGTACTACATTTGCCCCGGCACCTGCTGCTTTTTGCTGTTCAGCTGACAACTGCCGGTGCGTGGTTGAGGCAGAGTGAATGACAAGAGAACGCGTATCGCCAAGGTTTGCGACATGGCTGAAAATTTCCAGACTGTCGACGAGCTTTACACATGCGTCGTAACCGCCTTTGACCGCGATGGTAAAGAGAGCACCAGCGCCTTTCGGACAGATAGAAGCGATACGGCCATAGCAAGGATTTGACGGTAGCCCTGCGTAGGTCACAGCTTCAATCCGCGGGTCCGTTTCAAGCCAACTCGAAACTTTCACTGCGTTTTCAACGTGCCGCTCCATCCGCAGAGAGAGCGTTTCGATGCCCATCAGCGTATAGTGCGCCGCTTGCGGGTTCATGGTCATCCCAAGGTCACGCAATCCGATCGCGATGGAGTGGAATGTGAACGCAAGGTTTCCGAATGTCTCGTGAAACTTCAGGCCGTGATACGCAGGCTCTGGTGCGCTGAGGGACGGAAACTTGTCTGACGCGGACCAGTCGAAATTGCCTGAATCCACAACGCAACCGCCGGTTACGGTACCATTGCCGGTCAGATATTTGGTCGTTGAGTGCACAACCAGCGTCGCGCCGTGTTTGATCGGGTTGCAAAGGTATGGCGTTGCAGAGGTGTTGTCGACGATCAGCGGTATGCCTGCTTTGGCCGAAATCGCTGAAAGCGCGTCAAGGTCAGCAATGTGGCCACCGGGGTTGGCAATCGATTCACAAAATATAGCGCGGGTATTGTCGTCAATTGCTGCAGCTACAGCAGCTTCATCGTCGATGTCGACAAATCTTGCTTCCCAGCCAAAGCGCTTGATGGTCTGGCTGAACTGGGTGACTGAGCCGCCATAAAGACGGGTCGATACGACAACGTTCTTTCCGGGCTCCATCAGCGGGAACAGCGCCATAATTTGCGCTGCGTGACCTGATGAACAGCAGACCGCCCCAACGCCACCTTCCAGGGTTGCGATCCGTTCCTGTAAAACGGCAACCGTTGGGTTGGTCAGGCGTGAATAGATAAACCCGACTTCTTGCAAGTTAAAAAGCGCAGCGGCGTGTTCGGCATCGCGAAAAACATAGGCCGTCGTTTGGTAAATCGGCGTCTGGCGCGCGCCTGTTGCCGGGTCCGGGCGGGCGCCCGCGTGAACTTGCAGGGTATCAAAGCCGTAAGAGGCAGTATCGGACATAAAGGTTCTCCGCTGTTTCAATTATCCGACCAGAGACTAGGCGATCAGTTCCGCCCACACAACTGAATGTCTTCTTGATCAGAACAACGTTCACCAAATTGGCCTGCTTGCGGAACTGATGTTTTCCAAAAGTGTTCCATATCGGATGTTTCAGCAGGATTGCGCCTGGAAATAACCTGTTTGCATCACATCCGGAGGAGCGACGCGATTCACCGCATCCAAAGGTTTGCGCGTTTAATCTGGTTTCGGATCATCTTTTCACGCCGGGGCAGAGCGTTGCGGTCAAACATGTCACGCACTCTTTTTCCCTTACGCTGAAAAATCATACGCTTGAACGGGTCATACTGTTTGATGATTTTCTTGATCTTGTTAGGGGCTGTTATTGTTTCCAATATCTCGACGGCAGAGTCACTTTCGCGCGCGTAGAGCAGGGGAAGTACCCGGTAGTGACAGCTTACAGACCCATCCAATAGTCCGGGTGGAATAGTGTCGCGCCCACCCCCGAAAGAATGAATAACCAGTGGCAATACCACCTGATCAAGCCACGGGTTCATTTGTTGGCAAACCAGTGCATCTGGCGGGTCGTCACGCACGGCAACGGCGTATTCGGTGAAACGCTCACCAAATTCATGGGGGCAACGGTAAAAAAACCATCCCGCGTTAAAATAGAGATAACGCTCCCAATACTCATCGGGCTGCGTCAGATCGAGCGAGCTCTCGAATTCGAGCCCGAATTTATCGTAGAGCGATTTCCAGATTTCGGTGTAGTCGGGACCATAGAGTTCAATTGTTGGCCATGTTCCTTCACGTCGCATGGACGCGCTGGGCCGATCAAAGTCGAAAGGCACATCGGACAGCGGGCCGGTGATCAGCGTATCTGTGTCAAAAAACACAAACGGCTCACCCTTGGGCAGCGCTTTCAGACCTTCAATTTTGTTCCCGTAGGGGTAACTCTGTCCGAAATATTTATTTTCGAACGGGACAATTTCAGCGCCTAACGCCTCAAGCGTTTCCCGGACTTGAACATCCTTTATTCGCGGGTCCCGTTCCCAGAGGTCGCCGGGCTGAGGCTCGGCGACAAAAAGACGACCTTTGAAATTCGGATTGGTGTGTTGCAACGAGGCTGCGAATATAACAGCCTCATACTGCAGGCGGCCCGACTGCCCAACGATCATGATATTAAAGGCTTGGCTTTTTTTGCTTTTCTTCGCCATGCACAATCTGCCCGATGTTTGTTTTGAAACGGACTATAGCCGGGTTTGCCAGTTGTCAAAAGGCATGTCTTGGTGTTTTTTGAATAAGTGCGTAGATCAACATTCTTCTACAGGTAAACGCAAACCCAGCATTGAGATTACCAACCTTCCTGCCTAGTATATCCCAATGAAACAGATTGATCTGAACGCCGATCTTGGCGAAGGCTACGGCCCTTGGAAAATAGGGGACGACGCCGCAATGATGCGGATTGTGACCAGTGCGAACATCGCTTGCGGTGGTCACGCGGGTGACAATTCCACCATGTTCGAAGCTTTAACTTGCGCCAAAGAAAATGGTGTCAGCATCGGCGCACATCCCGGCTTTGAAGACCGTGAAGGGTTTGGGCGCCGTCGCCTGCCGCTGACGATGACCGAGGTGGAGCGGTTGTCAGCTGCGCAAATCGGCGCGCTCTGTGGTGTGGCTGCGCTTGCCGGGGCAGAGGTTGACTATGTCAAACCACATGGCGCGCTTTGTAATTGGGCGGCAGAAGAAGCTGACGTTGCAGATGCGATCATGCGTGCGCTTGTTGCCGTTATGGGGCCGGATGCAGCATTGCTCGCGATTTCGGGGACCGAGCTTGAGAAATCGGGGCTCAGGCATGGGCTGCGTACCTATTCAGAGATTTTTGCGGACCGTGGATATACACCCGGGGGCTTGCTTGTGCCGCGCGGAACGGAAGGCGCGATGATCCACGACGAGGCGGTTGCCACCCAGAGGTTGCTTGGCTTCTTTGAAAGCGGACTGATGCCAACGGTTGGCGGGGAACCAGTTGCACTCAAGGCGCATTCGATCTGCGTACACGGCGATGGGCCACGGGCGCTTGATATTGCGGGCAATCTGCGTGCTGCACTTGAAAGTGCTGGACACGCGGTAAAGCCCTTCGCCGCAAGCATCCCAGCGTGAACCAGTCTCTGATCGAGCCCGCGATACAACCCGTTGGTGACAGCGGTTTGATGGTGCGGTTTGGCGCAGCGGTTGATCCAGACATTCATGCGCAGGTTCTTGAGGCAGATAGTGCAATAAGTGCCGCCGGGATTGAAGGGGTGACCGAATTGATCCCATCATTTGCGGCCCTATTTGTTGGCTACGATCCCTTGCAAACAGATTTTGAAACAGTTGCGGCGGCGGTCCGGGCTTTGGGACCAATGAAGTCAAAAGAACGCACCAGCGGGCAAATCTGGCAAGTTCCCGTCTGCTATGGTGATGGTTTGTCACCCGATCTGGCAGAAGTCGCAGCAAGAACCGGGCTAAGCGAAGAAGAGGTCATCAACGCGCATCTTAGTGGCGACTACCTTTTATACATGTACGGGTTTGCGCCGGGTTACGCCTATTTGGGCGGTGTTCCCAAGGAAATTCAGCTTCCGCGCAAAACCGCACCTGTACGTGATATTCCAGCAGGCGCCGTGATGATCGCCGGGCCGCAGGCCCTGGTCACGACCATAAAAATGCCGACAGGTTGGTGGATTATCGGACAATCCCCCTTTCAATTCTTGCGACCGGGTGAGGATAACCCCTTTCCGCTCGCCGTCGGTGACAGGGTTCAGTTCACGCGCATGAGCCGGGATGAGTATGAACGCGCTGCCGGGCAGGGGGCAAAGAGATGAGCGCCAAGTTTACCGTGTCTTTCGCGGGTCCTTTGGTTTCAGTTCAGGATGACGGTCGCGCCGGTTTTATGCGCTTTGGTGTTCCGCGTTCCGGGCCGATGGACCGCACCAGCTTTGCGGTGCTTCGCCGCGCCCTTGAACAAAACGAAGGATTTGCCGCGATCGAAGTTTCAATCGGCGGAATGGTTCTGAAGTGCACGGAAGGGAATGTCACGGCCGGGTTTGTCGGCGGGAACTTCAGCGTCAGCCTTGATGGGCAGCCGCAATCCCCTTGGTCTGTCTTTACGATCAGGGCAGGTTCAACACTGACGATCCGTCCGGGGTTAGAGGGCAGTTGGGGGTATCTCGGCTTTTGTGGAAAAATCAACAGTTCTGACTGGCTTGGCAGTCAGGCGACACATCTGGCATCAGGTCTTTGCGGTCACCCGCTTGCTGCAGGCGCGACTATCGAAGTTTCAGAGGCGAAGGTTGAGGCAGGGTTTACCTGCAGTTTGCCAATTCCGGATTTCGCCAGGTTTTCAGGGAACGTCAGGATCGTGCCCGGCCCGCAGGATGATTGCTTTGCGCCAGAAACGTTGGGCGCGCTCGTGTCCGAACCCTATGAGGTGACGCAGGATTACGACCGGATGGGGATGCGCCTAAAAGGGCCAAGCCTGACAATCGCTGAAGAGCTTTCGATGCCGTCTGAAGCATTGGTTCGCGGTGCAGTTCAGGTGCCGGGGCACGGAGATCCGATTGTATTGCTTGCAGATCATCAAACGACGGGTGGGTATCCGAAGATAGCCACCGTTATAACCGCAGATCAGGATCAGCTTACGCAAGCACGGGCGCGCGACAAAGTGCGGCTCGTGTCTGTAACTCCATCCGAGGCAGTTAAACTGGCACGCGCTCAGCACGCGAAAGTGACCACTTATCTTGAATCGATTGCTGAATTGCGCGGCACGTTTGAAGACCGGCTCCGCCGCTCAAACCTAATCAGCGGTGTTGTTGGCGACGAGTTCTAATTTGAGCGTCTGAATTTAGTCGTTATCACTCAGACCTGCACCCGCACCCGCGAGCCTGGATTCCTCCGTCGCCGGGGCATAGGTGCGATGGGCGAATGCGCCAAGGGTTGCCCAGGCCTTAGCATCGACGTCTTGTTTTCTATTTTTATGAGAGCCAGTGCACTTTGACGGGTCTGTCCCTTTGCACAGAACCGCCTTGGTAACGGAAGCAGCAAGATCGCCCGAGTGCGAGATATTAAGGCCACCGTCTGACGAGACGCAGATTTCAGTATTATCCCAGCTTAGCGTCAGGGCCGTGCCAGAAACCTTTGCAGCTGTTGCAACGAAAGGTGCGAGGAAGATTGGATAGCTAGTCTGCCCTAGCGTGACCCCCGCATCTAGACGAGCAGCGAGGTCACAAAGTGCAGTTCCCGCGATGAGCGGGCAGAGCGTTCCTGTGCTTGCATTCCAGACATCGTTAACATCAATCGGTGACAGGCTGGCATATGGGCGTCCGTCATTTTGAGTCAGCAACGCTGCTAGCGTTTCTGGTCCGGCAAAGCCATGTTCGCTTAGCCAGCGTGTTGCCTTTCCGGCTTCTTCCGCCAGACCCCAGTCAGACCCGGCACCGCGTGCGGCGCGTTTGCTCATGGCTTCTATTTCATTTAGCGAATAGGTCATGCGTTACCCTCTGACAAAGTGGGGTAAGACCAGTCCTCAGCCGACATTGCGAGTTCTTCGGGGTAGGGTGCGTTACGGTACATATTGATGCGTACCCAGCGGTCAGACCGCGGGTCAAAATGGGTCGCTCCAAAAAACGCAAGCTTGCAGCGCAGCATGTCGATAGGCAGGACATCAGCATCTATCGTGTTGTCGCGGATTTCGGCATATGGGAAACGCTCGCTAAGTTGCAGCCGGCGCACGATGTGTCGATGTTCAGGATGGCGCAGAACGAAAGCGGCGACTGTATCGTCCCTCACCCATGTATCCAGATCTTCGGCCATGCGAATAGCGTCGCGTGCGGGGGAAAGGGGTTGTTCATACTCAGTGATCGGTTCTTCAAACCGTTCACCAAGCCGGGGTTCCAGTTTTTCTTCTGACACATACCAGGCGCGTGCCTGCGCGGCGTGTGACTGCCAGTCAATTTTCTTCGCCCAGCCGTAAACATCGTCGCAAAGCGTACCAAGATCGGCCAAGGACATGGCCCCATTTATTGGGAAAACAGTGGTTTCATCGGCGCTCATACAATCTGCCAACTCGTCAATCAGATCGCCGTAGGGTTCCATCATCAGGGACACAAGCAGTTCCTGACCTTCCGTCGAAAGGTTTTCCGCTGCCCAAAGATAGAGCTGGTTCCAAGGTGCATTTTCCTTGAGGTTCGCTTTGGTCACATGTGTTGTGAGAAGTTTCAGGTCAGCTTTAAGGGCCGCGAGTTTTTCGATCTGGATCGGATGCTCCGAATGCCAGTCCGCGACGTTTTGTACGGCGCGTGGCAACAACGCCTGAAAGCGGGCAATTTCATCGCCTGATGCGGTAACGACACTGCGCACACGCGCCAGTGCCTCTTCGCGGGCCGCGACCCAATTGTTCAGTAACACTGGGTGGTTGACCAGAAATGGCGCCATTCCAAGCCCGGTTGAATTGCCAATACCAAGGCGTCGGCGCAATGCAGGGTCCATCTTAACCGCGGTTTCTGGAGAGCGCGCTGCAGCAAGATGTTCTGCAAGATCCAGAACGAAAGCACGCGTCAGAAAAACAGACAGCATTTCGCATTGAAATGGCGCGGTGAATTCTGGCCGGCCGCAAATCATTTCACGATCAGCAGCCCCAAGCTTGCCAGAGCCATAGACCGCAGTTGTCCGCATCAGATAGCCCACGCTTTCGATCATTTCGGCATCGGGTTGGTGCCCGGCGGCAAGGCTTGAAATGACATGTTTAAACAGGCGGACTGATCTGTTGGCGCGCGAAACCGAAAGCTCTTTGCTGCTGACGCGGCCTGCTTCTTGCAGGGGGACATTTCTGGACAGTCGGATGATATCTTCAGCCGTTGGAACCCCGTCAAACAATGTGAACGTTGCATCCCATGCAGTGGCGATCACCCGGTCAGAGCGCATTTCAGGTGGCAGGTCGTGGGCGAAGGCGACAAGGCTGTATGTGCGCTGTGGGCCTGTCGCTGTGTAAACAGCATGGCCGACGCCTTTGGCATTGATTTCAAACACCGGGCGTTCAAATGTCCAGTTTTCACGTTTCATACGGCGCAGTAAAATACGCATGAACGACAGGCGGCATTGATGAATCGAACCCATACGCGAAAGACGCATAACTTGGGAAGGCGGTCGTAACGCAGCCTTTTCACGAGTGTTTTCAGCTTTTTCCACGTTTGCCTCCGTTCGTTAAAAAGTTAAGCCGATGTTCCCGCAGGACCAAAGCTGTTTTCAAAGAATTGCAACCAATTGTCGCCCATCAGGCCTGCGACGTCGGCGTCACTAAACCCAACAGCTTTCAGGCCAGCCTCGATATTCCCAAAATCACGGTTGTCACGGAACCAGTTTGGCATATCCGGAAAACCGGGTGCCGAGGCAGAGCCTTCGCCATAGTCGACTTCCTTGGACCAGCGCCCAACCCGCATCCATTCAACGACGCTGTCAGGATGATCCTGGCAAAGGTCTGAACCGATGCCCAGATGCTCGGCACCCACCATGTCAGCCGTTTGCGCGATCATCTCGCAGAAACTTTGCAAGGTGCAATTGGATTTGTCTTTCAGATGATGCGGGTAGAGCGAAAACCCTAGCATTCCGCCAGCCGCTGTCAGTGCGCGTATCACATCATCTTTCTTGTTGCGCAGGGCAGGTTGCCAGAAATACGGGTTGGCATGGGTGATTGCGATGGGACGCCCGGAAATCTCGATAGCCTCCAGTGTCGAACGATCTGCCGAGTGGCTCATGTCGACAACGAGGCCCACGCGGTTCATTTCCTTTATCACCTGCTTGCCCATGCGGGTGATGCCGGGGTCTTCGGCCTCGTAACACCCGGCCGCAAGCAGGGACTGGTTGTTGTAGCTTAGCTGCATGAAACGCGCACCAAGCGTATGTACAATCTCGACAAGCCCAATGTCATCTTCAATCGGTGACGGGTTTTGAAAACCGAAAAAGATCGCGGTGCGCCCCGTATCGCGCGCGAGCTTCACGTCGCTTGCCCAACGTCCCTGAAAGATCAGTTCAGGGAATTGTTCAAACCAGCGGTTCCATCGCTCAATGTTCAGAACCGTTTCGCGAAAGTTTTCGTGATAGGCGATGGTCACATGAACTGCATCAACATTTCCTTCGTGCATCTGGCGAAAAATCTTTTCCGACCAGTTGGCGTATTGCAGACAGTCGATGCGATAGGTCATGGGTTTACTCCGGTGTGCCAGAGGCGATGTAGGCCGTTTTTACGGTCGTATAGAACTCTGCCGCATAAGACCCCTGTTCTCGTGGGCCATATGAACTGTCGCCACGCCCACCAAACGGAACGTGGTAATCCGTGCCTGCGGTTGGCAAATTGACCATGACACATCCGGAACGAGCGTTGCGGCGGAAATGTGTAGCGCGGGCAAGTGAACGCGTGACAATACCAGCCGTCAGGCCAAAATTCGTGTCATTCACAACGGCCAACGCCTCGTAATAGCTGTCAACCTTGATCACCGAGGTCAGTGGCGCAAACATTTCTTCGCGATTGATCCGCATGTCGTTACTTGTGCCAGCAAACACACCGGGCGACATGTAATAGCCATTGGTCGCCATCTCCAACCGCTCTCCTCCGCATAGCAGTTCTGCGCCTTCGGATTTGCCGATATCGACATAGGCAAGGTTTTCGTTCAATTGCTGTTCGGAAACGACGGGCCCCATCTGGGTGTCTTCCGCGAATGCGTGGCCCACTTTCATGGCACGGGCACCGGCAACCAGACGTTCGACAAATTCGTCATGCACAGCCGCATGTACAACAAGGCGCGATGACGCCGTGCATTTCTGCCCCGACCCGCCAAAGGCGCCGCCAAGTGCTACGGCCACTGCGATATCAAGATCCCCGTCATCCATAACAGCCAGTGCGTTTTTACTGCCCATTTCCATCTGGATCTTCGTGAGGTTCGGGATAGCTGCCATTGCAATCCCTTTGCCAACCGGAACGGACCCGGTAAAGGAAATCGCATTCACCTTGGGGCTTTCGACCAGCCGTTGACCAACACTGCGGCCCGCGCCCATCACAAGGTTAAACAAGCCGTCCGGGATGTCCTGCTTCGCGATAATCTCTGTTAGTGCGACGGCAGAGGCAGGCGTTATATTTGCGGGTTTCCACAGCACAGCATTTCCAAAGGCGAGGGCAGGGGCTATCTTCCAGCTGGCGGTTGCGGTTGGAAAATTCCACGGTGAAATGATTGCAACGACACCCACGGGTTCGCGACGCACGTCAACTTCTATGCCGGGCCGGGTTGAGTCTGCGTTATCTCCGATTTGACGCAGGGTTTCAGCGGCGTAGTAGGTGAAGAACTGACCGGCGCGGAAAACTTCACCCTTACCCTCGGCGAGCGGCTTGCCTTCTTCGCGCGACAGTAACTCACCAAGTTCTGGAGCGCGTGCCATCAGTTCATTTCCGATGGCCATCAGAACGTTATGTTTTCGCTCGATACCATAGGTGGCCCATTCGCGCTGAGCCTTCGCTGCAGCGTCAAGCGCGGTTTCAAGCTGATTTGCGCTTGCTTGCGCGAACATGCCGATCAGATCAGTCAGGTCAGACGGATTGCGGTTTTCGATCTCGCTTTCGCCCGAAACCCACTGTCCCGCGATATAGTTCTGTTTGCGACTAGCCATGAAAACCCCAAATTTCAAATAGAAGGCCCCGTGATGGGGATGGCCCGTAGTTTGGTGCCGCATAAAAATTTAAGCAAACTCATAATACTGAAGGATAATTCAGAATAACTGAAGTTTCGAACCGGTAGTGGATTCCTTCATATGGAAACTGCGTCGTAATCGACCTCACGCAGGGCGGCAATAAATGCTGCAACTGCCGGCGCGTGGCTTGCGCGTGCGCGAGTCACGATGCTTACACGCCGCATCGCCACCGGATCACTCAGTGGAACAAAAGAGAGGTCATGAAAGTTACCAAGAACCGCGAGTTTTGGAAGCACCGTAATTCCGACACCCGCCTGAACCATCGCCAATAGCGATGTCGTATTGGGAACCATCAGGTTAGAGCCGGCTAAAACTGCTCTAAATTCAGCATTTTCAATTTGTCGGCACAGCCCGTTGGCGATGAATGTAGATCCTTCTAAATCGGCCCATGTTGGTGGATCAGACGAGTTTGCGAGTGGATGGTCGAGCGGACAGACAAGGCCAAAACGGTCAGAGAAAAGCGGTTCTGCAACGAGATCACTAACAGTGCCCGACATGCTGGCAAGGCCAATGTCAGCGCGTTCCCGCGTGAGTTCGCGCAACACCGAGACGGAATCCATGTCCCGTACGTCAATATGCACGTTCGGCCGCTCAGCGCGAAATTGGCGAAGGACATTCGGCAAGACAGCGATTGCCACCGAAGGGGTCGCTGCAATCCGCACGAAACCATGCTCCGCCCTGGCGAAGCCCTCGATCATGGCGATTGTTCGGTCGAAATGCACGAGTTCACGCTCTGCCTCAATCAAAACCATTTCGCCAAGCTGGCTGAGATGAGATTTTCGCCCCGTTTCAAACAGCGGCGCCCCGATATGATCCTCGAATTGCTTCAGCATCATTGACACGGCCGAAGGTGTTCTGTGCAACGCATCCGCCGCTTCCGCAAGGTTCCCGCTTTGCGCAACCGTCGCAAAGCATCGCAGCATTTCGATTTTGATTGCCATTTAAGTTTTCCTGTAACCAAAGGGTATTTTTCTCATAATTGCTGAAATATCCGGATACGTCCATGATCTCGTTGGAGTGGCCGTCATTAACCAGTTGAATGCTCTGGAAATCTGATCAATGTGTTGGAACGAGCCAAGGTGGCAAGCGGTTAGGGTAAGCATTGATGGCGAAGGCGAAGGAAAACAGGATTGTCGTGGTTGGCGCCGGCATTGTAGGTGTATCAACGGCAATCTGGCTAAGACGTGCCGGCAAGGACGTAACCCTGATTGACAAAGGTGCGCCGGGACAGGGTACATCTTTTGGCAATGCCGGTCTTTTGGCGGCAAGTTCAATTGTACCTGTGACCGTGCCTGGACTCATACCGAAGAGTCCCAAATATCTGTTTGATCCTAATTTTCCACTGTTCCTGCGGTGGTCCTATTTGCCGCGTCTTACGCCTTGGTTGATACGCTTTCTCAGCCATGCGAATGACAAAGATACCCGGCGTATCGCTGTGGGCCTTGCTCCTATCCTTGGTGATACAGTTGAGCAGCATCTGGCCCTTGCGCGGGGCACAAGAGCTGAAAAATGGGTCGTCGAGAGCGATGTGGGTTACGCCTATGCAGACCGCGCCGGATTTGACGCCGATGCCTACAGTTGGGGGTTGCGCCGCGAGGCAGGATTTGTTCCCGAACTGATCGAAGGTCGCGCCGTGCAAGAACGCGAGCCGTGCCTGAGCTCTGATATCACCCTGCTCGCTGTGATGAAAAACCACGGCTACATTCGGGACCCGGGCCGATATGTGGTAGATCTTGCGGATGAGTTTGTCGAAATGGGCGGGACGGTGCTTCAGGCGGACGTCCGCGACTTCGATCTGGCCAGCGGATATGTAACGGCTGTTGAAACAGACAAGGGGCGGTTTGATTGTGAGAACGCAGTGCTTACAGCTGGCGTGTGGTCTAAGCCCCTTATGAAAAAGCTGGGGCTTAATATCCCGCTCGAGAGCGAGCGAGGCCACCACATTCTTTACAAGAACCCATCCGTCAAACCTTCTATGCCGATCATGATCACCACTGGAAAATTCGTGGCAACCCCAATGGCTATGGGGCTTCGATGTGCCGGAACGGTAGAGTTGGGCGGCCTCGAGGCGGGTCAGTCCAAAGCGCCACTCGCCTTTTTGCGCAAAAAAGTAAAAGCGAGTTTCCCGGACCTCAAAGCCGAAGGCGAAGAGGAATGGCTTGGCCACCGTCCAAGCACGACGGACAGCTTGCCGTTCATTGGTGAAATTCGTGGCACAGGAGTCTACGCAGGATTTGGCCACCAGCATATCGGTCTCACAGCGGGGCCGAAAACCGGCCGACTTATCGCTGATCTAATTGATGGGAAAAGGCCAAACATTGACCTTTCACCTTACGATACGGCGCGCTTTCGCTAGATAACCCAGGTCGGATAAAAAATACCTTATTGGCTATAGATACTAATACCATTTTCAAAAAATATCCCCGCCGGAGGCATTAAGTTTCTTGCCTCCGGCGGGGATATTTATGGGAAAAAGAAAGGTTTGGACGCTAGGGCAATACTTTGCCGGGGTTCATGATGTTTTTCGGATCGAGGGCGTGTTTAATCTCTTTCATAACATCAAGGGCGGGGCCATCTTTGCGGCGTGCCATTGAGGGGCGTTTGGACAGCCCGATACCATGTTCCGCGCTGAAGCTTCCGTTAAGTTCAGCGATGACATCTTCGACCAGAGACGTGACATTTTCTGCCAGGGCCGGATCAATCCCATCGTGATTTTCCGCAGGTACGACAGAGTAGTGCAGATTTCCATCACCCAGATGCGCAATCACACAATCGCGGGCTTCCGGTGCAATTTCTGGCAGACGCCGGCGCATTTCGCGCAGGAATGTATCAACCTTTCCAAGGGGTACTGAAATATCGTGGTCGATCATGGGGCCATACATTGTCGAAAGTTCAAACGCACTTTCCCGGCAATGCCAGAACGCAAGTCGTTGGGCATCATTCTGGGCGATTACAGCGTCTGAAACCTTGCCCTCTTCAACCAGCTTGGCAAGCGCTTCTTCCAGTACGCCATGAACTGCTGCACGACCACTGCTATCCGGCCGGGCCAAGAGAGCGGAACTCGCGCCGACTTCGACAAGAATATTGACCTTGTCCGGATTTTCGAGCGGCGCACGTCGATCTGGGTATTTCTTGACATAGTCCTCAAAATAGACCGCTGGCATATACTCAAAGGCCTCCACGGCATTGCCCGTTAAATCCTGCAGCGAACGAAGCAGGGACAATGCGTCTGCCATGTTACCCATCGCAAGATAGGCGGTTGCGTAGGCACTAGGGCGCGGAAAAAGTTTGAGCACCGCGCCGGTGATGACCCCTAAGGTGCCTTCGGCACCGATGAAAAGATCTTTGAGGTCATAGCCCGTGTTGTCTTTTAAAAGCTCGGACATCAGGTTCAGCACCCGACCATCTGCCAGCACCACCTCTACCCCCAACACAAGAGCGCGCGTATTTCCATAACGCAGCACATTGGAGCCGCCCGCATTCGTGGAAAGATTGCCGCCAATCATGCAGCTGCCCCGTGCGCCAAAAAACAGTGGGAAAATCAGGTCATGCTCTGCTGCGGCGGTGTGCAATTGTTCAAGCACGACGCCCGCTTCAACGCGTGCAATACGTGTTTCTGCGTTGATCTCGGTGATCTTGTTCATGCGCGCCAGTGACAAGATGATCTGACGTGCACCGGTACCCGGGGACGCCCCGCCCGCAAGTCCGGTGTTTCCACCCTGTGGGACAACCGGGATACCGTGAAAATGCGCAAGTTTCAGGATTTCGCTGACTTCAGCAGTTGTTGCTGGCCGCACGACCGCCCATGAATGCCCCTCATATTTGCCAATCACATCATTGTCGTAGGCACGACGATCATCAGACCCTGCGAGAAGGTTCTTCTCTCCAACAACCTCGCGAAGGGCATTCAGTACTTTTTCCGTCATTCGGTTCTGGTCCTGTTTCAGGTGAAGAGCGTTCCGTATGTTTTTCTGAGGTCCGTTTTTTGTACTTTTCCCATGGTGTTGCGTGGGAGCGCGTCAAGCTGGATGATTTTCCTGGGTTGTTTGAATTTCGCCAGCGAGTCTGAGAGTGCATTTGAAATTGCCGTGGTTTCAAGGCTGCCGTCTTCCGGCACAACAATCGCGACGACAGCTTCGCCAAAATCCGGGTGCGGAACACCGATCACAGCACTTTCGACAACACCGGGCAGATCATCAATCAGTGTTTCAACCTCTTTCGGATAAACGTTGAACCCCCCGGTTATGATCAGATCTTTGGAGCGACCGACGATATGCACATAGCCGTCCTCATCGATTTTCCCGAGGTCCCCGGTGATGAAAAACCCATTCTCCCTAAGCTCTTCAGCGGTTTTCTCTGGCATCTGCCAGTAGCCGGAAAAAACGTTGTCACCGCGAACTTCGAGAATGCCGATTTCGTTAACACCCAGCGGGGTTCCGGTTTCGGGGTCTGTTATCTTTAGCTCGACACCCGGCAAAGGAAACCCAACAGTACCAGCGCGCCGGTCGCCCTCATAAGGGTTGGACGTGTTCATATTGGTTTCAGTCATGCCGTAGCGTTCAAGGATCTCGTGGCCCGTCTCAGCACGCCAGCGATCATGTGTTTCGGCCAAAAGCGGGGCAGAGCCGGAAACAAACAAACGCATATTGTGCGCGGCCCCTTGCAGGCCGTCACATTCCAACAGACGCGTGTAAAAAGTTGGAACCCCCATAAGAGCGGTTGCGCGCGGCATGGCCTCGATTATTTTTTCAGCATCAAACCTCGGCATGAAGATCATCGATCCGCCTGCCATCAGGGTAATGTTTGTGGCGACGAACAAACCATGGGTGTGAAATATGGGCAAAGCGTGGATCAGCACATCTGACGCATCAAAATGCCAGTAGTCCTTCAGGACTTCAGAGTTTGAGGCAAGCGCGCGATGGGTGAGCATTGCACCTTTTGAGCGTCCTGTTGTTCCAGACGTGTAAAGTATTGCCGCAAGATCACCCGGCTCTCGCGAAACAGCCGAAAACCCCAATGTTTCCGCGTCTCTGGCGTCTTTCAGGCTACCGTTTTCGTTCGAGGCCAGTGTCCAGATCGTGTTCACGCCGCAAGCTTCGGCGATTTTTGCAAGCGCGCCTTGTTTTTCAGGATCGCAGACGAAAAGAGCGGGTTTCGCGTCACCAAGAAAATACTTCACTTCCTGAGGGGTGTAGGCGGGGTTAAGCGGTAGAAACACAGCGCCGCTCAGAACGCAGGCGACATAAAGCTCCAGCATCAAAATGGTTTTTGGGGCCTGAATGGCAACTCTGTCACCGGGTCGAACGCCCGCGCGCACCAGTGCTGCTGCGATGCGTTCTGCGTTCGCGAAAAACGCCCTATAAGTAACAGTCTGACCGGTATCATGATGCGTAAGAAAAAGCGCGTCGCCCCGGCCATCGGATGCCCGGCTGATGCGTTCTGCCAGATAGTTGCCCTGATACATGACCATCTCCGTGTTCTTTACCCTATTGCGTTAGCTTTGGGTGAACATGGGGTCAATGGGCAAGCCCTTGGCGCCGGGAATTTTGTTACCCGGCGCCAGATATCCATTAACCAGTGCGGCGTTGCAGAACCCAGTTTGGGCGCACGAAATGGCAGGTGTATCCGTTCGGAACGCGTTCCAGATAGTCCTGATGTTCAGGCTCGGCTTCCCAGAATTCGGTGGCGGGTGAAAGTTCTGTCACCACCTTGCCGGGCCACAGGCCGGACGCTTCCACATCGGCAATTGTATCTTCTGCGACATCTTTTTGTTCGTTTGTCAGATAGAAAATTGCGGAGCGATAGCTCGCACCCCGGTCATTGCCCTGACGGTCAATGGTCGTGGGGTCATGAATTTGAAAGAACAGTTCAAGCAGGCCCCGGTAACTCATGATCGAGGGGTCAAAGATTACCTCAATGGCTTCTGCGTGTCCGGTCGTGTCATGTTTCATCATCGCGTAGGTGGCATTAGGTGTTGTGCCACCGCAATAGCCGACTCGGGTCGAAATGACCCCCGGGCGTTTGCGGATCAGATCCTGCATGCCCCAAAAGCACCCGCCTGCAAAAACTGCGCGTTCTGTATCAGCCATCAGGAATTCTCCTCTTTCTCAAAAAGTTGCGCGTATTCGCCGTAGCCTTCCTTCTCTAAGGATTCAGCCGGAATGAAACGCAGCGAGGCAGAGTTGATGCAATAGCGTAATCCGCCCCTGTCCGCTGGTCCATCTGGAAAGACATGGCCCAAATGGCTGTCGCCATGTGTCGAACGCACCTCAACCCTTACCATACCAAGGCTTGCATCACGCAACTCTTTTACATGCTCGTCTTCGACGGGTTTGGTGAAGCTTGGCCAGCCACAACCGCTGTCGAATTTATCCATAGAGGTGAACAAAGGTTCCCCTGATACGATATCCACATAAAGTCCCGGTGCTTTCATATCGTTGTATTCGCCGGTAAAGGGACGCTCTGTGCCGCTGTTTTGCGTTACACGAAACTGTTCACGTGTCAGCCGCGAAATGGCCTCTTCGGTTTTGCTGTATTTTGTCAAACTATGATCCCCTCTCGTTAGTACGCCCGTAGGGACGGATCTTGAACTCTACTAGGATGGGGATGGCCGGGCGTGATGTCCACAATTGTTACGCCACTACATATACTTGTGATCAGGGACGGTCTGCCGCAACGACACAGTGCCTATTTCCGTTGTTGAGAAATCAGAATAGACAAGCACAAAGCAAAGTACATGGGAGTCGGGTATGAAACTGGTCACATATGAAAATGCGGGACAAATGGTGCCGGGCTTATTACTTGAAGGCGAGGTTGCAGATACCCGCGCCGTTGCTGAAATAGCCGGTTGGTTAGCAACCGATGTGGCGGCGCTTCGCTCCAACCGGGATGTGCTTGGCTACGGAATGGCGAAGATTAAAGAGCTAGCCCAGGTTGCGCAGGAAAACCTGTCGCAGTTGCGGAAATCCGGTGCCGTCATTGCTGTATCAATAACACGGTTTGGTCCGCCCGTTCCTGACCCTGAAAAAATTATCTGTATCGGCCTAAACTACCATGATCACGCTGAAGAATTGGGTATCGCACCACCAGATGCCCCGATATTTTTTGCGAAATACGCGAATTCGCTTGCTGGTCCCGCAGATGATATTTTGCCGCCTGCACATACCGGCAAACTTGACTACGAGGCAGAGCTTGCGGTGGTGATCGGACGCCGCGGGCGTAGTATTTCTAAGGATGAGGCGTTGGACTACGTCGCAGGGGCGATGGTGTTGAACGATGTCAGTGCAAGGGATTTGCAGATGGCAAACCAGCTTTGGACGGGTGGAAAGGCGATCGATACATTTGCCCCCTGTGGCCCTGCGCTTGTTCTGGGCGAAGCAATGGGGGATTTGCAGAACCTGCGTGTCCAGACCCGTGTGAACGGTGATTTGTTGCAGGATGGTACAACCGCGAAACTCATCTTCTCTGTCGCTGAAATCATAGCGTTTTTATCGCGGATCATGACGCTTGAGGTTGGTGACATCATTGCAACGGGCACACCGGCAGGGGTTGCCGCAGCACACACCCCACCGCGTTTTCTGAAAGAAGGCGATGTTGTCGAAACCTGTGTCGAGGGGCTGGGCTGCCTGCACAATACAGTGGGTCCGGCTTGGGGCGCTCCTGACTAAGCTTTTGGCCGGGCAGCTTTTTCTTCGATGCCAGACGTGCCTTCACGGCGTTCAAGCTCTGCCAGAACGTCAGCAAGTTTCACGTCGCGCGCTGCCAACATGACCAATAGATGATAGAGCACATCTGCCGCCTCGGCGGTTAACTCCGCCTTGTCGTTCTTCACTGCTGCAATGATCGCCTCAATCGCTTCTTCGCCGAATTTCTCGGCGCATTTCTCTGGCCCTTTGGACAAGAGTTTTGCTGTCCAGCTATCATCAGCAGAGGCTGATTTGCGAGCGGCAATAGTCGCTGCGAGTCTTTCAAGTGCACTCATTCCAACCTCATCGGGATGCCCGCGGCAGCCATGTATTCCTTGGCTTCGCGGATGGTGTAGTCGCCAAAATGAAAGATTGACGCGGCAAGGACAGCGCTGGCGCCGCCGAGGGTCACGCCCTCAACCAGATGGTCCAGCGTGCCAACACCGCCCGATGCAATGACGGGCACCGAAACAGCGTCTGAAATTGCGCGTGTCAGCGGGATATTGAAGCCTGCACGCGTGCCGTCACGGTCCATGCTGGTTAGAAGAATTTCACCTGCGCCCTTACCTACGACGGTGCGGGCAAATTCAACCGCATCAATCCCTGTCTCGCGGCGGCCGCCGTGGGTGAAAATCTCCCATTTGCCATCACTGACAGACTTGGCGTCGATCGCGACAACAATACACTGGCTGCCGAATTGGTTGGCTGCTTCTGCAATCACGTCAGGGTTTGCAACCGCGGCTGAATTGAAGCTGACCTTGTCCGCGCCTGCGAGGAGCAAATCCCGCACGTCCTGTGCAGAGCGTACCCCACCGCCGATGGTTAACGGCACATAGCACTGCTCGGCCGTGCGGCGTGCGACGTCAAACATTGTGCCACGATTTTCGTGCGTGGCCTTGATGTCGAGAAAGCAAATCTCATCAGCACCGGCTTTGTCATAGGCACGTGCGCTTTCAACCGGGTCGCCCGCGTCTATCAGATCGACAAAGTTCACACCCTTCACAACGCGCCCTTCAGCGACGTCAAGACAGGGGATGATACGGGTTTTCAGCATGGATCGGCCTTTCAAGTCACGCGCCTTTTACTGGTGTTCTCTTGCCAAGGCCAGAGAACTAAGTGAGTTTGAGGGGTATTTCGTTGAAATCAATCGGAGTTTATTATGAAACTGCCATTTCTTGCCGCTATTCTGAGTTTAACCGCAACGCTTGCAGGTGCTGACCCGGTAAAGGTCGCGAGCCCCTTTACGGTCGCAGAGACGATTGATCGTCTTGAGGCTACAGTGACCGGCGCAGGCGCCACGGTTTTCGCGCGTATCAATCATGCTGGCGGCGCCGAAAGCGTTGGTGAAAGTTTAAATCCAATGGAACTGCTGATCTTTGGTAACCCGAAACTTGGAACCGCCGCACTGCAGGCTGATCCGCAAGCAGGGATGTTGCTGCCGCTGCGAGTCTTGGCCTATCAGGACACGGACGGGCAAGTCTGGCTGTCTTATGAACAGCCCGTTGAAATGTTTGAAGGGTTTGATGTGCCTGCGGATGCGATGGTCGTCCAGAAAATGACCGGGGCACTGGCAAACCTGACGGCAAAGGCCTTGGAAAACTAGCCTTTTAACAAGGCGACCGCCGCGGCAAGATCAATTTGCCCGTCATAAAGCGCGCGTCCGGAGATCGCGCCATCCAAAGGCGCGCCGCAATTTTTCAACGCCTCAAGGTCGGCCATTGACGACACCCCGCCACTGGCGATCACCGGAATGGAAACCGCGTTGGCAAGGGCAGCCGTTGCTTCGACGTTCGGGCCCTGCATCGCGCCATCGCGGTTGATGTCAGTATAGATGATGGCCGCAACGCCGGCGTCTTCAAACGACTTTGCGAGGTCCGTTACCATCATATCAGTTTCTTCCGCCCATCCGCGCGTCGCAACACGCCCGTTGCGCGCATCAAGACCGACCGCGACATGACCGGGAAAGGCGCGCGCCGCATCGCGGACGAGATCGGGGTTTTCAACGGAAACTGTGCCAAGAATAACCCGCTCAAGCCCCTTGCTTAACCACATCTCGATTGTCGCCATATCGCGAATGCCACCACCAAGCTGGGCCGGGACAGAGCAGCTTTTCAGAATCGCCTCAACCGGGGCCGCATTGATCGGCTCACCCGCGAAAGCCCCGTTCAGATCAACCAGATGCAGCCATTCGCACCCCGCATCTTCAAAGGCTTTGGCCTGCGCTGCCGGGTTGTCGTTAAACACGGTGGCCTGTTCCATTTCACCTTTGTAAAGGCGCACGCAGTTGCCGTCTTTCAGGTCGATGGCTGGATAGAGGATCATGGCTGATAGTCCCGTTAACTTTAGTTTCGCGCTGTTTTGCATGATGGGCCCGGAATTGCAAAGCCAAGATCAAAATCCCGAGAGGACCCAACGTCACACTTGCCTTGCACCAAAAGGTTCACTCAGACTGCGTCAAAGTTTTGGGAGGAAATTAAATGAAAAGAATAGCTATCATCGCCGCACTTTCAATCGGATTTGCCACTTCGGCATTTGCTGACCCGCTGGAAGGAATGTGGCGCACTGCCCCCGATGACAATGGGGACTCTGGCCTGATCGAAGTCGCGCCCTGTGGTGATGCGCTATGCGGCACACTGGTCCGTGCCTTTGATTCCAGCGGCGCAGAAAAAGCATCTGACAACATTGGTCGCCAGATCATTTCCGAAACCCGCCCGCGTGGCGAGGGTGCATATCGCGGAAAAATCTATTCCCCGGATCGGGACAAGACCTACAGTTCGCGTCTGCGGTTGAACGGGGACACCTTGTCGGTATCAGGCTGTGTCTTTGGGATTTGCCGCGATGGCGGAACGTGGCAGCGCGCCAACTAAGGCGTCCAGTTCAGAAAATTCGCAATCATCCGGAGCCCGGTCATTTGGCTTTTCTCCGGATGAAACTGCATCCCGATCATGTTTTCACGTGCGATTATGGCGGTTAGCTTTCCACCATAATCGACATGCGCCAGCAGATCGGCGGGGTCCTCAACCCGAAAATGATAGGAGTGCACGAAATACGCGTGGCACCCTTCGGTCAACCCTGAAAGAACAGGGTGATCACCGTCAAACACCAGATTGTTCCAGCCCATATGGGGAACTTTCAGCTTTGGATCGCTGGGTTTGATTTCGACGACATCTCCCTTGATCCAGCCAAGGCCGGGCGTGTCCACATATTCGCGCCCCCAGCTGGCCATTAGCTGCATTCCGACACAGATGCCCAGAAAGGGGCGGGCACGGCGAACCACAGCGTCTTCCATCGCTTGGAAAATGCCCTTGTGGTCAAAGAGTTCCGCACGGCACGCCGGGAAAGCACCATCGCCGGGCAAAACGATCCTGTCAGCCCCGGCAATGACATCAGGGTCAGAGGTTACCACGACCTGACCGGCGTTCACCTCGCCTGCCATGCGTTGAAAGGCCTTTTCTGCCGAATGCAGATTGCCTGAGCCGTAGTCGATTATCGCAGTCAGCATTTCCTAGAGCGCGCCTTTGGTCGATGGAATTGCATCCGCTTTACGCGGATCAACCTCAACCGCCAGACGCAACGCGCGCGCTACGGCCTTAAAGGCAGCTTCTGCAATATGGTGGCTGTTAAAGCCATGCAACTGATCAACATGCAGCGTTATGCCGCCATGTGTGCTGAGCGCCTGAAAGAACTCGCGCACAAGCTCTGTATCAAAGGTGCCGATTTTTGGCGTTGGCAGGCTGACGTTCCATATCAGATAGGGGCGGGCAGACAGATCAAGTGCCGCCCGCACTTGTGCGTCGTCCATCGGCAGGTGGCATTCCCCGTAGCGGCGGATGCCCTTTTTGTCACCCAGCGCTTTGCTCAACGCCTGACCCAGCGCAATGCCACAGTCTTCGACCGTGTGGTGGTCATCAATGTGAAGGTCGCCCTTTGCGCGGATTTTCATGTCGATCAGCGAATGGCGCGCGAGTTGGTCAAGCATATGGTCAAAGAACCCAACACCGGTATTATTGTCGTATGATCCGGTTCCGTCGAGGTTCACCTCGACCGAAATATTGGTCTCAGCTGTCTTGCGCGTGATTGTTGCCGTCCGCATCTGGACCTCCGCTAAGTGTTCGTTCGGCTTATAGGCTGCAAGTACAAATAATCCAAGCTACAGAAATTCACTGTTGTAGGGGGTGCGGCATCTGTGCCAACCCTAGGGGTAGAACCCCAATCGGAGAGTGATATGACCACGCTCGTCTTTGTGCAGCTACGCTGCCGCCCCGGACAGACCTACCACGTTGCGGAAGAGGTCGTTTTGAAAGAAATACACTCAGAGCTTTATTCAACCAGCGGTGACTATGACCTCCTGCTGAAAATCTACATTCCGGAAGGGCAGGATGTAGGCAAATTCCTGAACGACAATCTGCTGACGATTGAAGGGATAGATCGCTCGCTGACGACCCTAACGTTTAAGGCGTTTTAGCTGCCGGAATTGTTTGGGTTTGAAAGGCGCTTTGTTAGGCGCTGCTAATTTTGACGGGGGCTAAGACACTTGGTATGCAAGAGTTTATCATAAACCGGGGTAATCTGTATTCGAGCAGTAAATGGTGAACGACCGCTATGAGCCCAAACAGCTTGATGCTGCGATGTGTTTGAAAGTCGGGTATTAGCGAGCTACTATTCCAAATTTCACATACGCGTGTAAAAGGCGGTTAATGCTTAAGTTTGATGAAGAAACAACAAAGCTACTCGAAATCGCTTACCAAGGCGGTGACGTAACTCGACGCAGGCGCGAGGCCTTCGATGCTCTCCACCTTTCCGAAGGTGATACAGTCGTTGATATCGGTTGTGGAAATGGGCTGCTGACAGAAGAAATCGCACGAGCCATCGGGAAGACGGGGCAAGTCATCGGTGTTGACCCCAGTGAA